>Ga0209802_1000512_pt1 | contig 29540 bp, 31 predicted proteins | sample GraSoiAngelo_129_FD_185886 | JGI IMG/M metagenome (GOLD analysis project Ga0209802, IMG submission 185886) | Grasslands soil microbial communities from the Angelo Coastal Reserve, California, USA - 14_0927_12_40cm (SPAdes) (version 2) | ecosystem: Environmental > Terrestrial > Soil > Grasslands ... | reverse complement strand
GCTTTCAGCCAGTAGTATTCGAAATATCTGTCCATGACCCCAGCGAACTCCTCGTCTGACAACCGAAACGCGATACGCGACCCAGGCTCGTTAGGGGTTTCAAGATTCCAGAGATACGTCAGGACAGTATCTCTTCCATCAACTGCGCATACGTTGTAGGGTTTAGGAGACTCTTCGCCCGGTTCCTGTATCACTCCAACCTCTGCCTCATCGGAAAGTAATGACAAGCTCTTCTGATCGACAAAACGAGGATTAACGAACGACAGAATTTTCACGGACACTCCTCTTTCCCGAGCCGCTTTCAATGGTGACCGAAGATCTTCCACGTCCTTGGGGATCAGAATCGCAAATTGGAGATATGCTCGCGTCTTCGCGGTCGATACTATCTCTCCGATCTTGTCAGAGATCTTATCCCCTCCGTGAATAACCCAGAGGCTAATGTTCTTCACCACTTCGCGACGCTCGTAGATCGCTTGGAGATCTTGCTTCATCAGGTTGGTAAAAGCAACCATTTCGGACTGTTTCTGTTCCAACTCTAGTTCCGCCACAGACCTCGGCGGATTAGCCTCGTAAACAACCGGTCTTCCAGGTCTTGCTCTGATCCATCTTCTCTTCTCTAAGCCCTCGAGTGTTCCGTAGACTCGGGCGTAGGGGATCTGTACGCTCTCACTGATCTCGAAAGGAGTGGCGGGTCCGTCGAAGACGAGTTTGAGATAGGTTTTGATCTCGTACTCTGTCAGCCCGTGGTCTTTGAGTATTCGATGGAGGTTTTCGTCGATTCGGGACATGGTTTCGCGGGTGACCTACTTTTTTGCGTAAATCGGGTAGCGAGTATTAGAGGTATTTGACTAAAATAGGTAACGTACAGTGGAGAGTCGCGTTGACACCGCAAGAACACCCTAGCGAATATTCTGAGCTGTGGTTAACTCAGGCTGCTTTCCGACACTCTCCTACAATCTTCGGGCTAGAAGCTGGATGGAACTGAGCTAACAGGAACGGTCCTCGTTAGACCGCGTCAATTCAACATTATTGGCATTTCACGTTTAAGTAACGTTTCACCCCTAGATCACATTATGGCGGACATGAAGTACACTCCCCTGGGCAACACTGGGGTCGACGTTTCAGTTCTTGCTCTCGGAGCGATGACATTCGGATCGAAGGACGCTTGGAAGCTGGGCGGACTCGGTCAAGACACTGTCGACAAGATGGTGTCCAGAGCGGTTGATGCGGGAATCAATCTCTTCGACACTGCTGACGTGTACGATGAGGGCGAGTCAGAAAAGACCCTTGGGAAGGCGCTTCAGCCCTACCGAGACAAAGTTCTGATTGCTACCAAGGTTAGAGGTAGGATTGGGCCCGGCGTCAACGAGATCGGCCTCTCAAAACACCATATTCGCCAGGCCGTCAGGCAAAGTCTCGAACGCCTCGGCACTCGGTGGGTTGACCTTTACCAGTTTCATTCATGGGACGCCCGCGTCCCTCTCGATGAATCAATCGAGGCAATGCAGGATCTGGTTGAAGAGGGACTCGTAAACTATCCAGGTGTATCGAACTTTACCGCGTGGCAAATGGCCACTGTTCAAGCAAGGGCGGAAGAGCGAGGATTTTCCAGATATGAAACGGCTCAGATGAACTATAGCCTTCTGAACCGCGACGTCGAACATGAGATTCTTCCATTTCTCAATTATAGCAAGATGAGTCTACTGGTCTGGAGTCCTCTTCACGGCGGAGTGCTGAGCGGGAAATACTCCAAAGACTCCAAGCCTCCTGGGACCCGAGCGGGCAATCGAGGACTATTCTTCCCATTCTTCGACGAGAAGACAGGCTTCGACATAGTCGAGAGGGTCAAGCAGGTCGGCAAGGAACAGGATGCGACTCCAGCACAGATCGCGCTATCCTGGTTGCTGTCGAAAGGCCACATCGTCCTTGTAGGAGCGAAGACGATGGAACAGTTCGAAGAGAATCTTGGCGCACTCGACGTCAATCTCTCAAACGACCAGATTGGGAAACTCGACGAGCTGACGAGACACCGGGTCCAGTACCCGAACTGGATGATTGAACGACAGAGTTCTGGGCGGACTTTTCCAGTCTCAGAACCTGCGTGGAATAGGAAGAATTAGCTGGAGAAGATGCGATTATGGATTCACAGCAAACCTCTGGCAGGGATCGACAAGTAGCTACTCTTGGAGGAGGATGCTTCTGGTGCACAGAGGCAATTTTCGATCAACTAAAAGGGGTGGAGAAGATGGAATCAGGCTATTCCGGTGGAAAAGTTCCGGACCCATCCTACGAGGATGTCTGCTCTGGAACCACGGGACATGCCGAGTCGATCCAGATAACCTTCAATCCCAAACAGATCTCTTTCAAGGAAATCCTACAGATCTTCTTCACGACTCATGACCCGACCACTTTGAACCGCCAAGGAGCGGATGTCGGAACTCAGTACAGATCAGCGATCTTCTACCACAATCCGGAACAAGAGGCTGTGGCGAAGGAAGTTATCAAGGAAACGAACGCGGCGAAAGTCTGGAAGAAACCCATCGTAACTGAAGTCACGCCGTTCAAGGCGTTCTACAAGGCTGAAGATTACCACCAGGAATATTTCAAGAACAACCCCCGACAGCCATACTGCCAGGTCGTAATCGCGCCGAAGATCGTAAAGCTACGCGAGCATTACCGGGAAAAACTCAAGGCAGTATAGCCTCCGAATCCAACTTCATCCACAGTATTCCTCAGTTTTGAAGAGAATCGAGCAACTTCACGGACAACGCATCATTAGTACTTCCCCCCTCTCAAGGTTAGTTACGAATTGCAAATATCCGAAAAGTTGGATAAGCTCCCTAGCTTTGATAGATGAGCTAGAAAAGGCGGAGACCAATCCAGACGGGGCCCGACCAGCCAGAACACCAGCCATTGTCAAGACATTAGTGATCACACTCTTTGTCTCAACGGTTCTATTTTCCAGTTGGACTCTTCTCAAGTATTTCCACTATGCCTCCCTCCAAGGATACATCCAAGAGGGCATCGAACTCAGTCTTTCGAACTTTCAGATGGAGATTGCATTAGCTGGGCTGACCGGCCTACTGACATCTCTTTTCCTCCAGGGCCGCCGACGCTCAAGGAAGGCTAAGGCAAGTCCATTGAAAATGACGCCGATGAGCTTCGGGACAAAGAAACCGGTTCACCCCCTGATGATGACCCAGAGGCCAGCTAGGGACACGAAGTTCGTTATCCGAAAGACGCGGAATCCGGGGAGAATTTCTCGGAATCGAATGGGCGAGAGATTGCCCCCTAGCTATGTAGGCGGACCAGAAACAGAGAGCTCGACTTAACCTCGATCAATTACTTCACTGGATGCATCCCGTCGTGGAACCATTTCGCAAGGCTAACCTGGTTCGTGTTTCCGTACTTCTCAACTTGGACGATTCCGCGCTCTGACAACGCCGCGACCACCCTGTGCGTTTTCAATCGTGATAGACCCGCTTCCTTCGTGATGTACTTTTGCAAGTAGGTGCCTCCGTGGACATCTAGAACATTGACGATACATCTTTCTTCAGGCTTAAGAGTTCTGAGGACGATGGCCGTGTTTTCTTTCCCGTTACCGTTGCCGGCTGCGTAGTAGTTTTTCATCTCAGGTAGTACCAGGAAATAGATGACCCCAACCATGCTTGCTAGTACTGTGCAGAGAAATAGAAGCGAGGAAAACAATACCAGAAATGGAAAGGTGGCTGGGAATCCTTTCGTGAGAAGTTGAGAGAGAACTTCCAAGGGTGATTCTGTGGGGGTTAGGATTAGGGCGAGGATGTATCCCGAGACTGCGAGTCCGCCTGCAGCCGATACGAGCATTATCAGGAGGATCTGCAGTTTCTCCATGTCTTCGCCTCACCCTTCTCCGTCGCGCTAGTCCGATCCGTTCTCCCTATTGCGGGGGTGCTGTTGGTGCTGTCGGGAGCGGTTTCCATCTGAGGGTCATTATTCCGCCGACTATTCCCAGAACTGATCCGACGATGAAGCCTCCGAAGCCGAAGAAGCCTAGGATGCTGAAGACCAGTACCAGTATGCCCCACGTCTGTCGCTGGTTGGGCTTTAGGCGCAGCAGCACAGCTGACATCGTGACGATGATGCCACAGATGAGGCCGAATACTGCGATTGCTCCGACGAAGCCTGCGGCGAGAGAGCCGGGACTGCCTGTGTAGCCTCGTGGTGTATTGAAGTTGGTGTAGTTGAGATGTGGCAGTATGACTATGCTGATGGTCAGGAGGAATATGTCAAAGAGTACTATCAAAGCGCCTCCTACGAGAGCTAGTATCGACGGAATGTTTGGGTATTCGACGGTTGTTCTTGACGACATTTTTGATTTCTTACCTCCAGCCTTACAATGTGTTGCAGAAAGGGGAAATACGTTGGGTGAAACGATCTTGATACGACCACTCAGATAGCTGGACGACTAGAGACATCCGTTCCGGTCGGTCTACTAATGTGACTTAGACAAGACTTCCGGTTCGACCAGCCGGATTCTGAATCCAGCCAGAGCACCTCGCGAACAATTACGAATGAGCACCATGAAAAGACAGATACGGTAACCAATCCTAACCAGAGAAACCTTCGCCGTGCTAGTAGTTGCAGCGTCGAATTTCACCGTCGAATGTCACCCGAAGGGGAGGCGTTCAGGAACGCTAGAGATTACTCGAATAGGAGTCGCATTTTTAATCCCTAGCGGCTCTCCAGAGGACTGGTCCCGGCTTGACTCGGTCAGTGATGATTATCGGTCTGATTGGTGGTTCTCTTTTCCTCTTTGCTGGGTTCTTGTCGCTTCTTCCGTGGGCGGTGAGCGGCTCTATCGCTGGTGTCTTGCTTGGGAGCTGGTTTGGGGGAGAGATCTAGAAGCGACTAGATAGGGTGAATGAGGAGGGGAAGGAGACTAGGGTCATTAGGTTCAGGAAGAAAGCCTTGCACGAGGATAATGTGTCGAAGATGAGAAGTGCGGGGTGGGAGCCGAGATGGGAATCGTACCGCGAGACCCAGACAGGCCTTCTAGTCCGCGGATCGTATACTCGGTCGTAATGGAGAGGAAACAGCGAAAACTAGAACGCAGAGGGCTCAAACAGCTCTCGAAATTCCTATTCCCAGGCAAGTAGCACTCTTGGTAGACCGGAAGCCCACCTTGCCGCAACCTGCAAGTGACCGTGTAAACTAGAACTGGTTCAAATCCGAAGGCGGAATCGCTCATTTTGAGCGAGAGGATGTAGCCGTTAGGTCATGTTCAATAGGACAGTCCGTCTAGACTCATCAAGGCCCATGAATAGGAAGAAGGCTCAACTTCTCCTTCTCGCAATCACGATCCCGATCGTCCTCACGGCCGCGTACAGCGTCTATTCGATCTGGAACGGCTACTGGCCGTCCCCTGAACTAATACTGGGGGTCGGGGGCGGAGTGTTCATAGAAGCCTTCCTGGCGACCTTGATCGCGAGCAAACGTAACAAGAAGAAACCTTAACCCCAAACCGGAAGTTGAAAGGCAAGGGCAATATAAGCAACTCAAGAGTTATCTTCATTCTATGCGCTTGAGCGTTGTCACCTTAATTGGACTCGGATTGTTGGGTGTGGGTGGCGCTCTAGGTGTTTCTTTTTATTGGTTCAACCCGTTCGCCCTCCCCGGACCAATTCTAGGTCTCGGATTCCTTCTCTACCTCATGCTCGCCTTTGCCTTCATTTACGGAGGTTTTGAATTAATGGTAGTTGGAGCGGTCCTAACTATTGTAGGCGCTCTTTCCGACTTAGTAAAATGGCGCGATCAACAAGGGAAGCCCTCAGAGAATCGGCGACAACGAATTTGGCACCCGGAGAGCTCGAAGACCAACAGTTAGGCGGTTCTCCGTTCAAGGTCTTTTGGGGGTGTGAGTCTAGCACGGACCCTCTGGACAACATTCCGGATTGTTTGGGGCATCGGACTCTGTGAGATTGCACTGACAGAGATCAGATAAAGGGTCCTAGGAAGATCACTAACCGCCCAACACGGGTTTCCAATCTACCAGGTTTCTCATCTCTAGTATACAGTCGTGGAGGACCCCTATTAGCCCGGGGGAGACCACCGCTTATGAGCACGAATGTATACCACGATACTGCAAAGTCCCCCCTTCCCTTCGCAGTCGTCTCCTAGCCTCCCTTGAATCGGAAACAAGATAACCCGTCATGCCGCTAGAAATACGAAGTCCAAGGTCGTTTCCTGGAAGATGAAATCGGTTTACCAACTAGTTGCTGGCAGAACAGATGCTGGGTTTCGCACTTCCCAGTACCTGCTCGCATCGCGTCCTGGATCCATTTTGCTGATTCCGCTCAAACGAAAGTGGATGGTAACACAAGCCCTGCTCGCCGCTCTCATCCTGGCTCCTATCGTCATCGTTCTGCTATCGATCGACCAGCTGATCATCCAAGCATATCCGACCGCATGGTTTCCAGCGGCACTAGCTTACATTGCACTGCTCATATTTGCGTTCATTCTATCCCCGAGATGGTCCCGGACACTAGCCTTGAAACGCTCCAGGCTTCCGACGGCAAGAGTTCTTCACCCAGAGATCAAAACCATCAAACCAGGCAGGTTCTCCACAGCCCTAACAGTCATAACTGAGGAGGGAGAAATGTCACTCATAGTGCAAGGGAGAAACAGTACCGTTTCCCGTGCCCTGGAACTAGCGGGAACTCCTGTCACAAACTCTGCAAATACGGTGTGAATAAGAAAAAGGAAACGAGAGTTTGGAGACTGCGGCTCTTGGTCGCGGCTGTCACATCAAGAAAAGCCCAACTAAACCTGCGCGGTATATTCGACCTCGGCGTATGGTAGCCGGGGGGAGATTCGAAGTGGAGTTCGAATACCTAAGTTATACTGAAACAGTCGCTCTCCTTCTCTCAGTCTAAGCTGAAGAATGTCCGCCTGCAGGCTCGCAATTAGGATTAGGAAGAGTCGTTTTTCCTCCCATAAACCGTTAAGAGACACGCGACACTAGCCCGTTGGAAAGTGTTAAGTTCGGTCCTCGAAACCGTTAACAGCCTGTTTCCATAATCCGTCTCCCCCTTTTTTCCGGGGATACCGTTTATGCTAGGGGGCGGAGCGCCCGAGGAGGGGCGCCGTGAGACAAGTACCCAAAAAACATGTTGGAGGTATGCAAAACATAAGAATAATTTTCGCGCTTCCATTACTGCTCGCAACGATAGCCTTGGTTCCGCTGTCGAACGCGTCGGTGCCGGTCCCTGTCAATGGAACATTTACGGGCGGTTTCTCGGTCGTGAGCAGTCGGCTGGCTGATGGCAATACGGTTCTGATCATTGATAATTCGATTGATTTCCAAGGCGGGGTTCAAGGCGTCTGTGTAGACCAGTCAGAGTTCCTGATTCTCCATCCTGATGGCAGTGACAATTTCGATGCGTCTTGCTCGTTCAACGCTGTGATACTGGGCAATGCTGGTACTGTTGCGCTTATGTTCGCGGGCAACGGTCAGGGTCCTTCATTCCACGGATCGTTTGCCATTAATCACGGAACGGGCAGCCTGTCGGGCGCTCAGCTTCAGGGAGTGTTCGCCGGCTCGTTCACCAGCGCGACCACGTTCGCAGGCACCATAACGGCCCAGCTCCTCTGAGCCGATCTCCTTTAGAGACAGTGCGAGAATCCCCCATGTTTTTTTTGGTTTTTGTTTTGTTGTTGGGCTCCTGAGTCACCTGAGTCTCATCCGCGGTATTCCGCGATTCGGCTATGGTAGCCCGGGGGAGATTCGAACTCCCGTCGACGGGTTTCTTCCCCATAGAGTAACGGTCCAAAGCCCGTCACTGGCCGGGCATAGGCGCCCTTGCTAGTCCGCTACACCACCGGGCTACAATCGACCCTCGCGATCGATTAATCCAATAAGTCTTCCCCGATTTCTAAACCGGTGAATTGGAGAAGAGGCTCTATACCTTCATGACTTGCACGTGCGGGACTCCTGCGATCGATATCACAGCGTGCGGGTGAACCAGTCCTCTATCGATTGCAGCCTTGACAATGTTTTCGCCTACAAGATTGAGAATGTCAGCTCCATCCAATAGCATCAGTGCCTCCAAGAGGTCCACTGTAGCGTTTCCGTAGAAGTTCGTCTGCAACGATAGTTTCAACTTGCCCTCCCGAAAGATTTTTCCAAGCAGCTCTTTATCGCAGCAAGCCACCATCGTGCCCTTTTCCGTTTTGTATGACCGGGCATAGACGAGGCCCAAGAAGTCAGCCCTCTAGGTTGTCAGAATCGACGAGCGAGCACCGCACGCCTCGCACACAAGGAAGGACAACCTGTCCCTCCGCTCGACCCTGGTATCCGGTCTATGACATACTGGGCATATGACGAACCTGTTGGAATAAGCTCCGATTAGCCTGTTGATGGTTTCTCTGGAAAACTTGCCCTGGAAGTAGCCCTTCCCGCCTTCGAAAGAGCCTGCAGTAGCCATCTCCTTTGCCAAGTATTTCAGAATCTGAAGAGGGTCTCTGTCCAAACGGTCAGCGACATCAGCGAAGTTGTGAACTATTGTCCGGGCCCCAATCACCGATACGGATGCGATGGGAAGCTCGAACCGCTCCCCCGTCGTGCCAGGCTTCGTAATGCCTGCCAGTGCCCTATCAAGCAGCTGTTCATAGTTATCCGAAGCAGTGACCCTACTAACAATACCCCCTTTTCCGGTATTTCAACCGTTTCCAAGAGCCGATTCCGCAAACCCTTATCACAACCCCGACCGCAAAACGCGAATTCCATTCTGGGAAAGGTGGAAAAACTGGGAAGATGGGTTGTCTGCGCGGGATGGCCGTACGTCAACGACCGCCCGCACCTCGGAACTTTCACCCAGCTCCTCTCAGCCGATGTCTATGCCCGCTACCTCAGACTAAAGGGCGAAGACGTTGTCATGGTCAGTGGCAGCGACGAGCACGGCACTCCCATCGAGGTAGAGGCTATCAAACTCGGAATTCCACCCCGCAAGCTGACCAACAAGTACCACAAACTCATCGTCCAACTTCTCAAAACCTTCCAGATAGATTTCGACAACTACACTCGAACTGAAAGCCGAGTTCACAAACAGTTCGTCCGAGACTTCTACCTCAAAGTCGAGAACAACGGATTCGTATACAGCCAGAAGATAACCCAGCTCTTCTGCCTCAACGACAAACGCTTCCTTCCAGACCGCTTCGTCGAAGGCGAATGCCCCTACTGCCACAACCCCAACGCACGCGGAGACCAATGCGATAATTGCGGCAGGGTCCTCGACCCGAAAGACCTCATCAACCCACGCTGCACCCTCGATCACTCGACTCCTATCCAGAAAGAGTCGGAGCATTGGTTCTTCGACCTTCCCAAACTCTCGGAACCGCTCCGAAAGTATATCGAGACAAACCCCAATTTTCCCGAAAACGCGCGAAACTTCAGCCTCGGCTGGATTAGAGACGGGCTCAAACCCCGCTCGCTAACCCGCGACAACGCCTGGGGCATACCAGCACCCTTCAAAGGAGCAAAGGGAAAAACAATCTATGTCTGGATGGAAGCAGTCCTCGGATACGTTTCCGCGACAAAAGAATGGGCCGAGAGAAAGAAGCAACCATCCTTATGGGAGAAGTACTGGTTTGATCCGCAAAGCCGCAACGTCCACTTCATAGGAAAAGACAACATTCCATTCCATGTTGTAATCTTCCCAGGGTTGCTCCTAGCTACGAGGGAGAACTATGATCTGCCATGGGAGGTCTGCTCCTCCGAGTACATACAGATCGAAGGACAGAAATTCTCCAGGAGCAGAAAGATCGGAGTCTGGATGGATGAGGCGGTTGAACTCGAAGGGCCAGAATACTGGCGCTACGCGTTGATCAGCCTGAGGCCCGAACAGAAGGATACCAACTTCACCTGGGAAGAGTTCGAGAGAAAGATCAACACCGAGCTGAACGATGTTCTGGGGAATTTCGTTCACCGAACCATATCATTCATCCAAACATACTACAAAGGAAAAGTTCCAAAATACTTCACGACCAAGGAACAGCACGCGAAGATACTGTCATCACTTAGCAATAGCCTCCCAAACGTGGATGATAGGCTAGGACACTTCAGGCTGAAGGATGCGCTAGAACAGGTCGTGGAGCTCGCAAGAGAAGGAAACCGCTACCTCAACGAGCACGAACCTTGGCGCCTCTACAAGACAGATACTCAAGCCGCCGGCGAAACCCTTGGCGTCTCCATCCAGATCGTCGCAACACTCGGCATACTGCTGCAGCCGTTCCTTCCATCAACCTCGAAGAAGATCTGCCTGAGCTTGATGGGGAAAGTAAGTCTTCCCTGGAAATCCGCTGGCCACACAATCGTCAAGCCTGGAGCGAGAATTCGCCCTCTCCAACCCCTATTCCACAAGGTAAACGCCAAGAAACTTCGGGCCGGGCTAGAAGAAATCAGAAGCAGGGCTCCTATTGAAGCTGAAGCTTGACCTACACGTACACACTAACAGGTCTAGCGACGCCTTCACATCCCCCAAACGACTAGCAGCTATTTGCAGAGATAGGGGACTAGACGGCTTGGCGATAACGGACCACAATGTTCTCGCGAGGGATTTGAGCGACGAAATTGTAATTCTCCCGGGGATCGAAATATCGACCCGAGACGGGCACGTGATCGGACTGCGAGTGTCAAAGACCATTCCCCGAGGGCTCTCGGCTGACGAGACAATTCGAAGAATCAGGGATCTCAATGGGGTCTCGATCATTCCGCATCCATATGACCTACTCCGATCCAGCGCGAGACCTCATCTTCTGACAGTCCGTCCTGACGCAATCGAAGTGATCAATTCCTCCAGTTTCCTCCATTCCGTGACATGGAATCGCGCACGAAAATTCGCGGAAAAAGAAAAGTATCCGATGACAGCTGGTAGCGACTCCCACATTCCCCAGACGATCGGAAGAGCCTACACTGAGGTGGAGTGTGGATCGAAGGATACTGGATCCGTATTAGCGTCGCTGAGGTCCGGAGCCGTTAGCCCCGTCGGCCGCCCCGTTCGGGCAACTGAGCGATTGCGGAAGCTGTTCTATGGGAAGCGCGATGAGAGCTAGTCTCTTTGGTTTGGAACTTGCTCCATCTGATACAACGGCACTGAAAGTGTTGTGAGCGTATCTCCTTCTTCTTGGCCGTATTCCGCGTCGTAGAGTTCGACGAAGTCGATGAACCCGTCTAGCGCTGTCCCATAGGTATATCCTGTTAGGAAGAGGCATACCGAGGGGTCCGACTGGGTGTAGACGCTTCCGTGAATGAAAGATAGATCAGATCCGACCAGGGAGACTAGTGCATCATATGCCTGAGCAAACTGAGCGGTGCTGAGTGTCGCAGGCCCTCGGTAGAGAAGTAGTGCTCCCTTGGCCTTTTTTAGAGGTAGGTTCGCTGATGGCGTTCTCAATGCCTGAATGACGGAGGACTGAAGCGTGTCCCCGGTTCTAAGTGTGAAGTTGCATACTGTGGCAAGGTCTCCTTTCGAGAGAACCTCCAGGATATCTCTCGCTTCGACGTCTTCCGCCCCTGACAATAGCTCGGTGAGACTCCGAACAGCGGTGCTCGCTGTCTCGTCGGTTGTTCTCGTGGCCGTGCTTAGATAGTCTCGGTCAACGCCATTGTCTATGACGATAGTGCAATCGCATGCTTCGACCATTCTCTTGAGCCCTCGCAGAGCTATGAACCGACGTTCTCTCTCATGAATGAAGGGAATCGCAACGACGGATACGACCGGACGTACTGGGGTCCGTGATCTTTGGGCGATGATCGGCGCGCTCTCCGTGCCGGTACCTCCGCCTAGGCCCGTAACAACGATTGTGAAATCAGAGCCATCAGTGTAACTCGTGACTCTGTGGGCGGCTGACTGAAACGTTCTCTGATCCTCTCGCCTTGTTACGACCTTTGCAGCGGTTGGGCTAACAGTCTGATCGAGGAAGATTTTGTTTCTAGCTAAGGATCGGGACAGCTGTCCTCTATCCGTGTTAACAGCTACGCAGCGGCTCGGGCTGACTCCTCCCCCTATAGCATGGCTCAACAAGTTGTTCCCCGCACCCCCTACTCCCACGACGGAGACCCGAAGGATCGGATTTGCGAGTCTCTCGGCCGAAGAGATTTCTTCTGCTGACAAAATCGATCAGTACAGTTGGGAATGGAACGATCATATATCATAGAATAGGCAGAGCGTATTCAAATCGTAATACGAAATGATACTTTGCTTGGTTGAGTTAATAAGCACACCCATCAGCCGCTGGTCGAAGTAGTCAAGTATGCTCCTCACGCACCTTCACCGCCCGAGGCGGAAATGTCAACGTGCTAAGAGTCTTTTGGATACTAGTTGATCCTCACGGAGTTTAACCGCTGAGCTTCGGGTTGCTCCATCTGAGTGTGAGCGTCTTTGGGTGTGACGCTTTCACTTCATCGATTCTTCCGACGGAAGTGTGGTGGGGAGCACTTCGTAGTTTTTCAGGATCAGTCTCCGCTTCTTTTCCGGCTTGGACGAATGCCTCGACGAGCTCGTCGAGGTCCCGGAGACTCTCAGTTTCCGGCGCCTCGACCATCATCGCCTCCTCTACAATTTGCGGAAAATAGACTGTGGGCGAATGAAGCCCCCAATCCAGCATCCTCTTCCCAATATCCAACGCTCTGACACCTGTCTGTTCGTTTATCTTTCTGGCGCTCAAGACGAACTCGTGTTTCCTCCGCTTGCTAAGCGGAAGCTCAAACTTGGTGCGCTCTAGAACTTTTGCCAGAACATAGTTTGTGTTCAATACCGCAGTTTCAGCGACAGCCTTGAGCCCATCAGGTCCGAGGCTCAAGATGTAGGCATACGCCCTAACCAGAACACCAATGTTGCCGTGAAACGCGGTGACTTTTCCGACAGATTGAGGAATGTCATAGTCGAAGAAGTATTTCTCTCCGTCAAAACCGACCAATGGAACGGGCAAGAATCGTTCTAGATCTTTTCTAACGCCTACCGGTCCGGCGCCTGGTCCGCCGCCACCGTGAGGAGTCGCGAAAGTCTTGTGAAGGTTGAGATGAACGATATCGAATCCCATGTCTCCCGGCCGAACCTTCCCCAGTATCGCGTTGAAGTTCGCACCATCATAGTATAGGAGCCCCCCTGCGTCATGAACTGCTTCCGCAATTTTGAGAACATTCTTCTCGAAAATCCCTAGCGTGTTCGGGTTTGTGATCATCAGACCCGCTGTCCTAGGCCCTGCTACTTTTCGGAGAGCGTCAAGGTCAACCATACCCTCACTGTTTGATGGGACGACAACAACGTTGAATCCGGCCATCGCGGCGCTGGCAGGGTTTGTCCCGTGGGCGGAGTCAGGGATTATCATTTCGCGCCGCTGTTCAAATTCTCCTTTCGATTTGTGATAGGCGCGCATGATGAGAGCCCCAAGGTATTCTCCGGCTGCGCCGGCTACAGGCTGGAGCGACATTCGACTCATTCCGGTAATCTCCGCGAGGAACTCGTCCAGCCGGTGTAGTAGGGCCAAGATTCCCTGCACTGTCGATTCGTCCTGCTCGGGGTGGATTTTCTCCAACTTGGGATTCTGTGCTATTGCTTCGGAGACTTTGGGGTTGTACTTCATTGTGCAGCTCCCGAGTGGATAGATTCCTAGATCTACAGCAAAGTTCTCCTGCGAGAGACGCGTGTAGTGGCGAACGACTTCCGGCTCCGAAACTTGGGGCAACGGAGGCACCCCATTTCTCAACAGAGTCCTTGGAACGTTATTCCAGGGTTCAGGCCCGACAATCTTACGCTCGATGTCGCTCGGTCTTGCTGGGTTGTGTCCTTTCTTGCCGCCGGCAGATCTCTCTATAATTAGCGGTTCGTCCCACTTTGCCTGATGAAACATGCGCTACGCCCCCAGAAGCTTTTCGGTGAGGAGCCGAAGCTTATCGATGGCTTCTGTACTGTGAACTTCAGTTACGCAGAACAGGGCACTCTCACCCAGTTCGGGGAAGTCTTTGACAAGGCTCTTGCCCCCATGGACTCCGTGGCTGAGCAATGACTTGTTCAATCTGGCCAGAGTTCCCTTGGCTCCTTTGAAGGAGACTACGAACTCTTGATAGTGCGGGCCGATGAATCGGGGCACCACGACGCCTGGTATCTCGCTGAGCATCTTGATCGCATAATTTGTCTTGACGAGAATGCTCTCGAAGAGTTGACGGAGGCCTTGGGGCCCTAGGAGTGATAGGTAAGCGGCTGCTCCTATGGCGAAGAGAGCCTCGTTTGTGCAAATGTTGGATGTGGCCTTTTCCCGACGAATGTGCTGTTCTCTGGTCTGAAGGACCATGCTGAACGCCCTCTCTTTTCCGTCGAGGGTTGTGGTCATGCCGATCAATCGTCCTGGTAGTTGGCGTATCAGGTTCTCTCCTCGGCACCCTATGATTCCCAGAGCCGGCCCACCGAAGTTCATCTCAGTCGATATCGACTGCCCCTCAGCTATCACGATATCCGAGCCATACTCTCCCGGAGGCTTCAATCCACCAAGCGATACGGGGTCAAAGCCTACTATTGACAACGCTCCCTTCAGATGGCATATCGAGGGAACATTCGCGACCTCCGGGTCAAGAATGCCGAAGAAAGATGGGACCTCGCAATATACCGCGGCAGTGTCCCGGTCGACTTTAGACTGCAGATCGGCGGAATCGAGGCCGCCGGTCCCCTTGTCGTAATTGAAAGTCTCAAGTCCAATGCCCGCAGGCTCGGCATAATTCTTCAGAACTGAAAACTTGGCAGGGTGCAAGCTATGCGGTACGAGGATCTTCTTCCTTCCAGTAGCTCTACACGCCATCCTAGCGGCCTCGCCCAGAGCCGTTGACCCATCGTAGAGCGACGAATTAACAGCGTCCATCTGCGTAAGGTCTGCAATCATGGACTGGAACTCGAACAGAGACTGGAGGATTCCTTGGGAAATCTCCGCCTGATAAGGAGTGTAAGAGGTCTGAAACTCAGTCCGGGCGAGGATAGCCTTGACCGCCGCGGGGAGATAGTGGTTGTAGATGCCTGCCCCTAGGAAAACTGGTATGTCAGCCGCCGACTTGTTCTCAGCCAACATGCGCTCAACATGGCTCTTGACCTCTTGTTCTGAGGGTAGCCAATCGACCTTCAATGGACGGTTTGTGCGCACCTGGGTTGGAATGTCAGAATAGAGCTCGTCTATGGAAGCAACTCCGATCGCATCTAGCATCATTTTTCGAATCGGCGCACCTGCATTCGGTAGAAAAGGATGGTCGAACGTCGCCATCGGAATTCTCAGCGCGGTCGGTTCCCGACTACTGATAATCCTTCGCTCAGGGAAATCATTTCTTTTATAATCGGCTCGGATGACTCGGCCTTCATGCTCCCTAGCGGGTGGGAGGTTACCACCGCTGTCCTACTAGCGATCATATCTTTTCCAGTGTCCCTAGTTCTCACTCGCTTTTTCATGCAAGTGAACGCAAGAAGGGGAATCTTTGGAATAGATGTCCACAAACTGAGTAAGCCGCGCATCCCGGAGATGTGTGGAGCGGCGATACCAGTCACGCTGATTCTCTTGTCTTCAATCTATGTTTTGATCGGCGGGGGAAACTCGATAATGATGCTTGCCTTCTCCCTGGTTGTTGGATCTGCAGCGGTCGTGGGAGCGGTAGATGACCGGCTGAAGATGAGGGGTATCTACAAGCCGCTACTGACTCTTCTCTGCGGTCTGCCAATAGTAGCTCTTGGATTGCTATTTCCTAACCAGGTGTATAATCCGACCTTACAGGTCCCAATTTTCGGAAGCTTCCATTTGCCAGTCATCTATCCCTTGAGCATACCAGTAGCCATCTCAGTGACCTCGAACACTACCAACATGCTCGATCCGCTGAATGGAACCATGGCCGGGGGCGTCTCCATAATATCAGCAGCACTCCTCATAGGAGTCCTCATTACAGCCCCAGCGCCGAGCGCTGTATTCCTATATGCGTGCCTGCTCTTCTCAGCACTGGGCTTCTTCTACTTCAATAGATACCCGTCCAGAGCCTTCGCGGGAAATGTGGGACAACTGTCGGTAGGTGCTGCGCTAGGAGCGCTGGCCATACTCAGCAGGACCGAGATAGCGAGCATTGTTGCCATGTTTCCCAACATCCAGAACTCGTTCTTTTTCCTTTCAAAAATCAAAAGATTCACGGAGCACAGAGCGTTGACCGCAAAACCGACGAAATTGCTCGACGATGGTCGCCTGGCCTCGTCATCCGACCCCAAAGCACCCCTGACCCTTGTTAGAACCCTACTAGTTGGTCGACCGGCCAAAGAGTCTGAAATCGTCTCTACTATCTTTGCCCTTTTCCTTGTTTCAGCAGCGCTGGCGTTGATCACGATGATTCTGATAGGGTGATGGGATTGAACCACCGGGCTGTTGCGCTACAACTCATCATATTCGTAACCCAGTGGGGGTTAATGATTATCGGATTCGGAATCCTTGCGGCTGTAGTAGGACCTCTTCGCATACAGTCAGACCCAAGTCTCGGCCGCTATTTTGACGCAGCCGTGAAAGCTATGATCGCGCTGGTATTGTCGATCTCTTGGTTGTTCATCTGGGACCGCCAAGTCCGAGTGTATTTCTACAGGAAGAGAGAAGATATCGCAGAACCTGTTTAGGAGTAGTCTTCTGCCTGCCATTTCTCACCTTCGACCATTGTGAAGCCCATGTCAGTATTCTTAGTGAACCATAGGTTCGCGGGCAGGGCGTTCAGAGTCTTGCTCGATGGGATCTTCTCGCCAAGACATATCCTTGCAGCCAGCCAAGGAAAATTCCACTCTGGATGACCTAGTTTCAAAGACGCCAGGGTGAGGTAGTGAACGTTGGTTGTGAACCTGCAATTGATTTCGGTCGGACGCGGGATGCCTCTGCTGTCCCCTTTTAGATCCACACAGAAGATGCCGTGAGGCTTCTCGGAAACGACATTAATCGCTTCTAGAGCTGTCGTGTTTACCTTGTTTGAATGAACCACTCGGTTTAGCTTGGAGGTGCCTCCGGAGCCTACCATCCGGTGCCCCACCCAGCTCAGCCGCTCGCGAACCATCGAGGTTACAAGCTTTCCTTCATGCCAGATAGACATGAAGCAGAAATCTCGATTCGGAAGATACTCTTCCAGGATGAAATCCGTCTTCAATCCTTCCGCCCAGTGGTAACTGATCCAGTGTTCTATACTGGGCCAACTTCTTGCTAGGCAACTCAGGCTTCCACCCGCTCCCTGTCTCGCCCTCACCCAGCAGGGAAACGCCACCCTCCTAACCAGTTGCCTGTTCCGACGACTGCGGGGGGAGAGAACGATAGGCTGTTTCCTGAGTCCCTTCTTGAACCATCTGGACAACGCCTTGTACTTGTCTTGACAGACTTTCACAGCCTCACGATCCGGCAGGAACATTGCAGCATGAACCTGGTCTCTATCATTTGACAATCGGCCGACTTCCGAGTCGGGCTGAGGAAAGACCATCTCAACCCTGTCTTTCTTGATAACTTGGTTGAGGCGCTGCAAATATCGAGAGCTGGTAGCCGGGGGGAGCTGATAGGATCTGTCGATCCATCCGTTGAGTTCAAGACTCGTCTTGTCTACATCAGTTCCGGCGAGGATAATGTTCTTGCCATCTTTGCTGACCCTCAAGCTCCAACAAACATTGTTACCCGCGCTACCCCCAGCACCGGTGACTAGAATACTTCGCATGACGATTCCTTAGTGCTGGGTTTCGTGCTTCTATGGGAATTATTAAGTAGGGAGTCTTTTCGGATGCTAATCAAAGTCGCACGGTGCACAATGGTTTCTGCAAATGAAGGCACTCGTACTCTCGATTCTACTATTGGCACTATTGTCAACCCAGCTTCCCAGCCCGGCTGTGGCTCAGACCAATTGCACTTCGAGCAGCTGCACTGTCACCGTTAGTAGGTCCATAACGACCAACAACTGGGGCGTGTCCTTCGTTAGTGATCAATTCAGCCTGACAACAGGATCCTCACCCGTTTCCCAAATCACACTCGGCATAGCCTCCTCCCTGAGTAGCAAGCTCAGGTTCACAGAGGCAGTGGATTCGCAATCAAACCAACTACGGATTTCGCCCCTAAAGTTGGCAAGTTTGAGCTCGGGAGGCAACTATTCCGCAATGGACATCGCGTTTCCTTCGGCGAAGACTGGAACCTACCACTTCAATCTTACTAGCGTTTATTCTGACCTGCTCAGCTTCAACTCGACATCCAGCAATTTCGTTTTTGCCTTCGAACCTTTCCCTTTGATGGACGACAACTACAGCGTGACCAGCGCGACGCTATCGGTCAAGACAGGAGACTGGCCATCTCCTAAGGTATCATCTGTGATTGGAACTTTTGCGAGCGCAACCTTCAGCTCCCAGGCAATTCCTCTAGAGCCCTTCAATACAACCGTAGCAACGATGACTTTTTCGTCGTCCGGCACCAGCCAAAGCATCTTCGGTGTCACGGCGAACCGGACTATAACGCTCGCACAGACAGGCTCGATTCAAGTTACAGACTTTTACAACATGACGAACAAGGGTCATGACCTATCGAGTCTCACTCTACCTCTTCCGAAAAACGTTCAGACGGCAACGGCTAGCGACATAATTGGAAAAGTTAGCACCCTGACTGCAGCCTCAGCGACAGATGGGACAAATACGGTGACTTTCATTCCAAGGTTCGGAACTGTGAAAGCCGGAGCTTCGTCTTCGGTTAGAATCAACTATGCTCTCCCCAGCCAATCATACCTGACAACCAAAGGTTTGGGGCGATTCGAACTCAACTTCCATTTGTTCGACAATGTCAAGTTCGTCGAATCGAGCTTGCAGATGAAGATAATAACCCCAATGGGATTCCGCCTGAATTCCTTCAGCGGCCAGACATTCGCCAGTTCTGGAAACCAGATCCTAGTGCAGGTCTCCACTGTAACGCCGATGTCTAACTTGTCATTTATCATCGACTATCAATTGGACCCCTTTTGGGCAAGTCTCTCAGCCCTTAGTTGGGCTGGACTCGCTGTAGTATCTATTGTCGGCGTCGTCCTAGCAGTTGGCGCAACCAGTATGGCCGGTGTCGCAGTTTCAGGCGCCCCGTCCGAGCTTATCGGAAGGTTCGTAGAATTGTACGATGAAAAATCAGCTATGCGACTGGAAGCAGAAAAGATGGACGAGGACCTCTTGAGAGGGGCGCTTAACCGTCATGAGTTCAAGAGAAGAAGACGCGTCGTTGACTTGAGAATCGCTGAGTTGGACAGAACACTGGCGCCGGTCAAAGACCAGCTGTCAAAGTCGAACCCCCGCTACCAAGACATGATCAAAAGGCTCGAGCGAGCCGAGGCCGACATCCAAGTAGTCCGAACCACGTCTGCGGACCTCAGGAATCAGTACCGCAGTGGACGAATCGCTAGAGAACTGTATGAATCTCTGATTTCAGATCTCGCGAAGAGAAAGGAGAAAGCTCAGCAGACCATGGATACCATAGTCATTAATCTTAGAGAGGAGACTAGGTAACAGTCCTCCCCTGGTCCCCCGATAATTGAAAATCCGCTTAGAAGAATACGATAATTGGCTGGAACAAGAACTCCAGAAAGCACTACGCCCTACCAAGAACAAAGCGGGGAAGCTTTCAGACGACGCGCGCCGAGCACTTGATGAAGCCCGAAGCTTCTTCGAGGAACTGTCGCACAAAGCCGACGGAAACCTTACGACGAAGAAAGACCCCATCTCTTACCGAGCTGCAAGAGTCGTGGGACGAGTGGCCCGCGACGCTAACTCAAGCATAGAAAAGATCCAAATCCCTCAGGAGGTCAGTTGGGATTCCTACAAAGTTCTACGGGACAACCTCTCCAACACAGCTAGATCTCTCAGAGAGAGCAAAAACAATACCCAGAGAGAAATCCACGGACTCTACCTGCTAGACATGCTATCCTTCTCAGGGATCGTCGAGAGAATAGCGAAGGTAGGAGAGAAAACCTCTCAGTTCCTCGAGGGAGACGGAGAAAACCTTCAACGAGCAAAAACGCTCACCGGCATTGTTGAGACAATTCATCAGATCGGAGTTCAACTCGACGAGAAGAAGAAGGAGAGCGTCGAACTTGAACGAACCCGCGAAAAACTCTCGTCCGCCGTGAAAGAGCTATCAAACGAGATGGAGAAGATCACATCGAACGACTCTCTCAAACAAGTTCTGGAGATCGAAAAGGAACTCCGGAAGGAAAGCAGGGAATTCAGAACAGACACCCTGACCCATCTACGACGACCCCTCCGAAAACTTAGAGACCTATCCCAGCGAGGCGAAATCGCCCTACGATCCGAAGAGAGAGAAGCATTAGGCGAGTACATTCAGTCCCCCTACAAGAGCTTCCTCTCCCGAAACTCAGGACCCTACCTCACACCGATTCTCACAAACCTCAAGAGCGCTTTGGACTCGGGCAAGATGGGGTTCAGCCACAGAAAGACCACTAGAGTTGTCGTCCAGCTTGACCAGCTAACGACGACTGAACACCTCGCCGAGAAACAGGTCAAAGGCCGGAACCTCCTAGGTCAACGACAACGACTTCTCCACGACCCGGCATGCAAAAATCTCTATCTCGACAGGAAAATCATTCTCAAGAAGATCGAAGAAGGAAAGAAGGACGAGCTTCAAGCCACTGAGAGGCTCCACCTGGCCCAGGAAAAAATCAAAGCGCTGGACAAGCATTTCGAGGAGCTGTTGGTGCAGGCAGAATCGAAGTCCAAGGAGTACTTATCACGTGACGTTCGGATAGAACGACCTCGACCTTCCAGATAGAATATAGACCACCGTTGATCCACCTGGGGTGCGATCCTCAGCAGCGAAAATTGCTACGAATGACTCAAACCATTGCTTATTCTATGGAGGAGAGAAGTGAACATGTCTGCGGTGAGCGTGCCCGTTTGGGTGTTCCTGGGGCTTGGATGGTAAGACGCGAAGACCTTGCGACCATCGGAGAGTTCGATTTCGAGCCCGTGCGCAAACTTGGGAATCTTGGACGAGAAGAGATTATTTTGTTTCAATAGAATCATCGTTGAACGATAAGCAAACTGGCCTAGGCAGAGGATGACTCTAGACCTATTGCATAGCTCCAATTCGGATTCCAGGAAATGAGCGCAGTTGGACATTTCTTCGCTAGTGGGCTTGTTGTCGGGAGGGACACATTTTACAGCGGCCGTCATATAAACTCCATGCAATTCCAAGCTATCATTCACGTCAATAGAGCGAGGTTGATTTGCATATCCAGCTTCGAAGAGAGCTCTCACAAGAAAGTCAGCGCTCCTGTCCCCCGTGAACACTCTTCCAGTTCGATTCCCGCCATGAGGTGCCGGGGCTAGTCCTATCACTACAATTGTAGCCGAGATGTCTCCGAAACCAGGGACGGGTCGGCCCCAGTAGTTCCAATTCAAAAACTGTTTCTTCTTGATCTTAGCTACTGACTCTCGGTATTCGACGAGGCGAGGACAAGCCCTGCATTCGACAACTTCCTTGTTCAGGTCAAGAAATCGTTGTTTTGCCGCAGGCGAACTCACTTCAACTGAACCCAAGTTCGTAACACCCATCCTGCTCATCCTAGCGGATGTTGTAATGATAGATTAACAAGTTCGGTGAAAGGTTTGTTGATAAGACCGTTCATTCACGTCTCACCATATAAGGACGGACCCTTCAGTAACTTATATGAGAGGGGCCTGGAACCTCGCAGATTCTCACAACAAAAGCATGGAATTCTGAAGATATCAGACGAATAACCCGCATCCATTAGCTGTTTTCTGCGAATCAATCTCTTAGTAATTATCCAGAATAGAACGGTCCAGCAATGATCGTTAGTGTACTGAATAACAAGGGCGGGACTGGAAAGACAACAACCGCAGTCAACCTCGCAACAGCAACCGCGATCGAAGGCAAGAAGACGCTGATCGTGGACTTAGACCCTCAAGGCAACGCCACAACTGGACTTGGCTTTGAAAAAGCAACGCTTTCGTCAACAGTCTACAACGTTCTCTCACAATCAAGGAAAGCGGAAGAAGTCCTTCTAAACACCCGCATCGAGAAACTGTCACTACTACCAAGCAACTTGGATCTAGCCGGCGCAGAAGTTGAACTGTCATCCACCCCCGGTAGAGAATACGTGCTCAGAGAATCGATTAGTCCCATCAAAGACCAGTTCGAACAAATCGTTATCGACTGCCCACCAAATATCGGACTGCTTACCCTCAACGCCCTCGTATCATCCGACCTAGTCCTCATCCCAGTGCAATGCGAGTTCTATCCAATGGAAGGACTTCCAACGCTTCTCAAAGTCATGGACCTCGTGAGATCTCGGTTGAAAGCAGCCTTTGACTACCGGATCATACTGACAATGTACGACCGAAGAACAGCGCTGTCACGGCGGGTTATGCAACAAGTCAACCAAAACTTTGGCGAACGGGTTCTAAAATCTGTGATTCCCAGATCGGTCCGGATGGCCGAGGCTCCAAGTAAAGGGCTTCCAGGCATACTATACCGGCCGAGAAACCCTGCATCAGAACAATACCGCGTACTCGCCAAGGAACTCCTACAGGTCCAACCGCTCGCAATAGCTTAGCTTGATTGCAGGGAAACTAAGCCACCCAACGCCGCATACCAGAAATTCATGACAGCCCCACTTTATGTTCTATAATCTTCTCCGGATAGAGCGCCTCGTTCGTGTCGGCTCTTCTGATACCAGTTGTCACATCGGAGATGGTTCAGAGAGACGTTCCCTTGAGGGATGCTAAAACGTCGTCAAGGGTCCTGTAGGCTCCCTCTGAAAGTTTCTCAAGGACTTCTCCAGCCCTCGCTCGTTCTTGCGTGCTCCTGTCATAGAGCTTCCAGCCTTGTTCTCTAAGGAGTCGGGACTTAGTGGTCGGGAACCCTGCATCTTCCTTCAAAACATCGCCTAGTGATTCAAGCCCGACATGATCCGTAAGCGAAGGGAACTTTCCAGAGTTCAGGAATGCCTTCAAACGCGCTGCGTCTCTGTACATCCTTACCCCATGAAACGCTAGAATGCTTTTCTCGAATTTCGGGCCGGAAGCCTTGGCCGCTATATCACGGAGCTCGTTGTCGTCAAACTCGTACACGTTCTCCTTTCCCTTGCCAAACAACCTACTGTAGAGAATGCTCGACCCTACCTTAGGGTCCTGCTTTGAGATGTCAATGCTATGAAAGGCATCGTGGTCGTGTAGAATCCTTAACGTATCCTCTGTTGGCGCTCCTCCTCGAAACTCGAAGGCGATGCGAGTCCTCCCGAAGCTTATCGTCGAGAGAAACGCATTCATTTTGGGAAGAAGTTCCTTGTCCCCAAGAAGCGCCTTCGGAATTAGGATCGTCAGAACACTCGTCCGCAGGCGTCTGCAGATCTTTTCCATGGAGTCAATAATGCGAATTGTTTTGGGAGTCAACTCTAGCCGATGAAGTTCGGCAACATCCTTCTGACACCGAACCGAAAACTCGAACTCAGGCAGGACCCTTTTGCGCCAACTCGCCACGGTAGCCAGACTCGGTAACTGATAGTAAGTGCTGTTCACTTCTACGAAATCGTAGACTGATGAGTACGCTTTCAGCCGGTCGCCGTGGGAGATAGAGAAGTAGTCCCACCCGCCCGCGCCAATGTGAAGCTGACCCATACCTTCTTGAGACGGTTTGCAACCTCAGATTTAGGTAAGAGGTCGGCGAAAAACGGGGCGATTTCTCCTAGGTACTTCTGGGTGGTCGTACCCTGAGTGGGTGGGAGTCTTCTACCCCACTTCCACTGAGAGCAAGCTGAAACACTACACGCAAGTATTTCCGACTGCCGAGATCGATTCTACGTTCTATGCGTTCCCCCAGTCGGGCACGGTGCTTGGCTGGAACAGATTTTCTCCCAAGGATTTCATCTTCTGTGCAAAGATTCCCCAGACTATTACTCATGACAAACTGGCCGATATCGGTCCCTCTCTAGAGTCTGAACTAGACCGTTTTGCGGAGTTGATGCTTCCACTGAACAACAGCGGAAAACTCGGGTGTCTACTCCTCCAGATGCCGCCCAAGTACAAGTACGATCTGAACCACCTGGAGAGTTTCCTCTCTGTCCTTCCCCATGGCTTCAAGTACGCAATTGAATTCCGGCACAAATCGTGGCTACAAGACTCGACGTGGCCTATACTCTCCAAGTACAACGTGGCATATACTATAGTGGACGAGCCTCTCCTCCCCCCTGAAGTACACGTAACAGCGGATTTCGCGTACATCCGCTGGCACGGTCACGGACAACGACCCTGGTACGACTACCACTACACGGAAAAGGAACTGGAATCATGGGTGCCTAAGGTCAAGGAGATCGAGCCCTCTGTCAAAGCCATCTACGGCTACTTCAACAACCATTTTCACGGCTACGCGGTAGAAAACGCGCTCAAAATTCTCCAGATGCTTGGAAAACTTTCTCCAGCTCAACGGGAAGCCCTCAACAGAGCTAAGGCTCACCTAGAGAAAGGGAAGGGGCCTGAGGGGCTGGGAGAATGGGTCAGAGGAGGAGACGACCGGCCAAAAATTATTGACCTCCTCAGCTCTTTGATGGGAGAATCCAGGCTGGCCCGGGCATTAGCTATCCCGGACGAGGATGTGAGCATCAAGATTGCTACGAGTGAAGAAGTTGTTGCAAAGATACGTGACTACAACTTGACCATGGAGTCTGGCCCGAAAACAATCACTCATGATTGCGGAGATTGGGAAAGGTCAATCGAGACCCGGCAACTCTGTAAGCATGTAGGCAAGGTCCTACTGTCACTGCCCGAGAAAATCGCCTTGGGATGGGTCACTCAGATTCACGAAGACACTGACGCATGGCGCTTTCAAAAGCCCATGGGAAAAGTCATCACTACCTAGGGCGGTACTCGGCCGATTTCTGCAGGAAGGTTCTTCTTTGATGACCATTCGTGCCAAGATCCTACATAGTTTCTAGCCCGACGGTACCCCATTGATCTGAGCGCGTAGAACGCAGCCGCCGCGCGAGCCCCACGATGACAATAAACCGCTATGTCGGACCTCGGGCTGAGGCCCATCGATCGAAGTCGTTTGCCGATTGGTTGACGACTCTGGAATCTTGCTTTTCCGTTGAGAAAGTTGGTCCATTCAAACCATGCTGCTCCAGGTACTCGACCCGGACGCGAGCAACACTCCCGTTTTTCTGACCCTTCGTATTCCCCCTGAGTTCTAACATCCAACACCAATCCGTTATGGGACTTTGATAGAGACCTAACATAGCCTGCTGTAGCCAAAACAGAACCGTTTGGATGAACCTTGAACCCGGCTGGGACACCAACTCTCCGCCTCTTCTCGACGGGATACCCGGAATTCTGCCACGCCCTAAACCCGCCTTCAAGCATCGATGGACTCTTCATCCCAGCGTACTCAAGCATCCAAGCAACTCGTGCAGCCCTCATACCGAACCCCGACTCGTATACGACAGCTCTTTCGTCGCCTCTGAGGCCGAGCCGTCCGAGTTTGGATTCGAGGTCTCTGTGAAAAGCATTCAGATTCTTGTCGTCGGTTCCTGGGACGAAATAGTGGAAGAGGTCAGCATTTCTCGCTCCGGGAATATGGGTCCTAGAGTAGGCGGTTCTGGAGCGAGCATCGAGGACAACGATGTTCTTGGAATATAGGTGTTGTTTCAGCCAGCTCGCGTTGACTGTGGCTTTCAGAGCCCTCAGATTTCCTTTGGTCTACTCCGGCTTGAGAATCTGCACCGGGCAGGTGGCCAGCTGCTTGAACTTCACAGCGTCGCTCTCCGAGCCGACAATCGTTCCGTAGTGCATGGGTATGGCAAGCTTGGGTTTGATCGTTCTTGTGGCCTCGGCTGCTTCTTCTGGCGTCATTACGTAGGTTCCGCTGACAGGTAAAAGAGCTATGTCGGCTTTGAACCCTTTCATCTCTGGAATCGGATCAGTGTCCCCGGCGTGGTATATTCGAACCCCTTTAACGGATACTATGAAGCCTACTTTTCCGTCCTCTTTGGGATGAAATGGTTTCCCGGGTTCACGGAACTTGTTCAAGTTGTAAGCAGGAACCGCTTCGAGGGTAATGTCCCCCAACGCTAACTTGTCGCCAGGCTTAACAGCTTTGACCTCTTTTACCTTCATGCTCGAAAGTTCTTTCTTGCAAGCGGGAATCGTCACAATGGTCGTCTGATCCGAAGAAACCCTCTTGATGTCGTCGAGCGAAAGATGGTCGAAATGCTCATGACTGATCAAGAGGACATCCGCCTTATCTGGAATCGGGCGTATCTTGAAGGGATCTATGATGATGGTCTTCCCGTTCTTGATTCTGAAGGAGTCGTGCCCAAGCCAACTGATCTTAACTCCTTGATACTCAAACAATCGGTCTCACCAGTTTCCGAATCTTAGCCTACACGATAATTAAGCCTTCCAGAGAAACGGTCTTCGAGAATACCCATAAATCAGCGGATAACCGATCTTATGGAATATACGATGTACGACGTAATCATCTTGGGGTCGGGATCAGCCGGCTACACTGCCGCCGTTTACTCATGCAGGGCCGGAAGAAAGACCCTCCTCGTCGCCGGCTCGATCCCAGGCGGCCAGTTGATGCTTACCTCTGACGTGGAGAATTTTCCCGGGTTCCCCGAGGCAATAATTGGACCAGAACTTATGGAACGACTTAGAAAGCAGGCGGAGCGGTTCGGTCCAGAAATTATCTATGATGACGCTTCCAAGGTGAACTTCAAGTCCAAACCTTTCGAGGTCACGGTCGGAAAACGGATTCTTCAAGGAAAAACGATCATTATAAGCACAGGTGCCAACGCGAAATGGCTGGGAATACCTTCAGAAACCAAGCTTAGAGGACACGGGGTCTCAAGCTGCGCGACCTGTGATGGCTACTTCTTCAAAGAGAAGGAAGTGGTTGTGGTTGGTGGAGGGGACACGGCCATGGAAGAGGCCACATTTCTCGCGAATATCACGAGAAAGGTGACGGTCGTCCACCGAAGGGATAGGTTACGAGCCAGTCAAATAATGCAAGAGCGTTCCCTAAAGAATCCGAAGATAAACTTCGTCTGGGATTCTGTCGTGGAAGAAATACTGGGAGACAGCAACGTTACGGGAATTAGGAGTAAGAACCTCAAGACTGGAAAGGAACAGCTTCTCAAAACGGACGGCGTGTTTGTGGCGATCGGCTACGAACCGAACACTTCGATATTCAAGGGACAAATCGATCTGGACCCCAAAGGCTACATTATCACCCGTAATGAAACCGAAACGAATGTAGCGGGAATATTCGCGGCTGGAGACGTGAGAGATTTCAGATATCGACAGGCTGTCACCGCCGCGGCTGACGGCTGCAAAGCAGCGATGGATGCTGACAGGTTCATCAGCGAACATTACAAAAGCTGAGACCTAGATTCTTGAAATGTCCAAAGTGTGACCTGCAGCTCGACTTCGTCGGGCGATACATCGTGCAAGAAGACTTTGAAGCGGGGGCCCCGGCTCAGATCCGAGACATGGAGGTCTGGCAGTGCGACATGTGCAAGACTTACTACGAAACCAGCAGGAGCGGACAGCCAATCCCGATACGCTTCATGCAGAGCCTGTTCAAAAGGCTCGAGTAGAGATTGATACGAGATCTATCGTACCAGTCCTTGACGCTTGCTGTCTTGTCCTTCATCGTTCTTGGTTTGTCTAGGCGCTCGTCGATTCTAAGAATCGAGGAAATTCGTTTTGCACCCATTGACCGCAAGGCCGAGTGTGAAACCTCGACCGCCTTCAGTATTGTATGAACGTCTTGGGCTTCGAGGATCGTCGCCATCGGAGTGACTTGGTACTCAAGCCCCTCAATTTTCGATATATCCTGCAGCGCCCGCTTAACGTATCGGCTAACGCTTGTTCCCGTCCCAATGGGATGGATGCTGAACTCGGCAATGGAAACGATTCGTCTCTTCTTCAGAACGCGCACCATCAGGGTGCGGTCGCACTGTGGCTTGTTAATTCTTGCTCTAACTTACTAGCCGATTTTGCCGGTCCGGCGCCTTCTGGCGCAATCCATGAGACTGCTCGTATTTCTCGGTCTTGTCAATGTCTAGTTCCATAAGCTGGACAGTTGCCTTTTTTATGATGCCGAAAATTTCCTCTAGCTCGGGTCGCTCAAAATCTTTCAGAGAAAGATTCCCGATCCATTGCATCCAGCCCTGCATGCTTTTCGCGAGGGTCGAGCAGCACAAGCCGATACCGTAGACGATGTCTAGGCGGTCTTGAGGATCAAGGTCCGAGATACGTTTGACCCGGTTCCTCGCTTCTTCTACCCAAGACTTGGGTTCGTCAGACATTTCCATAAATTTCTCACTTGTTTCTCGTGAATCACTTGTCATGCAGAAGTTTCACGGCCTGACTCGGCTCTCAGCTGCTTGTCCATGATTCACGTGGCCTCTCCACATGAGTAAATATTAACGTTGCTTGCTACGAAAGTAGCACATAACGAGTAACAGACAAGTGGATAATGCATAGTCCTAGCCTTTTAGACTAGTCTAACTCCTAAGCCTATCTGGCCCGAGCTGGAGCAGGTAGAAAGCTATGCCCAGAAATGCTCCTGAGAAATCCTTTAGTGGTTGTAATGTCTCCGCAAACCCCTGTCGGCTATGGAGCCGAATCGACTTCGCTTCCTAATCTCGGCCTTGTTTGTCCTCTCGCTAGCCGGATACAATTTCCTCACGTACACCTCCACAACGTCCGAGCAATCCACATTCAACCTTGAACCAGGATTGACCGCCAACCTCGTTACGACCAGGACCTCTTCGGATGTGATCTCTGGCCAATTCCAAGAAAACTCAGGAAGCCCGGTAAGTTTCTATATTCTGAGCAGTGCCCAGTTTGCTGCTTTTCAAGCGCAGACCTCATTTAACTACCTTTACGGCATTGTGAATGTTGTGTCCGGAAGTTTCTCTTACACCTTCCCTCTGCAAGACACGTACGAGATCGTCTTCAGGCATGGCACTGGCCTCATCAACAGCTACGAAACTGTAACTTTTCAAAGATCCTATCAGACTCACAATTCCTCCCATTTGCAACTTGGATTAGTATTCCTTGTATTCGGGGCCGCGAGTCTCGTTGTCGCCTTCCGTCCAGAAAAACCCAAGAAAGTTGAGACACTTCCCGGTGGCGAATCACCAACGCCAACTCCGCTGGTTGGCGGTCCGACCCCCTCTAGTTTCCTAAAGGCTTGTCCCAAGTGTGGGACCGAGAACCCACTTGCGGCTGAGAAATGTCGTGCATGCGACGCGAAAATATAGGAAGAATTCTAGAGGATAGCTGCATCAAATCATTCGCATGATACGAGGCAATCTGGAGGCGCGTTGCCGCACAACATCTTAACGTTATCTGCAACAGACCCCGCAAAATGACGGTAACAATAATTCTAGGTCAACAATCCACACAATCCGATTCGTTAGGGCCATCCTCGGATCAGTTCGGTAGTTCTGAAAGAATCGAATTGAC
>Ga0209802_1000509_pt1 | contig 29561 bp, 36 predicted proteins | sample GraSoiAngelo_129_FD_185886 | JGI IMG/M metagenome (GOLD analysis project Ga0209802, IMG submission 185886) | Grasslands soil microbial communities from the Angelo Coastal Reserve, California, USA - 14_0927_12_40cm (SPAdes) (version 2) | ecosystem: Environmental > Terrestrial > Soil > Grasslands ... | reverse complement strand
CTACGCCGGTCTCATGATCGCGGCCGACGGAACGCCCTACGTGCTCGAGTTCAACTGCCGCTTCGGCGACCCCGAGGCGCAGGCCCTGCTCCCGGTGCTGCCCCCGGGTGCGCTCGGGGGAGCGCTCGCGGCCATCGCCACAGGCGGGTGGCGGCCCGAGCGGCCGACGCTCCCCGCCGCGCGCGCGGCCGTGTGCACGGTGCTCGCCGCCCGGGGCTACCCCGATCAGCCCGAGGTGGGCGCCGCGATCGTGCTGCCCGAGGAGCCGCCCGCCGACGCGCTCGTGTTCCATGCGGGCACCTACCGCGACCCGGACGGCACCCTGCGGGTGCACGGCGGCCGCGTGCTCGGCGTGACCGGGCTCGGCGACACGGTGGCGGAGGCGGCGGCCCGGGGCGCGGCGCTGTGCGAGCGCATCTCCTTCCAGGGGAAGACCTGGCGGCGGGACATCGGGTGGCGGGAGTTGCAGCGTGCCGGAGCTGCCTGAGGTCGAGACGATTGTCCGGGAGATCGGGCCGCGGCTCGAGGGCCACAAGATCGTGCGCGCCCGGCTCAAGAAGACCGACGTGTTGCGCCGCGTCTCGAAGCCCCGGTTGTTGCGCACCCTCACCGGGAACGCCGTCGAGGAAGTGAGCCGCCGCGCCAAGCACGCCGTGCTGCGCCTCGCGAGCGGTCACCGCCTCGTCGTGCAGCCGCGCATGACCGGCTCGCTGATCGTGTACGACCGACCGCCGACGAAGGCCGAGACGAAGTACGCCGTGCTCACCTGCACCCTCGAGGACGGCCGCTACTTCCTGTACCGTGACGTGCGCCGGCTCGGGACCGTGTGGCTGTTGGACGAGCCGGGCTGGGCGGCGTATAGCAACCGCATCGGCCCCGAGCCGCTGGAGGAGACGTTCACGCCTTTCGTGTTCGCCGAGCGGCTCAAGGGCACGCGCACCGCGGTGAAGAAGGCGATCATGGACCAGCGTCGCCTCGCGGGAGTGGGAAACATTTACGCCAACGAGGCGCTGTTCGAGGCGCGGATCGATCCGTCGAAGCGCACCCACAAGCTCTCGCTCGACGAATTCGCGCGGCTGCACGCCGCGATCCGCGACGTGCTGGAGCGCGCGGTCAATTCATCCGGGACCACGGTGCGGGACTATCGCACCGGGGTGGGCGAGCGCGGGCGGTTCCAGTTCGAGCTGAAGGTGTACGGGCGGGCGGGCGAGCCGTGCGTGCGGTGTGGCAAGAAGCTCGTGACGACGCACACGATCGATCTCCGGGCGACGACGTTCTGCCCGCGGTGCCAGCGGTAGCGCCGCTCGGTCACAGCTTCACCAGCCGCGCCCTGGGCGGAATCCCCGCCTCGAGCTCCATGATCCCGACAGTGGCCGCGAGCCGGAATCGCGCCGGCCCCGCGGCACCGGGGTTCACGACGGTCACGGTCTTGTCCACCAGCTCGAGCAGCGGCATGTGGGTGTGCCCGTACACGACGATCTCCGCTCGCGGGAACGCGGCGTGCAGCTTGTGCGGCGTCGGGTGGCCGAACTGATCGCCGTGCGTCACCACGATCGCGAAGCCGTCCAGCTCGACCTCGGCGACCTGCGGCAGGCGGGAGCGCAGCTCGCGGTCGTCCACGTTCCCGTACACCGCCGTCACGGGCGCCAGCGTCTCCAGGTCGGTCAGGATCTCCGACTTCCCCACGTCCCCGGCGTGTAGGATGTGATCGACTTCCTTGAACACGTCGAACACTTGCGGTCGCAGCAGCCCGTGCGTGTCGGAGATGATGCCAAGCCTCATCGCCGCCGAACTACTTGCCTTCCCACCGCTTGACGAGCTCGATCTCCAGGCCGAGGTGGTCGAGGGTCCGTTGCACCACGAAGTCCACGAGGTCCGTGACCTGCTTGGGCTTGTGATAGAACCCCGGCGCCGCGGGGAGCACGATCGCGCCGGCCTCCGTGGCGAGCGTCAGGTTCCGCAAATGCACGAGCGAGAGCGGCGTCTCGCGGGGGACGAGAACGAGCGTGCGCCGTTCCTTGAGCACGACGTCGGCGGCGCGCTCGATCAGCGAGCGGCTCGTCCCGTGCGCGATCGCCGCCACGGTACCCATCGAGCAGGGGCAGACCACCATTCCGGTGCTCCGGGCGGAGCCCGAGGCGGGCGCTGCCCCGCGGTCCTTGTCGTCGAACACGCGCACGCTCGCCCATTCGCCGCCCGTCGCGCTTTTCAGCTCGCGGTCGTCCTTGATGCCGCACTCCTCCGCGAGGAGCCGCCAGCCGTGGCTCGAGATCATGAGCCAGGTCGGCACGTGGTGCGTGGCGAGCACCTCGAGCAAGCGCACGCCGTAAACGGCACCGGAGGCGCCGGTGATCGCAAGAATGACGGGAAGCTTCGTCACCGCCCGCGCCTATTGGGTGTGGGGCTTCGTTTCGGGTGCGCGGGCGGGCGAGGCGGCGGGATGCGGGATGGGGGATGCGGGATGCGTCGGTCCCGCGGAGCGCGCGGCTTACGCATCCCGCATCTCGCATCCCGCATCCCGTTCACAGCACCCGATCCACGATCGCGCCGAGAAGCACGACCATACTCACGATCCCATTGGCGGTAAAAAACGCCGCGTCGAGGCGTGACAGATCGCCGGGCTGCACGAGCCGGTGTTCCCAGACGATCAGCGCCGCGCCGATCGCCACCCCCGCGTAGTAGGCGACGCCCAACCCCACGCCCAGCCCGAACAGGACGAGCGCCACGAGCGCGAGTCCGTGCAGCAGCTTGGCGGCGAAAATCGCCGGGCCCTGCCCCAGCCGCACGACGAGAGACTTGAGCCGCTCCGCGCGGTCGAAATCCTCGTCCTGCAGCGCGTAGAACACGTCGAACCCGCCGACCCAGAACGTGACCACGAGCGCCCCGACCGGCAACAGCCACCACGGCTCGCTCCATCGCCCCGTGACGGCGAGGTACCCCGCCGGCGTCGCGATGCCGTCGGCGAGGCCGAGCCAGAGGTGCGACCAGTGGGTGAAGCGCTTGGCGTAGCTGTAGCCGGAGATGAACACGAGGGCGACGGGCGCGAGGGCGAAGCACAGGGGGTTCAGCGCCCATGCGGCCCAGAGAAACAGCGCGGCGGCGACCACGACCGCGGCCCACGCCTGGCCGAGCGTCAGCCGCCCCGACGGCAGCTCGCGCGCCCGCGTGCGCGGGTTCCTCGCGTCGAGCGCGCGGTCCGCGATGCGGTTGAAGCCGAGCGCCACGAAGCGGGCGCAGGTGAACGCGAGCACCGCGAGTCCCAGCGTGCGCCACGTGACGGCAGCGTGATAGGAGGCCACGACCACGCCGAGCAGCGCGAACGGCAGCGCGAAAATCGTATGGGGAAGCTTGACGAAGTTGACGTAGCGGACGAGCAGCGACTCGCCGGCGAAGGTCTGGCCCTCGCGACGCACCTCAGAGCTCGATGCCAAGCTCCCTCCACATCGCATCCACCCGCAGCTTCGTCTTCTCGTCCATCACGATCTTCCCCGGCCATTCGCGCGTGAAGCCCTCTTCTTTCCACTTGCGGGTCGCGTCGATTCCCATCTTCGAGCCGTAGGTGAAGCCGCGGCTCGAGTGGTCGAGCACGTCGATCGGTCCCATGCTGAACCGCACGTCGCGCTCGGGATCGATGTGGTTCAATGCCACCCACCACGCCTCCTTGGGGTCGCGCACGCTCACGTCCTTGTCGAGGACGACGATCACCTTGGCGAGCGACATCAGCCCCTGCCCCCACAGCCCGTTCATCACCTTGTACGCCTGGCCCGGGTACTGCTTGTCGATGCTGACGAACACGAGGTTGTGGAAGATCCCCTCGGGGGGCATGTGGAGGTCGACGATCTCGGGCAGCGTGAGCTTCAAGAGCGGCAGGAAGATCCGCTCCGTGGCGTGACCGAGCCAGTAGTCCTCCATCGGCGGCCGGCCCACGATCGTATGGGGCCAGATCGGCTCCGGGCGCATCGTCACCGCCGTGACGTGCACCTTGGGATAGTAATCCGCGAGCGAGTAGAAGCCCGTGTGGTCGCCGAACGGTCCCTCGAGGACGAGCTCCTCCCGCGGGTCCACGTAGCCCTCGAGCACGAGCTCCGCCTCGGCCGGCACCTCCAGGTCGCAGGTGATCGCCTTCGCGAGCCGGACCGGCTCCTTCCGCAAGAATCCGGCGAACAGGAACTCGTCGATCGAGGGCGGGAGTGGCGCCGAAGCGGCGTAGATCGACGCCGGATCGCCGCCCAGGGCGATGGCCACGGGCATCGTCTCCCCCCGCGCCGCCATCTCGCGCCAATGGGCCGCCCCCACCTTGTGCCGCTGCCAGTGCATCGCCAGCTCGTTCGGGGCGATCACCTGAATGCGGTACATCCCCACGTTGCGCACGCCCGTCTTCGGGTCGCGCGTGATGACACCCGGCAGCGTGATGTAGGGGCCGCCGTCCTCGGGCCAGCAGACGGGGATCGGGAACTGCGAGAGATCGACGTCCCGGTCCCGCACGACGATCTCCTGGGCCGGCGCGCGGCCGCCGACGGCCTTGGGTGGGAACTTGGCGACCTCGGCGAGCTGGGGGAGCATGGCGAGCTTGCCCAGCAGGGTGTCCGGGACCTTGACGTTGAGAAGCGTCGCGATCCGCCCGCCGATCTCGTCGAGGCACGGAACGCCTAGCGCCAGTGCCATGCGCTTTTCGGAGCCGAACAGGTTGACGGCGACCGGGTAGCGCGACGCCCCCCCCTGCGGCAGCGTGGGGCGCTCGAACAGGAGCGCGGGCCCCCCGCCCGCCGACTTCATGCAGCGGTCCGCGATCTCGGTGATCTCCTTGTCCACGGACACGGGATGCGCGACGCGCCGCAGGTCGCCCGCGGCGTCGATCGCGCCGACGAAGGCGCGCAGGTTATCGAGTGCCATGGTGGACGGCGCAGATCCCGCCGGCCAGGAGCTCGAAGCGCACGTCCGCGAAGCCGGCCGCGCGCATGCGGGCGGCGAGCGCCTCGGGCTCGGGGAACGTCTTCACCGACTCTGGCAGGTAGGTATAGGCATCCCTATGTTTGGACACCGCGCGCCCGATCGCCGGGAGCACCCGACGGAAGTAGAGCAGGTAGATCGCGCGGAGCGGCGCGAAGCGCGGCGTCGCGAACTCGAGCACCACGAAGCGCGCGCCCGGCCTGAGGACGCGCGCCGTCTCCCGCAGCCCGGCGTCGAGGTCCGTCAGGTTGCGCACCCCGAACCCCACGAGCGCGCCATCGAACGCCCGGTCGGGAAAGGGCAGGAGTAGCGCGTCCGCCGCCACCGGCGCGGCGCGGGCCGACTTGCCGCGACCCAGCGCGAGCATCGGCACGACGAAGTCGGCGCCGATCACCCGGCCGCGGAACCGGGGCTCGCGCGCCAGCGCGGCGGCCAGGTCCATCGTGCCGGCACAGAGGTCGAGATAGACGCCGTCCGGTCTCGCTTCCCAGCCGAGTCGCGCCACGGCAGCGCGGCGCCAGCGGCGGTCGAGGTTGAGGCTGAGCAGGTGATTGAGGAGGTCGTAGCGCGGGGCCACCGCGGCGAACATCCGGCGGACGTAGGCCCGCTTGATCTCGCCGTCCGCCGCACTCCCTCGCGCGGCCCGGACCACCTCGGAAGAAGGAGACGGCGTCATAGGCGCGAAAGATAGGCCGGCCAACCTGACCGGCGCCAGCGACCAGGATCTCGTCGAGTGGGCGAAGCAGGGTCACGAGCCGGCGTTCCGGGAGCTGGTGCGCCGCTACGAGCGACCGGTGTTTTCGCTCCTGTATCGCATGGTGCGCGACCGCGCCCTCGCCGAGGACCTGGCGCAGGAAACGTTCGTCAAGGTGCTGAACGGCCTCGCCAGCTACCGCGCGGAGTTCAAGTTCTCCTCTTGGATCTTCAAGATCGCGAACAACGCCGCGATCGATCACCTGCGCAAGCGCGACCTCGACACTCTGTCGATCGACGGGTCGCCGCACGCCACGACGCCCGACGAGATAGCCGCGACCGCCCTGCAGCTCGATGGCCGCGGGGAAGACCCGCTCCAGGAGGTCGAGGCGCGCGAGCTGGGCAGCGCCATCGAGCGCGCCATCGGGCGGCTGCGACCCGAGTACCGCGCCTGCATCCTGCTGCGGCACGTGGAAGGGCATTCCTACGAGGAGATCGCCCGCATCCTGGACCTGCCGCTGGGCACGGTGAAGACGTATATCCATAGGGCGCGCAACGAATTGCGGGTCCATCTCCAGGACCGGCGGGAATGAAACCCGGGCCCGCCGGGGGGCGTAGGAGGGCACAATGACCGATCCCCTGCAGCACCTCACTCCGGACGAAGTCGAGCAGTGGGCCACGGGCCTGCTCGGCGCCACGCGCGCGATTCACCTCGCGCAGTGCGCCGACTGCCTCGCCGCGGCCGAGCGGGAGCGCAAGTTCTTCCGGGAGCTGGCACAGCTCGCGCGACTCGCGCCGTCCGCTGATTTCGCCGACAAGGTGATGGCGAAGGTGAGGATTCCGACACCGTCAGGGGGACTCGAGAAGCGGTAATCGCCTAGGCTCTCACCTCCGCTCCCACGCCGACCCCCAGCAGTCTCGCCGCACTGCCGTCCCGCACCGCGATCTCCACCGCCCCGCCGCTGCCCACGAACGCGACGAGCTGCCCGCGCTCCACGTCGCCGAACGTACGACGCAGCACCCCGACTTCCGTGCCAGCCACCTTGATGCGCACACCGGGCTCCACCCGCCCGCCTGGGATGTTGGAGATCAGGGTGCCGAACCGGTCTACGTAGATCACTTCGCCCCGCACCGCGGTCCCGTCGAAGTGGGGCGCCGGGAGCGGGACACGGTACGGGTCGGCGATGGGCGAGCCCAAGTGCGCCAGCGCGGTGCCAGTCGCCAGCTCCGCTGCGGCGGGCGCGAACAAATCGCGGCCGTGAAAGCTGGGCGCCGCCCCCGGGGGCACCGGCAGCTCGAAGAAGCGCGCGTCGGCGGGCAGCGGCGAGAGGACGCCGTTGTCGGGCGCGACGAAGTAGTGCCCCGCCGCCTCCGCCGCCAGCGCCCGCCGACTCGTCCCCACGCCGGGATCCACGACGACGAGATGCACCGTCCCCTCCGGGAAGCGGTGCCACACGCGCGCCAGGACGTACTGCGCCGAGCGTACGTCGCCCGGCGGGATCTGGTGGGTCACGTCGACGAGCGCGGCGCCGAGCGCCCGCGACAGGAGCACCGCCTTCACCTCGGCCACGTAGCTGTCCGAGGTGCCGAAGTCGGTGAGCAGCGTAATCAGGGGCGCCATACCTCAGCGAGGGGGTGAGGTCCAAGCGCCCCGCGTCCAGAACAACGTCATCGCGACTCCGCGCGCCACGGCCGTGACCGAGAGCGCGAGCCAGATACCCAGCAGGCCCATCGGCCCCGACCACCAGGCGGCGAGCGGCACGCGCGACAGCGTGAGGACGGTGCTCACGACCTGCGGCCAGAAGGTGTACCCCGCCCCGGCGAGCGCACCCTCCAGAATGATCTCGAACGTTTGACCGATCTGGGCCAAGGCGATCACCCGCAGGTACAGGGCGCCGTCCGCGATCACCGCGGCATCCGAAGTGAAGAGGCTCACGAGCGTACTCGGTATCGCGAGGAACGCGATCGCGGTCGCCGTGGTCACAACCAGGCAGTAGTCGACGGTGAGGCGCACCGCCTGCCGGGCGCGGCCCTCCTGAGCGGCGCCCAAGTTCTGTCCCACGAGCGCGGCGGCCGAAAGGGCGAACCCCGAGATCGCGATGAACCCCAGCCCTTCCACCTTGTGTCCCACGCCCAGCGCCGCGAGAGCGGGCGTACCGAACCGGGACGTGAATCGGGTGAGCCACATGTACACGCCCGAGAGCAGCACCCCCGCGAGCGACAGCGGCGCCCCGACGCGGAGCATGGTCGGGACCGTCGCCCAGTCGGGGGCATCGAACCGGATCAACCTGCGGCGCAGCGCGATGCCGATGCCGATCAGAAACCCGCCGCCCCGCACCATCACGGACGCCGTGGCGGCGCCCTCGACGCCGAGCCGCGGGAACGGGCCGACGCCAGCGATGAGCAGCGGATCGAGGCAGACGGAAAGCAGCACCGACGCGGCGAGCAACAGGAAGGGCGTACGCGTGTCTCCGGACGCGCGGAACGTCGCCTCGACGGCGAAGAACCCGAACACGAGCGCCCCGCCGACGAGCCAGGTCGCCAGGTAATCGTGACCCAGTCGCGCCACATCGGGCGGCACGGTCATCAGCTGGAACAGCCGGTCGCCGAGCACGAGGCCGAGCGCGCTGACGACCGCGCCCGCGGCGAGCGCATACAGCACGGCGGCGCCGGCCGCGCGGGCCGCCGCGTCGGGGAGTCCCTCGCCGTGGCGCCGCGCGCCGACCGCGATCAGCCCGACCTCCACCATCTCCCCCAGCGCCAGCAGGATCCAGACGTAGAACCCGGCCGTGGACACCGCCGCGAGCGCCGCGGGGCCGATGAGCCTCCCCACCCAGATGCTGTCGATCAGGTTGAAGCAGAAATGGCACGCCATCATCGCCACCGCGGGCGCGGCGAGGCGCAGGATGACGGGCCGGAGCGGACCGACGGTGAGGGTGCCGGCCGGGCGCGCGAGGGTGGTCACGGTGATGGGGCCGGCGCCGGCACCTCTGTCAGGAAGCGTTGGAACACGGAATTGCCGGGATAGCGCGCGGCGAGCCGCTCCACATAGCCGCGGGCTTCGCGCTCGAGCACGGGCTTGCCGCCGGGATCGCGCGCCGCCTCGCGCACCAGGGCGGCGGCGAGTACCCACGTTCCTTCCACCTGAGCGAGGTCACCGTCGTGCGCCACGCGTCGCAGATAGCGCATCGCGGTCGCGACGTCTCCCGTGCCGAGCCCGATGAGCCTGGCGACGAAGCGGGCCAGTGCGCTCGCGCGGGCAAGCCCGTACTGATACACGCCCAGCCCGAGGTAGCAGTCGGTGCATGCGGAGTCCGCGGCGAGCACGCGCCGATACGCGTCGTGCATCGCCCTGGCGTCCTTTACCGCGGCCCACGGATGGCCGCGCAGCTCGCGCTGACGGGCGCGGTAGCCGAGCGCCGTGCCGACCCAGAAGTCGCGCGCGGGGACCGCCGCCTGGCGGCGCGCGCGCGCCATCGCAAGGTCGAGCAGCGAGTCGATGCGTCCCGCCTCGTAGCCGTCGTTCTCGAGTGCGGCGGCCCACCAGATGTAGGCACCCGCCTCGAAAATGACGGGCGCGGGATCGGTCGTGTCCTCCGCCGCGAGCGCGGCGAAGTGGGCGGCCGCGGCCGGGAAGCCACCGCCATACAACGTGTCCAGGCCGGCTCGGAGCTCGGGCCGACCGACAAGCTCGGGGGCGCCGGGGGCGCCGGGGGCGGTAGGGCTCTGAAGCAGGAACAGCGCGGCCCAGAGGAGCCGCACGTCACTGCAGCAGCTGCGCCACGCGCTCGGCCATCTCGCGCAGTGCCACGCCCGCGGGGGAGCCAGGCTCCGCGACCACGATCGGCCGGCCCAGGTCCGCGAGATCCGACATCCCCGCCTGCAGCGGCACCCGGCCGACGAGCGGGACGCCCAGCTCGTCCGCGAGCCGCTGCCCGCCTCCGGCGCGGAACACCTCGGTGCGCTCACCGCAGTGCGGGCACACGAAGTAGCTCATGTTCTCGGCCACACCGATCACCGGGACGCCGACGCGCTCGAACATCTTCGCACCCCGGAGCGAGTCGCCCACCGCCACTTCCTGCGGCGTCGTCACGATGAGCGCGCCGCGCAGGTGAATGGTCTGCACCAGCGAGAGCTGCGCGTCGCCCGTGCCGGGCGGGAGATCGACGATGAAGCAGTCGAGCTCGCCCCACTCCACGTCGCGCGAGAACTGCTGGATCACCTTCATGATGATGGGCCCGCGCCAGATCGCCGGGGAGTCACGCTCCACGATGAAGCCGAGTGACATCAGCTTCACGCCGTGGCCCTCGAGCGGCTGGATCTTGCCGCCGCGCACCTCGGGTTTCCGGTCCACGCCCATCATGCGCGGGATGTTGGGCCCGTAGATATCGGCGTCCATGAGGCCGATGCGCCGGCCCTGGAGCGCGAGTGCGGTGGCGAGATTCACCGAGATGGTGGACTTGCCCACCCCGCCCTTGCCGGAGGAGACGGCGAGCACCTTGCCGAGGTGCGGCAGCTCGACCGGCGTGGGCGGCGGGGGAACGGCGGCGGCGCCGGGGGCGAGCCCGGGACGGGCGCCCGCACCCCGCGCGGGGGCGCCCCCGCCCGCGACGGTGATCTTCACGCCCGTGACCCCGGCGACCGCCTGCACCGCCTTGCGCGCGTCACGCGCCAGGGTGCCCGGGTCCTCGGCGGAGAGCAGGAAGGTGAACATCACCTGTCCCCGGTCGTCCACGGCGAGGTCCTGGACCATGCCGGCGGTGACGACGTTCTGGGCAACGCGGGGGTTCTGGACTCCCGAGAGGGCGCGCTCGACGCGGGCGTGCAGCGTGTCGGCAGGGGGCACGCGCGGGAATGTACCCGGGTGGAAGCGGAGGGGTCAACGCGAGTTGGTGAGGGAGCTGCCCGGGACGGGCGGTAGGATGTAGGTTGTACGCGGGATTCGACTGATCAGTTCAACCCTCTGACATGGGAGTACCCGGGTGTCAAAGAGCGACGAACAGAAGCTCGCTGCCTTGATCAAGAAGAACGCCGCGAAAGCAGCCAAGGCCAAGCGGAAGGTGCAGCGTCAGTACGATAAGACGCTTCCTCCCGAGACCACCGACGATGACCTGGAGCGACGCGACTTCTTCTCGGAGATGAAGAAGCGCGAATTCTGAGGAGGTTCACTCATGGGAATCAACATCAAGACACCCGGCGTGCACCACGTCACGCTTCGCGTTGCCGACTTCCGCCGCTCCAAGCAGTTCTACACGGAGACGCTGGGGTTTCCGATCGCCCTCGAGCAACCGGACCTCCTGATCATCCTGGCCGGAAACACGGCGGTCGGAATCCGGGCTCCGGTGGGGGGGACACCGAAGGGCGACCGCTTCAATCCTCTTCGCGTCGGCCTCGATCATCTCGCCATCGCTTGCCAAGACGAGGCCGAACTCGGCCGCGTCGCCAAGGCCCTGACGCAGGCGGGAATCGAGAACACCGGAGTGAAGAAGGATGAGACTCTGGGAAAGCGGTACGTGGCCTTCAAAGACCCCGACCGGATCGCATGGGAACTCTACATGGCGTAGGATGAATCCCCTTCACTTCGCCGTGCTGCTCGCAGTCTCCTCGCAGAGCCCCAGCATGCAGGATGCCGACGCGCGCGCGCTGCTCCAGTTGGAGGATGACTGGGCCGCGGCGCTGATCCGGCGCGACGCGACGGTGTTTCGCCGCCTGCTCGCGGACGGGTTCATCTACACCGAGGACGACCGCATGGTGGGTCGCGACGCCCTGCTGCGCGACATCGTCGCCGGGCCCGACACAGTGGAGGCAGCGCACAACGAAGCCATGCAGGTGCACCCTTTCGGGAGCACGGCAGTTGTCACGGGATGGCTGATCGTCCGCGGCCGCGGCGCCGGCGGACCATTCGACCGCCGCTACCGCTTCACCGACACGTGGCTCCGTCGGGGCGGACGCTGGCAGATCGTCGCCGCGCACGACTACCTCGTGAGGACTCCATGAACGCTTCGTCTCCTTCTCCCCTGTTGCGGCCGGCGCTCACCGTGTTCGGCCTCATCTTCATCTTCGGCATCTTCATCCTGAACCGCGTGTGGCCGAGCGGCTGGGCCTGGCAACCCGAGCAGCCGGCCTACTTACAAATGATCCTCGGCATCTATGTCACGCTGGGCGTCTTCCTGTTGCTCGCCGCCCGCGATCCGCTGCGCAACTTGAGCCTCATCTGGTTCACCGTGTGGTCGAGCATCGTTCACGCCGGCGTGATGGCGTACCACTCCATCACCGACCCGAGCCAGATCGGGCATCTCTGGGGCGACGTCGCGGCCCTGCTCCTCACCGCCGCCGTGCTCGCGGTCCTGACGCCCCGCCGGATGGCGACCGCCGGAGCGGACGCAGCGTGAGCACGGGGTCGTCCACGTCGCAGTCGCCGGTCGCCTGCGCACTCTCTGCTGCCGAGCTCCGCGAGCGGCGCCACGAGGTGCTCGAGTTGCTGCGCCGTCACGGCCGCGACCGCCGCCCGCTGCCCAACGGCTACCGCCTGTGCTTCGAGCCATCGGCCGACCTCATGGTGTCGCTCGCCGCGCTCATTGAGACCGAGCGCGCCTGTTGCCCCTTCCTCTCGTTTCAGCTGATCGTCGAGCCCGATCACGGCCCCGTGAGCCTCGAGCTGACGGGGCCCGCCGGAACGCGCGAGTTCCTGGAGGCCGAGCTGGGCCTCGGCCCCGCCTCCTGATCCGCCTTCTCACCGTCACGCTCCTGCTCACGCTGCCCGTCCCCGTCGCCGCGCAGGCCGAGGGCGGGGTCGGAGACTCCGTCGTGTACGTCGTCTCACCGGCGAGCCGCTTCGAGGTGAAGACCGGCAAGGCAGGCCTGTTCGGCTTCCTGGGACACGACCACGTGATCCGCGCGCGGGCGTTCTCCGGGCGCGTGGTCTACTACCCGGGCACCCCGGCCTCCTCACATGTCGAAATCACGGTCCCAGCGGAGAGCCTGGAAGTCCTCACGCCCCCCGACACGGAGGAGATCCGCAAGGTGACCGCCGCCATGCGGACGGAAGTGCTCCACGTGGACAGGTTTCCCGAGATGACGTTCGCGTCGCTGAGCGCCGTTCCGATCGACTCGGGGTTCCACATTGAGCTCGAAATCACCATGCATGGTGCGGCGCGCGTCGTGCTGGTGGACGTCAAGGTGGAGATCGGCGCGGACACGGTGCGGGCGAGAGGCGGGTTTTCCGTCAAGCAGCGAGACTTCGGCATGCGGCCCTTCCGCGGCGGGCCGGGCGGGAGCGTCAAGGTGGCGGACCGCGTGACGTTCGATTTCGAGGCGGTGGCGGTGCGCGCTCCCTAGCGCCGCCGCAGATAGGCCCGCGCCGCTTCCAGGACCTGTTCCTGCACGTCGGCCGGTGTCCCCTCGAACGACGCCCCCGCCGCCTTCTGGTGTCCGCCGCCGCCGAACTGGTGCGCCAGCTCGGCCACGTCTACCGCCCCCATCGAGCGGAACGAGACCTTGATCCGGCCATTCGCGATCTGGCGGAACAGGAGCGCCAGGCGCACGCCTGCGATGGAGCGCGGGTACTCCACCAGCCCATCGAGGTCGTCCGGCGTAGCGTGGTGGCGCGCCAGGGCGTCGGGCGGCACCGTCACCCACGCGAGGCCGACGTCCGGCTCCACCACGAGCGTCTGCAGCACTTCCGCGATCAGCCGGATGCGGCCTTCCGGCGCGCTCGCGTACACGGCCTCGTAGATCTCCTCGGGGTCGACGCCGCGCTCGAGCAGCGCGCCCGCCACGCGCAGCACGCGCGGGCTCGTGTTCGCGAACCGGAACGCGCCGGTGTCCGTGAGAATCCCCACGTAGAGCGCGCGGGCGGCGTCCCGCGTGAGCTCCCAGCCGAGCGCGCCCGCGAGGTCGAACACCAGCTCGGCCGTGGCGGAGGCCTCGGGAGCGACGAGCCGCGGCCCCGCGGGGAGCGAGGCCGGGCTGACGTGGTGGTCGATACAGGCGACCGCGTGGGAGTGGGTGACGGCGCCCTGCAGGTCGCCGAGACGGCCGAGGTCCGAGATGTCGAGCACGATCACGACGTCGGCGGACTCGATCTCCTTGGCCGCACGGTCCGAGCGATCGGCGCCGGGGGGGAGCAGAAAGTCGAACCGCTCGGGGATCGGGGTGGGATTGGCGATCCCCGCCCGCAGCCCGCGCGCGCGGAGGAGGTGCCACAGCGCGACTTCGCTGCCCACCCCGTCGCCGTCGGCGTTGACGTGCGTCGTGAGGGCGACGCGCCCGCCCGGCTGCAGGATGCCCGCGATCGCCTGCGCGGCCCTGGCGCGCTCGGGGGGAATGCTGACGCCATTTGTGGTCATGACAACAACATAAGCGCGGCCGGTGCCGCGTCCCGCCTAGCGAGTTCCGCCCAGGCCTGCCAGCTCCCGCTGCAGCACGCTGTGCTTGCGGCTGTAGCCGAAGTAAATCCCGAACCCGATTACCAGCCATACGAACAGCCGGATCCACGTGTCCATGGGGAGAAAGCCCATCAGAGCAAGACAGGTCGCGATCCCCAGGATCGGCACGATGGGGACGAACGGCGTCCTGAACGGCCGGTCGAGGTCGGGGCGTTTATGCCGCAGGATCCACACGCCGAAACACACCAGCACAAAGGCGAGCAGCGTGCCGATGTTCACGAGCTGGCCGAGGATGCGGATCGGGAACAGCCCCGTGAAGAAGGCCACGCCGAAGCCCGTGTAAATCGTGGAGAGGTAGGGCGTCCGGAAGTTGGGGTGCACCTTGCCCGCCCACGCACCGAGCAGGCCGTCGCGGGACATGGAGTAGAACACGCGCGATTGCCCCAGGAGCATCACGAGAATCACGGAGGCGAGGCCCATCACGGCGCCCACGTCGATGAACGGGCGCAGCCAGTTGAGCTGGGGAATGCGCGACACCGCGAGCGCCACCGGCGCCCCGACGTTCAGCTCCTTGTAGGAGACCAGGCCGGTGAGCGTGGCCGACATCAACACGTAGAGCAGGGTGCAGACGGCGAGCGACCCGAGGATCCCGATCGGCATGTCCTTCTGGGGGTTGCGCGCCTCCTGCGCCGCGGTGGACACGGCGTCGAAGCCAATGTAGGCGAAGAAGATCAGCGACGCTCCGCGCAGCACTCCGGACCATCCGTACGTGCCCCACTCTCCGGTATTCGGGGGGATGAACGGCTTCCAATTGTCGGGATTCACGTACTGGAGGCCGAACACGATCACGGCGAGCACGATCGTGACCTTCGTGATCACGATGACGTTGTTGACCGTCGCAGACTGTTTGATGCCGACCACGAGCACGTACGACATCAACGCGACGATGAAGATGGCAGGCAGGTTGACATACGCCCCGGTCCCGAACCACCCTGCCTGCGTGCAACCCGCGACCTTGGCGGCGAATTCGCCTTGCGTGCAGAAGTCGAACGGCGCCTGGGTCAGCTTGGCGGGAACGTGGATGCCAAGGAAGTCGAGCAGGCTCAGGAAGTGCCCCGACCACCCGACGCCGACCGTCGCCGCGCCCATCGCGTACTCGAGCACCAGGTCCCAGCCGATGATCCAGGCGACAAACTCCCCCATGGTCGCGTAGGAGTAGGTGTACGCGCTCCCCGCGACCGGCACCGCGCTCGCCATCTCGGCGTAGCACAGCCCCGCGAACGCGCACGCGATTCCCGTGAGGATGAAGGAGAGCGGCACAGCCGGCCCCGCGTACAGCGCCGCCGCCTGGCCGGTGAGCACGAAGATCCCCGCCCCGATGATCGCGCCGATGCCGAGCGTGATCAGGTTCAGGACCCCGAGGTGGCGCCGCAGGGAGCGCTCGCCGACCGCATCGGCCTCGGCGCGCAGGACGGAGATGGACTTGGTAGCCCACAGGCTCATAGACGCGTCACTCCGTTCGGGTACGGGAACGTGGGCCGGGCAGGCTCCCCCGGAGACGACAGGGCCGGGCTAGACTAGGCCCCGCGGTCGGGGGTGTCAAGCGCTCAGAGGCTGTAGTTGGGGGCTTCGCGCGTGATCACGACGTCATGCGGGTGTGACTCCCGTAGGCCGGCCGAGGTGACGCGCACAAACTCGGTCTCGGTGCGCAGCGCCGCGACGTTGCACACACCGCAGTACCCCATGCCGCTGCGCAGCCCCCCCACCATCTGGAAGATCACGTCGGCCACGGGCCCCTTGTACGGCACCCGCCCCTCGATGCCCTCGGGGACGAGCTTCGAGGGCGAGACCTCGCCTTCCTGGAAGTAGCGGTCCGCGGAGCCTTCCTCCATGGCGCCGAGGCTCCCCATGCCGCGGATCACCTTGAAGCGGCGGCCCTCGAGCAGGAACGACTCGCCCGGGCTCTCCTCGGTGCCGCCGAGCAGCGAGCCCATCATCACGCTCGAGGCGCCGGCGGCGAGGGCCTTCACCACGTCGCCCGAGTACTTGATGCCGCCGTCGGCGATGACGGGGATCTCGCCCGCGGCCGCGACCGCCTCGAGGATCGCCGTGACCTGTGGCACGCCGACGCCCGTGACGACGCGCGTCGTGCAGATCGAGCCGGGGCCGACGCCCACCTTGACGGCGTCCACGCCTCGCTCGATCAGCGCCCGGGCGCCCTCCCCGGTCGCGACGTTCCCACCCACGAGCTGCGCATCGGGAAACGCCTCGCGCAGGCACCCGACCGTGTCGAGCACGCCCTGCGAGTGGCCGTGCGCCGAGTCCACCACGACGACGTCGCACCCGGCGTCGAGCAGCGCTCGGGCGCGGGACAGCGCCTCCTTGCTGTTCCCCCCCACGGCGGCGGCGACCCGCAGGCGGCCGTGCTGGTCCTTGTTGGCGTTGGGATGCTGGCGGCGCTTGAAGATGTCCTTCACGGTGATGAGGCCCTTCAGAACGCCGTGCCGGTCCACCACCGGGAGCTTCTCGATGCGGTGCGCGCCGAGGATCCGCTCCGCCTCGTCGAGCGTCGTGCCCTCGGGCGCCGTGACCAGGCGGTCCTTCGTCATGGCGTCGCGGATCGGACGGTCCAGCTCGCGCTCGAACTGCAGGTCGCGGTTCGTGATGATCCCGATCAGCTTCCCCGCGCCGTCCACGATCGGCACGCCCGAGATCTTGAAGCGGACCATCAGTTGATGAGCCTCGCGCAGCGGGCGGTCCGGGCCCAGCGTGATGGGGTTGAGGATCATCCCCGACTCGCTGCGCTTGACGCGGTCCACCTCCGCCGCCTGGCGGTCGATGGGCATGTTCTTGTGGACCACGCCGATGCCGCCCTCGCGCGCGATCGCCATCGCCATCTCCGCCTCCGTGACGGTGTCCATCGCGGCGGAGACGAGCGGGATGTTGAGGGAGATGCCGCGGGTGAACTGGCTGCGCACGTCCACATCCCGCGGGTGCACGCTGGAATGCCGCGGGGCGAGCAGCACATCGTCGAAGGTGAGGGCGACGGCGGGACGGAAGGTTCCCATGGCGAAAGTTACGGGGAGGGGGGCGTTTCCTCAACCTTCCTGGGCTCGCCCTTCTTCTCGTCGGCCTGCTTCGCCGCTTCCTCCACCGCGGCCTTGCCCGCGGCGGCGAACCGCTCCAAGAACTTCCCCGCCTTGCCCACCGCGTCCATGGTGCCCTTGATGACGCTCACCGGCACGCGGCCGGCGCGCATCGTGTCCTCCAGCGTCTCCGCTACCTTCTGGAATGGGGCGGCGCCGGCGGGTCGCTCGGCGTACTTCGACTCGAGGAACTCGACGTAGTCGAGCACCAGGTAGGCCTTGTCTTCCGGCAGCGCCTCGAGCTTGCGCAACAGCCGGTCGCGCAGCAGGTCGTTCATGACTGGGGCTCCAGCGACAGGAGGTCGAGCACCGGATTCCCGAGGAACCGGCTGCGCCCCGCCCGCACCCGGGCGGTCACCTGAACGGTGGCGAGCGGGGCGAGGCCCTCGACCAGTGCCCGCTTGCCCTCCGGGACGATGACGTAGATGAATCCGCGCTCGGGCAATGGCCCGCGGGCGAGGAAGTAGATCGCACCTTTGGGCATCTCGGGCCGCAGCTCGTCCGCCTGCTGCACGGCGATGAATTGCAGGGTCCAGCGCAGCGTCTGCCCCGCGAACCGCTGTGGCTCGGCGCGCAGCTCGGCCGCGCTCACCCCCACGAGCACACCCGGCGGCGCTGATTCGAGATCCGAGGTCTTGACCCACCCCTCGAACTGCACGCGCGCCCACTCCCCGGACTTGGACAGCACCTTGAGGGGCGTGGCGGGCGTCAGCGTGCCCGCCGGCGGGCCGTCGGGCGCGCGGTACACGACGGTGCGGCGGGCGGGCTGGGCGCGGTTCGGGTCCGTGGCAGGGCCGGCGGTGTCGGCACCGCCGCTGCGCCGCGCCGGGGGCGAGCCAGCCCGCGAGGTGTCGCTCTCCGCGGTGCGCGAGTTCGCCACCACCACGGGCTCGAGCGCCATGCGCCTCACCCAGCCCCTGCGCTCCACGTGCACCCAGGGCCCGTTCTCTCCCAGCTTCGTGAGCAGGAACCCGTCGGCCAGCTTGGCCATGATCGTCCCCCCGGGAGCGGCCCGGAGGTTCTCCTCCGGCGCACGCGTCACGGCGAGATCGAATCCCGCCCGCGGCGTCACCCCCACCGACGTGCCGAAGATCCAACCCTCCAGCGTCACGCCGATCCATTCGCCCTTGATGTCGCCGCCCGCCACGACGGCGCCGCGCGCCAGGCGCGCGAGCCGCTTGCCGGTCACTTCCTGGTAGAACCATTCGCCGTCGGTCGCGACGCGGTAGCGCGCCGCCGCCTGGACGGCCGTGTCGAGTGAGGCGGCGGGGCGAGCGTCCCGAATGACGAGCGCCGGCGCGAAGGAACAGACAACTGGTAGGGCACGCAGGGCGTGACTAAATTGCATCCCCTGCAATATGGCAAAGAGGCATGGGCCGCGCACCCCGGTCGTCCTGATCGTGCTCGACGGCTGGGGCTTCCGTCCCGGCCAGGTGGGGAACGCGATCGAGCTCGGCCGGACGCCCACCTGGCATCGCCTCTGGGCGAAGGCGCCGCGCACGCTGCTCAACGCGTCCGGACTCGCCGTGGGACTCCCCGAAGGGCAAATCGGCAACAGCGAGGTCGGGCATCTGAACCTCGGCGCCGGTCGTGTCGTGCCGCAGGACATCGTGCGCATTTCGCAGGCGATCGATTCCGGCGCCTTCTTCCACATCCCCGCGCTGGTCGAGCTGTGCGGCGAGCTGCGGCGCACCGGACATACCCTCCATCTGCTCGGCCTGATCGGCAACGGCGGCGTGCACGCGCTCGACCACCACCTCGTCGCGGCGGTCATGCTCGGGCACCTGCACGAGCTGCCCGTGGCGATCCACGCCTGGCTCGACGGCCGGGACACGACGCCCCAGTCCGGGCGCGCCTTCATGCAGGAGCTCGTCGACCTCCTCGCCCAGCACGGGGGCCGGGTCGCGATCTCCACGGTCGTGGGCCGCTACTACGCCATGGACCGCGACAAGCGCTGGGAGCGGACCAAGATCGCCTACGACGCGATGGTGCACGGGGTCGGCGAGCCCGCGCCCGACCCCGTGAGCGCGGTGCGGCAGGCCTACGAGGCGGGCGAGACGGACGAGTTCGTGAAGCCGCGGATCGTGGCGGGCACCCCACGGATCCAGGACGGGGACGGCGTCTTCTGCGTCAACTTCCGCGCCGACCGGATGCGCCAGATCGTGCGCGCGCTCGCGCTCGCAGAGTTCGACGGCTTCGACACGGGGCGGCGGCCACGGGTCCGGCTCGCGACCATGACCCAGTACGACGAGACCTTCCCGTTCCCGGTCGCGTTCGGGCCGGCGGTGCTGTCGCGCATCGTCGCCCAAGTCCTCTCGGAGTGCGGCAAGACGATGTTCCGCACCGCCGAGACGGAGAAGTACGCCCACGTCACCTACTTCTTCAATTGCGGCGTCGAGACCCCGTATCCCGGCGAAGAGCGCGTCCTCGTCGCCTCCCAGAAAGTCCCCACCTACGATTTGATGCCGGAAATGAGTGCTCCCGGCGTCACCGACGTCCTCTGCAACGCGATCGAGGCGAAGCAGCACGACTTCATCCTCTGCAATTACGCCAACGGGGACATGGTGGGGCATTCCGGGGTATTGAGCGCGGCCGTGAAGGCGGTCGAGGTCGTGGATGGCTGCCTCGCCCGCGTGCTCGGGAGCGTGGAGCGGGCGGGCGCGACGCTGCTCGTCACGGCGGACCACGGCAACTGCGAGCTGATGATCGACCCGACGACCGACGGCCCGCACACGGCCCACACCACGAACCCGGTCCCGTTTCTCATCGTGGGGGACGACGCGAAGGGGCCGTTGCGGCACGGCGGGGCGCTCTGCGATGTGGGCCCGACGCTGCTGCGCATGCTCGACGTCGAGCCGCCGCAGGAGATGACGGGGAAGGACCTGAGGGAGGTGTGATGGGCGGACGGTGGTCTCGGTGCTGCATGGTGCTGGGCGGCGCGGCGCTACTGTCCGTCGGTCCGACCGTCCGACTGTCCGTCGCCCAGACAGGGCACGAGCCCGGGCAGTCCCCCTACCGCGACATCCGAGGCGGCGGCGTCGTGGTTTTCGGGGTCGGCTACCTCGGTGGCAGCCGCGGGCGCGCGGGAGTGGGGATGGCGGACGGCATCAGCTGGAACGTCCGCTACGACGCCTCGCTCGGCGGGCCGGTGAGCACCTCGCTCGGCCTCGCTTACGCACAGACCACGCGCTACCTCGTGGACCCCACGAAGGACGCGGCAACCCGTACCCAGGGCCCGGTCGACACCGACGTCATCCTCGCGGACGTCGGCTTGCGGCTCGTGCTGACCGGCCGCAAGACCTGGCATGGCTTCGCCCCTTATCTCGGCGGCGGCCTCGGCCTGGCGCTGGGCGGCGGCACGCCACCCGACCCTGCCGGCTACAAGTTCCGCACCAAGATCACGCTCAACCCGCAGGCGGGGGTGCGGTGGTACCCGACGCCGCGGCTGTCGGTGCGGGCGGACTTCCAGACCGTCTACTGGAAGCTCGCTTACCCCCTCGCCTACAAGGATCCGAGTCCCGTGGACGGGACCCGGGTGCTGCCGCTCGATGCGTCCTTGACCGAGTGGACCGCGCATCCCTGGATCAGCGTCGGCGTAGGATGGACTTTTTAGGCGAAGGGTTTCGGCGCGCCCTCTCGCTGCTGCTGTCGGGCGATCGCGAGGTGTACGGGATCGCCTTCCTCACCTTCAAGGTCGCGGTGGTCGCGACCGCCATCGCGTGCGCCGCCGGGATCCCGACCGGGTTCCTCCTCGCCACGAGGCCCTTTTGGGGCCGCCGCGCCGCGCTCACCGTCGTCAACACCGCGCTCGCCTTCCCCACCGTCGTCGTCGGGCTGCTGCTCTACGGACTGCTCTCCCGCCGCGGCCCGCTCGGCGGATTCGGATGGCTCTACACCTGGCAGGCCATCGTCATCGGCGACGTGCTGCTCGCGTTCCCGATCGCGGCGGCGCTCTCGGCGGCCGCCGTGCAGGGCGTGGATCCGCGCATCCGTCGCACCGCGGAGACGCTCGGCGCGGGGCCGTGGCGCGCCGCCTGGACGGTCGCGCGCGAGGCGCGCTTCGCGCTCGCGGCCGTGATCACCGCGGCGTTCGGCCAGACGGTGGCCGAGGTGGGTGCGGCGATGATCGTGGGAGGCAACATCCGGGGGGCCACGCGCACCCTCACGACGGCCGTGGCGCTGTACGCAGCGCAAGGAGACTTCGGGCTCGCGCTCGCGCTCGGCGTCGTGCTGCTGCTCTTGGCGCTGCTCGTGAACGTCGCGCTCCAGGTCCTGCAGGGCCGGGGGGGGAGCCGTGGTTGAGCTGCGCGCGGTGCGGCACCGCTACGAGGGACGCGTGGTGCTCGACCTCGAGCGCTTCACCGTGACTGCGGGCGCCGCCGTGGCGATCGTGGGCCCGAACGGCTCGGGCAAGAGCACACTGTTGCGCCTGCTCGCGCTGCTGGAGCGGCCCAGCGAAGGCGATGTCCTGCTGGACGGCCGCGCGGTCTGGAGCGGCGCACACCGCGGCCGCCCGGCGCTGGGACTGCGCCGGCGTGTTACGCTCGTCGAGCAGCGGCCGATCCTGCTGCGCGGAACAGTACGCGAGAATCTGGAGTTCGGGCTGCGGGTTCGGGGAGTCAGACGCACAGAGGTCAACAGGGTGGTAGAGGACGTCGCGGCGCGGCTCGGCATCACGGCGCTCGTCGGGCGGCGCCGTCACGAACTCTCGGACGGCGAGGTGCAACGCGTCGCGGTGGCGCGCGCGTTGGGGCTCGAGCCCGACCTGCTGCTGCTCGACGAGCCCGTGAGCTCCGCCGACCGCGCCGCCGCCCAGACGCTGTATCGCGCGCTCGAGGAAGAGCGGCGCCGTCGGCCGCTCGCGATCTGTCTCGCCTCCCATCAGCTCGAGGACGCCTACCGCTGGGCGGACGACGTGCGGGCGCTCGCGGAGGGACGACTCTCCCCGGTCACGCCCGAGAACCTGTTCCGGGTGGAGCTGCCCCTCGAAGGAGCGAACGGGCTGAAGCAGGTGCGGGTGGGGGCGATCTTGATCGCGACCGTGACCGACCGCACCGGACCCGCTATCCTCGCCGTCCCGCCGACCGACATCTTCGTGAGCCGGGAGCCGCTTCCTTCTTCCGCCCGCAACGTATTCACCGGCCGGGTGACGCGGCTCGCGCGCCCGCGCCCGGGGGCAGTGCACGTCACCGCCGACGTGGGCGTCGAGCTGGTGGCCGTGGTGACGGAGCAAGCCACGCGCGACCTGGCACTCGCCCCCGGCAACCTCGTGGCGTTCGCCTTCAAGGCCAGCGCGGTGCGCGTGTTCTAGCGACGCTCGATCAACTATCTTTCGCGTGTCGTTGGCTTTAGCGCGACAGGAGGTTCGCATCGCTACTCAGAACGCGTCGGCGCAGCCGGAGCCGCGCCAGCCCGGATCGCGCCGCGGCCGGATGCAGGCCGACTCCGCGGCGGTCGAGGAGGTGCCGGTCTGGCTCGAGGTGAACGGCGAGCCGACCGTCACGTGGATGTGCACGCCCGACCAGCTCGAGGAGCTGGCGACGGGGTGGTTGCACGGCGAGGGCTACATCGAGACGATGGCCGACCTGATCCGGTTGCGGCCTTGCGCGACGGACCTGGGGTTCTGGGCCGATGTGAAGCCGGAGCGCGTAGTCTTCGTCAAGCGGGAGAACAAGAAGCGCGTCCTCGCCTCGGGGTGCGGAGCGGTGTCGACGTTCCTCGCCGATCCGCCGGCGCTGAAGCACGCGCCGGCGCGAGGCGAGGCCCCCGCCCCCGACCGGATGCGTGTGCTCTTCAAGGACGTGTTCACCCGGGGCGATCGCTACAATGAGACGGGCGGGATCCACGCGGCCGCGCTCACGGACGGCGAGCGGCTGCTGTTTCACGCCGAGGATATCGGGCGCCACAACGCGGTGGACAAGGTCGTCGGTGCGGCGGTGATCGCGCGCCAGCCGATCGTCGGCCGCGGCCTGCTCGTGACGGGCCGCATCTCCGCGGAGCTCGCCTACAAGGCGGCCCGCGCCGGGCTCGCCTGGGTGGCCACGCCCAGCGTCCCCTCCACGCTCGCGCTCACGATCGCGCGGCGCTCCGGGATCATCCTCGTGGGCCGGGCCGTCAGCGGCGCTCCGCACGTGCACCGTCCCGAAGCATGAGCCCGGAGGCGCTCCGGGCGCTGCTCCGCGAAGCGCACACCATTGCGGTGGTCGGCCTGTCGCCCAAGGCGCAGCGGCCGAGCCACGTCGTGGCCCGCTATCTGCGAGATGCCGGCTACCGCATCGTCCCCGTGAACCCCGGGCACGCCACACTCCTGGGCGAGCGCTGCTATCCCACCCTGACGGCCGCGGCCCGCGATCACGCGATCGACGTCGTGGACGTGTTCCGCCGCAGCGAGTTCGCGGGCGCCGTGGTGGACGAGGCGATCCCGCTCCGGCCCCGCCTCATCTGGCTGCAGGTGGGCGTAGTGGACGAGGCGGCCTGCGATCGGGCCGCAGCGGCCGAGATCCCCTGCGTCATGGACCGGTGTCTGATGGTGGAGCACCGCCTGGTCCAGGTGTGACGGGCGTGCGCGGCGCCGTGCTCGCCGGCGGCGGCGCCCGTCGCTACGGCGGCCTCCCCAAGGGCCTGGTCGAGCTCGGCGGCCGGCGCATCCTCGATCGCGTCGTCGACGCAGTCCGGGCGGTGACCGAGACGCCCCCCTTGGTCGTCGCCAACGCGCCGGAGGGATCGTCCTGGCGGCCCGATCTGCGCACCATCCCCGACGTCCGGCCCGGCTGCGGCAGCCTGGGGGGCATCTACACGGCGCTGGTCGCGGGCGAGGGCCCGGTGTTGTGCGTGGCGTGGGACATGCCCTTCCTCACGGAGGACTTCCTGCGGGCGTTGGTGGCCGGGGCGTCGGGCTACGACGCCTATCTCCCGGAGAGCGGCCCTAAAGGACTCCCTACCGGTCGCGGCCGCCGCGGCGTGGAGCCGCTGTGCGCCGTGTACGGACCCGGCTGCGCACCCGCGATCGAGCGCCGGCTGGCGCGGGGCGAGCTCGAGGCCATCGGCTTCCACCCCGACGTGAAGGTCGGTACACTACCCGTCGACCGCGTGCGCGCGTTCGGCGACCCGGACGTGCTGTTCTTCAACGTCAATCGGCCCGAGGACCTGGCGCGGGCGGAGGACCTGTGGCGGCGACGCGCATGATCTCGATCGTCGGCAAAAAGGACGCGGGCAAGACGTCGCTGGTGGTGGCGCTCGCGGCCGAGCTGGCGCGTCAGGGCAAGCTGCGCGTGATGACGATCAAGCACGGCACGCACGCGGCCGACGTGGATCAACGCGGCAAGGACACGTGGCGGCACTACCACGAGGGCAAGGCGGAGCGCGTCGTGATGGAAGCGCCGGGCCAGCGGCTGATCTGGGAGCGGCGCGAGCGGGAGTCCGACCCGATCTCCCTGGCGCGGCGCTACCTCGACGGCGCCGACCTGGTCCTGGTGGAGGGATTCGCCGCCCAGCCGCTCCCGAAGATCGAGACCTACCGGCTCGCCTGCGGCCAGGACCCGCTGTACGACCCGGCGCGCCCCGACGCGGAGCTCTGGGTGGCGATGATCACCGACAACTCCCGCTATCGCGCCGCCTTTCCCGTCTTCCGCTTCAGCGACACGGCGTGGCTCATGACACTCGCCAACATCGCCTGGGACCGCGCCAAGGTTCTCGACCCCTGAGATGCTGTCGCCCGCCGAAGCGGCCCGCCTGATCCTCGAGCACGTCCGACCCCTCGAGACGATCCGGCGCCCCCTGCGGGAGGCGCTGGACCTCGTGCTCGCCGAGGACGTCGCCAGCCCGATCGACCTGCCGGGCTGGGACAACTCCGCGATGGACGGCTACGCCGTCCGCTCGGCGGACGTGGCCGGCGCGTCTTCCGAGCGCCCGGTCGCGCTGCGCGTCATCGAGACCGTACCCGCGGGCCGTTTCCCCGAGCGGGCGCTCGGGCCAGGGGAGGCCACCCGCATCTTCACCGGCGCGCCGCTCCCCGCGGGAACGGACGGCGTGATCCGCCAGGAGGACACGGATCCGCTCCCGGACGGGCGCGTGGCGGTGCGCAACGACCGAGACAACGGGCGTAACGTGCGGCGCCGGGGCGAGGACATCCGGGCGGGCGCCCTGGTGCTCGCCCGGGGAGCGGCCCTCGGGCCGGCGCAGCTCGGGGTCCTCGCCTCCATCGCGTACGGCACGCCGCTCGTGCATCGCCCGCCGCGCGTCGCGTTCATGGGCACGGGCGACGAGATCGTGGACCTCGACCACGCGGACGAGATCCTCGCGGGGAAGAAGATCGCGACCTCGAACTCCTACACGCTGCACGGCATGATCCGTCGGGCCGGCGGGATCCCGCTGGACCTCGGCGTGGCGCGCGACACCAAGGACAGCCTGCGCGAGCACCTCTCGGGGGGGGGGGCGCGCGACGCGGATCTGCTCGTCACCAGCGCGGGCGTGAGCGTAGGCGAGCACGACCTGGTGCGCGACGTCCTCACCGCGCTCGGGTGCGACATGAAGCTGTGGCGCATCCGCATGCGCCCGGGGGCGCCGCTCGGCTTCGGGCTGCTCGACGGCCGGCCCTGGATCGGACTCCCGGGCAACCCGGTGAGCACCATGGTCACCTTCGAGCTGTTCGTGCGGCCGGTCATCCGGCGGCTGCTCGGGCACGCCCTCCCGTTCCGGCGCACGGTCACGGTGTGCGTGGCGGAGCCGATCACCCTGGGACCGAAGCTGCGGCACTACCTGCGGGCGATCGTCGCACCCCAGGGCGCGGACGGAGCGCTGGTGGCGCGCTTGACGGGGCCGCAGGGTTCCGGCATCCTCACGTCCATGGCGCGCGCCAACGCACTCCTGATCGTGCCCGAGGACCACCCGGCGGTCGCCGTGGGAGAGGTGTTGCGGGCACTGCTGCTGGACGACCCCCATCACGTCGCCGAGGCTCCGTTCTAAGTGCGCGTGCCGACGCAGCTCCGGCGCCCCCTCCGGCTCGCCGGCGCGCTTCTCCTGATCGGGCTCGTGTACTTGGGGAATACCAAGACTCCGCCCGAGTTCCGGTTCGGCATCCTGTACGTCATCCCCGTACTGCTCGCCGCCTGGCACGACGGTCTCGGCTGGGGGATCGTCTTCGCGTTCGCCACCGCGCTGCTGCGTCTCTTCGTGGGGATGGACCAGATGCCGCCCGGCACGTCGCTCGCGGCGCGGCTCGCGAACGAGGGCGCGTACCTCGGGGTGGTCGGCGTCGCCATCGCCGGCCTGTCGCAGCTGCGGCGGACGCAGGGGGAGCTGCACCAGCTGGCGACCCAGGACACGCTCACCAGCGTCCTCAACGCGCGCGCCTTCTCCCAGGAGCTGGGCCAGGAGCTGGGCCGCAACCGGCGCTACGGGCGCCCGCTGGCGCTGATCTACCTCGACCTGGACGACTTCAAGCGGGTGAACGACGCGCACGGGCACGCGACGGGCGACGCGGTGCTGCGTCTCGTCGCGGACGCGATGCGCTCCGCCGTGCGCCAGGCGGACATCGTCGGCCGGCTCGGAGGCGACGAGTTCGCGGTCCTGATGCCCGAGACCGACGGCACGGTCGCCAACGCCGCGGCCGCACGGCTGGCGAGCAGCATCCGGACCGTGTTCCGCGGCACCCCGTCCGTGACCGCGAGCATCGGGGTCGTGTCCTGGACCGGCGGTAACACGGACACGGACGACGTGCTCCGCAAGGCCGACGCGGCGATGTACGAAGCCAAACGGACGGGCAAGGACCGGGTCGTGCAGGTGGCGATCTGAACAGCGCCCCGTGGTGAAGACCCTGCAGGAGCTGTTCCTGATCTTCACCTCCGTGCTGTTCATCGTCGACCCGCTGACCGCCGTGCCCGGCTTCCTCGCGATGACGGCGCGCGACCCGCCCGCAGTGCGCCGCGCGATGGCGCGCCGCGGTGCCTGGACGTGCGCGATCACACTGACGGCATTCGCGCTGGGCGGCGGCCTGATCTTCCGGCTGTTCGGCATCACGATCGGCGCGTTCAAGATCGCGGGCGGGATCTTGATCGGACTCAACGCGCTCGACATGGTGCAGGCGCGGCGCAGCCAGCAGAGGGAAACGCCCGCCGAGCAGGCGGAGGGCATCGAGAAGGAGGACGTCGGCATCATGCCGCTCGGCGTGCCGATGCTCGCGGGACCCGGCGCCATCTCGACCGTCATGGTGCTCACGGGCGCTTCCAAGGGCATCGTCATCACCGTCGGCGTCTTCACCGCGATCGCGCTCACCGCCTACCTGTCGTATCTGACGCTCGCCGCCGCGGCGCGCGTCGAGCGGCGGCTTGGCCAGACGGGGATGCGGATCCTCACACGGCTGATGGGGCTGGTGCTGTGCGCGATCGCGGTGCAGTTCGTGGTGGATGGAATAAAGATGACCGGGCTGGCGGGAAGGTAGAGACGTCAGACGTCAGACATCAAACGTCAGCACTAAGGACTGAGTCATGCGGACCATCACCCTCCTTGCGGCAGGCGTCGGCTGGCTCGTCGGGACGCCGACCATCGTCGAATACGACATTCCGACGCCCAACAGCGCCCCCCACTGCCTCGTCGCCGCCCCGGATGGTCTCATCTGGTTCGCCGAAATCGGCGCCAACAAGCTGGGGCGGTTCGACCCGCAGACGGAAAAGTTCACCGAGTGGCCGGTGCCCACCGCCGACGGACGCCCGCACGGCATCACCTGGGCCTCGGACGGACGGCTCTACTTGACCGAGCAGCGTGGCAACAAGATCGCCGCCTTCGACCCGAAGGCCGAGCGCTTCAGCGAGTATCCGCTCCCGCACGATGGCTCGGGCCCGCACACGCCGATCCAGGGCCCGGACGGGATGATCTGGTTCACCGAGCAGGCCGGGAACCGCATCGGGCGTCTCGATCCCGCGACCGGCAAGATCGTGGAGTACGACGTCCCGACCCCGCGCGCCAACGCCTACGGCATCATCGGGTCGCGGCAGGAGATGGCCGTCTACTTCGCGGAGCTCGAGGGGCACAAGCTCGGCCGGGTGGATGTGCGTACGGGGAAGGTGACGGAGTTTCCGACGCCCACGCCGAACTCCGGCGTCCGGCGGCTCGCCATCGACCGCAGCGGCGGGATCTGGATGAGCTACAACCGCGCGGGCAAGGTGGCGCGCTTCGACCCGAGTACCAAGGCCTTCAAGGAGTACGACGCGCCGGGAGGCCCCCACGGCCAGCCGTACACGATCGAGGTGGACTCGACCGGGCACGTCTGGTTCAACCAGTTCGACCCGACCGCGAACGACCTGGTCGAGCTCGATCCCACGAGCGGGAAGATGACGAGCTACAAGATCCCGAGCGGGCCGGCGCTGGTACGCAAGCTCACCGTGGACGCGCACAACACCGTGTGGTATGCGAACAACGGGCAGTCGAAGATCGGGAAGGTAAAGCGACGACCCCTCGGGGGGCGCCCCCCGACGAACGGCGCGCAGCCGCACCAGCGCGACTCCGTCGCCGCTACGGGACCCCCGAGGGGCCGTTCACAACCTCTCGGGTTAGAAGCTCGGCAGGATAGTGGACGCGCGATACTAGGGAATCCCCTGGAAGCGACACCGGGGAAAGCCTAGGTTGACTCTAGGGCTCGATCAGCCCCGTGCGAATCGCGTACCGCACCAGGCCCGCCGTCTCGTGGATGTCCAGCTTTTTCATGATGCGGGTGCGGTGGAATTCCGCCGTCTTGACGCTGATCTCGAGGACGCCCGCGATCTGCTTGGTGCCCTTCCCCTCGACCAGCAGCTGCAACACCTCACGCTCGCGGTGCGTGAGCGGCTGCCGCGGTCCGGCCGCGGCCCGCAGCGCCTGCACGACCGCGGCCGAGATGCCGGGACTCACGTACATGCCGCCCCGACGCACTTCGCGGATCGCCTGAAAGAGGTCCTCCGCCGCCTGCGTCTTGATGACGAACCCGCGGACGCCGTCGCGGATCGCGTCCAGGACGTAGTGATCCTCGGTGTGCATCGTCAGCAGGATCACTCCGACCCCGGGGTACGCCCGGGTGATGTGGTGCGCCGCCTCGACGCCGTTGAGACGGGGCATCACGATGTCGAGCACGACCACGTCGGGGCGGAGACGCTGGGTGAGCTCTACCGCCGCCTGGCCGTCGGCCGCCTCTCCCACGACCTCCAGGCCCCGCTTCTCCAGCAGCGCTCTCAGCCCCTGCCGAAAGACCGCGTGGTCATCGGCGAGCAACACCCGCTCGGACATCCCTGCCCCTCCGCTGCGACTGGTCGGCAAGTGCAATGGCGTGATTGTACCGGAGGCGGAGAACCACGGCAAGCGGCGGACGCTACATCCGCTTGTACTTCGGCCCGCTGCCCCCTTCCCGTGGCGTCCA
>Ga0209802_1000507_pt1 | contig 29738 bp, 22 predicted proteins | sample GraSoiAngelo_129_FD_185886 | JGI IMG/M metagenome (GOLD analysis project Ga0209802, IMG submission 185886) | Grasslands soil microbial communities from the Angelo Coastal Reserve, California, USA - 14_0927_12_40cm (SPAdes) (version 2) | ecosystem: Environmental > Terrestrial > Soil > Grasslands ... | reverse complement strand
AATACTGCGCCGCTCGGTAGTTCGTTGGCTCGTCTTTTCGTAGCATGGGCCCGAAGGCGGATGAGCAGTTCCTGGCACGCGATGATGAAAAGAAAGAGCGTAGCTGCCCTTCGGGAGTTCCACCACGATCGGATCTTCGGCGCCAGCAGAACTGTAGTACTCGGCTAATTTCAGGCGTAGACGTCCCGCCTGTACTCGAATTGTGGAATCGGACTGAGGATCGAAATCCGCCCTTCGCCCGAAAACCTCGGTCGCGATTTGATACTCCTTGGGATGAGCACCCGGGTGATCGAGTTCATGTTCGGCGAGGTATCGGAGTAGTTTGCAGAGCGACTCCGAGCCGTGCAGAACAGGGCTGTTGACCAGCCTCTCAATCTGCGCGAGGTATTGTTCCTTTTCCGAAACTTGGGCCCGAGTAACGCTCATTTAACGTAAGCGTAACAATTCGCGCCATCTCCGTGCAAGCAGGCTACTTGTTTTGTGTAACCGTATCAGACGGAATGAGACTTCTGAAACCTAATCACATCCCTCCACATTGCAGCCGTCAACGAATCACGAATCGGCAGGAAAGAAGAACGGAACTTTAGGCGGCCTCAGGCGCGCGAGTGCGGGGTACACCGATTTACGGTGATTAAAAGTAGCTATTTCCCACCGCAAAGCGCTGTTCTGGTTTTGCGGAGAGCTTTCGTCGTAGAACTTCCAAGCGTCATATAAGTGGACGGGCGATCAACTCGCTTTCTTAACAGAATCAACGTAGTACATCGAATCGTATTTCGGAAACCGAACTGCTAACAGTATTGTCAATAGTGTTTTTGTGTCCGGGTTCGTGCCAGGAGCTGCACATCGTGGGCTCCCAATGTTTTTCCTCGAAAGAAATTCAGATGATGTCCGGAGGCGTGCAATGAAGACAAAGTCGTTACTCGTCGTTTTGATCGCATTATGCGGAATCCTGTGTTCTATCGGGGTGACACAGGCTTTTGGCCAAGCTGTCTACGGTAGCATCATAGGCACCGTGACCGATGCGCAAGGCGCGGCAGTGGCCAATGCCAAGGTGAAGGCCACCTCGGTGACGAAGAATACCACCACCGAGACAACTACAAACGAGAGCGGCAACTACGCCGTGACACATCTAATTCCCGATACCTACAACGTGAGAGTTGAAGCTCCTGGCTTCAAAGCGTTTGAGACGAAAAATGTTCTAGTACAGGCAGACGCCGCCGTGCGCGTCGACGGACAATTCCAGGTGGGCGGAGCTTCGGAAACGGTTGAGGTAACCGCCGAAGCGCCCCAGTTGAAGACCGATCGCGCGGACGTGTCGATTGAGTTCGATTCGAAGTATGTGGAGAACCTGCCAATCTTCAATCGCAACTTTACATCGCTCGAGTTGGCGTCTCCGGGCACGCAAAAGCTGGTGGGCTGGAGCCATGCGGCCACGGAAAATCCCCAGGGTGGCCAGCAAATCTTTGTTAACGGCCAGCACTTCAGCGGCACCGGATTCGAACTTGACGGCACCGATAATCAGGACCCGATTCTTGGGATCATAGTTGTCAACCCGAACCTCGACGCCATTACTGAGACGAAGATGTCTTTGCAAAATTACGACGCCGAATTCGGAAAGGCTATCGCCGGCTTGGTCACGGTACAAACTAAGTCGGGCAGCAATGACGTGCACGGCAGCGCGTTCTGGTTCCGCCGTACTGATGCAACCGCAGCGCGTGATCCGTTTACCCAGTACAAGCCCGATGCAGTGACTGGCCGCATGATTCCATCGAGTCGTTGGAATCAATTTGGCGGCTCGATCGGCGGTCCCATCATTAAGAACAAGTTGTTTTTCTTTGGCGATTATCAGGGCACGCGACAGACTAGTGGCATCAGCCAACAGTTAACCATTCCTACAGCCACGGTTCTCAGCACTTGCCTGGCGGCTACTGGCCTCTGCGATCTTACCCAGTACAAACAATTAATTGGGAACGGAACGCCCGGTGATCCTTCCAACTACCTCTATGACCCCGCTACCGGCGACCCAGTGACTGGCACTGGCCGCAGTGCATTTTGCGGGCTTACCGAGGTGGTAAATCCAACGACTGTAACTTGTCCAACCCCATTTCTAATTCCAGTCGGCAAACTTTCTCCCCAAGCACTCAACATCTTGAGTCTGTTTCCAACGCCGACGAATGGACTTGTACAGAATAATTTCGTGGGCGCCGGATCCGGTCCCTTTAAGCAAGACAGTTTCGATACACGTATCGACTTTACCGCCAGTCAGAGCTTGCAAGTTTTCGGACGATTCAGTCTTGACTACTTCAGCCTGTCCGGCAAAGGAGCATTGGGGCCACTTGGCGGGGTGGGATTCGGACTTCTTGGATTAGCGGGTAGCTCCATCACGCACAATTACAGCCTAGCGACTGGTTTTACAAAGACATTAAGCAGCTCTCTCTTAACCGACTTCCGTTTCGGATACTTCAAGTACAATCCGCAGACTCATAAGCCGGACGAAGGCACGAATCCAGCGACAGCTTTTGGTATCCCCAACATGAATTTAGGCGACAAGACCACTTCTGGCTTGCCGGCCTTTTTCCTGCACGACGCTGCCCCCAACGGCGGTGCCGGTAACGTAATATCAAACTTCGGCGACGGCCTGAACGTAGCCCGCTGCAACTGTCCTCTAACCGAGAGCGAGCAACAGTTCCAGTTCGTAAATAACTGGACGAAAATAATTGGTAACCACCAGGTAAAATTTGGTGGCGATATCCGCTTTGCCGAAAACCTCCGGGTGCCGAGCGACGCTAACCGCACCGGTCAACTTAACTTTAGTCCCAAGGGGACATCCAACGGCGGATCCGGTGGCTTGGATTTGGCGACCTTTTTGCTGGGCGATGTGACGTTCATGGATCGTTACGTCAGCAGCAGCCTGGACGCGGCGGAACGTCAGAAGCGCACTTTCTTCTATGGGCAGGACACCTGGCGCATTACCCCGAAGTTGACCCTGAACTATGGGTTGCGCTGGGAAATCTACTTCCCCGAGTACGTGAACGGTAAGGGGAAGGGCGGATTTGCCAACATCAAGCAAGGCATCATTCGCGTGGGCGGCTTCGGTCCGTACAATTTGAGCGGAAATATCGATAACAACTGGACTGCATTTGCGCCCCGTCTCGGGATCGCATATGAGGTTACCCCGAAGACCGTTGTCCGCATGGGATATGGGCGCAGCTACGACATGGGCGTATTTGGGTCAAACTTCGGACATACAGTAACCCAAAACCTGCCGGTTCTAGTCAACCAGAACGTCAGTGCCAGCAGCCAGGTGCCTCCTGGCACTCCCGCAAACCTAATTCCGTCGAATGATATCGTTCCCGCGTTTACCCTCGCAAACGGGCCCCCGCTCTTCACGTTCCCGGCAGTGCCATCTAGCGGTCAGCTCCCGCTTCAGGGCCCACTGGGTAACGTTAGCCCCAAGATCCGCCCAACTTTCCAGAGGCTGCCCATGGTTGATGCGTGGAATGTCACGGTTCAACATCAACTCACCAACACGATGTCGGTTGAAGTCGGTTACGTCGCCAGCAAGGGTACGCACGTATTCGCCGGCAATGGACCGGCATACAACGTCAACCAGATTGCGATTGGACCGGGGACAAGTGTAGATGGCAAATTCGTCCCGAGCACCCCGCAAGCCAACCGGCGGCCGTTTTTCAACAAATTCATCTATCCTGACTGCTCGATTTTAACTGGGACCTGTGGCAATAGCGGGGTGCCCCTCGTGGACCAATTGACTTGTTGCTCCAGCGACTTGGGTAACTTCCTCGGGAACGACGCGAGCAGCAATTACAACTCGCTCCAGGTCAAGTTCGATAAGCGGTTCTCGCGAGGCCTGCAACTCATAGCTCATTACACTTTCGCCCACGCTAATAACTACGACGGCGACTATTACGTAGACAGCCCCCGCGTCGCGTATGGCCCAGACGATATGAACCGTAATCACGTGTTTGCAACGACTATCGTTTACGAGCTTCCATTCGGCAAAGGACATGCGTTTGGCTCTGGAGCTGGTCGCGCCATGGACTTGATCATCGGCGGATGGCAGTTGAATAGCACTACGAACTGGAGTAGCGGTCTGCCCTGGACGCCAAGTTACGGCGAATGTGGCCAAGTCACGGATACTGGCCCATGCCGTCCCAACAAGAACGGTTCATTCAAGGTGGGCGCGGGTTCCTTTGATCCCGTCAACCACATCGTCCCGTTCTTCACTCCAATTTCGGGTGCTCTGTCCATCACCGCCCCGGCGGGCACGGACTTCTGTTCGGTGACACCACCGTCTGGTCCTGGCTTCGCTCGTCCGGCATGTGGAACCATAGGTAACATTGGCCGTAACTCGTTCCACGGGCCGCACGCGTTCACTTCGGACATGTCGGTGATGAAGAATTTCAAGATCACCGAGAAGCTCAATGGACAATTCCGCATGGATGCATTCAACCTGTTCAATCACCCCGTGCTGGGTTTTGATAGCAATGAGGGTGGCGGCAGGTGTATCGACTGCGGCGGTAACAACGGCAAGATCACAGATATCGAAGCAGACACCACAATGCGTCAGTTGCAGTTTGCACTGCGGTTCACGTTCTAGAGCACATAACTGTTGGATCGATCATTGAGAGGGAGCTCTTTGAGCTCCCTCTCTTTTTGTAGGAATCAAGACAGGTTTGATGCGAAGTAGGTTCGATGCGAAATATTGCCCACACTCCCAGTTACAGACTCTGTCTGCTGCTTCTTTTCTGCTCACTTTTTCTTTTTTCGAAGACCGCGAGCTGGCCTTTCGCCGCCTGGCGCCGCATCTCGGACAAACCTGTCATCTCCCCGCAAGGTGATGGCTGGCGGTCAGCCGGTACTTTTAATCCTGCCGTAATCCTTCATGATGGGAAATTCGTTATGCTTTATCGCGCGCAGGACAAACACGGTACCTCGCGCCTCGGTTATGCCGAGAGCAGCGACGGCGTCCACTTCACCTCGCGACCCGAGCCGGTACTTTCACCCGAAACGGATTATGAAAAGAACGGCGGGGTTGAAGATCCTCGCCTCGTCAGAATGGGAGACACGTACTATCTCACTTACACCGGCTACAACAAGAAGGAAGCACAGCTCTGCCTGGCCAGTTCTAGAGATCTGATTCACTGGGACCGCAAGGGCGTCATCCTGCCGGCATACCGGGGACACTGGAACGTCGGCTGGACGAAATCCGGCGCCATCGTACCGGAAAAGATCGACGGCAAGTACTGGATGTATTTCCTTGGCACCAGTGCTGACAAGACTGATCAGATGGGCCTGGCATACTCCACTAATCTCATTCACTGGGACGAAGCCACTAACGCTCCGGTGCTACCGCGCCGGCCGGGCCAATTTGATTCGCGCGTAGTCGAACCCGGACCGCCGCCGATACTCACGCCCCAGGGCATCGTCCTCCTATACAACGCTGCCGACGACAAGCTTGTCTACCGCACGGCCGTCGCCGTATTCGACCGTAAAGATCCCCGTAAAGTTATCTCCCGTTCTGACAAGCCGATCTTCGTTCCAGAGAAAAAGTGGGAGAAAGCTGGTCAGGTTCCAAACGTCGTCTTCGTGGAGGGAATGGTTCGGCAAGGCAACCGCTATCTCTTCTATTACGGAGCGGCCGACAAATACGTTGGCGTTGCCGAATCTCCCGCCATCCCATGACGCCCGTCCTGGCCTGTCTTTTTATGTTCTAATTTCAGCAGATTCTTCTTGTGTGGGACTTTCCATGTCATTGTCAAGGTGGATTTCAGTTCTTGTGCTGGTAATTTCTACGGTCCCCGTTCTGATGGCTCAAGCGCCTCAGTTGCCACCATCGCAGTCGGGGCCAGCCTCCGTCGCAACCAAGCCGCAGCCGGCAAATCCTGATTTCGCCCAGGCCCAGCGCCTTCTTCAACAAGGCAAGTACGACGAGGCTATTTCGCAATTGCACGAACTTGCCTCGCAAAATGTGAAGCTCCCCGGAGTGTCTCGCGAATTAGGTGCTGCTTACTACAAGAAGGGTGACTACCAGAAGGCCGCGGAGTACCTAAAACCGGCCATACAGGAAGATCCCAAGGACGGCGAAGCCGTGCAGCTCCTTGGTCTCTCGTACTATCTTGGCGGCCATCCCACGGATGCCATTCCCTACCTTGAGCGAGTGGACACCTGGCTCCCTCGCGCAAACGTCGATGCCTCGTACATATTGGGCATCTGTTACATCCAGACCAAAGACTATCCCAAGGCGCGTAAGGCGTTTGCCCGGATGTTTGACGTGCCGCCCGACTCCGCTGCCAGTTACTTGTTCACTGCGCGAATGCTCCTGCGGCAGGAGTTCCAGCCGATTGCAGAGGAATATGCTCAGAAGGCGGTCACGCTGGATCCCAAACTTCCTCTGACGCATTTCCTGCTAGGTGAGCTGTATTTATTCAAGTCAAAAATTCCCGAAGCAATCACGGAGTTCCAGAAAGAACTATCGCTCAACCCCGGACACGCCGCCACTTATTACAAGCTGGCTGACGCTTACTCCCGCGTTCAAAAGTTCGATGATGCCGAACGCCTGTTACAGCGCTCCATCTGGCTGGATGCGACCTCTACCGGACCGTACATCCTGATGGGGAAAGTGTTGGATAAGAAAGGTGAGACGGAATTGGCAGTGCGCGCACTGCAACGCGCGCTGGCTATGGACCCTAATAATCCCGTGACCCATCACCTGCTTGGCCAGGCATATCGTGAACTGGGAAGGAACGAAGACGCAGAACGTGAACTCAAAATTGGGGGTCAGTTGCAACAACGCCAGGACCAGAAGGAATAAGCAAAATAGCTAATGGCTAATGCTTAAATCATTTCCCCAAAGTAGAGCAGCCGGGCATTTCAATTATTTTGACGGGGACGAGCCGCTGTACTCTCTTCATTTGCCAGTCGCTCGACAACCGCCGGCGGCAGACTGTGTAGTAGTTCCAGGAAAACACCGTTCGTCCATCCAAAGCCGACAACATTCGACTTATAACCCGTTGCGACATGGGTTTCGGATGACCGCGTAACCACATTATATTTTTCTCGGATGGTACCATCGCGGCGGAAGTTCTCTAATACCGTGGACAGAAACTTATAAGAGAGCCGGTCTGCATCAGCACTAAACCCGTAGCGCCGCAGTCCTTCTATTCCCAGTAGTTGAATGGGCGCCCAACCATACGGATAATCCCACTGGGCCCCTGTATTTGTATGACTCATAGCTAATCCTCCCGCCTGCTCAAACACAGGCAAGTTCCCCAGCACTGAGCGCGCCTGCTCAGGAGTGGCAAGACCTGCCCAAAGAGGATAGAAAGTGCTCGCATACTCGTAGGAGGATCTCTTCTGAGTATCAAAGTTATAGTCGAAAAATTGTCCGCGTTCGCTGTCCCAGAGATACTTGTTAATTCGCTCCTTCCGTTCATCTGCTCGCTTCTGCCACTTATCCGATTCATTGGCCTTACCCAGCAATCGGCTCATCTGCTCCAAGTCTTTTTCCGTTTTGTAAAGGAGGCTGTTCAAACAAACCGGCGCATAATGGTGCGTTTGGGCGCTATAGGGTCCAAATCGAAACGAGATATCGAAAGCCGACTCTCGCATGCTGCGATCACCTTTGTAGAAATCGCGGGTCAAGGACAAAGTTTTCAGGGGATCACATTTGGACCCTGCTGATGTTGCTTCGCAGAGTTGCAAAGTAAACAAAAAGCCAATTGCATCGGGATTCGTCTCGCCGGTCCGGGTTTCTACAAGGTCGTGATCGGCAACTTCCGGGTGTTCGAAAAAAAACGATGCCACGCTACGGTAATAACCTGCCTCGTCCTGCAATCCTTCCGGTGCCGGCCCCTCGCCGAAATCGTAATAACGCGAGAGTCCCGTGGCGCCGGCACGATGCGGGTCGCGATTCCACATCTCATAATCTTTGCTGGCGTAGCCATACGCCTTCGCCAACCAACCGCTGTCCGCTTTCCCAGCAGCTTTCTCAGCCTGGTAAACGGCCATGATCATCGAGGTGAGAAATGGCGGCTGGGAGCGTGTCAGAAAATATGTTCGATTGGCATTCAGAATGGTACCGTAGTGCTCAATCTCAAAAAAGAAGTTTTCTACCATGCCGCGGGCCAGGTCTAGCCGGCCGTCGCGCAGGAGTCCCAGAATTTCGAAATAACTATCCCAGCCATACATCTCATTAAATCTGCCTCCCGGTACCACATAACGGTTTTCGAGAAAGAGCAATCCAGGCGGTTGAATCTGATTGACGTCGATTTCACCCGGTCGGTGAATCTCAATGGGAAGATACTTCACTTCGACTTTGCAATCCTTTTCTAAGCGCTGCACTGAAGATGTGGGAGGAAACCCAGCCGGCAAATAGAGAACAGCGGTCGTGGCCAGCTTTGGGTCAGCGATCGAGTCGCATTTGGTCATCGAGCGTGTGAGTACATCCCATGCCGACGATATGTAGCTGCGTATAGGAGTGAGTGCATTTTCGGTAGCAGTGGCAGAATCTAGTGCGCGAGCGGGGATGCCGGCCAGGAGCAAGCAGAAGAACAGGTAAACCGTTTGCCGCTGCACACTGCGTCGTTTGGCCTTCTGGGCGATTGGAAAAGAATAGTTTGTCGTTATCATCCCGGCAAATCATACACCCGGCAAGCATCAACAAAGGACCCTTAGACCCGCCCTTTACTATACGGATTGCATTGGATGGCAGTGCCAGGAGGGCTATGCGATACTGGCACTGGGACCGAAGCGGTATCGCAAAGCAGGCGCACCGAGTGGCAAATCGTCACCTCTTAGGGCGCGTAGCTCAAACGGATAGAGCATCGGATTTCTAATCCGAGGGTTGCAGGTTCAATTCCTGCCGCGCCTACCAAAACATCAATTACATACAGCGATCCTTAGTTCACGATGGGGAACCGTCGGGGAACCAATAGCTGCTCTTCTAGCTTTGCCATTGCCGAAACGACGTCTGCGTTCACCGCCTTAACATAACTGCGCATCGTCACTGCAATTCTGGAGTGGCGCAGAATCAGCTGAATCGATATCGGAGCATATCAGCAGTAGTAGGCGCGCACAAAAATCCCGATAGACGACGGACATGCCCCACCATCGTTCTGCGGCTGTTTTCGCGGCGGCAATTGCAGTCGCTGGCAATGGGGAAATGCAAACCGTGTCCGCGGAGGTGCTATTCCTGATCCTTCATAGACCTAGTGGCTGACCATTTTCGACCACCAGGTTCGGCGCCTATTGGGAATCGCGGCGAGTCTAAGGCGCAACTCCGGGACAATAAGCGCTTGCTCCACAGTTGGCTCGTTTATGGCGGCAATTCTGAACTCTAAAGCGTTGGCCTTGTCGGCGGCGCCCGTATTCCTATAAGCAACTACCAATCGCTGCATGGAAAATGGGTTGTCGATGTCCTCTTCCAGGTGTGGAATTGCATCTGCTTCCTCATGTTCCTGCACCAATACGGAACCGGTCGCTACGTGGTACGCACGCTGAATGTTCGCATTGCGACTTTCATCAGCCAAAGCTGAAAGCTTTTCCAATGCTCTATGTGAGATTTCGATTTTTCCCAGTGCTGCACTCCGAATCGCCCGAAATTCCAGAATCTTGGCGCGTTCTTCCCCAATATCCGACTGTGAGATTTCCTCTCCGTGCGGCAATGCAGTTTCAGCCTTATCGATAAATCGAAGCGCCTCACTATCATCGGTTTGGTACATGGCAGTCAGTCGGTAAGCTTGGGCTTGCAGTTGGCCCAGGTGCACATCACGCGCGTGCTCGGCAACTACCTCAAATGCACCGGTAGCTCTGCTATGCTTTCCTTCACGGACATAAGTCAGAGCCGACTGAAGCTCGCACCTGATCCTTTCGCTGGCATTTGCAGCATCGCGAACCGCGACAGTATATTCTTTGCGGGCGGTCTCTTCGTCTCCCATCAATGCGTAGGTGTCAGCAATACCCACCTGAGCAAGGGCAAAACTGGGGTCCATTTTCAGCGCAGCCCGGTAGTGGTCAAGCGCACCTCGAAAGTTGCCGCCCTTCCGCAGGATTTCTGCATAGGAACTTTGTGGGTTTGGTTCGTTGGGGAGCACAGTCAGGCAACGTTCCATGGCGGCAAATGCATGCTGGAAATCGCCGATAGCAGCGTAGGTATAGGCTAAGTGATTCAGCGCCGGAGGGTAGTTTGGGTCGAGGGTGAGTGCACGCTGCAGCAACTCTCTGGCCCGGTCGTAACTCCCCTGACGCATCAGCCAATCGGAGGCAATGTACAGGAGCCATTTGTCTTTGTACTTTGCCACAAGATCGTTCATAGCAGCTATGCTGGCGACATATTTATCCTCGCGGGCATTGACCATCCACTTAATGAGAAGCCGTTCCCCCGGGGTCACGGAGCCGGCTAATCTCTTGGCCTTGAAACGGGCAGTGCTTTCCTCCCTGGGGTCCTTGCTGGTAAACGAAATGAATGCCTGGATTACTGCACAATTAGGGTCTTTTTCGGCAGCCGAACGCCAACTTTGCAAGGCGGCTTCTGTTTTCTGATTTACAAAGTTGGCTATGCCCTTCTCGAACAAGTTCCTCGCAAGCAAGGAACGCGTGCTAAGGGGAATTGTTGAAGAAGGCATTTTGTTAGAACGTGGAATGCCCTGAGCGCCTGTGGGCTTTGCCCAAGAAAGCACACATATGAACAGGAAAAATACGCTGAGAAAGGAGTCCCGAGTCTGCATCAGGTGTCGCGATGTCCTTCGCAATTATCAGCAGCCTAGCATGAGGGTAGCGCCCATTCAGGTTACCGGGGTCACGTCAGGAATGAATCAGGTTACCGCAGTCACGTCAGGCATGAATCCCAAGGGAGCGACGATCTTGGAACCCCACCCTTCAAAAAAACAAAGGGTGGGTGAGTGTAAGGCCGGTTTACGTCAATTACGTGTGATGTAATACCGCTGAGGTAACAATTATGAGCCGGGTAAATTTCCTCGCTCTTGCAGTCATCGCGGTGATTGCATTTTTCGCAAGTTCGATCTGGTACAGTCCTCTTCTGTTCGGACGGCAGTTTTTGGAACTGAGCGGCACCACCGCCAGTCCTCACCCAAGCGCACTGAAAGCGCTGTGTGAGCTTCTTCGTACGTTCGTCCTTGCCTACGTGATTGCCCGTCTCGTTCCTCGTCTCAACGTCACCGACTGGAAAAGTGCGTTAGGATTGGGCCTTTGGCTGTGGGTTGGCTTTCCTGTCATCCTCCTGACTGGCTCGATGCTCTGGCAGAACGTGCCTTGGCAGCTGGCGGCGATCCATTCCGGTGACTGGCTTATAAAGCTGCTCTTGATACCCGTCGGCCTGGCACTCTGGCCGAAGCGAACCCGCACGCGTAGTGTCTGAAATTTAGGATCTCGTGCCGGTAAGTGTTGAAACATCCCCATTACACTCACAACCAGAAGACAGGGCTGAACTCAGCACGTTTCCAGCTATTCCGGTTTCATACCCATCTTTTTGATCATATCTTTCTGTTCTGCCGTCCATGTGCCGGACATGTCTCCGTGCTGCACGAGCAATTTCTTTTGTGCATACATGTCTTTTGTGGTGTGGAATTCTTTTACATTGGCCTGATGCCCTGAGAGGTCCCACTCGCCGACGCCTTTGTCGTGGTACTTGAAGACAACGTTGTCGACGTAAGTGATCTTGTTACCCCAAAGATCCATGGCAGGAACTACGTTCAGCGGCTTTCCGTCGCTGTCCCGCTTCATCACGCCCTTTTCCTCGAGAATGTCAGGGATGGTCAGCGTATAGGTGTTCTTGTCGGGCGATTCCTTGAAATCGATAGACACGACTTTGCTTCCGACGATGTGTGGCGGGTTCCAGCCGAACATGAACGACAGCATCTCAGTGAATGCTTCGCGTTGAGCGGGCGTTGTACCTTTGTCGAAGTAGGCCGTGCCTTGCACTTTGCTGGCGTCGGGGTCAATCAGGTCTCCGATCAATACAGCCTTGAAGCCGCTCATGTCTACTTTCCCGTAGTGGCCGTTCTTGATGTAGGTAAAATCAGCCGCGTCGCAGCTTCCATGATCTGGATGACCATTGGACCGGCACGGGCATGCATAGGCGGTACACTGGCATTCGGTCATGCTGATCCCTTGCACGTCGAAATCGGGAATATTTTTAGGTGCGCTCTTGGCCTCGCCAGCATTCGCAAAGCCGGAAAGGGCAAACGCAAACACAAGAAGACAGGCAATGCGTAAAGTCTTCATAATCTCCTCCTTGCACGAACTCCATTTCGAGCGTTGTAACTGTACGGCTGCCACGGCTTGCGGTCAAGCACGTGAAGCATACCCTGCATCTCACTGAATCCTGGGAAGCGCATCAGGTTTCGGGGTTGGGTTGTATCATAGCCTCAATTATGCTGTGGGAGTGCCCACCACCTCCATGACGGCGACGGAGAGCAGTAAAGAACCGCGCTGGCTTGCTCTTATAGCAATGCTGGCCACCGGACTGGTTTACGGAGCGCTGCCCAGCAACCTTTCCGTTGGCCCACGTTGGCTCCTGCTCGCGGTCATCGCCGCCGTGGTTGTCCCTGCACTTATCTCGCATCGGGTCGGCCATCACACGGCCGACAAGATGCTCGGGTACCTAGCTAGTGGGATTTTAACGACAGCGATGATCTGGTCTCTGGCATTGCTCATAGCGGCCCTTCCCAAACACGAGGTAGATCCGAAGATTCTGCTCCGGTCTGCGGTTGCGCTGTGGGTCACAAATATCCTCGTGTTTGCGCTGTGGTACTGGCGACTCGACGCCGGCGGCCCGCATGAGCGCGAGAAAGTTTCTGGACATCAAGACGGGGCGTTTCTCTTTCCGCAGATGAATATGGGGGCTGGGTCCGACCTTGAATGGTCGCCCAATTTTGTGGATTACTTGTTCTTGGCCTTCAATACCAGCACAGCGTTGTCGCCCGCGGATACCCAAGTACTCTCCCGCTGGGCAAAGATTATGATGATGACACAGGCGACCATTTCACTCGCGGTGATTGCATTACTGGCAGCGAGAGCCGTCAACATTCTTTAACACTATAAAGCATCGAGCCAAAGCCGCAGTGCCCCGTTTTCGTCCCTTCTTTAAAGCACTCATGTTCCGAGGCTGTCACTCGGGCGGAAGTTCATGGTTCTCGTTGCTATCGGACACGGCTTCTGATCGCAATTGCCCGCCAAGAATTCTTGTCACCGAATTCAGATCCCTGGCGAGTGCCTGCCGCCAACGTTCCACGGAATCCTGTGCCAGTGCTTCCATGGTCTGCCCGAAAGAGAGCAGACTGTCGGCGACCCGGGTCCTCACTAACTCGGATACCGAAGCTTCGATTTGTTTCTGGGCACTCTTTAGTCGTCCACACGCCTCGTCAAGTTGATGTCCGAGTTCCTTCGCGTTGCGTGTGCCCAGCTCTTTGAGAACCACGTCCACAGCGCTCTGCAGTTGGGTGCGTGCACCGGATATTATGTCGCTGCCCATCCGCACCAGGCGGTTGTCCAGATCCGATTCAAGTTGGCGTGCGGATTCGTCCAGTTCCGCGATGCGGCCGCCAAGATCGGCGGTTTGCGCCTGCAGCCGTGACGATTCTGATGCAATTGCTGCCTGGACTTTCTGCATTTCCCGGCGCTGCGCGTCGTGTTCCTCACCCAGGCGCTGCTGCAGAACTCGCAAAAACTCCTCGCTCCGCCGCTCAAGACGGATTCCCGCTTCCAACGCTTGCTGCTGAAATCGCTCCGCTCCAGAATGGACATGCTGTTGCGCCGTAGCGGCGATCTCCTCTGAAAGAACCTGCGCCCGCTGCTCAACCGCTTGCAGCTCTTGCGCCGCTTGCTCCCGGAATTCATTCTGTGCTTCACGTATCTTCTTTCCGATCGCCTCTTTCACCGCCTCAAACACTTGCTCGGACTGCTGTTGTGTTTGTTGCAAAGCTTTTGTCCCTATGTCCTGCCGCAGGCGCGTCCACAACTTCTCTTCGACCTCGGGAGGAATATGCGAAAGCGATATCTCAAATTGACTGCGTTTTGGCTCTCCTCGTGTCAGCTTTTGCTTGAGCTCCGTCACTTCTGCCTGCAATGAGTGAATACTCTCCGCAACTATGGCCCTCACATCGCCGTCCGTGAGTTGGTTTTGGCTCTCTTCTGGTACGATTTTCACCGAAGGCACAAGATTCTGCGCTCGGAGGCTTTCCTCTGTGTTCCTGGTTGGCAGTTTTCGGGAGAGCCTCTGCTCGGCCGGGGCAGGCATTTCCGGCAACGGCACCCAATCTTGCGGACAAGGTTTTAATCCCCAGAAGTTTTCCGGACGGTCCAGCCGCGCCGCCACCTTCCAGCCCTGTTGACCAGCTCCGATCGGCTGGCAGTCCACAACATGAGCCGTTGCCTCGCGGCCTTCTTTTCGCAGAAAGCGCACGGGAACGCCGGCGTCTAGCCTTGTGGACGAACGAATCGCGCAACCGTGAGCGCTGACAACCAACGTCTCGCACATTTCGGAAAACGGAGCGGCCGGTTCCAGGCTGGTGACAAGTATTGGGACGGCGACTGGCAATCTCGAGCTACGCCGTGAAGGGTCGACGGCATTTGCGGTGTGCATAGGTATCCCTCGTCCGAAGAGCGCGCGCCGGTCGGTCCGCGAACGGGCTCGACCTTGCACCCCTACGTTAACGCAACCATCGTTAATAACGTGTGACCCAGTAGTTCTTGCTGGGGCGTTCGATTGGGCAGTGGTGTTACCCTCCCTCGGTAACTGGGTAATGAGACCAGGGACTGGCCATCATCCTGCGGCGCATGAACTAGAAAGTCAGGTGATCTAAAAGCCTTTGAAGTAAGGTGGGACTACATTGGCTTCATCGCACCAAAACAAATGACAGGTCCTTTCCTAAAACGGCTCCTCGAAATGTGCTGCCGGCATCGGTTCTCCTGGCCGCATACTGGGATGCATGGCCAGGATTACCAGGTATGCCTAATCTGTGGAGTTATCTACGAATATGATTGCTCAACGATGCGTCGGACCGGCCGCGTAGTAGCGCCAGACGCCGCGCGATACTTGCCCGAGAAGCAAACCTGCAAATGAAAAAAGACCGCGGGTTAGCGGGCTTGATGAGTGTGGCTCGGTGCCACGGCACCGCTCCTTTCCTGAAATGCTGATTTGGTCCAGATATTCCACCCAACGACACAAAGTGAGTTTAAAACAACCGAATGGGGCCATGCCTATTTCCTGTCGATCCTGAATCCGTGCCGAGCGAAAGTGGGTACCTGGGAGAACACCTAAGAAGAAAAGCGCAGCCGGGAGGACTCCGATCGAGCGAATTTTTCGGCATGTCACCGGCCGCAGGATGACGCCCGCGGAGCGAAGATGTTTTTTTCACAAACCAAAGCGCGCTGCTCGTCCCGTCCCAATTTAGTCAGGGCCGGTGCACACGCACAAAAGCCAACCCCGTAGCCGTTTCCGCATCCAAAGATCGCTGGACCGCTATCGCAAGTTTGCGCGCCTTCGATTTTCCGAATCTGACTTGCGATAGTGGCTCAGTCCATGTCGCAGGCTAGACGCGTAGCCTTCGGGTTAGACACCCTGGTCGTTGTTGTGTAAGTTTTTTCGGCGAAGTCAGGTTTGGGTGGGCTTTCGCGCGGCGATGGCCAGCGGCTTCGGAAATCGCAAATTCAATGCGGCACCAGCTTCGGATCAGCTTTTTTGCGGCCGGACCAGCGTCGGTTTTCAGGACGAAGGCTTAATCTTTTAGCGGTACCATGGGCCTCTCGCCCTGGCAGAACGTCGCCACTCGTTTCAACCCCCCTTGTGCCCCACCCACGAACATTACCGGCCCATAGCAATACACTGCATGTCCAGACGCGGTGAAATACCAACGGCCGCCCTTCCGGATACGCTGAGAAATATGTTCAGTGGGAACGCGCGGCGGCTGCGCCAGCTTGGGAACGGGTAAACAAAGCAGCAAGGCCAGGGTCAGAGCCTTCATTGCGCTTCTTTCGCAGAGCTAAATTTAAATAGTATTCAGAGCCCTGCGCACGTCCATCGTGTCGGAAGTCGGCTTAGGCGGCTTCTGAGGCGCAGATTTCTGCATTCTTCCCGTACTACGATTGCTGCCGCCGCTCTGTCCTGGGGTTAACGGCGGCACAGCCGCTTGTGCCTGGGCGCGAGCCTGTGCCTGATTCTTTTCCCGATTGATTCTGATTTTCAGGGCAGTAAGCTCCGTGTTATCGCCAAACATCTGCCGGATGAGCGTCTTTTGCGCTTGAATCGTGTTGTTTTGCTCCACCACCAGCCACGCCAGCAGCCCATAGGAGATTAGAAACACAATCGTAAGCATCGGAACCATACTGTGCTTCTTATTGGAAGAAACCTTCGCGTCGCCTAACAGCGTGGTCAAGGTGGGCCCCCGAGAGTTGCCCCGTAGCAGCAGGCACAAGCCGGAATTGCAGCTTAGGAACCAACGAAAGCGGTTCTTCTAACCCATTGGAAAGATTTGACTTAGAATAGTTCCCCCGAAAACAATGCGGGCCGTTAAATGCAAGTGAATGCACATAATGAGTAACCAGTTGTGTTACTGGCGTTACATTTAGGTGCTTGACTTGCTCGCCTTCATGGAATCGGGGGGCGGGGCGGAAAGAACGGGTCACTTTCCACTGAGCAGCAGCTTGGCAATAGTTGCGAGCTGCATATTGGATGTCCCCTCGTAAATTTTGCCAATCTTTGAATCACGCCAGTACTTCTCAACTGGATAGTCCTTGGTAAAGCCGTATCCGCCATAGATCTCGATGGCGAGTGATGTCACACGCTCCGCTACCTGAGAGCAGAAAAGCTTGGCCATGGCGGCTTCCTTCACGAAATTCATGCCGGCATCTTTCATGCGAGCGGCATTGTAGACCATTAGCCGGGCTGCCTCGATTTCGGTCGCCATCTGTGCCAGTTGAAATTGGATGCCTTGGAACTCCGCGATGGTTTTGCCAAATTGCTTCCGTTCCTGCGCGTATTTTGCAGCATATTCCCAGGCGCCCCTGGCGACGCCAGCCATTTGTGCACCGATCCCGATGCGACCCTCGTTGAGGGTCTCGATCGCGATTTTGTAGCCTTTGCCTGCATCGCCTAACACATTGGATTTAAGCACACGGCAATCCTCGAGAATCAGTTCACAGGTGGACGAGGCCCGGATCCCCAGCTTGTCTTCCTTCTTACCGACGGTGAAGCCGCGACAATCCTTCTCAATTATGAAGGCCGTGATGCCCTTGTAGCTGGCCCCGGGATCGATGGTCGCGAACAGAATGAACAAACCGGCTTCCTTGGCGTTGGTGATCCAAAGCTTGCGTCCATTAAGTACATAATCCTGGCCTTTGAGTTCCGCCTTTGTTTGCAGCGCGAAAGCATCAGAACCCGAGCCGGCTTCGCTCAATGCATACGCGCCAACCATCTCGGTAGCCATCTTGGGCAGATAATATTTCTTCTGTTCTTCCGTTCCCCAGCGGAGCAGCGCGTTATTGACCAGGGTATTTTGTACGTCGACAATTACGCCGGCAGATGCGTCGACTCGCGAAAATTCCTCGACCGCCAGAATTGCGTCGAAAAACTTGCCCCCACCGCCACCGAACTTCTCGGGGATTTCGATACCCATTAATCCGAGTTGAAAGAACTCCTGGATGAGCTGTTTATTGAAAACCCCCTGCTCATCCATTTCCTTGACCCGCGGACGAATCTTTTCTTCGGCGAACTGCCGGATGTTGTCGCGGAACAGAATTTCGTCTTCACTAAAGCTGGTGAGCGGCGGCGGGCTGGGTACAGTCTGCAAGGTAGTGTCAGGCATAGGGATACCTTCAGGAGAACGCCAAACTAACGATTCTAGCACCATGATAGATGATGGAACTGACTGTGCTTAAGGTTCGCCCTGCTCATGCAGTGCGGCATTGACATCGGAGTGAAGTCAGCCTAGATTTTCACCTTATTTCAGACATCGGTATACCGGTTGAGCTACTTAAGGAGGTCACATGCCCATCCTGGTTGCGGGTTCCACCGGTTTCGTAGGTGGAGAGATTGTTCGCGGGCTTCAGCAACATAACCAGAAAGTGCGTGCCTTGGTACGGGGAGGTGCCTCCAACCCCAAAGCCCAAGGGCTACGGGAGATTGGGACTGAAATTGTGGATGGTGATCTCACCCGCCCTGAGACTCTCAACAAGGCTTGTCAAGGCGCGGAGATCGTTATCACTACCGTGACCTCGATGCCTGCAGCAACAAACGACGGTCTGAGACGAGTAGATCGCGATGGTACTTTGGCGTTGATTGCCGCCGCCGAACGCGCTGGAGCAAAGAAGTTCATCTACACGTCGTATTCGGGAAATCTGCGCATAGACTCACCACTCGAAACCGCTAAACGGGACTGCGAAAATGAGCTGGTGAAAAGTCGTATGCAGGCGGTGATTCTGCGCCCGACTTACTTCATGGAGTCGTGGCTGAGCCCCGCGTTGGGATTTGATCCCATCAACGGTGCCGTTCGTATTTACGGCTCCGGCGACGCGAAAGTCAGCTACATCTCAGGATTCAATGTTGCGGATGCCGCCGTGGCCGCTGCGATACACGAACTGACAGACAAGGACACCATCCTGGAAATGGGTGGACCGGAAACACTGTCACAATTGGACGTGGTCCACATTTTCGAGCAGGCGGTTAATCAGAAAATCCGGTTGGATTTTGTGCCGGTGGAGGCGCTGCAGCAACAGCACCGGTCTTCTGATCCTCTGCAAAAAACTTTCGCGGCACTTACTTTGGGTTACGCCCGAGGGGATATCGTTAAGGGCGCACAAGCAACAGCGCAGAAATACGCGGTTAAGTTACGTTCGGTGGAACAGTATGCATCCGGTTTCCGGATGCGCCAGGCAGGCAATGTTGCCTGAAGTACGACAATCCAAAGGTGCCCGGTGACGTGATTTAAGGGTCAATCGCGACGGGAGGAATGAACCAACTTCAGTCCATCCGCCTGAAGAATCCGCTGGATCTGATTGCGGGCGTGGATGGCCCAGGGCCCGCTGGAATCTAACTTCACATAGGCTCGCCAGTGTTTGAGTGCGTGACGCGGTTCTTTGATCTTCTCGTAAGCCAGCGCCAGGTTGTAATGCGCATCTGCGTAAGTAGGAGCAAGCTGCAGTGCCGTTTTATAGGTCTGAATAGCCTCGGTCACGCGACCAGTTTCGTCCAACACATTGCCCAGATCGAAGTAAGCCAGAGAATAACGGGAATCAATTTGTATGGCGCATCGGTAATGTTTCTCGGCCTGCCCATAGTCCTGGCGGTTGTAGTACAGCGTGCCGAGATTGATGTGTGCCGCGGCATGGTCGGGCTCCATCTCCAATACTTTTTGATAAGTATCGATGGCCTCAAGCTGCGCCCCCGGATCTTCTTCCAATGTGATGCCGCGCGCAAACAACTCCGCCGCGCTGGTTGAGACCAACTCAGGTTTATGTGACGGAGTGCTTGTGGGGCTCGTGATAACCCTCTCCTTGGGAGAGAAATCAAACATGAACTGTCCCGCAATCGGCTCCACCAGCTTACCGTTATGACGGAAGGCGACGCGATGATGTCCCGCAGTGTAGGCGCCGGCCTCGAGCAATGGATTCTCCATGCCCGCGACCTGCTTCAGCATTGCGTCGAGCGACTGGCGGATTACAGCGGGCCGCACTTTTCGCGCGCAAAGGTCGCGAACCTTTTTTATTTGGAGAAGGTCAAAAAAGGAATAGCTTTCGGCGGCGGCTACCAGTCCGGCTTTTTCCCAACTCGCCAACTGACGCGCCGTGACCCGAAGGATACGCAATAAATCTGCTCGAGTATATCGGTACACGGTTGTTCGGGATCGTTCACGTTCATTATCAGGAAGTTAATGCCTTAAACGCAAGCAGAAATTGGTGTGGAAATCGCGGGAGATAACAGGAAAAACCGGGTCGGGATAAGTTCTCACCTGTACCGATCGTAGTTTCGATAATTACTCCGCCACAAAAGCAACGTCGACGGGCGACGGTATTTCGACGACCTGACCGGTTCGAGTTAGGTTTCCGGTGACGAGGTTGATACGAAAGATCACGATGTCATCGGAGGCCTGATTTGCCGCGAGCAAGTACTTTCCGGTTGGATCGATCGCAAAATTGCGCGGCGTCTTGCCGCCCGTCGCAACATGGCCTGTGGGCGTGAGGGTGCCTTTGACAGAGTCGATCGAAAAGATTGCGATGCTATCGTGCCCGCGGTTCGAGGCATATAAGAATTTGCCGGACGGATGTACCGCGAGTTCGGCCGTGTCGTTTTGCCCGGTAAAGTCCTTCGGCAGAGTCGAGAGCTGTTGCAGCGTTTTTAGTGTCGCTGTCGACGGGTCGTAAGAAAACACCACAACTGTGGATTGCATTTCGTTCAGGACGTACACGAACTTGCCATTGGGATGAAAGGCCGCATGACGTGGGCCGGAGCCAGGACTCACCTTCACGAAAGGTGGATCATTCGGCACAAGCGATCCCTTAGCGGCATCAAAGCGATAAAGCACCAATTCGTCCAACCCGAGGTCGGACACGGCCGCAAGCCGATTATCAGGAGAGGTTTGGATCCAGTGGGCATGTGGCCCTTCTTGCCGCTCCTTATTCGCTCCGGAACCCTGATGCTGCACAAACGCGGAAGCCTCGCCCAGCCTGCCGTCCTTAAGCACCGGGAAGACTGCGACGCTGCCCCCACTATAATTTGCCACCAGGACATGTTTCCCCGTCTTGTCTAGCGAGACGTAGCAGGGGTCGGCGCCGCCAGAAGCGACCTGATTGAGGAGGGTCAGCCTGCCGCTCTTGTGATCGATGGCGAAAGCGCTCACCGCGCCACTTTTCTTGCCATCGTAATTTCCAACCTCATTTACCGCGTAGAGATATTTGCCACTGGGATGGGCAGCGACAAAGGACGGATCAGTCGATTCCGCCGCGAGTCCGACGGAGGTCAGTTGGCCTGTCGCCGCATCGAAGCGGTATACATAAATGCCTTTGCTGGCCTTCTTGGTCGTGTAGGTGCCGACGTACGCCAGATATTGGCTCTTCTTCGCTGTAGCCTTATGTGGGTTTTGCGCCGCAGAAACGATGAACAGCGGTGCCGAGAGTGCCAATAGGATCGCAAATGCGCGTCGTGTGATTTTCATTGGGCTAGAATTCTAGCGCATTACAACAGATCGAGGCGTGACGCGCACCAGAGGGCTCGAGACTCATGATGAACTGCCGTGGAAAAATTCCATGATCGGATCGGTTGACATCGGCGGAACGAAGATCGCAGTTGGCCTGGTTGACGACGACGGACAGTTATTGTCCAAAATGGAATCTTCGACCGAAGCCGATCGCGGCTATCCGCGTGCGTTGGATCGCATTGCTTCCATGCTGCGCGAGACGGCACGAAATGCCGGCACGGCAATCTCCGGCATTGGGATTGGCTCTACCGGTCCCCTATACCCGTTTAGCGGAGAATTTGGCGATGTCGATTTTCTGCACGGTTGGCAAGGCCAGAACCTCGTGCAAGATCTGCAGCGGATTTTTAATGTGCAGGTGGCGATAGAAAACGATGGCGACGCAGCCGCGCTTGGGGAAGCCGCTTGGGGCGCCGGAAAGGGTAAGTCGCGGTTAATTTATATAACCGTTGGCACCGGCATCGGCGGCGGCATTATCCTCGACGGGCGGCTTTATCGGGGAGTGGATCAGGCCCATCCGGAAGTTGGTCACCATATCGTCGACCCCTCCGGGCCGCTTTGCACTTGCGGCTTCCGGGGTTGCTGGGAATCGCTCGCTGCTGGCCCGGCTATGCTCGCCTGGGCGGAAAGTAAAGCGTCGCTGGATTATCCGCACCGCAGAGATCTCACCGCCAAACGAATCTTCCAGCTTGCGCGCGAAGGTGATGAGCTGGCCTTATCGGCCGTAAAGCGGGAAACCTATTACCTGGCTCTGGGTATCGTCAACCTAATAAATCTTTTTACTCCGGACATGATTGTGTTAGGCGGCAGCATAATGAAAAGTTCCGACCTCCTTCTCGGTGGTGTTCGCGAGATTATTCGCCAAGGATGCCGATTTGTGCCATTTGAAAAGACCGAACTCAAGCTGGCCTCGCTTGGGCAAGACGCCAACCTCATCGGCGCGGCAAGAGTCTGGCACCATCGCTTTAAGCCAGGAGCCGAACCGGTTGCGTGATCCGTATGCCTAGAAACCGGTACATGGTCTTTCTAGTTTTTCTCACGTTTTTCGTAATGTCTTTATTAACCAACATCCTTGGGCCAATTGTGCCGGACATTATCAGCAGTTTCCACGTAAGCCTGACCGCTGCTGGATTTTTGGCCTTCGCTTTCTTTATTGCTTATGGAGTTATGTCCATCCCTGCCGGCTTTCTGGTTGAACGTTTCACCGAAAAGCCTGTGATGATCCTGGCCTTCTTAGCCGGAACTCTGGGATCTCTCAGCTTCGCTCTCCTTCCTGAGTATCGCGTGGCGGTTGCTTCGTTATTTGTCATAGGCGCCGGGATGGCCACGCTACAAGTAGCAATAAACCCGTTACTGCGTGTTTCGGGTGGTGAGGAACACTACGCTTTTAACTCAGCGTTAGCGCAGTTGGTTTTCGGCAGCGCATCGTTTATTAGTCCCCGAATCTATTCCTACCTGGTCTTAAATCTTAAGAATTCATCGTCAAGCCGAAATGTCTTTTTACGAGTGTTGCGAAGGCTGACTCCCACCGGCCGTGGGTATCCATGTACTGGACTTTCGCGTTCTTTACCTTGCTGATGATAGCGGTCTTGCTGTTGTCAAGGTTTCCCCAGGTCCAGCACACCACCGAGGAACGCGCTGGTTCGCTGGAAATGTACCGCGCTCTAGCCCGCAAACGCGTTGTTTGGATGTACTTCTTTGCCATGTTTGCCTATGTTGGTTGCGAGCAGGGAACAGCCGACTGGATTTCACAATTCCTCAGCCAATATCACGGTTTCGATCCCCATACCACAGGCGCCACCGCAGTTTCCTGGTTCTGGGGATTGCTCACCGCCGGTTGTTTCTTAGGGTTGCTGCTGCTAAAAATATTCGACAGCCGTAAAGTACTAATCGGCGCGTCATTCGGAGCTCTGTTCTGTTTGTCGGCCGCCTTGTTTGGTCCAGCAAGCGTTTCGGTGATTGCCTTTCCCGCTATCGGGCTATTTGCCTCAGTAATGTGGCCGATCGTGATTTCTCTAGCTCTGAATTCCGTAGCGGAGCACCACGGTTCCTTTTCTGGAATCTTGAGCACCGCAATCATAGGTGGCGCCCTCGTGCCCGTGATTATTGGGCGGGTAGGGGACCGTATCGGACTGCGAGGTGGCTTGGCGTGTCTGTATCTGACCTTCGGATGTATCCTGACCATCGGCTTCTGGGCGAAACCATTAATCAACAACACAACGCTTAACTTGAAGAAGGCATCGGCTGAGGCCGCGGCTTGAGGCGCAATGCGGTTACAAAGCGAGATGGTAAGCTAATGTAACCTGCCGAAACGTCTTAGCGCATGGTCACGTTCCTCTCTATCATCGCCATCGGGTTTTTTCTCGGAATGCGCCACGCTACCGATCCGGACCATGTAATTGCCGTCACGACTATCGTCAGTCAGCAGCGAAGCACAAAGCGGGCAGCGGTAATCGGCGCCTTGTGGGGATTGGGTCACACCGTCACTATTTTTGCCGTCGGCACCGCAATCATTCTGTTCAAGCTGGTAATTCCGGTTCGGCTCGGATTAAGCATGGAGCTTTGCGTCGGCTTGATGTTGATCGCACTTGGTGTCTGGAACCTGGTGGGTTTCGTGCGATCCATCCCAGAACAAGCCATAACTACGGAGGGAGAACAGCAACTGATTCACTCCCACCCTCATAGCCATGGCGATTACATCCACACTCATCGCCACTCACACGGACCGGAGATGCACTCCCATTCGCCCGAGCAGACTCGACTAGCCGTACTCGATCGTAGCCTAGGGACGATTGGCGGCTATCAGCTCCTGCGGCCTCTAGTTGTGGGCATCGTCCATGGTCTGGCCGGCTCGGCCGCCGTGGCGCTTCTGATTCTGGCGACAATCCGAAACTCCAGTTGGGCAATCGCCTACCTTCTGGTGTTTGGCCTCGGGACAATTGCCGGCATGATGCTTATCACCATGAGCATAGCTTCCACGTTTCGCTTAGTTGGACATCGCTTCCATCGTTTCAGCCATCGCCTTGCCGCAGCGTCCGGCCTGGTTAGCCTGGCTTTCGGGTTATTCCTGGCCTACCGGATCGCGGTTGTCCAGGGACTCTTCAGCATGCATCCACATTGGACACCCCACTAAATTCAAGACTCTGCATTCTGCGTCAAGCAGAAGGAGAAACAGCTCCACGAGCCTGTAGCTGACGGCGGCAGCCCGATCGAGCGTCAAGGAGCGGTTGCGACAGCCATTGAACCCTTAAAATTGCAAGTATTTTCAGTAACTTAACTTTGTTACTTAGGTGGTTCTATGGTCTTTGGATAGATTGCCGGGTCACCCCGCCCGTCCTATAATCGTCACACTCTGGTAAGCGAATCTCCGTCAGGTTCCGGGTAGGCAGTCGCAGGGGTGTTCTTATGCCCAGCGGCGGAGGCTGACACCCGGTTTATGCGAAAGCGCCTGCAACTCGCCCTGATGGCAAGTACCGTAATCGCGACCTTCCTTTCTCTCACCACGCCATACCTGCAGGCAGAACCCGGCGACAGCCGCAACGCTGTTGGAATGATCGCCACTACTGACGAAAACGGACGCAGAATCTATGTGAACGAAGCTGCTCCCGTTGCCGCTCGACATCCTGAAGTGGCATCAGCTTCTAGTGCAGGGAGCCCCCGACGTCCGCTGGTTTACTGGAGCGCGGCCCAGCGCCGCTGGAAACCAGTACCGCCGGCGAATGGGGCCACCATGCGGGCGGCGCGTTCCGCAGCGGCCGAGGTGAACCAGTACATTGGCCATGAGGCGAATCCGGAGATAACCGGATCAGGAACAAATTTCGTCCGTGGCCAGGCGTTCAACCAGCAGGATGTAGATGCTGCTATCGTTCAGGCAGCCGCCCGGCACAACGTGGATCCGAACCTGGTGCGTTCTGTGATCAAGGTTGAATCCAACTTCAACCCTAACGCTGTTTCCCGTAAGGGAGCCATGGGATTGATGCAGCTCATGCCATCGACGGCCCGGCAACTGAACGTACGTAACCCCTTTGACCCACAGCAAAACGTAGATGCCGGCGTTCGCCACCTCAAGCAACTACTTGAAAATTACGGCGGCGACGTGAAGTTGAGTCTGGCAGCTTATAACGCGGGCGCAGGCGCAGTGGCGCGCAGCGCCGGGGTGCCGAGATTCGCCGAAACGCAGAATTATGTTCGGCGAATTACGAACCTGTACTACGGAGGATCTGCTCCGGGCAGCTATATTCTCGGCAATCCGGTACACGATCCGTTGCGGGTTCACCGGGATGCGAGGGGCGTTTTGTACATCAGCAACACCGATTGATGGTTGACTCTCTCAGGAACAAAGCGGTTGGACGTGTGGTTGAGCAATAAAGTCGAACCAGGTAGTCGAACCAGGTAGTTGACCGAGGTAGTCGAACCAGGTAGTTGACCGAGGTAATCGAACCCAGGCGATTTACGGTCCGCAAAATTGAAGAATTCAGGTCGAATTGAACGCGCATTGCGTTTCAGTGCCATTCTGTTGGCGCTGTTTTTTCCAGCTTTTCCTGTCCAGGCACGTGCCCTTAACGGCGAAACCTGGGCCCGCGAGAAGTTTTCAGCAGCGCAGCGCATGCGCGAAGCACTGAATGGCCGTCCGGCCGCCGATCGCGACCGGCAGGACTACCAGCGCGTGATTGATTCCTACCGCCGTGTTTACCGGGGCGCGCCCACATCTACCAAGGCGGACCCGAGCGCGGCGACAGTAGCCGAGTTGCTGGTGGAAATGGGGCGGCGCTTCGACGACGACACGGTTCTCCGCTCTGCCATTCAGCAGTACGAATTTCTACGCCGCGAATATCCCGGCAGCAAGTCTCGCTTTGACGCTCTGTTTACTGTCGGCGAAATTTATAAAGATGATCTGGACGATCCGGCGCAGGCGCGCGCGGCCTTTCAAGAGTTTGTTCGCCGCTATCCGCGCCACCACCTGGTTGACGATGCGAAGCAGACGCTAAACGATATATCCCAGGAAATAGCCGAAAAAGAAGAAGCTGCGAAGAAACAGAACGCTAAAGCTAATAAATCGTCCCGCCACGAGGGCGATGGTGATGACAGCGAACGCACGGGAGGCGCGCGGAAGCCCGGCAAATTAGCCCGCGTAACCGGCATCCAGCACTGGACTACCCCCGATTACACACGCGTGGCTATTGGTCTGGAGCAGGAGGTCAAGTTCGGAGCTCAGCGTATTGAGCATCCCGATCGAATTTTCTTTGACCTGTATGACACCAAATTAGCTTCCAGCCTGCTTGGCAAGACACAAGACATAGATGACGGGCTTCTCAGGAAAATTCGGGTGGCCCAGTTCCAGCCTGGCCGTACACGCATTGTGCTAGAAGTGGACGACCTCGCGAATTACAACGCGTTTTTTTGGTCCAATCCCTACCGGCTGATCATTGATATTCAAGGCAAGGATCTTCAGAGCAAAGCAAGTCGTTCGAAGAGCCCCGCCAGAGCGCCAGTTGAGAGCGACGTGGGCAGACTGGCCGAAATCCGTGATAGCGACAAATATGGGAAAAGCAATCTTGGGATCGAGGGGAAGACCACGGTGCCGTCCGCAGCGACGGTAGTAGAGACCCGAGTCGACGTGCCCAGGCCGACTGAAAGCGATATACCACCCGTCCAAACGGGCGAGATTTTCGCACAAAACACAGCCGAACGAAAAGCAGTTCCAAAGAGAATCGTCGAAGCAGACGATGACGACGATGAGGACGCTAAAGTCACCACATTGGAGCCCGCCGAAGTACGCCCGGAGATTTCCCGGGCCACCAAACCCATAAAAACAGCAACTCCGGAACTGGCTAAGTCCTTGCCGGCCGGTGCAGAAACCTACAGTCCACAGTCCAACACAGCCGAGCGCACTTCTGCTCGCAGTATTTCCCCAGGCCCAATTGCAGAGCGCTCCACTCCAGCCCCCCCCTCCACGGCCCGCAATACGCATGGCCGGACCAAGGGTCGCTCCAGAAGCAGTGCCGCAATGGATGTCCACGAGGCCAAACCCACCGCAAGCGGCGGTCGTTCGCTGATTCGAGCCCTAGGTCTGAAAATCGGCAAGATTGTTATTGACCCTGGCCACGGCGGTCATGATACCGGCACGATCGGGCCCAACGGACTCGAAGAAAAGAATCTGGTGTTAGATGTCGCCAAGCGGTTGGGCAAGCTGCTCGCCTCACGCTTGGGTGCCGAGGTGATTTACACACGGCAGGATGACACTTTTATCCCGCTCGAGACCCGCACTGCCATCGCCAATCAGGAGCAGGCGGATCTATTTATCTCAATTCACGCCAATTCCAGTGATGATCCCGATGCGCGCGGGGTAGAAACTTACTACCTCAACTTCACATCATCACCGGAAGCACTGGAAGTCGCCGCGCGAGAAAATGCTGTCTCGGAAAAATCCATTCATGAGCTTCAGGATCTGGTGAAGAAGATCGCGCTTAAGGAAAAAATCGAGGAGTCCCGCGAGTTCGCCGGCGACGTGCAGCATTCTCTGCACACAGGACTAGCCACCAGGAGTCCCGGGATTCGCGATCGCGGCGTCAAGAAGGCCCCTTTTGTTGTGCTCATTGGCGCCAACATGCCTTCCATATTGGCTGAGATATCCTTCGTCAGCAATCCGGGCGACGCGCGCAGACTGCAGACCTCGCAGTACCGCCAGCGCATTGCCGAATCCCTTTCTCGGGGAGTGGTGAAATATATTGGTGGCCTGGGCGGCGTCAAAGTTGCGAGTCGAATGGGCAAGGAAGGCCAATAGGCGAACCACTCCAGGCTGCGCCAATGCCGCAAATCCGGTACCTTCTGGAAACTTTCCCCGATGCTCTGTAGTCTAATGAATAGAGGTCTTTCCCTGTCTATCTCTGCGTCCATGAAGCATTTTCAGAGGGTCGGTATACCTTTCCTGCTCATCTTCATAGCGGCCGCAACCCTGGCTGCCGATCAGGGTTCCGGCAAGCAAGCCCCGAGTTTCGTTTTACCTGCCCAGTTTGGCGGTTGGCAATTGGAAGGAACGGTGCGGACGACCAAAGATCCGAACATCGCCGATCCAGTCAGCGCACGTGTGCTCAACGAATATGGCTTCGGCGATTTCGAATCTGCTACTTACAGTCGTGAAGACGGCAATCAGCTCACGCTAAAAACAATCCGCTTTCGCGATGCCAGCGGCGCCTACGGGGCTTTCAGCTTTTACAAGCCGCCCGAGATGCTGGATGAAAAAATTGGCGACCGAGCGTCGTCGCTGAATAATCGGGTTTTATTCTATCGCGGGAACGTCTTAGTGGATGCGGTCTTCAAAAAACTTACTGCCATGTCAGCGGCGGAACTTCGTGAACTCGCGGGCATGCTGCCCCTCCCGCTGGGAAACGCCCGCAATTTGCCTTCACTTCCCAATTATCTGCCGCGCCAGTCGCTCGTGAAGAACACCGCCAAGTACGTCGTGGGACCGGTGGCAATGGACAAACTTCGATCTCCACTTCCTTCCCAGTTGGTCGACTTTAACGCTGGCGCGGAAGTGGTGATTGGAAAGTATGCCTCATCGGGCGGGGACGCTACGCTGATGCTGATTTCCTATCCCACACCGCAAATTGCTGCCGAGCACTTGCGACGGATAGATGCATTCCATTCGCCTAGTACGCAGCAGCAAGCTGGTGCCGCTACCCTCGTTGATATCGGGCCATTTTTCGATAAGCGCACAGGTCCAATCGTCGTTCTCGCTGCTGGCCCACTGTCACAGGGCGAAGCGAAATCACTTCTCGCATCGGTCAATTACGACGCCGACGTCACCTGGAACCAGAATACTTTTTTCGATAAGAAAAACAACATTGGCAACCTGGTGTGGAATGCGCTTGTATTGAGCGGGATTCTAATAGCCATCGGACTGGTGGCGGGAATCGCGTTCGGCGGCGTGCGGGTGCTGATTCAGCGCATCATTCCCGAGCGTCTTCTGGGGCGCGAGGAACAGATAGAATTCATCTCGCTGGGCTTGGACGAGGGCGTCCAGAAACCTCCAGCTGCAAGGTAAGTTCTACAATAGATGAAGCTTAGGGAGCCGAACCTCATTTTTGTCTCAAAATGAGGCATACGGGGGACCTGTTGACCTGTTTTCTAAGTCGTTGAAAATAAACATATTTATTCTCCAAAAAAATCTTGACACTCCGCTTTTGCGGCTCATAAGATTTCGCCAGAAAGTTTTGACGGGATTTTCACCTCCGTTGGAACTATTCTCCCTTGAAGAAAAGGCTGCCTGTTGCCGGGTGGCCTTTTCGTTTCAGCCAAATATTTGCCTGTGACGGTGCGGCGTCTGCGACGATGCTGGAACTCAGGCGATCAGGGAAGCGTACTGACCTACGACAAACTTTTTCGAGGCAGTCTTCAGGAGGATCCATGTTCTGCGACGGATGCGGCGCAGTCTTGCCCGCCGATCAACGTTTCTGCAGTCGGTGTGGGAAAGAAGTCAGGGGAACGACAGCCATTGGATCTCCACGCCCG
>Ga0209802_1000506_pt1 | contig 29750 bp, 25 predicted proteins | sample GraSoiAngelo_129_FD_185886 | JGI IMG/M metagenome (GOLD analysis project Ga0209802, IMG submission 185886) | Grasslands soil microbial communities from the Angelo Coastal Reserve, California, USA - 14_0927_12_40cm (SPAdes) (version 2) | ecosystem: Environmental > Terrestrial > Soil > Grasslands ... | reverse complement strand
GGGCAGGAGTCCGACTTCGGCCATCGTCCCTCCTGCTCCATCAGAAAACACCGTAATACTCTCCTTGTCGATCCCTCAAACCCGAGTTGTGCCAAGGATGTCAACAGAGCCAGTGTTGATTCTAAAGATAGTTAAAGTTCTTTGCTTTCATACACTTTTGCAAGTGTTGATTTTAAAGAGGTTATGGGAAACATTAGAGGACTAGCACAGGGCAGGCGGAAGGCGGTCAGGAGTGGATAGTTCGCAGTTTGTGGTGGAGGCAAGAAATTGAGGGGAAATGCGCCCGAGGGGCGAGGGGAGAACCAAGAACACGCCTGAACAATCACAACGGAATGGTACCATGAAAGATATCCGCTGTCAAGAATAACTAGTTAGTGATTCGAACGGAGGCCTGAATGGTATGACCAGGGCGGGAAGTTGCAGGGTTGAAAGGAGTTGCAGGATCGGGTGATTCGAACGATCTGTGGAAAAGTGTTCAAGGACGTCGCGAATTGCCGGGAAAAATTAAAAGGCTCACCCGCCCCGACCGGGTCCGGGTAGACGCCATCCGCGGGTGGGGCACGCACTCGCGCGATGAATCGGGGCAATGATTTCGACGGTAGCCTGATATTCTCGTGTGGATGATGGAACTGGCGCTAGGTCGCGATGCGATGGTTCAGCGAGGAAGGAGGCTGGAGTACTTCACCGTTGCCTGGAACAGCCTGGAAGGAATTGTTGCCGTGCTGGCCGGAGTCTTTGCCGGCAGCATCTCCCTGGTCGGTTTTGGCGTGGATAGCTTCATCGAAGTCACATCGGGGGCTGCGTTGCTGTGGCGGTTGTCCCTTGACGCGGAGACGCAGCAACGAGAGCGAATCGAGAAATTGACGCTCAAGATGGTAGGCGTCTGTTTCCTTGCGCTGGCGCCTTATGTGGGTTACGAAGCGGTGAGCACTTTAGTGGGAAAAAGGGCCCCTGAACATAGCCTTCCTGGAATCATTCTCGCGTGTGTTTCCCTCGTCGTCATGCCGTTGCTTTCTCGCGCGAAGCGACGGGTGGCAGTGCATCTGAAAAGCGCCGCGCTGAATGCCGATGCCAAACAAACAGAATTCTGCACGTATCTGTCAGCCATCCTCCTGGGCGGCTTACTGCTAAATGCCGCTTTGAACTTGTGGTGGGCGGACCCCGTAGCAGCGCTCATCATGGTTCCGATCATCGCGAAAGAGGGGATCGACGGGCTACGGGGCGAGACGTGTTGCGATTGAGCGAGCGGCTTTTGATGTTTCCTCGATACATGGGAGAATCGCATCTCCCCCATGGCGCGCCCGAGAAATTTTCGTGTGTACTTCCTGGCGGTAGTGCTGGGCATTGGCGGGCTGATCGTGCTGCTGCGCGAGCACCGGCCATCGTTCCTGAGGCCCGATCTGCATCTGTGCGCCTACGTCAGCACGGCCGACGGGAGCGTTACCGTCGTGGACCTGGTGAAGCTGAAGGCGGTGGCGCGCATTGCCGTGGGGCCGAGCCTCTCGGGCATGCGGGAGCATGCGACGCGCGCGGAGATCCTGGGCGTCAGCAGCGCTGGCGGGTACATTTGGATCCTCGATCCGCGCACGAACCAAGTCACCACGCGCATTGCGGTGGGGCCACTTCCCTATGCGCTGGATTTTTCGGCCGATGGCAGACGTGTGTATACGACGACCTCCGGCAACGACACGCTGCTGGCGATTGATCTTCCGTCGCACGGCATCGTGGGGCGCGCGCGGACGGGGCGCGAGCCGGTGCTGGCGCGCGTGACGCCGGACGGAAAATCCGTAGTGGTGGTGAACCACGGGGACGGCACGCTGGGCATCCACGACGCGGCGACGCTGGCGCTGCGCGGCAGCGTTTCCGTGGTGCCGGAGCCGGATGACGTCGCGGTTCTGCCGGACAGTAGCATTGCGTTCGCGATGAGCCGGGCCGAGGGGCGGCTTTCGGTGGTGGACTTGCGGCGCGGCGTGTTGGTGACGAATCTGACGCTGGCTGGCAAGCCGACGGACATGCTGCTCAAGCCGGATGGCGGAGAGCTCTATGTTATCTCGCCCGAAGCGCATGGTCTGCAGATCATCAACACGTGGACGCACGAAGTGGGCGACACGATGGTGCTCGGCTCGGCGCCTACCCGAGGGGTGCTCAGTGCCGACGCCAGCCTGCTCTACGTTTCGGATACTGAGGCGGACCGGGTGACGCCCGTGGATATCACCAATCGACGGATCATTCGTGATCCGGGGAAGGGTTTTCCCATTCCGGCTGGTGATGCTCCCACGGCATTGCGCTTCGACGAGAGCCCGAATGAAACATTGCTGCTGGTGGTGAGTTCCGGGGACTTGGCGGTGATTCGCGTGCGCACGAATTTCTTGGTGACCATGATTCCGGTGGGCGAGCGCCCGCAAGAACTGGCGGTGAAATTGTTTTGAAGGAAAGAAAAACGCAGGAAAGTTTAAGAGTTCAAGGTCAAGACTGCAAAGTAAGGAAGAGCGGCGGGCAGCGGAAAAGATAACGCGGAGACGCTGAGGGCGACAAGGTTCGCAGAGGAAGAAGCGGCGGAGAGTTCAAGGTTAAAGAGTTCAAAGGAGGAATCTCACCCGACATGGTCAGCGCGGTACGTGAGTTGAGATGCTTCGGCGAACCTCATCGGTTCGCCACAGGATGACAAGATAATCGCACTGGGAGAAGAGACTTATTCGGGGGGCCAGGCGAAATTTTCTTCGCCGAGTTGGACGTCGAGGAAGCCTTCGGCGGGAAGGACGTCAACGGGGAGGCCGCCGTGCCAGAGGGCGACGCCCAGCCTTACTTTGTTTTGACCCTTGAGGTTGAGCTGGTTGCGCTGGATAGCCACTTCGAGGATGCGTTCGAAGGCAGCTTCCGCGACAGTCTTCGGATTCAAGAGACAGACGCGCTCTTTTTCAACGGCGAATTCCTGGATGCGGCCGCGGTTCAGCTTGACGACGATGGTGAGTTCATCGGCACCGCTGAGGGTGATGCGAAATTCCGGATCCTCCAGTTCGCCTATGAGGGCCGCGAAGGTGTCGATGCGGACGCAGAAGCGATCGTCCTCAAAGCCGTAGCGGAGTTCATGAAGATAAAAGACGCGGCCATGCATGGAGCCGCCGCGACGTTCCGGGGAATAGAGGCCCGCGCCGAGCCATTCGAAATAGGACGTGTCGCGGCCGTCGACTTTGACACGGAGAAAACCAGTCGGAGCAAGCTGCACGGCGTGCTCGGGGCGGCGCTTGATGGGCTTGGCGAGCTCTTCGGGTGCGACGTGGCCTAAGGCGAGATAGACGCCGGTGAGGTGTTTCCGGTAGAGCGCGTCGAATTCGGCGTCGTTGGCGGTGCTATGTTCGGGGCCGAACCACCAGCACCAGTCGCTGCCTTCGGCGGCCAGGAGCGACTCGTGCGCTTCCTTGAGGGCGGTTTCGGTAGGGGCGCCGGACCTTCCCTTCTTGCGCGCCTCGACGGCGCGGGCGTACGCCTCGCGCGCGTCCCAGAGGAGTTCCCAGGCGGCAATATCTTCGCTGTGACCAATCCAAACATCGAAATTGGCGTTGATCCAGGAGGCAGGAAAAATCCCGGTGGTTGTGGGAATTTCTCCTGCTGCGGCTATGGCTTCGCTGCCCGTGAGCGCGCGGATGTCAGGATCGGATTCGACGCGGCGGTAAAATTCGCGAAGAAATTCGCGGCCGTTGCCGGGGAAGTATTCCCAGGCGTTCTCGCCGTCGAGAAAAAGAGACAGCGTGAGCGGCTGGTTGCCGAATGCTTTCTCACCGAGCGCGCGCAATCGTGAGTGGAGATCGGCAGCGGCAACTTTCGGATCCATGCGGCTATAGACGAAGCCGATAAGATCGGAGAGATGGTGATCGCGGAAAAACCCGGTGATGGCTCGGTCGCCCAGTTGGATGCGCCATGGTTTGCAAAGGCGGTCGGCGTTGGCGGGGATACCGTTCGAATCGCGGAAAAAACCCACGTTCAAGGTGCGGCTGAGAACGCCTTCATCGGTGCCGAACCACTCGAAACCTTCCTGCGCGGCGGTGGAGAGAGCTTGATCGGAGACGGAACCTTCCGAAGGCCAGAGGCCCGCGGGTTTAGCGCCGAAGGTTTTTTCATGATATTGACGCGCGAGCTGCAAGTGTTCGCGAGCGTCTTCGGGGTGGCGAAAGGCACGCCGTGGGAGAGGAGTCGCGGGATTGGCGACGCGGGCGATATCGGAATCGCAAATCAGAGGAAGAATGGGGTGATAGAACGGCGTGGTGCTGATTTCGATTTGGCTGCGCGAGGCGGCTTGGCGATAGGCGGGGAGAACGAGGCGCAGAAGTTCCTGCTGCTTTTCCTTTAAGGCAGCTTTGTCCTTCTCGGTGTAGTCCTTGCCTTTGGCGGCGAGGCGGCTGACGATTTCATCTTTCTGGAGCCAGGATTCTTCCATCCAAGCGAGTTGGGAAAGGAGCTGAAGGTCGCGCCAGTCGCGGGGGGTGAAGGCGACGACCGCTTGCGCCCCGCCGGCGGCGCGCGACCACTCGTAAAGCTCCACGAAACGAGGCCAGCGTGACATCAGGCGCTCGTGATTGAGCTGGAAGGCCCGCGAGAGAATTTCGGATTTGTCCTCGCGGGTGAGCTCGTCAGCGTTCTTGAAGGCCAGAGAGAACCAAGGCTCGTTGAAATTGCCGCCAGCGTATTCTTCGAGCTGGATACCCAGGGCGGGAACGACGTTGAAGGTAGCGTGGAAGTTGGGAAACTCGCGGAGCATCTCGACCATACCGTAGTAATCCTTAAGGGCATGAAGGCGGGTCCACGGAAGAACATAGCGGCCGGTTTCCGGGTCGCGGTACTGCGGCTGGTGCATGTGCCAGAGGAGGACGAGGTGAATGCGATTCATTCGGCTGGTTTCCCGAAGCGAGGCTCAGCCCGATTGTCGAAGGCCTTAGACATAGTTGCACCAGATTATACAGGTAAGACTGACGGAAACGGCGGCGTGGCGGCCACGAGTTCCCACGCGCACAGCGGAGAGCGGAGGTGCCGGCGTGTTACACTCAGCGTTCGCGCCATGCGCATCTTGGACCGCTACATCGTACGCGAGGTTTCCCGCCACGCATTCCTCGGACTCGTGGTCTTCACGTTCGTGCTTTTTGTGCCGCGGCTGGTGCAGTTGATGGAACTGTTTGTGCGCCACACCGGTTCCGGCGCACAGGTCCTAAAGCTCTTCGTTTGCACTTTCCCGAGCGTGTTTGTGTTCACTGTGCCGATGGCCACGCTGATCGGCGTGCTGCTCGGACTGGGGCGGATGTCGGCGGACAGCGAAATCATCGCGCTGACGGCGCTGGGGATCGGGCGAAAGAGGATTCTTTTTCCCGTGGGTGTGTTGGCACTGACCGGGGCGCTGCTGACACTGATGATGACTGCGTGGGTGGGACCCGCGGCGCTGCGCACCCTGAATGTGACCAAAGCGGATCTGGTCAGCTCGCAAATCTCATCTCAGGTGCAGCCGCGGGTATTCGACGAGCGATTCCCGAAGATGGTGCTGTACGTGAATGATGTTTCGGCCAGCGGGACACAATGGCGCGGGGTGTTTGTCGCGGAAACCGAAAGAGAAAGCGGCTCACACCTAACACTCGCCGAGAGGGCGATTGTGATTGCCGAGCCGAAGCAGGGCAAGCTGGAACTGCACCTGCAGGGCGGCACCAGGCATGAGTTTTCGCGCGAAGATCCGAATCATTACTCGGTCACCGCGTTTGGGCAAAGCGACTGGCCGATTGAGGTGAGCGGGCTGGGCTCGGCTCAGCCGCGGCAACGAAGCATCCCTGAGCGATCCATGAAGGAACTGCTCGCCGAAAAGGACGCGGGATGGCGCGAAGCGGGCGTCGAACTGCACAGCCGGCTGGCTTTCCCGGTGGCGTGTTTGGTGTTTGCGCTGGTGGCGGTGCCGCTAGGAACACAGCCGCGGCGCGGCGGGCGGGCGGCGGGCTCGTTGCTAGCCGTAGTGCTGATTGCTTCGTATTACCTGTTGCTGATCATAGGAGCGGGACTCGCGCGGCAAGGGACGGTTTCGCCAGCGGCCGGCATCTGGATGGCGAATGGGATTTTAGCGGTGCTCGGGTTCGCGCTGCTGCCAAGGATGGAGCAGTTTCGCGGGGAGAGCCGCTGGCTGCTTCCGCTGGGCTACTTCCGAAGGCGGATGCGCGTGGCGCAGCGCCGAAAGGCGCAAGCGCGGGCGCGGGCGGCTGCGGCGCTGGCAGCAAATGGTGAACGCAACGCGAATGAAATGCCGATGCCATCGAGCGGAAGTTTTCCCCGGTTGATGGACCTGTATATTCTGCGAAAGTTTTTCTTCTATTTTGGATTGCTGTTGGCGGTGTTTGTATTTCTGTATGAGGCCTTCACGTTTTTTGAGCTCTTGGACGACATCGCACGACACCGGGTCCCGTTTCTGATCGTAGTGGATTATTTTCGATATCTGACGCCGTATCTGGTCTACAACCTGGCGCCGCTGGGAGCCCTGGTAGCAGCGCTGGTGACGCTGGGAATTATGAGCAAGAACAACGAAATCGTGGCGATCAAGGCCAGCGGCATCAGCCTGTTTCGCCTCGCGGTGCCCTTGCTTCTGGCGGGGTCGGCGCTGGCAGTGACGCTGGTGCTGCTGGACGAAACGTATCTGCCGTATGCCAACCAACGGCAGGACGCGCTGCACAACCAAATCAAGGGCCGGCCACCACAGACCTATGCGCATCCGCAACGATGGATTTTTGGCGAGAACTCGAAGATTTACAATTACGATGTGTTTGATCCGGCCCAGAATTTGCTCGGAGGACTTAGCGTGCTGGAGCTCGATCCCACGGATTTTCATTTGCGCCGGAGGATCTTTGCAACGCGAGCGCGTTGGTCAGAGGCACAGCGGGTGTGGGTCCTGGAAAGCGGATGGATTCGGGATTTTTCCGACGGCTCGGTCGCAAACTTCGAGAGCTTTTCAGCGGCTGCACCGGCGGAGTTAAACGAGCCACCGAGCTACTTCAATCGGGAAGTGCGGCAGGCGTTTCAGATGAATTTGGGTGAACTGGGTACCTACATCGAGGGATTGCATAAGGCAGGATTCGACGTGGCCACGCTGATGGTGCAGTGGCACAAAAAAATGGCCTACCCGTTGATGGCGCCGGTAAGTATCTTGCTGGCGATTCCGTTTGCGTTCCTGGCGGGAACGCGCGGGGCCATCGGTGGAATGGTACTAGGAGTGGGGATCGCGGTGGCTTACCGGGCCGTAGCGGCCCTGCTGGAGGCCATGGGAGGGGTGGGGCAATTGCCACCGTTCCTAGCGGGATGGTCACCAGACATCATTTTCTCGTTTCTGGGCATGTACTTTTTCTTTAAGATGCCGACGTAAGGAAAGCTGTCAGGCGTTGGCGTCACCTCTCAAAGAAAAGACCAGCGGGGAGGAAGCTGAAAATGCCCCCGCAACTGACTTAAAGTATTACTTTAGATGGATTCGAATTGCTTTTCTCCGGCTAATTCTCTTTCTTTTCTTCGCTTGCCTTTCTTCAACCACTACTTGAGCTGCGGCCAGTCGCGCGATGGGAACCCGGAAGGGCGAAGCACTGACATAGTTCATGCCGAGCCTGTGGCAGAACTTGACGCTGTCCGCATCACCGCCGTGCTCGCCGCAGATGCCGACTTTCAGCTTGGGCCGGGTCTTGCGCCCCTGTTCGATTCCCCAGCTCATCAACATGCCTACCCCTTTGATATCGAGGGATTGAAATGGATCCGTGCTGAATACTCCGGCCTTCTTTTCGTCCACGTAGTCGGGAAGAAAGCGGCCCGCATCGTCGCGGGAGAGACCCATGGTGGTTTGCGTGAGGTCGTTGGTACCAAAGGAGAAGAATTCAGCGACCTCCGCGATCTCGGCGGCCAGCAAAGCAGCGCGCGGGAGTTCGATCATGGTACCAACGAGGTAGTTCAGCTTGATGCCGGACTTTTTGATGAGCTCGTCGGCGACGCGGCGAGTGGCCTGCTCCAGAATCGAAAGTTCCTTTCGATCCAAAGTGAGCGGATGCATGATCTCAGGTAATACTTCAACTCCGGCCTTCTGGCATCCGATGGCCGCCTCGATGATGGCGCGCACCTGCATCTCCAGAATTTCAGGATAAGTGATCGAGAGACGGCAGCCACGATGGCCAAGCATGGGGTTGGCTTCGTGAAGCTGCTCGACGCGACGTGCCACAACATCGACACTGATGCCGAGTTCCTTCGCGAGCTCTTCCTGTTTCTTCCGTTCGTGGGGGACGAACTCGTGGAGTGGCGGATCGATCAGGCGAATGGTGACCGGGAAGCCGTCCATGGCCTTGAAGATACCGATGAAGTCGCGGCGTTGGAACGGGAGCAGGCGATTGAGAGCCTTGACGCGAGCTTCTTTATTGTCGGCAAGGATCATTTCCTGAATGGCGCGCTGGCGCTCGTGGCTCTTCTCCGGGAATTCGAAATCGGTGAAGAACATGTGCTCCGTACGGCAGAGGCCGATGCCCTCGGCGCCAAACTCGCGGGCTTTGCGGGCGTCCTGAGGCGTGTCGGCATTCGTTCGAACGCCGAGATGGCGGGTCTCATCAGCCCATTTCATTAACGTTTCGTACGATTTCGGAAGTTCCGGCACGACCAGCGGCATGGCTTCGGAATAGACCACGCCTTCACTGCCGTCGAGCGTAATCCAGTCTCCTTCTTTGATGACGCGGCCGTTGGTGGACATGGAGAGTGCTTTGTAGTCGATGTCCAGTTTTTCCGCGCCAACGACGCAGCACTTGCCCCAGCCTCTGGCGACAACAGCGGCGTGACTCGTCTTTCCACCCGTAGCAGTCAAGATGCCTTGTGCGACGGCCATGCCGCCGACGTCTTCCGGACTGGTTTCGCGCCGGACGAGGATGACCTTCTCGCCGCGTTCGGCCCATTCTTCTGCCTTCGGTGCTGAGAAAACGACGCGACCGGCGGCAGCGCCAGGAACCGCGTTGATGCCCGTCGCCAGGATTTTCGAAGCCAGGGATTTTTTGTCCACTGTAGCGTCGATCACGGGATAGAAAAGACGCTCGATATCTTCGGGCTTGATGCGTTGGAGGGCTTCTTCCCTACTGATGAGTTTTTCGTTGGCCATGTCCACCGCCATGCGGAAGGCCGCCGCAGGTGTGCGCTTGCCGGTGCGCGTCTGGAGCATGTAGAGCTTGCCGTCGTCGACAGTGAACTCCATGTCCTGCATGTCACGATAGTGTTTTTCAAGTTTTACTCGAACTTTCTCGAGTTGGGCGTAAACCTTAGGCATGGCTTTGGCCATCTCGTCCAAGTGCATGGGAGTGCGGATGCCGGCGACGACGTCTTCTCCCTGCGCGTTGACAAGGTAATCGCCGTAAAAGATTTTCTCGCCGGAGCTTGGGTCGCGCGTAAAGCAAACGCCGGTTCCGGAATTGTCGCCCGTATTTCCGAAGACCATCTGAACCACGTTGACGGCGGTACCGAGGAGACCGGTGATTTTCTCGACGCGGCGATAGGTCACAGCTTTCTCTGCCATCCACGAGTCGAAAACGGCGGCAATGGCACCCCAGAGCTGATCCATAGGATCGTCAGGAAAACTCGTGCCGGATTTTTCGCGGAAGTAGGCTTTATATTCGGCGACCAACTCTTTCCAGCCACTTGCGGGGACAAGAGTATCTTCTTTAACCCCGAAGCGCTGCTTCATAGCGCGAAGGCGGTGCTCGAGGTCCTCCTTGGGCAACCCCATGACCACGGTGGAATACATCTGAACGAAGCGGCGATAAGCGTCGAAGGCAAAGCGCTCGTTCTTGGTGGCGGCGGCCAAGCCGACAACGGAGCGATCGTTCAGACCTAGATTCAGAATGGTCTCCATCATTCCCGGCATGGAACGAGCCGAACCCGAACGAACGCTGACCAGAAGAGGGTTCTTGGGGTCACCGAGTTTTTTCTTCGTGACCCGCTCGAGTCTCGCCACGTTGTCGACGACCTGCTTCTTCAATTCGGGAGGAAATCTCCTGTCGTGTTTGTAGTAGTAGTCGCAGGCTTCGGTGGAAATAGTGAACCCGGCGGGGACCGGCAAACCAATCTTGGTCATTTCGGCGAGCCCCGCTCCCTTCCCGCCGAGGAGGTCCCGCCAAGTTCCGTCGCCTTCTGCCTTGCCCGCCCCAAAGAAATACACCCATTTTTTCACTGTCGTCCTCGCTTGCAAGAATGAGTTGCGCCCCGGTTATTTGCAACTGCCACGGGAATCACCGGTGGTTCCCAAAAATTGTCGGCACGTCGACTTCGGAATACTTCAAGTAAAACTTTAGGTTCTCAAGAACCCTCTTCGCCACCGATTTCAGAAAAATCCGCGACGGTGGTGAACTCGCGAAGCAACTCCGCGAGCAGTGCTAAGCGATTATTGCGCACCGCTTCCTTCTCTGCCATCACCATGACCTCATCGAAGAACCTGTCCACCGTAGGGCGAAGACCGGCAATGACTTCCAAAGCCTCCTGGTACTTCCCTCCGCGCTTGAAGGACAGCACTTTCGATGCCGCCGTGCGCACGGCAGAATGGAGGTCGCGCTCCGCCGCACTCTCGAAGAGTTCAGGGTTCACGTGACGCTCGTTGGTGAGAGGGACGCCAGCCTTTTCAAGGATCTTGCGAATGCGTTTGAAAGAGACGGCCAGGGGCTCAAAGTTCTTGGACTTGCGAATGGCCTTCAAAGCCACAAGCCGCTTCTGAGCGTCCACCAGATCGTCCGCGCCCGCGCGAAAAACAGCGGAGACTTCATCGTAGCCAAACTGTTCTCTTTCGCGAAAAACGAACTTGGCGCGGTCCAGAATGAAATCGAGAGCCTTGGCTTCTTGGCCTGGCGTGACACCCCGCTTGGGCTTATGCGTGACCAGCGCCTTTGCCGCAGCGCCAATGGCCAGAGAAAGCGAGACCGGGAGCTTTTTCTCCAGAATGATTTTAACAATCCCAAGAGACGCGCGGCGCAAGCCATAGGGATCGCTGGAACCTGTGGGAACGATTCCCACGGCAAGGCAGCCGACGACCGAATCCACCTTGTCTGCCAGGGCCACGGCGCAGCCAGTGAGATTGCGTGGAATAGGGTCATCCAAGCCGACAGGACGATAGTGGTCGTAGATGGCGTCGGCGATTTCATCGGGCTCGCCTTGCGCGCGCGCGTAGAGTCCACCGACGATGCCCTGAAGCTCCGGGAACTCACGAACCATTTCCGTGGCAAGGTCGCACTTGGCAAGCTCCGCGGCGCGATCGGCCTCGGCGACGTGAGCCTGAAGCATGCCGAGATTGAACCACTGTTCCGTGAGCCATCGAGCAATGTCGCGGATGCGTTCCACTTTGTCTCGGTAGCTGCCGAGGCGGGATTCGTAGGTAACGCGCTCAAGCTTCGACAGATAGTCGGCGAGCCGACATTTCTGGTCCGACTCCCAAAAGAAGCGGGCGTCGGCGAAGCGGGCGCGCAGGACACGTTCGTGCCCGGCACGGATGATCCCCTTCGTATCCTCGTCAGCGTTGATGACAGCCAAGAAGTGCGGAGCGAGTTCGCCGCTTTTATTTTCGATGGCGAAATACTTTTGGTGATCGCGCATCACGGTAACAAGGATCTCGTCAGGCAGGTTCAGGAACGCGGGATCGAAATCGCCCTGGATGACCGTGGGGTACTCGTTGAGGTAGGTCACCAGCTTCTGAAGCTCCGGGTCCTCGTGAACACGGTAGTTTCCCCGCTTGGCCAGGCCCTCGAGTTCTTTGGCGATTTTTTCCTGGCGGCGTGCGGCACGAAGGATGACGCCATTCGAATGGAGCTTCTTCTCGTAGTCGGCGAAGCTGGTTACCCGGATGGCGTTCGAACCGAGGAAGCGGTGGCCGCGAGTGACGTTCCCGGCGGTGAGGCCAGTGATGGTAAGTTTCAGTGGCTTGCCGTCCAAAATCGCGACGACCCAGCGGATGGGGCGAATGAACCGCGGACCACCAAGACCTGTCCAAGTCATGGAGCGCGGCCAGGTGAGATCGTGCACGGTGCGAGGGAGCACCGCGGTCAGAATTTGCTCGGCAGTACGACCGGACTTGATCTGCTTGGCCGCGAGGTACTCGCCCTTCGGGGTTTGGAGGAGGTAAAGCGAGTTCACGTGAACGCGCTGCTTTTCGGCGAAGCTCAGCGCTGCGCGCGTCGGCGCGCCGACGGAGTCGTAGGCCACGGACTTGGGTGGCCCGGTGACCTCGAGTTCGACGTCGGTTTGCTTGGCGGGGAGTCCTTGGACCCAGGCGCTTAACCGGCGGGAAGTGCTGAAGGTTTCAACCACCGTGCCCGCAGACAGCTCTTCCGCGGTCAAAAGCTTCTCGACGTTGGCGCGAAGTTCTTCCTCGGCTTTGGAGAGCATTCCGGCGGGAATTTCCTCGCAGCCAATTTCGAACACCAGTTCCAATGGCCTGCTTTTGCTGGGAGCGGAAGGTTTCATGCGCCCACCCCAAGAGGAGCTGCGGTTTCGTTCAGTTGTTCGAGATACGACGAGGCCGTGCGACAGGCAAGAGCTCGCACGCGGCCCATCAGGGCGGCGCGCTCGGTGGTGGAAATCACGCCGCGCGCATCCATCAGGTTAAAGAGGTGCGAGCACTTGAGGCAAAGATCGTAAGCGGCCAACAATGGATAGCGAGCGCGCTCCTTCCCCTTTGTACCCTTGAAAGCGTCGAGGAGTTCCTTAGCCTGCTTTTCTTGCAGTTCAAATTCGGACCGAATGGCCGCCGAATCGCTGCGATCGAAGCTGTAAACGGAAAGCTGCTGCTCTTCCAACAAACGGACGTCTCCGTATGTCTTATCCGCGGACCAGCGGAGATCGTAGACACTTTCCACGCCTTGCAGAAAAGCGCAGATGCGCTCGAGGCCGTACGTGAGTTCAACGGAAATAGGATCGAGGTCGATGCCGCCGCTCTGCTGGAAGTAGGTGAACTGAGTGATCTCCAGGCCGTCGAGGAGAACCTGCCAGCCGATGCCCCATGCCCCGAGGGTCGGCGATTCCCAATTGTCCTCTTCGAAGCGAATGTCGTGATCCTTCAGGCGGATTCCGATGGCGCGAAGACTTTTCAGATAGACATCCTGGATGTCCACCGGAGACGGCTTGAGGATCACTTGAAATTGAAAGTGCTTGTAGAGACGGTTCGGGTTCTCCCCGTAACGGCCGTCGGCGGGCCGACGACTGGGTTGGACATATCCGACGCGGTACGGGTGCGGACCCAGGACGCGAAGGAAGGTTTCTGGATGCATCGTGCCTGCGCCTACCTCAACGTCATAGGGTTGCTGGAGTACGCAACCCTGTTTCACCCAAAATTGTGAAAGCTGCAGAACGAGATCCTGGAAGCTAAGGCCCTTTGCTTGTTTCTCAAGTTTTACTTTAACTTTCAAGTGGTCTCCAAAAGCTCGCGCGTCGTTAAGCGTCTTTCCAAATGAAACTCGATCCAGGCAAAAGAGGCCTCACGCAATTCCCCGGCCCTTGTCGGCAACGACTTGTCGAACGCGATGCGATCAAGCCGCTCGCTGGTAAACCGTTCTGCCAACGCCCTCGCCTCCGGATGCAGCGGCTTCATGCCCGGGCGGCGGCAGTTGCTACAAAAGAGGCCCGAGTAATGCATACCGTAAAAAGCCGACTTCGCATTAAACGCCTCCTGGCACGAAGCGCACCGGTCAAAACGAGGCAGCCAGCCGCCCAACCGGACCGTCCAGAAGGCGAAGTAGCTGAGCGGCAACTGCCAGTCGCCGGTGCCCTCGATCTGCCTGACGGTCAGGAGGATGAGCCGGAACATGGGTTCGGAAACCTCGTGCTCGGGCAGAACGAGTTCCGAAATCTCGCTGATGACCGCCAAGCCGGTGCTCAGGCCGTAGTCGCTTTGGGCCTTGTGGAACGACTCCAGCAAATCGGTCTGCTGGATGCGGACCAGCTCTCGCGTTTCCTTCTCGACGTACCAGATCTGCACGTGAGAGAGAACCTCGAGCGTCGAGCCAAAGCGGTTCTTGAGCCGCCGGGCACCGGCGGCAACGCCGCGAATCCGTCCTGAGGAACGCCCGAGAAAACTCACCAGGCGGTCCGCCTCGCCCAGTGGGAATGTCTTCAGGATGATGGCTTCCGTTTCCCGGGCAGGCATGAGCAGTCGGCGCGCCGACGCTGCGCCGGACAGACATCGATACTCCGTCCGAATCGCACGTACACGCAGGACTCCCTTACTTACCACACGCGCACTCGCGGCGCAACTTCTCCATCTAAAAATTCTTGAAGAAAAATGAGGACCGGAAACTGGAATCAACCAATGCTGCATCAAGAACTACCTTCTCTGCCCCAAAGTCAAAGAGCCGAGGACTCCGTGAACAGGCAGCGAGCACAGATTCAGCAGGAGCGATCAAGAATGCCCCGGATAAAAGAGACTGTGGCCGGCTAGTGGCCTCTCCGTTCCTTCTCCCTTCCAGTCCGCCTGGCAGCAAGCCCCGCAGATTGAGGGGATTTCAGGGCCACAAATATTCTGTTAACCAGAACCTTTGCGAACGACATTATAGGACCCCACGGTCAGTCTTTCTATTTGGTTCGAGTTCCGCTACTCTGCTCCGGACCTCTCATGTTTATTCCGCTCAAAGATATCAACCCGTCGCGCAGCTACCCTGTCGTGAACATCACCTTGATTCTCGTGAATGTCGTGGTGTTTCTGTACCAATTCACCTTGCCCCCCCAGACGTTCAAAATGTTTCTCCTGGCGAACTCCACCGTACCGGCGAGGATCCCCTCATTTCTCACGGGGCATACGAGCTTCGAAGTGGCATTTCTCCCTTTGCTGACCAGTATGTTTCTTCATTCCGGACTGGCGCATATTGCCGGCAACATGTTGTTCCTCTGGATTTTCGGAGATAATATCGAGGACCATTTTGGCCACCTGCTCTACTTAGTTTTTTACCTGGTTTGTGGAATCGGAGCGGGTTTACTTCACGTTGTTTTCAATCTGAATTCCGTGGTTCCCGCACTGGGGGCGAGCGGAGCGATATCCGGGGTGATGGGTGCGTACATGCTGTTATATCCGCGGGAGCGTATCCTTACCCTGGTATTCATCTTTCTGGTTCCCATTCCAGCCGTGTTTATTCTCGGCTACTGGTTCCTGCTTCAGTTCTTGTCGGGGATCAATGCGCTCGGGGCTGGCGCAACCGGAGGAGTCGCGTGGTGGGCGCATGTGGGCGGATTCTTGCTGGGCATGTTGCTGACGGGGCTGGTGAAGCGCAAATAGGACTTCAAACAGGCTTCCCCACGAATTGAAAGTAATACTTTAAGTCTGCACCGCAAACTTATTTCCAGCCTTCTTGGCGACCCACTCCCCCACTTCCTCGGTGCGCTTATCTCCTCCAAGGTCGGGCGTGACGTAGTTCTCGTGAAGCGCGGCGCGCACGGCGTGGCGCAGTGCGTTGGCTTCCGGCCCCCATCCGAGAAAATCGAGCATCATGGCAGAGGCAAGCACAGATCCGAGTGGGTTAGCGATTCCCTTTCCGGCAAGGTTGGGCGCGGAGCCATGCACTGGCTCGAAAAGCGAGGTCTTTCCCGGGTGGATGTTACCGGAGGGTGCGAGACCTAGGCCGCCCGCCAGCTGTGCGCCCAAGTCGCTGATGATGTCGCCAAACAGGTTGCAGGTAACGATGACGTCAAACTGGCGTGGGTCGCGGACGATCTCCATGGCGAGCGTGTCGATGTACAAGTGGCGGGAGTCAATGTCCGTGTATTCCTCGCGGAGTTCCTTGAAAACCCGCTGCCAGAGACCGTGAGCGAAAGTCATGGCATTCGATTTGTCACTCATGCACAGGCGCTTCAGGCCGTTCTGGCGGGCGTGTTCGAAAGCGTAGCGGATGATGCGCTCGACCCCTTTGCGGGAATTCACGTCTTCTTGAATAGCGATCTCGTCCGGGGTCCCTTTCTTGAAGAATCCGCCAACACCGGCGTACAGGCCTTCGGTGTTTTCGCGGATGACCACCAGGCGGATGTCTTTTTCCGTGCGGTCGCGAAGCGGGGTAAGACGGTTGTGGAGCAGCTCGACGGGCCGGGCATTGACGTAGAGGTCCAGCTTGAAGCGCAGGCCCAGCAGAATGTCGGCGGCATGCTGGTTCGAGGGAACGCGCGGATCGCCAAGCGCACCAAAGAGAATGGCGTCAAATTCATCGCGCAACATTTCGACAGCGCCGGGCGGCAGCGTGATGCCTTCGCGCAGATACTTGTCGGCGCCCCAATCAAATTCGACGAATTCGAGCGGCCGATTGGCGGTGGCTGCGACGGCCTTCAAGACTTTGACGGCCTGTGGGGTCACTTCGGTGCCGATGCCGTCCCCGGGAATGACCGCGATGCGCGCTTTCGGACCGCCACTTCGCATGGGAATGCCAGGCAAGCTCTTCCCTCCTCGACGGCCGCTATTCGTGCCGCCTGATGGATTGCTTGGGCTGAAAAGGCCGGGCGCTATTCTTCCACCAAAGTGGGACGCGCGCCAGCGCCATGGGTATTCGTGTCAGTGACTGGAGCGCTCCAATGGATAGCTATTTCAGCTTGGCGAATTCGGCGCGGGCAGACTTGAGAATAGGGACGTCAGCGTCCGCAGATTTCCAAAGATCGAAGAATCGCTGGTAGGAATTGCGCGCAGCGTTTGTGGAACCTGACAGCGCCTGTGCGCGCGCTCGGCCCAACTGGGCCAGCGCACCGGACCAGCAATTCCCAACAATTCCGCGGCTGTTCAACAACTTCTGGAATTCTGCGAGAGCCTGCGGACCCTGCTTCGTTCCCAGATAAGCCTCACCCCGCAGATAGACCGGGATCATGCAGGAATAACTCAAATTGCCAATGAGTTGGCCCCGTTCGTATGCCTTTGCCTCCTGCAATGAGTCCAAAGCCTGGGCAGGTTTTTGATTGATCAGGCTGGCTTGTGCCCGGATGGTGGGAAGCCAGGCAGATTGCACGATAGTGTTAGAAATGTTGGCGGCAGCCAGATCGTCCAGCATCGTCCGCGAGCGGCGCTGGTCGCCTGCGCGGGCAAGGACCAGGCATGCAAGCGTCTGCGCGTCGCGGCTCTTTGGTGCGATCTCGAGCATTTTGTCCACGCCGGCGCGAGCTTCCTGCATGTTGCCATACATCGCCTCGCGCAACGCGGCCATACCCTGCCAGATGGCCGCAGGCTCGGAGAGTTGCGCACCTTGGGCGGCTACCACGGCGCGGCGGGAAAGTTCCCGGGCCTTTTGTACACGCCCCGCGTATGCTTCCGTGTCCGCTTGCAAAGCAAGCAAGGCATCCTCGCCGCCAGCCTTGCCAACGGACCATTCCATCTCGTGCTTCATCGCTGCGACGTCGCCATGCAAAAAGGCCAGGGCATAAAGATCAGAGTGCATGGCGGGATCGTCGAGTTTGCGGGTGAAGGCCTGGTTCAAGACCTCGTGCGCCTCTTCGAGGCGCTGAAGCGCAATGTAGGCAGTGGCCAGGTTTTCATACCAAGCCGCGCTTCCGGGCTCGAGGCGAAGAGCCTCCTGGGCAAAGCTGGCCGCCTGCTGGTAATTTCCAATCAAGAAATACTCCGAAGAGAGATTGCCTCTGGCGATGTCGTCGCGGGGATAAAGCTGAACCCATTGCTTGTAGCTCGCGATCGCTTTCTGAACGTCACCAGTGCCTAGATCGTAGTAAAGCGTGGTGATGTGAAGGCGGTCGCGCACGGTCTGCCGGTCGGCAAGTTCGAATGCCTGGCGGATGTGATCCGCTGCCAGGACATTCTGGTTGAGATTGTAATAAGTGACGGCCAGATTGGAGTAGGCAAGAGCAAACCTGGGGTCGAGCTCGAGCGCTCTCTTGAGGGCAGGGACCGCCTCGATGGAGCCTTGTTCGCGGGTCAGACGGCGCCCTTCGGCAAAGGATTTGAGCGCGTCCAGGGAGGGACTGGCGGCGCGCTCGAGATGCAAATCAAAGTTCTTCAGAGAGGTAGGATCTTCACCGAATTCGCTGCGAAGATGGGTCGCGGCACCACCGAGCGCGTGGACGACTTCGTTCTTACTCCCGGCTCCCCGCTTCACGCTCGCGAGTTCCTTGGAAGTGGCACACTGAAAGGCGCTGAGTTTGAGGAGATAATCACCGCCGTCCTTCGAGATGCTTCCTGTCAGGAATATCGTGGCGCCAAGGCTCCGGCAGAGTTTGGGGGCTATATTCAGGGTGATACGTGTATTCGCGGGCAGCGATTGAGAGCGAAGCCCTTCAGCCACCTTTTCTTCGGAGACAAGATTCAGAAGTGGCGACTGGGCGAGGCTGATAGCCAAGGCTTCGGGAAGTGAACCGTCGAAAACCGGATCGCCGGTAGAATTGGCGAAATCCCCTAGGACAATGCTGTCCGTTTCAGTGAGCTTTGCGCCGCCACGAAAATGCCAAATAGCTCCACCCACCAGCAGGAAGATAGACAGTCCGGCGAGGATGAGCTTAGGCCGCAAGGACAAAACCTCTTCTAAGCGAGAATCAGCTGACCCGGATGGAAACCTCGAATGGCCTGCATCTCCGACTCAGTAAGTTGCGGCGTGAATCAGTTATGCAGCACCACCTAGGCGCGATAGTAGCGGTGGAGGACGAAGCGGGTCAACGGAGACGTGAGTGAAGAGTTACGAAACGGTATTAACCTTCACGACCGGGCTGCGGCCAGACTCAATCCAATAAACACCGCCTAGCGCCAAAACCCCGCCGAGTACCTGGCTCCACGAGCCCCTTTCGCCCAGCCAGAGGATTCCGAGAATGGTAGCGAGGACCGGAAGCAGGTAGGTGAAAGCGCTCAATTGCGAAGCTTCGAGATACCGCAACAACCAGAAGTAGAACACATAAGCCAACGCCGAACCGAAGATGGCCATGTAAAGCAGTGCCGCCCAGGCTTGCCAGGGAAGCGGCCAATTGCCGGCGCCGCGCAGATTGGCGGCTTCGTAGATTGCTACCGGCAGGGCGATCAGCGCTCCGGCAAAATGATTGAAGGCGGTCATGGTCAAGCTATCGTACTTCCCGGTTACCCGCTTTCCGAGGACCGCATAGATGGCGAAGCCGATCGAACCGGTCATGGTAATGGCATCACCTTCAATGGAAGCAGAATGCGCGGAAATGCCATTTTCGGAGGCGAGTACCGCAACTCCGACAAGAGCGATGAGCATGCCGACAACTTTGTGCCCGGTGGCGCGCTCCAGGCCAAGGAGGACAGCCAAGATAAGGATGTAGATGGGCCCCAGACCGACAAGTACGGCGGCGTGGCTAACGTGGGTGAAATATAGACCAATGGTGAAGCACATCTGATTCACCGTTACACCGAAAAAGCCAAGATAGAAGAAGGTCCACACGTCACGTGCTGTGAACCTCCCTCGACGAAGAGCGGCGGCCTCCGCGAATGCCGGCAAGCGGGAGCCGAAGAGATAGAGAGGAACCATGACGGCGCCTGCCAGCACCACGCGGAAGGAGGCCATGGCCAAAGGAGGCAGATAGAGTAGGCCGATTTTGGCAGCGATGAAATTGATGGCCCAGACGGCGACCAAGATCGTGATGGAGGCTGCGATGGCGATGCGGCTGGGGGCTCGCCCAGTAGAAGACTCGATCTTCACTGGGTCAGACCAGGTGCTCTTTGCGAACAGTGAATTTTTCGATGAGATCGAGGCGCGGTTTGAGGCCGATTCCCGGGCCCACCGGAACGCGGATCGTTCCCTGCGGCGAGACGGTAACTTCGGGAGAAATAATGTCTTCAGCCCAGTAGCGTTTGGTGGCCGTCACGTCGCCAGGAAGTGTGAAGTTGGGTAGCGTCGAGAGCGCAATATTGTGAGCACGGCCGATGCCTGATTCCAGCATCCCGCCGCACCACACGGGGACACCATGATCCTGGCAGAGATCGTGAATGCGGCGCGCCACTGTGTATCCTCCAATCCGGCCCAGCTTGATATTGATGATCTTGCAGGCGCCCAGTTCGACGGCGGCGCGTGCCTGTTCTTCGGTGTGGATGCATTCATCGAGGCAAATGGGAGTGTCGAGCTTTTTCTGAAGTTCGATGTGGCTATAGAGATCGTCCCAGCCGAGAGGCTGCTCGATCATCATCAGATAGAAGCCTTCGAGCTGCTTCAGAAGAGGCCAGTCCTCCAGCGTGTAGGCGGAGTTGGCGTCGACCATCAGCTTAATGCGCGGAAATTCCTGCCGTAGCCGGCGCACCGGCTCTAGGTCACTTCCGGGCTTGATTTTTATCTTGATGCGCTGGTAGCCGGCGGCAAGTTCCTCCTTCACCGCGGCGACAAGTTCATCAAGCGATGGCTTGATTCCGATGGAGACGCCGCAAGCAATTTCCTCGCGGGTGCCGCCGATGAGTTTCGCGAGAGACATGTCCTTCTGCTTGGCCTCCGCGTCCCAGACGGCGGCTTCCAGTGCCGCCTTCGCCATATTGTGACCGCGAACATGGGCGAGGAGGGCCCACACGTCCGATGCGGCTTTAAATTGCTGGCCTTTCACCAGCGGCCACAAGAAATTGCGAAGGACCAGCCATGCGGTGTCCGTGTATTCCGGACTGTAGAAGGGCGACTCGCCCGCAACGCATTCGCCCCACCCGATCACGCCGTCCACGTTGGCTTCAACGAGGATGATGCGGCGGATTTCGCTGCGGTCCATACTGGTTTCGAATGGGGCCACCAGTTTCATGGAAATTTCGCGAAGAGTGATTTCTCGAATGAGCATATTGCGCGGCGACACCTTTCCTAAAAGTCACTCCACGGAGTAAGCAGGTACGCACGGTTCCCGGGCCCGGTGCGCAAGGCGACCGCAGCGTAACCTTTGTGAAACCATTTGGTGAACTCTTCCCGCAGGCGCGCCTGAACTTTGCCGACTTCCGGTGAATCGGCGCCTAGCCAGTGTTCCAAGTCGGAAGGTATTTCGATAATTGCAGGCGCCTCCGCCGGGTCTTTGACGAGATTCTCAATGGCGGCCACTGTGCGCGCGGAGTCGAGCTGCCATTCGACCAGCAACCGGTCAGTCGCCAAGCCGCGATGCAGCGGGCTGGTCGTGACCCCGTACAAATTAGGAAGATATTCTCGGCAAATCGCGCCGAGGCGGTTCAAGTTGAAGTGGGCATTGCGAAGCTCGAGCGGATCGAAGGTCCATTGAATGAGGCGAATGCCACGGCTCAGAGCTTCTTCGCGTTGAAGCAATTTGAGCCTGCGACCAACGCCGCGGTCGCGATAGTCGGCGTGGACGCCGGTCATGTGCGAGTGGAGGAAGGGCTTGCCATTGCGCAGACCAACCAATGCGAGTGTATAGCCGATAAGCCGGTTGCCATCAAACGCGCCAAGTACCTGGCCGCCGGTGTGTGCCGCAACGACGAATATGGTGGCGGGCTCGACTTCCAAGTCCTTCTCGCCCCAGATTTCGCGTTGGAGATCCACGCAACCATGGAACTCTTCGAGCGTTTGACATTTGCGCACAATGATGTTCTGGATCATTTCCGCGCCTGGGCTTCGGACAGTTCTCTCAAGCCCGACTTCCCTTCTGTGGTCTTCGCAGCGTTCCACAGGGCTTCCATTTCTTCGCGCGGGAGATCCTTGAATTCACGGCCCGTTTCGCGCGCCCAAGCTTCCATGGTCCGGAATCTGCGGGAGAATTTTGCGTTGGCTTTCTTGAGCGCAATTTCTGGATCGATGTGCAAAAATCGTGAAAGGTTTACCGCGGCAAAGAGGAGATCGCCCAGTTCCTCTTCGATTCTCGGCTGGTTCTTTATCTTCAATGCAGCTCTTAGCTCTTCGGTCTCCTCTAGCATCTTTGCGATGACACCGCTTGCGTCGTTCCAGTCAAAACCGATTCGAGCCGCCTTACGTGTGAGTTGAAGGCCTTCCAGAGTTGCTGGAAGTCCGGAGGACACGCCATCGAGCAAGGAAGGCTCATCCGGCGCGGACTTTCCGGCACGTGATTTATCTTTCTTGTTCGAGCGGCGCTCTTCGGCCTTGATTTGCTCCCAATTCCTTAACACTTCCCTGGAATCCTTCACGCGCGCTTCACCAAAAACATGCGGATGGCGGCGGATCAATTTGTCATGAATCTCGCAAATCACGTCGGCCACCGTGAAGCGGCCCTCTTCCCGTGCAATCTGCGAATGAAAGACTATTTGGAGCAGCAGATCGCCCATCTCTTCGGCAAACTTGGCGTCGTTTCCGCTTTCCAGAGCTTCCAGAACTTCGTAGGCCTCTTCGATGAGGTAGGTTCGCAGAGATTGATGCGTCTGCTCGCGATCCCACGGGCATCCGCCCGGCGCGCGCAATCTGGCTTGAACACCAATGAGCTTTTCGAACCATTGACCGGCGCTCCACTGTTTCTGATTCGCCCGTGGAATCTTCCCGCGGCGGGGTCGGCCCGTTTTCTTTCTCTGTTTCGTGCGTGCAGGCATGCGGTTATGAAATATTTGCGATGGGAATCAAACGTTCCACTTTAAGGGGCTATTCGCACTTTTACAAGGCGTTCCGGCGACTTGCACTGGCAAGGCGTGCTAAACTGAGAGTCGGATAAACGGATTATTGAGGAAAGTGCTTTGTCTGACCACAAACAGGACGAATCGTTCCGCGTGATAGACCGACGCCCGTTCACCTCGGAGGGCGAACTGCGCAAGGATGTCGTCGAAGAACAGGAGCGCGAAACCAAGCGAGAGGCTGCAAAAACGCCGCCTGCACCTGCTGGGGAGACAAAAGCGCCGGTCACTCCGCCTCCGGTAGAAACGCCCAAACGCCTCGGCGCATTCGAGAATCTCGTGCGCATGCTCGGGCAAAACGCAGCGATGGTTCTTGGCGCGTATGCCGATCCGCAGACGGGGCAGCCCATGATCGATCCGGAAGCGGCACGCGAATTGATCGACATGCTCGACGCTTTGCACGAAAAAACCAAGGGCAATCTCGCGCCGGAAGAAGAGAATCTCCTCCTAGACTTGCTTGGCAAGCTGAAGATGACCTATGTGGAGATCAACCAGGCAGTGGCGGCGCAAGCCACGACACAAGCCAAAGCCAAAACTCGCTCCTAAGATGCGCAACGCGCCCTGTGTCCGCCTCGCGTGACCATTACTCCAGGCGTTTTCACCATGCCTCGCACCCCTCTAAAAATCACGGTTCTCGGTTCGGGCACTTCGATGGGCGTTCCTACGCTCGGTTGCCCCTGTCGCGTTTGTAGTTCCGCCGATCCGCGCGACAAGCGTCTCCGCCCTTCCCTGCTGCTATCCCGCAACAGTCAGAGCGTGGTCATTGACACGACGCCGGACTTTCGACAGCAAGCGCTGCGCGCGGGGTTGGATCGTCTCGATGCCATCCTGCTGACGCACGGCCACGCCGACCACATTCTTGGCTTCGATGACATTCGGCCTTACAACATGCGGCAGCGCGTGTCGTTACCGGTCTACGGCAACGAAGAAACGTTTCAAATTCTCCGCCGCGTCTTCGCTTATGTTTTCGACGATAAGCCGACGCTTAGCACGGTGCCGAGCGTGAACCTAAACGTCATCGACCGGGAAGTGGAATTGCTCGGCATGCCCTTCGTACCCGTGCCCTTGCTCCACGGCGACATGAACGTTCTCGGTTTCCGCTTCGGACGCGCAGCCTATCTCACGGACTTCAGTTCCATCCCGGATTCCTCGATGGCGTTGCTGGAAGGCCTCGACGAATTGATTCTCGACGCACTGCGGGACATCCCTCATCCCATGCACCAGACCGTGGATCAGGCTCTTGCGTTGATCGAAGGGCTTAAGCCGCGGCGCGCCTGGTTCACGCATATCGCCCATGACCTCGCGCACGCGGAAACGAACGAACGACTGGAGAAGTTGGGATATCCGCACGTGCAACTGGCTTTCGATGGATTGCAATTCGAAGTCCAGGTGGACGCCGCGGATGAAGCGGCCTCTGGACGAGAGGAACCCCGTGAAGCGAGTGTCAGCGTTGGCGGGACAAACACGCCGCGCTTTTCCACGTTCACTTCTTCAGAAGCCTGGGCTTCCCGCTTTGCATCGTTTGGTCATCGCAGTGTGCTCACGATTGGCAGCTTCGATGGCATCCATCTCGGACATCAAGCCGTATTGCGATCCACGGTCGAACGTGCGCGAGCTCTGAAGGCCGTTCCGACGGTACTCACCTTTGATCCTTCGCCGCGCAAGGTTCTTCGACCGGAGACGGCGCCGCCGCAGCTCTCGACGATGGAGCAGCGCCTGGACTGCTTCAGGGCCATAGGTCTCGAAGCTGCCGTGGTGCTGCCATTCACGCTGGAATTGTCGCGTCTCTCACCGGAGGAATTTGTTCTGCAAATCCTGGTTCGCAATCTGCGAATCAAAGCCGTATTGGTGGGCGAAGATTTCCGCTTCGGTCATCGACAAACAGGGGATGTAAAATTGTTAAGGGAATTAGGCGCCGAGCATGGATTCGAGGTCGGGGTTCTACCTCCGGTGGTCTACCGGGGAGAAGTCGTCTCCAGCACGCTCATTCGCGGGGAAGTAGCCAATGGCGATGTGTCGCACGCCGCGCGGCTCCTCGGGCGGCCGTTCGCGCTTACTGGAGAAATCATCACCGGCACGGGAACGGGCCGGCGCTTCACCTTCCCCACGTTAAACCTTGTTGCGGAGCAAGGGCTGCTGCCCGGGCGGGGCGTGTACATCACGCGCACCTGCCTAAACCTCGAGGGTCATAGCCACCGCTCGGTTACCAATATCGGCATGCGTCCGACGTTTGATGGCTCGGCGCTTAGCGTGGAGACGCACCTTCTGGATGTTCAGCTCCCCGCCACGCCGAAGGACATGGAAGTGCGCTTTTGGAAACGCCTGCGGGACGAGAAAAAGTTCAGCGGACCCGAAGAGCTGTGTGCGCAAATTGCCCGAGACATCGCCCGCGCCAACAAATTCTTCTCCCGTCTGCGCCGCTTCCGCTCGATTCGTCAGCCTGCCACAGCAAGAGGTTGACAATACAGAGAGGTTCTCGGCCTGCGTCTAGCGGATTTATGAGGTTGCAGGTATCGTGGTGTTGAAGTCTGGATGAATGAGCCATGCCGAACTCCATGCGTTACTGCCAAACCTGCCGGCTCCAATTTGACAAACGTGGTTTTTGGCGGCACGCGCTTTCCGTTTTTCACAGAAAGGCTAAACTGATCCGCGCCATGTTGGAGCGGAATTGCATCACCCATGCCGAGATTGCCAGGCGCATCGGCGTAACGCGGGAACGCGTGCGTCAACTAGCTCTGCAAATGGGTTTCGCCGACGGGAGATCGCGGCACGCCATTTGCAGAATGGAGCGCCGCAAGAAAGAAATGGCAGAGTTTTTTGTGGAAGCGCAAAAACGCGGGTTTCCAGTTGAACCGCTCGGGAGGAAGAGTGCTTACATAAACGGGAAGATTTGTGTTCAAAGGCAAGCGTGCTGGCACGACATAGGGAAAGGCAAATACAAATATACGTACCTTAGCATTTATCGGCCCACGGGCCGGTTTGATTTCTGCGCGTGGAAACTTCCGGATGGCCGCTTCCTGATCCTGCCTGAGGAGCTAGTGGGTTTCACGCAAACAACCTTCAACCCGAAGGAAAGCGGGCGCCAAGGTACGGATAGCTCGTCGCACTACTATCGAGAATACATAGAAAGATGGAGCCTGCTCGGGCGACCCCGCCGCGCAAAATGAGGCTCGGGCAATCCCCGCAAGGGTGCTCCGCCCGTCTTCCCAAAACTTGTCATCCCGAACCCGGTCGCGCACTGGCACGCGGTAAGCGAGCTGCAAAGAATTGGCGCGAACGGCGGTGAGGGATCTGCTTTGCGGTTTCCGTCATCTGGCATCTGGTATTGGTGTGACCAGCTCCACGCGGCCTTTGCGGTAGACTTGGCACATGGTCCGTCAGATTGCGCCTGTGTTCTTCACCATGGACATTCCCGCAACGCTCGCCTATTACACAGGCAAGCTTGGTTTCGCATGTCTGGGGACGTGGCAGGATCCGCCGGTCTACGCCATCGTGGCGCGCGACCAGCAGGTGATTCATTTCCGCTGCGCCGAGCCGCCCACCGCCAATCCGGACAAATACCGGGACGAATTGCTCGACGCCTACCTGTTCGTTGAAGACGCCGACGCACTTTATGCCGAGTACGCCGCCCAAGGCGTGGAATTCACTCGGGGACTTGGCAACATGCCATGGCACAAGCGGGAGTTCGTGGTGAAGGATTGCGATGGCCGTCTGCTGGCTTTCGGCGCGAACCTGTAGGGGCGGGGCTTGCCCCGCCCGAGGCCGGGCTTCAGCCCGGCTCTTCGTTCTCGCTCGCCACCGCTTTTCGTTTTCTCGCCACTCGTTTACCCCGAGCTTCGAGGGGCCACTCGCCACTGTTTTTGTGCTATGCTGTGCTCATGGCGAACACACGCAGCGCCACTCTCAGCATACGACTCAAGTCCGAAACCAAGCGCCGCCTCGCCAGGCTGGCGGAAGCCTCGGGCCGCAGCTCCAATTTTCTGATTTCCGATGCCGTCGAATCTTATGTCGCCGACCAGGAGCGTATGCTGGCGGAAATGCGCCAGGCCAACCGCCAAGTGAAGTCCGGCCATTACGTGCGGCACGAAGACATGAAGGCTTGGCTCCTTTCCTGGGGTACGGATCGCGAGTTGCCGCCGCCGAAATGTGTCTGCGGCAAAGTCCACGCTGACGAGTCGCCGCGTCCACGCTCGCGCGGCTGAGATCGCACTTGGCAAAAAAACATGGCCCGCTAGAGATCGTCTGGTCGCCCCTGGCTTTGGCCCGCCTCCAGGAGATTCGCGGCTTTATCGCCTTGGACAAGCCGGACGCCGCCGAACGCCTGGCCACCCGCATCGTTTCGGTCGTTGAGACTCTGCGAATTCATCCCTACCTCGGCCGCGTCGGCCCTAAACCCGGCATCCGTGAACTCATCATCGGCGGCACTCCGTATTCCATCCTCTATCGCGTCCGCGCCAACCGCCTCATCATCTCCACCATCTCCCACGCCTCCCAATCTAGATAAGCTCCCAACCCCGCACGTGTGCCAAGGAGCAAAGAGAGATCCTTCGACTCGCTGCGCTCGCTCAGGATGACCATCCTTCGTCGGATGGTCATCTGGGGTAGACTTGGCCTATGGTCCGTCAGATTGCGCCGGTGTTCTTCACCATGGACATTCCCGCAACGCTCGCCTATTACACAGGCAAGCTTGGTTTCGAATGTTTGGGGACGTGGATGTCTGCGTAGTCGCGCAGCCGGATCCGCCGGTCAATGCCATAGTGGGCCATCGTGGCGCGCGACCAGCAGGTGATTCATTTCCGCTGCGCCCAGCCGCCCACCGCCAACCCGGACAAATACGCGGACGAATTGCTCGACGCGTACCTCGTCGTTGAAGATGCCGACGCGCTTTATGCCGAGTACGCCGCCCAAGGCGTGGAATTCACTCGGGGACTGGGCAACATGCCATGGCGCAAGCGGGAGTTCGTGGTGAAGGATTGCGACGGCCGTCTGCTGGCTTTCGGCGCGAACCTGTAGGGGCGGGGCTTGCCCCGCCCGAGGCCGGGCTTCAGCCCGGCGTTGTCGTCCTCCAAGGTTTTGTAGAGGCCGGGCTTTAGTGTCCCCGTATTTCCCACGGGAGGCCGATCAACTAGGGAGTTTTCTGCTCGTAAATGCCTTTGAGATAATGGGCCTGCTGTTGCCTTAGCAGCAGGAACTGGGAACGCATCCGGCCAAGTTCTGGGTCAAGATTCAGCCGTGTTTCAAAGCAACCGTAGAAGACTTCTTCCATGTGGGCAGATACTTGAAGCAGCGCGTTGAGGAAGCCTGCCAGCCGTTGCGGATTTGTCTCAAAATAGTGAAACGCCCACTTCAATTTGCCTTTCTCTGACATGTCTTGAAAATTCTTGCCGATTGACGTTACCGACGTATGAGTTGCCAAATCGCAGAAATGCCCATAGTAAGTCTGGAGCTTACTCAAGCTGGGTACATCATCAGGGAAGAGATTCTTCTTTTTGTCCCACTTGAAAATTTTATCGTGCGCCTTTAACTCATCTTCTCCCTTGTTCTTATCAGTCCAAGCCACCGCTGCCGCTGGGTCTTTGAAGATCCTGTGAGCGTGCGCAACCGCTTCGATGGCATCACGCAGAACGCTGTAGGCGTCTCCGATGCAGCAGCAGTAGCCAAGCTCAATAGCATTCAGGAACCGTGCGTGTGCTGACATGAAAATCAGCTTTGGCAAAAGGTGAGTCTGCTCAGTCAGGTGTTCCAGATTTGAAGACTCGCGCATCCAGATGTCATTCAGCAACTGAAGGCAGTCCCATAGCGGCCTGAACGCGGTCAAACTGAGGAAGAAGTTTTGTCTTTTGCCCTTGAAGTATTTCTCGTACTCCGCACGGAAGCACTCCTGCTCAGTTGGGAAAAGTGACACGCTTGGCATGACTGACTTACCCGCTGCGCCTGTCATCACGGCACCTTCTTCGTGTCTTCCTTGTCTAGTTTATACGCTTCCGCCCTATGCCAAGCTCTGAACTCTTTCCCCGAAGGGATGTGTTTGAACAAGTAGGAACCCTTGCTGGTTTCGACGCCCCAAATCTCAGCCATCGGGTCACCTTCTAGATGCAGCTCAACCAAATCTCCCACCTTAAACTCTGGCGGAATCGCCTGCCCCTCCTCTAGGGAAAAAGCTTTGATGACACCGTTGCGTTCAACACCAAGAGAAATTGGTCCTACCCAAGAAAGGAAAACCTTGTCAACTAGCATTGGCGCTCTCCGAATTGGGAAACTGGGGACAGACGGGAAGTTTCCTTCGATTCTGAAAATCCCCACTCATTAATGAACAAAACGAGTCTTTTCAAACAGCATGAGAAAACGTCCCGTCCGTCTCCCACGTCCGAGTTTGGAAAGGAACCATTCTACAGTTTCTCCATGTGCGTCAACGAGAACTTGTGCTCTTTCTTTTCCACGTCTAGGAACACATACCATTTCCCATCTTGGTAGAACTTTGCGTTCCCGTTCTCGGCAAGGACTAGGTAGTGTTTGTTTTGCTTTTCAACCAGTGTAAGCCGGTATCCGTTTGCTTCCATAACGATGGTGTTTGTGACACGCCGGATCGGGACGGCTGCGATAATGCCGCCGACCGGAACGACAGCTGTACCGTTGCTATCAGAGCTGATGTTCTGGCTGATTATTTTTCCTGTTTTCCAATCATGTTCTTTGGCTGGAGCAGTGGAAGCAACGAGGAGTGCTACTCCGAGGATTAAAGCCTTCATAGTTCCTCCAAGTACAGCAAGTGTAACTCAGGGTCTTGGTTTCTGCGCCAGAGTTTCGTGGCTGCCGGCACCGGGACGGTCGAATTGGGGAGCCAGGGACAGACGGGATGTTTTCCGCTGCGGTTTAGAGGAAGTGGCGAGTGACGAGTGGCGAGCAAAGTCTTCAAGAACGCCGGGCTTTAGCCCGGCCCCTACAAAACCAACGGGAAACCGGGGACAGACGGGAAGTTTCCTCCATTCTGAAAATCTGCAATCATTATGAGCAAAACTAGTCTTTTCAAACAATATGAGAAAACGTTCCGTCTGTCCCTGAGTTTCTGAGTTTTGCTAGTCTACCCCATCGGCGGTACTCTTGCGAAATGCGACCCCTTCGGTATTCCATCAACGTCACATTGGACGGGTGCTGCGATCATCGCGCAATTTCCCCGGACGAAGACTTGCACCGTCACGCGGCCGAGAACCTCGACCAGGCCGATGCCCTCCTCCTTGGC
>Ga0209802_1000502_pt1 | contig 29852 bp, 23 predicted proteins | sample GraSoiAngelo_129_FD_185886 | JGI IMG/M metagenome (GOLD analysis project Ga0209802, IMG submission 185886) | Grasslands soil microbial communities from the Angelo Coastal Reserve, California, USA - 14_0927_12_40cm (SPAdes) (version 2) | ecosystem: Environmental > Terrestrial > Soil > Grasslands ... | reverse complement strand
GGCCGGGCGGTGGGCCCTGGGTGCGATCGCCATCAACGACCGGGCGCCCGGCCGCGTGCCGGCGCCCGATCTGCTCGCCGGCAGCCGGGCGGCGGTCGGCGCGCTCCGCGTCCAGCGGGAGCTCGGCGAGGAGTCGACGGTCGGCTTCCTCGTCACCGACCGCGAGCTCGAGTCGAGCTCCAACCGTGTGTTCTCCCTGGACAGCCGGGTCAAGCTCAACAAGAACTGGGCGTTCGTCGGCCAGGTGATCCGGAGCGAGAACCGCAAGCTCGGCGCCACGACGCGACTCGCGAGATTCGGCGCCCTGGCGCAGCTCGAGCGCGAGGGGCGCCACTTCGACTATACGGGCAGCTACCTCCAGTTCGACCCCGGCTTCGCCGCACCCCTGGGCTTCGTGAGCCGCGTCGGCTACCGCCAGACGGAGCATAACTGGAAGTATCGGTGGCGCCCCGACGGCGGGGCCGTGAAGAACTACGGCCCCCAGGTGTCCGTGCTCTACAACTGGGACCCCGCCGGCGACCTGCTGGATCGGGAGATCGCCGCCGACTTCCAGGTGGAGTTCGAGCGCCAGAGCCAGGTCAAAGTGAAGCGGACCGAGGCGTTCGAGCTGTTCGAGGGCTTGGGGTTCCGCCCCTACAACACGAAGGCCTCGTTCGCGACCGAGTGGTTCATGTGGCTGGCGCTCGACGCCTCCTACCGGTGGGGCACCGCGGTGAACCACGACCCGGCCGACGGGCTCGCCCCCTTCCTGGGCCGGTTGGCCGAGGCGGAAGTCAAAGTGACGCTACGGCCGACGTCCCGGCTACGGGTGGATCCCACGTACATCATCAGTCGGTTGAACACGTCGTCGGGGGCGCGTGTCCTGAGCGAACGCCTCCTGCGGACCAAGGTCAACTACCAGTTCAACCGCTTCCTCTCGCTGCGCGCGATCGTCGACTACAAGGGGGAGACCGGCGATACGGCTCTCGCGGACGTTGAGGACAAGAAGCGGTGGCGGCCGGACCTGCTGCTGACCTACCTCCTGAACCCCGGCACGGCACTATACGTGGGCTACACCGACACCTACGAGAACCTGACGCTCGTCGGGAGTCCACTGTCGGTCGAGCGGAGTCCGCGGCCCGACACGTCGACCGGCCGCCAGCTGTTCGTGAAGCTAAGCTACCTGTTCCGGTTCTAGCGGCGCCGAGCGCCAGGGGTCAAGTCGTGACCGCGCCTCTCACCATTGGACCCCTGAACGAAACGCTCGGTGTGCTTACGCCCGATATGGGGGCGGTGGTCGCCACCGGTGCGGCTCGCGACGATCGAGCGGACATCCTGGAGCGACGCGGCTTGGGTCTGGGCCAGCGGCGGCCGGAAGGCGGCGTGCGGATCGGATTCTTGATGGGCCGGTCGTTCACGCACCTGAGCAACGCCGAGGAGATCGTGCGGCTCCTCGTAGGCTGGGGCGCGACGGCGGAGCTCCTGAATCTCGGCGACGACCTGTTCGACGTCGCGCAGGCGCGCCTGGACTACGACCTCTACGTGCTCAAGGGCAGGAGCGACCTGGCGATGAGCGTCGCCGCGGACCTCCACGCTGCCGGCGCCGCGCTGCTCAATCCCTACCCCGTCACGGCGCTGCTGCGCGACCGCATCGTGACGTTCCGCGTGCTCCAATTGGCGGGGGTGCCGGTCCCCGAGACGTTCGTTGCGTCCCATGCGAGCCAGCTCCTCCCCGCGCTGGACGGCGGTCCGCTGATCGTCAAACCGTACCTCCGCTCCCGGCGGCAGGGCGCGGTGGTTCGGGACGCGGCCGAGCTCGCGGCCCTTGGGCCGATCGAGGAGCCGGTGTTCGCCCAGCGCTACCATCCTCCGGACGGGCCGGACCGCAGGATCTACTCGATCGGAAGAGAGCTGTCGGGCGTGCTCCGCGTCGGGACCGCCGGCCCCTCCGACAACCACGGCGGCCCGTGCTCGCTCTCGCCGGAGCTTGTGGAGATCGCGCGACGCTGCGGGGCGACGCTCGGGATCGACCTGTTCGGCGTCGATGTCGTGGAAAGCGGCGGCCACGCGTATGTCGTCGACGTGTCGAGCTTCCCCAGCTTCAAGGGCGTACCGGACGCCCCCCGGCGTGTGGCGCGGTACATCTACGAGGCCGCCGGGCGCGCGGCCCGCGGCGAGCCGATCATCCCCCCTGAGTCCCTGGCCCCGCGCCCGATGGGCGCCCCCGGCGCACTCAACGGGTCGGCGGTGGAGCTCGTGCTCCGCGCCCTGTCTACCACGCCGGCGACGGGGGAGGAGCTGGACCAGATCCAGAAGCTGCTCGATGCGACACGGGTTCGCACCGAGGCTTCGGCTTCCTCCGCCCGTCCACGACCCGGCAAGGCTCGGATGAGCGCGGGTGGCCGCGTAGCGATCTACTCGCAAGACAGCTTGGGCCTGGGTCATTTGAGGCGGAACACCGTTATTGGCGGCGCGCTGCTGGCGGCGACGGCGGACAGCGCCCTTCTCTTGTTCGCTGATTCGCCGGTCGCGCCGTTTTTCCCGGTTCCCGAACGCATGGATCATGTCAAACTCCCGTCGATTCGGAAGGTCACCGCGGGCTGTTGGGAGGCGACGCGACTGCCGATCGATGAGCGGGACCTGATCCGCTTGCGCACGGACGTGCTCTGCGATGCGCTCCTGAATTTCGGACCCGACCTGGTGCTGGTCGACCACATGCCGGGAGGGGCCCGGGGTGAACTGATACCGGCGCTGAAGGCCTTCAAGCAGGCCCATCCGCATGCGTCCGTCGTGCTCGGCCTCCGAGACATCCTGGATGCCCCGGAGGTCATCAAGCGCGTGTGGGAGAACGAGGGGGCCTACGAAGCCCTGCGCCGCTACTACGATGCGGTCCTGATTTACGGCAGCAGCGAGATTTTCCAGACCCACCGGGTGTACCAGCTGCCGGCGCTCCCGGGTGGGACTCACTACTGCGGCTACGTGGTGGAGGAAGGTCCGGTCGAGCGGGCCCACGAGATCCGCGAGACGATCGCGCTGGGGCGGCCTCGCGCTGTCTTCGTTTCCGCGGGGGGAGGGGGCGATGGGGAAGCGCTCATGCGGACCTACGTTGACGCCGTCCGCCTCCTCGGCGCTCGCGTGGAGTTCGGGACCCTCATGGCCATCGGGGCGAACGCCCCGCCCGGTGCTCGGGTCGAGTTGGAAGCCAAGGCCCGCGGCCTGCCGCTTCGGATCGTTCCCTACGTGCAGCACGGCCGGAGCCACATGGCGGCCGCCGACCTAGTGGTGTGCATGGCGGGATACAACACGGTGTCGGAGGTCGTGTACCTCAAGAAGAAAGCCCTGATCGTGCCTCGTCCCGGCCCCAGTGCGGAGCAGAGGATGAGAGCGAGGCTCTTCGCCGAGAGGGGGCTCATTGACGTCCTCGATCCCACGGACCTCTCTCCCGAGAGCCTGGCGCAGCGGCTGTTGGAGGACCTGGAGCGGACCGACTACCCCGTGGATGGTAAGGTCGTTCCCCTGGATGGCGCGAGGCAGGCTGCGGGCTGGCTCTTGGAACTGCTGCGGCAGGGAGCAGATGCCCGTGCCGTCTGAGCCGAGGCCGACCATCGGATACGTGGTCAGCACGTGGCCCCGGCTGTCGCAGACGTTCGTGCTGAACGAGATCCTCGCGCTCGAGAAGCGTGGGCTGCCAGTGCGGATCTTCTCGACCAAGGATCCGGACGGCGAGCCGGTGCATGCCAAGCTGGCGAAGGTGCGTGCCCCCGTGACCTATCTGTCATTCCGGCGTCGCGTCCGCGCGATCCTGCTGGCCAACGTGCGGATCGCTCGCCGCCGGCCCGGCGCTTACGCTCGAACGCTGCTCTTGGCCTTGCGCCTCGGTCGGGCCGGCGTCCTGTGGCGCTTGCTGCAAGCCGGCTATCTGGCCGATCTCCTGCGTCGCGACGCCGTGGCGCACCTGCATGCTCATTTCGCCACGGGGCCGGCGCTGGTCGCCATGCTCGCGCACGAGCTGGTCGGCATCCCCTACAGCTTCACGGCGCACGCCAGGGACATCTATGTCGACACCCCCCCCAGGCTGCTCCGCGCAGAAATGGAGCAGGCGCGCGCGGTGATCACCGTCAGCGAGTACAATCGCAGGTATTTGTTGAGCCGCATCAGTCCGGACTCGGACGGTAAAGTGAGCTGTATCCCCTGCGGCCTTGATCTTGCTGAATTCACCTTTCACTCGCCGCGGGCGTCCCATCCGGGACCGGCCCTGATCCTCGCCGTGGCCCGGCTCGTCGAAAAGAAAGGACTGGGCGACCTGATCCTGGCCGCCGATCTGCTTCGCGGGCGCGGCCATGCGTTCCGCGTGGAGATCATCGGTGACGGCCCGCTGCGCCGCGTCCTGGAAGCGCGCGTGACGGAGCGCGACCTGAAGGATTGGGTCACGCTCCGGGGGCCCCAGCCCCATGAGGTCGTGTGCGCAGCCTATGAGCGCGCCTCCATCTTCGTGCTTCCGTCCGTGGTGGCCGGGGACGGGGATCGCGATGGTCTCCCCGTCGTTCTGCTCGAGGCCATGGCGAGCGGCCTGCCGGTCGTCTCGACGTCGGCGGTCGGGATTCGCGAGTTGATCGACCCCGACCGCGATGGGCTGATTGTGCCGCCGAACGATGCGCCAGCGCTCGCGAGCGCCCTGGAGCGGCTGCTCGTCGACCCACAGCTGCGCGATTGCCTGGCGCGAGCCGGCCGAGCCAAGATCGAAGAGCGGTTTTCCATCGATCGCAGCGCCGACCGACTGCTGGCGGTTTGGGACCCTCCTCCAAGAGGAGCAGCGCTGTGACTGCGATCGTAGATTGCACGGCCGATCCAGCAATCCCGGCGCTCGCCGTCGTGCTCGATGCGGTCGAGCTGGACCGCATCCTCGACGCGCTGCTTCCCTCGCACCACGGGGGGTCGCGGGACCTTCAGATTCGGATTCTTCGATACCATCCCGGAAAGCGGTGCGTGTTCGAGATCGTCCGGGAACGCACGGATGGACCACGTTCGTGGATCGGGAAGGTCTACGCGGCGGATCGCGCGGACGTGTATCAAACGATGGACGCGATCAGCCGGGCGGGCTTCGGTCCAGCGGCGGAGTGCTCCATTCCGGAGCCGATCGCCTATGTGCGGGAGTTGCGCTTTCTCCTGCAGGAGAAGGTCGCCGGCCCGTTCGCAACGGAATTCTTCCTGTCCGATGACGACGATGTTCGCCGGCGGACGTCTCAACGCTGCTCGGGGTGGCTCGCACGGTTTCACGAGATGGCTCCTCCCACGGGACCGATCCTCGACCTCGCTCAGATCAGACTCTTGATCGACCGCTGGTCGCAGCGGATCGCCGGCGCGGGTGGCGCGATAGCCGACAAGGCGGGCCAATTGCGCACGCAGCTGGAGCTCGCCGTCCCAAGGGTCCGCGACATCGGGGAGTGCGCGTGCCACGGCAGCTTTACGCACCATCAGGTCATCATGCCGGCAGGCCGGACCGTGACGTTCGACTGGGACGACCACGCCGTGGCCGACCCGGTTTTCGACGTGGCGCGGTTCGTCGTCGGGCTGCGACGGCTGGCGCTGCGCTGTCTCGGCTCCGTCCGGGCACTGGACGCGGCGGCGGGCACATTTCTGGAGACGTACCTCTTGCGGTGTCGATCGGAGGTCGCAGCGAACCTCTCGTTCTACGCCGCTGCCATCTGTCTCCGCCTTGCCAAGAAAGATGTGCACCATCAGGCCGAGAGCTGGGCCGAGAAGGCCGAGGCCACGCTCGATGAAGGCCTTCGCGTCTTGGAGCGAGGACTCTAGTCATGCTCGAGTTCGCACAACGCGCTCTCGAACCCTGTGGGATCACCGATCCCGCGATCCCGACGCTGCCAGCGGTGTTGGATCCGGTAGTGCTCTCCCGGCAGCTGCGCGGCGCGCTGCCCCGGCAGACTCGGGGGCTGAAGGACATCGAGGTCCGGCTGCTGCGACATCATCCCGGAAAGCGGTGCGTCCTCGAGGTCACGTGGCGAACGGCGGACGCAACGCACAGCCTGATCGGCAAGGTGTACGCGAAGAACCGCTCAGATGTCTATCGGGTCATGGACGAGCTCCGGCGGGCGGGCTTGGGTCCCCATGAGGCATTCTCCATTCCTCAGCCGACGGCCTACCTCGAGGCGCTGCAGCTCTTGCTGCAAGAGAGGGTCGCCGGTCGGCCGGCGACCGAATCGCTCCTGTGCGACGACGAGTGCGAGCGTGCCCGCACGGCCCAGCGCTGTGCGACGTGGCTCGCCAAGTTTCACGCGGTGGCGCCTCGGATCGGGCCACGCTTCGACCTGGCCAGTCACCTGCTCTCTGCGGAGCAGTGGGTGCGTCGCCTCGCTGCACTGGGTGAGCCGTTCGCCGACAAGGCCCGGGCGCTGTTCACGCGGCTGGAAGCTCTCGCGTCGGAGCTGCCACCCACGGACCTGTGCACCATCCACGGTGACTACAGCCACCATCAGGTGATCCTGGCCCCGGACCGCACCGTGACCATCGACTGGGACAGGTATCGCCTGGCGGATCCGGGTCACGACGTGGCCCGATTCATCGTCGGGCTGCAGCGGCTGGCTCTGCGGTGCCGACGGGCGATCTGGGCGTTGGATGGTCCGGCCGCGGTCTTTCTAGAGGCCTATCGGGTGTCGGCGCCCTCGGATCCGGCGCCGCGTCTGGCCTCCCATCGGGCCGCCATCTGGCTGGAGCATGCGAAACACGACGTGCATAAACGGGCTCCCGGATGGGCCGACACGGCTGCGGCGGCGCTCGAGGAGGGCCTTCGCGTCCTCGCGGACGGAGTCTAGGGCCGTGCCATCGACTGCCATCATCGATCCGGGGCTCCCCACCCTTCCCGAGGTCTTCGACCCGGCGACGATCGGCGAGCAACTCGGGTGCGTGCTTCCCGCCGACTGGGGGAGCGTCCAGGACGTTCAACTCCGGATCGTCAAGCATCATCCGGGCAGCCGCTGCACGTTCGAAATCGCCGTGCGCACGGCGAGGGGAGAGCGCTCCCTGATAGGCAAGGTCTACGCGTCGGATCGGTCGGACGTGTATCGCGCCATGGAGGCGATCCGGCGTTCGGGGTTCGGGCCGCAGCATGCGTTCTCCATCCCCGAGCCGCTCGCGTATGTGCCCGAGCTGCAACTCCTCCTTCAAGAGAAGGTCGAAGGCCCGCGCGCCAAGCTGATCTTCTTAACGGCCGATGAGGCCGGCCGGGCCGAGGCGTCCGCCCGTGCCGCGCGGTGGCTGGCGCGATTTCACGCGATCGCTCCGCGATCGGGGCGCGTCGAAGATCGGGGCGAGCGTCGCGATGCCGTCGAACGGTGGTCGCAGAGGATCGGCAAGATGGGCGAGTCGGTTGCGAGCCGGGCTCGACCGCTCGGCCGCCGTCTCGCGGGCATCGCGGCCTCGATGCGCGCGGGCGACCTGTGCGCGGGCCATGGCAGCTATGACTGTCATCAGATCATCCTGGCGGACGGCCGGACCGTCACGTTCGACTGGGACAGCCATGACGTGGCGGATCCGTGCCGCGACGTGGCGAGATTCGTCGTCGCCCTCCAGCGGATTGCGCTCAAGTATGCGGGCGCCATCGGCGCGCTCGATGGTGCGGTCGAGGTCTTTCTGAGCACGTATGAGACACTGAGCCCGTTCGATGTCTCGGCGAACCTCGCCTGGTACCGGGCGCTGACGTGCCTGCAACTCGCGAAATACGAAATCAACCGTCCGGTCTGCACGTTCCCGGAGGGGATCGAGGCGCTCGTCGGCGAAGGGTGGCGGGTTTTGGAGGAAGGGCGCCATGCCTAAGGTGCTGGGCGACCCGGCGGATGCAGGAATTCCGACCCTCCACACCGTGCTCGATCCCGTGGAGCTGGCTCGGCACCTCAGCGACGTTCTGCCGTGGGACCAGTCGCAGGAGGTTCGGCTCCGCGTGCTGCGGTGGAAGCGGGCCAGCCGCTGCACCCTTGAGATCGCGTTGCCGACTGCCTCGGGGTGGCGGGAGCTGATCGGCAAGGTGTACGCCGAGGACCGCGCGGACGTCTATCGAACGATGGAGCAGATCCGCCTGGCTGGGTTCGAGGCCGACGCGGACTTTGGCGTTCCTCGGGCCGTCGCGTTCATGGCGCCCTTGCGACTTCTGCTCTACGAAAAGGCTCCGGGCACTCGAGCTCGGACGACGATCGCGAAGTCGAGTGGTGCCGAGGGCGCCTGCGCCGTGGAGCGGTGCGCACAGTGGCTGGCGCGGTTCCACGCTCGCGGGCCCCGTTCGGGACGGGTCTTCGATCTGAACGATCACCTGCGTTCGCTGGACCAGGTGTGCGCGCACCTGACAGAGCTCGGCCCGCCGCTCGCCGACAAAGCGAGCCGGCTCTTGGCGGAAGTCCACGCCGCCGCCCGCGAACTGGGAGGCAGCGACCTGTGCGCGGGCCATGGAACGTACACTCCCGGTCAGGTTCTCATATCCGAGGGGCGCGCCGTGACGATGGATTGGGATACCTATCACGTGGCGGATCCGAGCCACGACGTGGCCAGGTTCCTTGTCGAGCTGAAGCGCATGGGGTTGAAATACACTGGATCAACCAGCGCCTTCGACGCGGCTGCTCTGGTCTTTCTGAGGACCTATGCGGCCGCGGCCGGCTCGGATGTCACGAGACGGCTGGCGTTTCAAGAGGCCGCGATCTGCCTGGACCGAGCGACACACGACTTCGACAAACAGGTGGACGGGCGGTACGAGAAGGCCGAGGCGATGCTGAACGAAGGGCTGCGGGCCCTAGCCGAAGACGAATGAAGAACCTTCTGAGCGACACGGCCCCGGCCTTCGGTGACGCGCGCGCCGTTCCGTTCGATCCCGCGCTGCCTGGCATGGCTCTGTTACAGGAACCGGTGCGTTTGCTCGAGGTCCTGGCGCGCCTGCTGACGGGCTGGCTTGGTCCCGGTGCTCACCTGGTCGACAGCCGTGTCGCCATCAGGCATTTCTTCCCGGGGAAGCGCTGCAGCGCCGAGCTCGCGCTCCTGGTCGGTCCGACGAGGGGGGGCCCCACCCAGTGGCGGCGGCTCCTGGCCAAGGTCTACAGCGACGATCAGGGCGCGCACGTCTACGAGACGCTGCGGGAACTGAGGGGCCGTGGGTTCGGCACCGGGCGTTTCACCGTTCCCCAGCCCCTCGCCTACGATTCCGGTCATCAGCTGCTCCTGGTGGAATGGGCGGCAGGCGAGCCGTTGCGGTCTCAGCTCCTCGCCTCGTCCGATGCCCGTGAAGGGGTGGAAGAGGCCGCGGCGTGGCTGCTCCGCCTGCATCGGTGCGGCCTGACGTCCGGCCGCCAGTACACGCTGAGCCGCCACGTCCATACGCTGGCGGGTTGGATGCCGCAGCTGATCGAGATCTTTCCCGAGGGCGAACGCCTCCTCGCCGATCTCCTGATCGGCATCCGGGAGCGCGGCGGCGCCCTCGCTGAGTGGATACCCGGGCCGACCCATCGCGATTTTTCGGCAGAGCACGTCGTGATGACGGGTGATGGCGTCATGGGGCTCGATTTGGATGAGTTCTGTCAATATGATCCCCTGTTCGATGTGGCGCACTTCACCGCTCATCTCCGGTTCCTCGGCGTCACTCATTTTGGAGCGCTAAATCGCTTGGACGGGCTCGTCGACCGCTTCGTGGCTGCCTACAAGGCGGGCGGCGCTGGGGATTGCGAGGAGCGCCGCAGCTTGTATGAGGCGATGGCCTATGTCAAGCTAGGGCGCCTGGTGGCGCTCGTCCGGCGGCCTCCGGACTGGAGGCAGGTCCTGCCGGCGCTATTGGGCGAAGCTCGACGGTTGGTGGAGGGATATGGCAGGTAAGACACAGAGCCGATTCCGGCAGATCGCTTGGGCTCACCTCCATCGGGTGAAGGGGAGTCTACTCCTGGGTGCGCTCTGCACGCTCGGCGTCAGCGCCGCGGGGCTGCTCAAGCCTTGGCCGCTGAAGATCATTCTCGATCACGTCCTGGGCGGTGCACCGCTGCCGCCGGCGCTGGGCTTTCTTCAGGGTATGCTGGCGCAGCGCAGGGTGACGCTCCTCGTGGCCGCGTCGGCCAGCATGGTCGTGATCGCGCTGAGTCAAGCGCTCTTCAGCTCCCTACAGACCTTCATCAGCTCGGCCGTGGGTTACCGGGTGGTCTACGCCCTGCGCCGGGAGGTGTTCACCCATCTGCAGCAACTGTCGTTGTCCTTCCACAACCGGGCGAGGTCGGGCGACCTGTTGAGCAGAATCGTCGCGGATACGAACGATCTGAGGAACATCTTTTCCGACGACATTCTGGACTTCTGCTCGCACATGTTGATGGTCATCGGGATGTTCGTCATCCTGTTCGTCATCGATTGGAGGGTGGGCCTGATTGCCGCGTCCACCTTGCCGTTCCTGGGCTACAGCCTCTTTCATCTCTTCGCGAAGACCAGGGCCTCGTCCAAAGCACAGAAGAAGCATGAAGGGCAAGTGGCTTCCCGCATGAGCGAAGTGCTCATGGCGATCCCTTTGGTGCAAGCCTATGCCCGTGAGAAGCACGAAGCGGCGCAATTCGACGCCGTCACGGCCAAAACGCTGCGGGAGGGCATCCGCATCGCCCGGCTCAAGGCTGCCGCAAAGCGGTCATCCGAGATCATCACGGAGGTGGGAATGGCGGCGGCGGTGCTGTTCGGCGCGTTGCAGGTCCTCAAGGGCGCGATGACGGTCGGCGAGCTCGTCGTGGTCGTCGCGTACTTGGGCAACATCTACAAGCCGATGCAAGGCCTGGCCAAGGTCTCGAGCGACTTCTCCAAGGCCATGGGCAGCGCGGACCGGCTCGCTGAGGTGCTGGACATCGAGCCGGACATCCAGGACCGGCCCGATGCCATCGAAGCCCGTAGCCTCAAAGGCGAGATCGTGTTCCAGGATGTGTCCTTCGACTACGGGGACGGCAAGGACGTCTTGAGGGACGTGTCTTTCGCCGTGTCACCGGGCCAACGGCTGGCCCTGGTCGGGGCATCGGGGGCGGGCAAGTCCACGATCGTCAGCCTGATCCTCCGGCTCTACGAGCCGCAGGAGGGGACCATCCTCATCGATGGGGTCGACATTCGGCACTATCGGCGTGAGTCCTTGCGTCGCCAGATCGGGCTCGTACTGCAGAAGTCGATTCTGTTCGGCGCGACCGTCCGAGAGAACATCGCCTACGGAAGACCCGAAGCGAGCCTGGAGCAGATCGTGGCCGCGGCCGAGGTGGCGAAGGCCGACGAGTTCATTCGCGACCTCGAAGAGGGGTACGACACAGTCATCGGCGAGCGCGGCGCGACCCTCTCGGGTGGGCAGCAACAGCGCATCGCCATCGCGCGCGCGGTCATCCGCGATGCCCCGATCCTGATCCTAGACGAGCCGATGACGGGCCTAGACGTGGAGAGTGAAGCGAAGGTGCGCGAGGCGCTGGATCGCTTGATGGCCGGCAAGACATGCATCATGATCACGCACGACCTGCCCTCCATCGCGGACGCAGACCTGGTGCTGCTGCTGGAGGAGGGGCGGATCCTCGATCGCGGCACGCATGCCGAGCTGTTGGCCTCGAGCGGCCGGTACCGCCAGCTGTACAAGCTCAGTCTCGAACAGCCGTCCGCGCTGACAGGGTGACCGCCGCGGTCGAATAGCGCAAGCGACGCCGGGCTGCTTCGCGCACCTCGGGGTTCGGATGAGTGTGGGCGATGTCGCTGAGGGCGCCAAGCCCGGCGCCGTGCTTCATCTTAGCCAGGCTCTTCACCGCCTCCTCCTGCACCTCCTCATCCGGATCTGTCCGCGCGATCGTGGCGAGCAGCGGCACGACTTCCGCTCCGGCGAGTGCCTTCCTGAGCTCCTCGACGGCCTTTCGTCGCACGCTGGCGTTCGGGTGGGTCCGGGCGACGTTGACGAGCGCGGCGCCAGCCCCGGCGCCGGCGAGCTCACCCAGCGCTTCGACCGCCTCGCGCTGCACGTGGTGATCGTGGTCGTCCCGCACGATAGCGATCAGCGGCGCCAGCGCCCGCGGGTCGCGCGTGTCGCCCAGGCGTTCCACGGCCTCCTCCCGCGCCGAGGGGTTCTCGAGCGTCTGGGCGAGGGCAATGAGTGTATCGGTGGCGGCCGCCGCGTTGGCGCCGACGAGCGCAGCCCCGCCGCCGAGCCCGAGCAGCAGCGTCGCGGCGACGACAGCGGCCATCCAGCGCGGGAACGCCTCGACCTGCCTGGGCGCCACCAACCGCCGGACCCGCCCGAACAGCGCGCCCCCCTGCGTTCCCGCCGCCGAGAGCGCGAGCGCTGGCGTCTTGGCGCGGAGGCTCTCCATCATGAGGAGGGCCCTCGCGTAGAGGTGGGCGTCGCCGCACACGGCCACGGCCAGGTCGTCGCAGCAGTGCTCGCGCTCCTCGCGCACGCGTCGCGACACCCACCGCACCGCAGGGTGGTAGAAGAGCAGTATCTCGATCGCCGACTGCACGAGGTTCACCAGGTAGTCGTAGCGCCGCACGTGCGCCAGCTCGTGCGCGAGCAGCACGTCGAGCTGCTGGGGCGTAAGTCCCGTCAACGCGCTCGCCGGGAGGAGGATCACCGGACGGAGCCAGCCGACGACGGCGGGGACCTGCACGACCGCTGACTCGAGGACGCGCACCGGGCGCGAGACGCGGAGGCGCGCCGCCAGGCGCGCGAGCGCCTCCCGGCAGGCCTCCGGCACGGGGTGCGTGGCCGTCCTCCCCAGGCGCCGCGCCACGAGCCAGCCGGACGTGAGCCGCAGCGACAGAACCAGCACGCCGCCGAACCACACCAGCACGATCCACGGCAGCGTGGGCTCGATGGTGGTGCGGAGCCGCGCCGCCGCGACTGCGGCCGCGGGCGATTCCGGGACAACCGGCCAGGCTGCGACGGCGTGCAACCGCAGCCCCGTAGCCAGCGGGAGGGCGAGCATCACCACCAGCGTCACCGCGGCGAGCCCGTAACGGATCCGCGCCGCCCGAGCGGGGACGATCGCGAGCAGGGAAGCGAGCGTCGCCGCCGCGAGCGCTTCCTGCCACAGTGAGTGGAGAAGGGCCCAACCCAGCGCCTCTGTCACGCTCATGTGCGTCCTCCCTGCGTCCGCTTCTCGAGTTGTTCGTACGTACACCGACCCTGGCCGCGCGTTTCAGCCCAGGAGGTAACGTGGCAGGCCGAGGCGAGGCGTGGCGAGGACGCCGCAGTCAGGCTACCCGAACACGACGCCCTTGCGCTCCCGGCCGAGGGCGGTAACCACCGCCCCGAGGGTGAAGACCGTGACGGCGGTCAGGGCCATCGCCCAGGCGTAGGGCAGGCGCTCCGCCAGCCACGCCTCGAACGCGCCGATCGTTCCGGCGATGGCGACGCCACACTGGTAGGCGAACCCGGGCAGGAACCCCCGCACCGAGTCCGGCGACAGCTCCGTGATGTGCGCCGGTATCACTCCCCACGCGCCCTGCACCATGAACTGCATCGCGAAGCCCCCGGCGAACAGGAGCGGCACGGACGGGGCGAAGGCCCAGAGCGGAATGGTGAGGATCCCGCACGCGAGCGCCAGCACGATCGCGCGGCGGCGGCCGATGCGGTCGGAGGTGAGCCCGGCCAGCACGCCGCCCGTGAGCGCCCCCACCATCGAGAACGCGGTGAGCGCGGCCCGCAGGGACGGGCTGAAGCCGCGGTCGCGTTGCAGGAAGGTGGGGTACATATCCTGGGTGCCGTGGGAGACGAAGTTCATCATCGTCATGAGCAGCGCGATATAAAGGAAGAGCTTCCAGTGCGACGCGATCGCGCGCCCCAGCTGGCCCCAGCTCTCGGCCCGCGTGCGCTGCCAGACTTCCGACTCCTTCACCCGATAGCGTACGAACAGGGCCAACAGCGCCGGCAGGCCGCCGATGAAGAACAGCGGCCGCCACCCCCAGCGGGGGAACACGAAAAAATAGCAGATTGCGGCGAGCAGATAGCCGGCGGCGTAACCCTGTTGTAACAACCCCGACACCATCCCCCGGTAGCGGGGCGGCACCTTCTCCATCACGAGCGAGGCGCCGACGCCCCACTCGCCGCCCATCCCGATGCCGAACAAGGCGCGCAGCACCATGAACGTCGCGTAGCTGGGCGCCAGCCCGGACAGCACCTCGACGAGGGAAAAGAACACCAGATCGAGCATCAGCGGCAGCCGCCGCCCGTAGCGGTCCGCGAGCAGCCCGAAAACGAACGCGCCCACCGGCCGGAAGGCGAGCGTGAGGCTGATCGAGTAGGCGATCTCCTTGTCCGAGCGGCCGAACTCGTGGGCGATCGCCGTCAGCGTCATGACGACCAGGAAGAAATCGAACGCGTCGAGGGTCCAGCCGAGGAATCCGGCTAGGACGGCGGGGCGGTGGTCCGGGGGGGCGAGAGGAGCAGTCACGGGCGTGAAAGATGTGGCGCACCGTCGCGTACGGCTACAGCTTTTGGATCCATGAGAGTCGGCTTGCTCATCGCTGCAGTCACCCTGCTCGGGCCGAGCTCGGCCACCGGCCAGGGGGCTGCCGCTGTGGACACGCTCGCCGGCCGCGTCGTCGATCGGGACGGGCAGGGGCTCGCGGACGCGACCGTGCTCGTGGCGGAGCTGCATCGGGTGACGATCACGGGCCCCGACGGCGCGTTCCGCTTCCCCGCGGTCCCACCGGGCCGTTACACGGTCGTCGTGCGCCGCGTGGGTTACGCCGCGCGCGTGGGTGAAGTCGAGGCCGGGACCGGACCGGCAGAGCTCACGCTCGTCGCGGCGGCGGTCCAGGTCGAGCCGGTGACGGTCACTGCGACGCGGCAGCCGATCGCCGCGCTCGGCTCGTCGCTTCCCGTGTCGGGGCTCAGCGGAGACCGCCTGCGCCGGGCGCAGAGCGTGTCCCTCGGGCGGGCGCTCGAAACGCTGGCGGGCGTGCGCACGCTCAGCACGGGGGAGTCGATCGGCAAGCCGGTGATCCGGGGGCTCGCCGGCGCGCGGGTGCTTGTGCTCGGCAATGGCAGCCGGCTTGAGGACTACTCGTGGAGTGACGAGGACGGACCGTCCGTCGATGCCCGGTTGGCCGAGCGCGTCGAAGTGATCCGCGGGCCGGCGAGCGTCCTCTATGGCTCCGACGCCCTCGGCGGCGTGGTGAACGTCATTCCCGCCGAGCTGCCCGACGCGAACGGCGGCCCGGCGTTCGCGCGCAGCGGTCTCGAGGTGTCGGGGGCCACGAACAACGCCGAGCTCGGCGGAGCGCTCCGGGTGGAGGGAGCGAGCGGCCGGCTCGGGTGGCGCGCGACTGCGATCGGGCGCCACGCGGCCGACCTCCACACCCCCGGGGGCGAGCTCGACAACACGGGCTTCGGCGCCCTGAGCGGCGAAGCCGCGGTGGGCTTGTGGGGGTCGCGGGGTGGCGCCGGGTTGCGCTACGCGCGCTACGGCGGCGAGTTCAAGCTGCTCGAAGCGAACGGGCCGCCCGCGCCCACCACGGGCGAGGCGGGGCCCGAGCGCAAGCTCGCGGACGACCGCGTCCAGCTCGCGGGCGATTACCGCCTCGGCACGGTGCGGCTCGAGGCGAAGGGACAGTGGCAGCGCCACTCGCTGATCGAGGTGTCGGACGAAGCCACGGCGTTCGACCTACTTCTCAACACCGCGACGCTCGACGTGCTGCTGCATCATCCGGCGGGTCCCCGGGTACGCGGCACGCTCGGAGCGTCCGGCCTGTATCAGACCAACGCCACGCGCGGCCCCATCCCCCTCGTCCCGGGCGCCCGGGTGCGGGCGGCCGCCCTGTTCGCCTTCGAGCAGGCGACGCTCGAGCGCTGGAGCCTGCTCGCGGGCGGACGCGTGGATGCGCGCCACCTCGCCGCCGACAGCAATGCCATGCTCGGCCTGTCCCCGCAGACGCGCGACTACGTGGCCTGGTCCGCCAACGTCGGCTTCGTGTATCGGCCGATGCCGTCGCTCGCGCTCGCTGCCAACCTGGGGCGGGCTTGGCGAGCGCCCACCCTGTTCGAGTTGTTCGCCAACGGGCCGCACGTCGGCGAGGCGCGCTACGAGGTGGGGCGGGCCACGCTCCGGCCGGAGGCCGCGGCGAACCTGGACGTAAGTGCGCGCTGGCAGGGCGGACGGGTCAGCGCCGAGGTCGCCGGTTACCGCAACGCCATCGGTCGCTACATCTTCCTCGCCCCCACGGGCAATACGGTGGGCGGGCTGCGGGTGTACGACTACGACCAGGCGGACGCCGTGCTCGCCGGGGTGGAAGCGTCGCTCGAGGCCCTGGCCTGGCCCGTCGTGACGCTAGGGCTGCGGGGGGATGCGACGTGGGGGACGAACCGCACCAGCGACGAGCCGCTGCCGTCCGTGCCGGCGCCGCGCGCGGCGGTGCGCGTCGAGCTGCATTCCGCCGCGGGCACGTGGTCCGGCCGCCCGCACATCGGCGTCGAGGCCGAATTCGTGGGCCGCCAGACACGGCTCAACCCGCTCGACATCCCGACCGCGGGGTACGCGCTGCTCAACGTGGACGCGGGTGCCGAGGCGCGCTTCCTCGGCCGGGCGGTGCGCGTCGATCTCACCGTGCGCAACGCGGCCGACGCGAGCTACCGCGACTTCCTCAGCCGCTACAAGGAGTTCGCGTTGAACCCCGGCCGCAACGTGATCGTGCGGGTGTCGACGGCGCCGTAGGGTCGCGGCTGAAGCCGCGGCTCGGCCCGGCCGCTGAAGCGGTGGCGCCCAGCCCGTTTACGGGCAGAGGCCGAGCCGCGAGTTCACTCGCGCTCGTGCGACGCACCGGGACCGTGATGAGACGTCTTGTCAATCACAGCAAGCCGCGCGGCCCGTCAGGGTGCGTGGCCGATCGCCCGCAGGAACTCGCGATCCCAGGCGGCGGGCACGCTCTCGCGTGGCGAGTACGGCCCCGGCACGTAGGCGCGCGACGACACCCCGGCCTGACTCTGCTCGCAGATGTGCCAGTCCTGCCGGTTGGTCATGTCCCAGAACCGCACCCCGTCCTCGGGATCGAGCTCCGGCCGGCTCAGTGAGTCGGCGTGGAACAGCCACTCGCAGGTGATGCGCGTGCGCGCGGGCCCCTCGGGCCAGAGCGTGTGGAACATCACGTAGTCCGGATGCAGGCTGAGCAGCAGGTTTGGGAAGATCGTGTAGAAGTAGGCGCGGCTCAGGTCCGTGGCCGGCAGCTCTCCCACCGGCACCCCGCAGGCGCGGCCGCTGAGGGTGAGGCTCCCGCCTTCGCGGGTAATCGTCATGTAGCCGCCGAGGAAGGGGCCGTCCACGAGATCGTTCTCCCCGCTCGTGTAAGGCGCGAGCTTCGCCAGCTCGGGATGGATCACGGGGCAATGCAGGCACTCCGAGTAGTTCTGGAAGATGAGCTTCCAGTTCGCGCGCACGTCGTAGTCGATGCGGCGGGCGGAGCGCAGGTTCGCGATGTTGAAGCGCGCGAACCGGCCGATGAGGGGCGCGAACGCCTGCGCGAACGGCTCGGGGTCCGGCGCGAGGTTGATCAGCAGGAACCCCTCCCACTCGGCGAGGGCTGGGGAGCGGAGCGGGTAATCCCGCTTGTGGAAGCCTTCCACCTCGCTCATGTGGGGGGCGCCGATGAGCTGGCCGTCGAGGGTGTAGGTCCAGGCGTGGTAGGGGCACTGGATCGTCTCGGACAGGCGGCCGCGCCGCTCCTCGCACAGCCGCGTCCCTCGGTGGCGGCAGACATTGTAATGCGCCCGCAGCGTGCCGCCCTGGTCGCGCAGCACGATCACGCTCTCGCCCGCGACGTCGGCGAGGAAGTAGTCTCCCGGGTCGGGGAGCTCCGCGGCGCGGCCCACGCACACCCAGCGGCGAGTGAAAATCCGCTCCACCTCCTCCGCGAAGATCTCGGGCGACGTGTAGTAGCGCCCCGGCAGGGTGCGCGCGCCCTGGCGGTACATCTCGGTGGTCTTGAAGAAGGAGGTCATGATCGCTCCACCGGCACGATAACGTCGCACCGTGCCGCCGCGCCAGCCGGCGGCGCGTCGCTTGCGGGGCCCGCACGGCCGTGCTCTCTTACGCGAATGGCGAAGTCGTCGCTGCCGCTCGTCGCCTGGGCGCTGCTGTATGGCGGACCCCCGGCACTGGGGGCGCAGCAGGACGCCGCCAGCCGTGCGGGTCTCGAGCGTCCCATCGCCCTGCCCACCGGCGAGCGGCGCGGAGTCGAGTTGGGCTACGGCGTGAGCCATGTCGAGATCGATTCGCTCGCCGCCGCGGGATCCGTGACCACGCTGGCCCAGCTCCTCACGGGTCGCATCGCGGGGCTCGTCGTGATGCAGAGCTCGGGTACGATCGGCGCGGGCTCGCGCCTGCTCAATCGCGGCGCCACGAGTCTGTTCGTGTCCAACGCGCCGCTACTGTACGTGGACGGCGTGCGCGCGGATCAGAGCCCGAATGCCTACGGGCTCGACGTGGGGGGCCAGGTGCCGTCCCGCTTCGACGACCTCGAGGTCGCCGACATCGCCGCAGTCGACGTGCTGCGGGGGCCGGCGGCGACGGCGTTGTACGGCGCGGACGCGGCGAACGGCGTCGTTCTGGTCACGACGCGGCGGGGCACGCCGGGGCCGGCCCGCATCCGTGGCTCCGTCACCCAGGGCTTCGTCGCCGCGCCGCGTCGCTTTCCCGACAATCTGCTCGCGGTGACCCCGAGCGGAGGGTTGTGCCCGCTCATCAGCAAAGCCGCGGGTGTCTGCGGGCAGGACCGAATCCTCGCGAGCAACGCGCTCGAGAGCCCCGCCACCTCACCGATCGGGCACGGCGCGACCGGCAGCTACGGGCTCGACGTGTCGGGCGGCACCGGAAGGTTGCGCTACTACGCAGCCGGCCGGTGGGAAGGGCAGGGAGGCGTCTACGGGCTGCCCGCGGCGGAAGTCGATCGGCTCACGGCGGGGGCGAACGGGTCGCGTCCGCCCGACGAGGTCCGGAATCCCAACTACCTGCGCCGGGTGAGCGCGCGCACCAACGTGGACTTCCACGTCTCGCCGCGCGCCGACGTGTCGCTCGCGACCGGATACCTCTCGAGCGACGTCCGCATGCCGATCAACGACAACAACATCCTCGGCGTCCTGCCGAGCGGCTTCCTCGGGGTCGGCGACTCCACGATCAACGACGGCTGGGGCTTTTTCCCGCCCGGTGACGTATTCCAGATCCGCACCAGCCAAGCGGTGGAGCGGCTCACGGGGAGCGTCCGAGGCAGCTGGCGTCCGCTGTCCTTTCTCGAAGCGAGCCTCGTGCTCGGGATGGATCGGGTGCGGCAGTCGGACCGCCAGCTGCAAGCCCGCGGCGAAGGGCCGAACATCCTGGGCCTCCGTCTGGGGCGGGTGCTCGCGGGACGCTCGCGCAGCGACCACTACAGCGTCGAGCTCGGTGCCCGAGCGGCGTTCCACGTGTCCGCCGCGCTCGCGACGCGCACGGTGGCAGCCATGCAGTACTTCAACGCCACTGGGGACACGCTGCTCCGCCTCGGTCGGGGGCTCGGGCCCGGTGACACGAGCCTCGCCGGCGCGGCGGTCCAGACGGTCCTGGCCGACGCGCAGGGGTCGGACAGGCTGACCGGCCTCTTCCTCGAGGAAGAGCTGTCGCTGCGCGACCGCCTGTTCATGACCGGCTCGCTGCGCCACGATACCGGGCTGCTGGGCGAGGCCGGTCTGGCGGGCGCAACCTATCCCGCGCTGGGCGTCTCGTGGCTGGCGCCGACGCGGGCCGGTGCGCCCCTCGGACTGCTGCGCCTGCGCGCCGCCTACGGCGTGGCGGGTCGGCGGCCGTTGCTCTCGGCCGCGCTCCGAGCGGAGCGCACGCGCGAGCTGGAAGGGGGCGCCGACGCGGCGCTGTGGGATGGTCGGCTGCAGCTCGGCGTCACGCTCTACGACCGGCGGACCTCGGACGTGGTCGTGCCCAGCGCGTCCGCTCCCTCGGGCCTCGGGATCGCGAACCTCGGGCGGCTGAGCAATCGCGGGATCGAGATCACCCTGACCGCGCAGATGCTGCGAGGGGAAGCGCGCTCTTGGGACGCCTGGGTCACCGCCTGGGGCAATCGCAACCGCATCACGACGCTCGGGGGTCCGCCGCTCCGCTTTTCGCTGACCACAGGCGATCAGGTGTACGAGCAGGGACTCCCGGCGGGAGCCTACTCGATGCTCCCGATCGTGAGTTATGCCGACGCGAACCGGGACGGGATCATCGCGCCATCGGAAGTGGTGATTGGGCCGTCTCCCGTGTTCCTGGGCACGCCGTTCCCCACGCAGGGGGCTTCGCTGGGCACGACCCTGACCTGGCGCCGTGGTGTCCGCGTGTCGGCGCTGCTCGAGTACCGGGCCGGCAACAGCCAGCTCAATTCGACCGAGTACCTGCGCTGCTATTACGGCGGCTGCCGGGCGCTGAACGATCCGGGCACCCCCCTCGCCCGCGAGGCCGCCGTCGCCGCCGCCATCGCCGGGACGCCCGCGGGCTACGTCGAGGACGCGGACTTCCTGAAGCTGCGCGAGGTCACGATCACGCTCGAGGCTCCCCGCGCCTGGGCCGCGCAGCTGCATGCCGCGGGCGCCAGCCTCACCCTGGCGGGCCGCAACCTGCTCACGTGGACGGGCTATTCCGGGCTCGACCCCGAGGTCAGCGCGGCCGGGCAGGATGGATTCGTCATGGCGGATCTGCTGACGCAGCCGCCGTTGCGGTCGTTCGCGGCCACGTTACGGGTTGAGTTCTGAGCGAATAGACGCTGAGGTAGACGCCGACGCGCCGAGGCGTCTAGCTGTTCGCTTTCGTTGCTCGTTCCCCCTCGATCAGGGCTCTCTTCCGTCTTATCCCCCATCGATATCCCCCGAGGTCCCCGTCTGCTCTCACGACCCGGTGGCATGGGATCACGATCGCCGCCGGGTTGGTGGCGCATGCCCGCGCCACTGCCCGCGTGGCGCGCGGGCGCCCGATGGCGCGGGCGATCTCAGCGTACGAGCGCGTGCTCCCGTAGGGGATCTTGCGGAGCGCTTCCCACACGGCGCGCTGGAACGCCGTGGCGCGCACGTCCAGCGGGAGATCGAGGTGCGGCGCGCGGCCCTCGAGGTGGCGCAGGATCGCCCCGACCCAGCGGCGGAGCGGCCCGCGGTCGCGCCGGATCTGCGCCGCGGGAAACTCGGCCCGCAAGCCGGCGGCCAGCTCCTCTGCGCCTGCACCCAGGCCGATGCGGCAAATGCCGCGCTCGGTCGCGGCGACGAGCAGACTGCCGTGCGGGCAGGGGACGACGGTGAACGCGATGCGGGCGCCCCGACCGCCACGCGCGTAGGTCGCGGGCGTCATTCCGAGGTGAGCGCCGGCGCGCTCGTACACGCGGCTGCTCGATCCGTACCCGGCGGCGTAGGTCGCCGGGCTCACCCGCTTGCGCTCGTGCAGCTGCCGTCTGAAGCGCTCGAGACGCCGCGCGTCGCGGTACTGGCGGGGCGTCACGCCGAGCACGGCCCGGAACGCGCGCAGCAGCCTGCTCGGGCTCGTGCCCGTGTCGGCGGACAGCGCGGCCAGGCTCGCCGGCTCGTCGGGATGCGAGTCGAGCCGGCGGCACGTCTCGCGCACCAGGGCCACGTCGGGCTGTGCGCCGTTCACGCTCGCGGGGCGGCAGCGCTGGCACGGCCTGAATCCGGCCTGCTCCGCCGCTTCGGGGATCGGGAAGAACGTGACCAGCTCACGGCGCGGGCGGCGACTGGGGCACGTCGGCCGGCAGTAAATCCCGGTCGAGCGCACCGCGTAGACGAACGCGCCGTCGAAGCGGCGGTCGCGCGCCAGCACGATGTGCCAGCGGCGGGCAGGGGACAGGTCGGAAACGACGGCGGCACGGTTCACGCTCGAAAACATAGCGCATCACCGTGCCGCGATCTATCCGCTTTTGACCGTCAAACTACTTCCACGGCTCGTCCGCCGACGGCCCGTAGATCGAGGGGACCTTCCCGCCCGCCATGCGGAGGTACACAGAGAACTGCCCGCGGTGATGGATCATGTCCGACAGCAGGAACCAGAAGAAGTCGAGCCTCCGTACGTCCCCCATCTGTTTCGGCCCGGTGAAGAACTTGATCGTCTTGTTCAACTCGGCATCGTTTGCCTTGCGCACCTTGTCGCCGAGCATCTGGAACGCGCGCTCGCATTCGGCCACGACGCCGTCCCACTTGTCGGGCACAGGGGGCATGTTCTTGGGCGGGAACTTGAGCTCGCCATCGAGTGCCTGCGCGCCCCCCACCCCCTCGAAGACGAAGGTCCATGCGAGTTCTTTCGCGCTGCGGCAGCGTTCGTGCGGCTTCAGGTCGGCTTTCGCCGCGGGGTAGGCCTTGAGCAGCTTCAGCGTGGTCGGGCACTCCCGTCCCCAGGCATCCAGGAACTGCTGCTTCTCGCTCATAACCACTCCCTTCGGTCAGTCCTGGAAAGGTAGCACGAGGTTGTTGACGCGTTATCTTGGATGCCATCACGCCTCTCTTGCGCGCAAGCCCCGACGCCTGGCTCCGCCAGCGGCCGCGCACCACGATCGTCGCCATCGGGCTCGGCCTGGTCGCGGCGCTCGCATACGTGGACGCTTCGGTCGCACCCGATCTGGCGCCACTCGTCTACCTCGTGCCCATCACGCTGGTCGCCTGGTACGCGGGCCGCTGGGCCGGCGCGCTCGTGGCGCTGACCAGCACGGGTGCTTGGCTCCTGACCGCCGCGGCGGGTCGGGGTTTCCCGTCTGTCATCGTGGTGTCGTGGGACACGGTGGTGCGGCTCGCCGCCTTTCTCGTTGTCGCTACGATGATGGCCGCGCTGCGGCAATCGCTCGACCGGGAGCGGCAGCTCGCACGGACGGATACGCTGACGGGCGTGGGCAACGCCCGCGCCTTCTACGAGGCGGCCGACGCCGAAATCGCGCGCGCCCGCCGCTACCAGCGTCCGTTCACCGCCGCCTACGTGGATCTCGACGACTTCAAGACCGTCAACGACCGCCTCGGCCACACGGCGGGGGACGCGGTGCTGCGCTCGGTCGCCCGGGCCATCGGCGGCGTGCTGCGCAAGAGCGACCTGGTGGCGCGCATCGGCGGTGAGGAGTTCTGCATCCTGCTTCCCGAGACTGCGACCGGGCCGGCGCGCGTCGTCGTCCAGAAGCTGCGGGAGGCGCTGGCGGACGTGGTGGTCGCGCACGGCTGGCGGCTGACGGCGAGCATCGGCGTGGTGACGTATCTCGTGCCGCCGCAGTCCGTGGACGAAATGGTCGGGAACGTGGACCACCTCATGTACACCGCCAAGCAGGGCGGCAAGAACGCGGTGGAGCACGCCACCGCCAACTGAGCTCCTTCCCGCTGGAGACTTGCCCATGCCCCGTCAGAACATCTCGAGCGGCACATCCTGGGAGCCGGTCGTCGGCTACTCGCGGGCGGTGCGCGTCGGACCCCTGCTCTTCGTCGCGGGCACCACCGCCACGGGCCCGGACGGTGCGATCGTCGGCGTCGGTGACGCGTATGCCCAGGCGGTGCAGGCCCTGCGCAACATCGAGCGGGCGCTGGTGCAGGCGGGCGCCCGGCTGCGGAACGTCGTGCGCACGCGCATGTACCTCACGCGCATCGAGGACTGGGAAGCGGTCGGCCGGGCCCACGGGGAGTTCTTCCGCGAGATTCGCCCGGCGAGCACGCTCGTGGCGGTCGCCCGGCTCGTGGCGCCCGAGATGCTGGTCGAGATCGAGGCCGATGCGGTGCTCGAGCCGGTCGACGGGCGGTATATTGCACGCGGTGCGTGACGAACGTGACATGACATCCGAGCTGCCGACGAGCTACGACGCCGGGGCGTCCTCCGGCAGCGGCGAGGGTGCTTCCGATCGCTCGCGCGCGGTCACGCTGGCGCTCGCGTTCTTGGGGGGCGTGTTCGGGCTGCACCGCTTTTATACGGGGCGGCTGCAGAGCGGTATCTGGATGGCCCTGACCTTCGGCGGGCTGGGCATCTGGTACCTCTATGACCTGATCCTCGTCGCGACGGGAGAGTTCCGCGACGGCGCAGGGCTGCGGGTCGTGCGCTGGGACGTGACCGACGTGGCGGGGTATGGAGACCCCTCCATCCGGCGCGTGCGCGAGCTCGAGGGCGACGTCGCCGCCCTCCGCGGCGAGGTCTCGGAGCTCGCCGAGCGGCTCGACTTCGCCGAGCGGCTACTGGCTCAGGGACGGGAGAAGAAAGGCCCGTAAGAGGCCGGCTAGGAGCCGGGGAAGGGGGAAGGGCCCCTTCCCCCTTCCCCATTCCCCGGTAATTTCCCCCGACCCACCGACACCGTCAGCAGCGCAATCCCCGTTTCGGGAGGTTGAATGAAGGTTGGGGTCCCGCAAGAGACCGCGATCAGCGAGCGCCGTGTGGCTTTGGTGCCCGAGACGGTCGGCCGTCTCGCGAAGGGCGGGGTCGAGGTGCTCGTGCAGCGCGGCGCGGGAGAGGGCGCCTTCTGCGCCGACGAGCTGTACCGCGCGGCGGGCGCGACCCTCGTGCCGGAGGCCGGGCGGGTGCTCGCCGAGGCCGACGTCGTCGTCAAGGTGCAGCGGCCCGCGGCCGAGGAGGCCGCGCTGCTCCGGGCCGGGGCGGTGCTGATCAGCTTCCTCCAGGCGGCCCGCTTCCCGGAGCTCGTGCGGCAGCTCGCCGAGCGGCGCGTGACGGCGTTCAGCATGGAGCGAGTCCCACGCCTCACGCGGGCGCAGTCGATGGACGCCCTCTCCTCCCAGGCCACGGTGGCGGGCTACAAGGCGGTGCTGGTGGCCGCGTCGGCGTCGCCGCGCCTCTTGCCGATGCTCACCACGGCCGCAGGCACGCTCGCGCCCGCGAAGGTCTTCGTGCTCGGCGCCGGGGTCGCGGGGCTGCAGGCGATCGCCACGGCGCGCCGGCTCGGCGCGGTCGTGTCCGCGTTCGACGTTCGGCCGGCGGTGAAGGAGCAGGTGGAGAGCCTGGGGGCGAGCTTCGTCGCCCCGGAGGCGGTGACCGCCGCGGCGGAGGCCGTCGGCGGCTACGCCGCCGAGCTCGGCCTGGACCAGCAGCGGCGCGAACTCGAGCTGATCCACCGGCACATCCGCGAGATGGACCTCGTCATCACGACCGCGCTCATCCCAGGGCGCCCGGCGCCGCGACTCATCACCCGAGCGATGGTGCGGGACATGAGGGCCGGCGCCGTGATCGTGGACCTCGCGGCGGAAGCCGGCGGCAACTGCGAGCTCACGCGTCCCGACGAGACGGTGCGCCAGGGGGAGGTCACGGTGCTGGGGCCGCTCAACCTCCCCGCCACGGTGCCGCTCCACGCCAGCCAGATGTACAGTCGCAACCTGCAGACCCTGCTACAGCACCTCGTGAAGGATGGCGCGCTCGTCGTCGATCTCGCGGACGAGATCACCGGCGCGATGGTCGTGACCCACCAGGGGGAAATCCGGAGCCTCTCATGAGCGGGATCTCGTTCATCGAGCTGTACGTGTTCGTGCTGGCGGCGTTCGTCGGATATCAGGTCATCTCGCGCGTGCCGCCGCTGCTCCACACGCCGCTGATGTCGGCCACCAACGCGATCTCCGGCATCTCGCTCGTGGGATCGCTCGTGCTCGCGGGAGCGGACTACGGCACGCTCGCGACGTGGCTGGGCTTCATCGCCGTCACCTCCTCGAGCCTCAACGTGATCGGCGGGTTCATGATCACCGACCGCATGCTGCGGATGTTCAGGCGCAGCGGCACGAAGCGGTGATGCTCGATACCGCCATCCAGCTCGCCTACCTCGCGGCCTCGGTGCTCTTCATCCTGGGCCTCAAGGGACTGGCGCACCCGGACACGGCCCGGCGCGGGATGCTGCTCGCGGAACTCGGGATGCTGATGGCGATCGTCGGCACCCTGTTGAAGCACGAGATCGTCCGCTACGAGTGGATCATCGCGGGGGTCGCGATCGGCGGAGCGATCGGTGCGGCGATCTCGATCTGGATGCCGATGACCGCGGTGCCGCAGCGGACGGCGATCTCCCACATGTTCGGCGCGCTCGCCGCCACGCTCGTCGGCGTGGCCGAGTACTACCGGCACGCGGGTGGGATCGCCCACGTCGAGATGGCGGCGCTGGGATTCGAGGTCATGTTCGGCTCGCTCACGATCACGGGGAGCTTCATGGCGTTCGGCAAGCTCCAGGAGCTCGTAAAGGGCGCACCCATCACCTACCGCTTTCAGAACCCGATCAACATTTCGCTATTCTTCGTGACCCTCGGGATGTTCGCCTACCTCATCTTTCAGCCGGCGAACCAGCACGTCTTCTACGCGATGGTGGGGTTGGGCCTGTTGATCGGCGTCTTCATCGTGATGCCGATCGGCGGCGCGGACATGCCGGTCGTGATCTCGCTCCTCAACTCCTATGCCGGGCTCGCCTCGTCGGCGACGGGGTTCGTGCTCGGCAACAACGTGCTCATCATCGCCGGGGCGCTGGACGGCGCGTCCGGGTTCCTGCTCTCGGTCCTGATGAGCAGGGCGATGAACCGCTCGTTCACGAACGTGCTGTTCGGGGCGTTCGGGGGCGGGGAGCAGGCGGCCGGGGCGCTGCGGGCGGCCGGCGACAAGACGGTGCGGCCCATCACGGCGGAAGACGCCGCGATCCAGCTGGCGTACGCCCGCCTCGTGATCGTCGTCCCGGGCTACGGCATGGCGGTGGCGCAGGCGCAGCACCAGGTGGCGGAGCTCGCCGAGATGATCGAGAAGCGGGGCGGCACGGTGAAGTACGCGATCCATCCCGTCGCGGGCCGGATGCCCGGGCACATGAACGTGCTGCTCGCCGAGGCGAACGTGCCGTACGACCGCCTCTACGACATGGAGGACATCAACGCCGAGTTCGAGAACGCCGACGTCGCGCTCGTGATCGGAGCGAACGACGTAGTGAACCCCGCGGCGCGCAACGAGCCCGCGAGTCCGATCTATGGGATGCCGATCCTCGACGTGGACAAGGCGAAGAGCATCATCGTGCTGAAGCGCAGCATGAACCCCGGCTTCGCGGGGATCGAGAACGAGCTGTTCTACCACCCCAAGTGCAGCATGCTGTTCGGCAACGCGAAGGACTCGCTCGTCAAGCTGATCGGCGAGGTGAAGAACGTGTGAAAGTTGATGCAGCGGCGTGAAAGATTATGCGGGCGCGGCGTTGCTTGACGCCCGCCAGGGAGGCGAGCACGTTCCTACCTCCACCCGTCGCAGGATCCGGTGCCGCGCCTTGCGGGCCGCGGCGCCGTGACGGCCGCCCGCAGCAGAGGGTTCAGTCCATGCGCCTAGGCGCAGTGGCAGGGTTGGCGACGGCGGCAATCGCCGCCGCGTGTATGACCGCGGATCGCGGGAGCGTGGCGCCCAGCGCGCCCAACTTCGCGCACGACCCCGATCTCACGGGCATGCCGGACCTCATCGTGGACAGCAAGATGCTGGCGACGTCGTGGGTCGTGTACGACCAGATCATCAAGGAGACGGGCTGCACGTTGGAGGAGGGGGGCGTGATCGATCCCTCAGTCCCCCATCGCGTGGTGCGCTTCACGGTGAACACCCCCAACGTCGGTGACGCCGACCTATCGCTCGGCGATCCCGCGAAGCACATCGACCCGAACGGCGACGGAGACATCAGTGACTCGGACGGCCTCTACGAGCTGTCTCTGTGCCATCGTCACTGGCACTTCCGGCACTACGCGACGTATGAGCTCGTCGATCCCGTCACCGGGTTCGTGTGGAAGGCGGCGAAGCGAGGCTTCTGCATGATCGACGTGGCGCCTTGGAACGGCGGCATCCAGTCCCCTCAATCGTGGGTGTTCCGCGCGTGCGGTCATCCGGCGACTGCCACCGAGCCCGCCATCCCCGGCAACCAGGGGATCGCGCATGGCTGGGCGGACCAGTACTACAAGTGGCTGGGCGGGCAGTACTTCGTGCTGGACGGCGGCGATGGCCAGCCACCCGTGCCGCTGGGCCGTCAGTACATCCTCCGGATCCACGTGAATCCGGGGTTCGAGGCGGGCCCGAGAGATCTGTGCCCCGCCTTGGAACGGGTGATCTCGCGGCAGACCCGGCTGTGCCACAACTTCACGGAGAGCGATTACAGCAACAACGTCGGCGAAGCGCTCATCCTGCTGCCAGCCGATCGTCCCGGCAAGACGGGGTTCGGTCCCGGGAGCGGCGCAGAGGCGCGCGAAGTGGATGAGGTGGACGACGAGAATCGCGGGACGGAGAAGTAAGTGCTCTCGTCACCGGACTCCGTGACGAGATCGTCGACGACGAGAACCGCCCCGACAAGTGAGCCGGCCGACAAGAAGGCGGGCGAGAGGTGATCTCCTCGCCCGCCTTTCTGTCCCGACGCCGCCGCCTATCGCCCTAGTTGCACGACGCCGGATCGCTGACGCAGTACTTGTTCGCCAACCGTTCGCTGATCGTGATCGGCAAGAACACCGGCGTGGTGGTCGCTTCCTTGCCGGGCAGCCACACGTCGGCGGGCGCCCCGAACCGGTACTCGTCGGCAAGACGCCGTCCCTGCAGGTACAGGTTCACCTCGCGCTCGTAGTGGAGCATGTTGATCGGCGTCGGATGTGCCGCGTTGCTGGGATCGTACTTGGTCGGCAGGCCGGAGAGCGCCCGCACCTTGTTGATAGCGGCGGTGAAGCCCGGCGTGTCGCCGCCGGCGAGAGCGGCTTCCGCTACGATGAGATGCATCTCACGGGCTGAGAGCATGGTGAGGGGACCGTACCGCGTGTTGCCCAAGAACTCGCTCAGGACCGCCGACAAGTAGGAGTCGGGGACGTTATCAATCGGATCCTTCAGGTTGATGCTGGCGGGGATATCGGTCGCCTTGACGGCCACCTTGCCTCCCGTGGCGCAGCCGGACACGGTGCAGGCGCGCCCCGCATAGACGGGTCCGATCCGCATCTCGAGCCGCTCGTTGACCTCAAAGCCGATGTCCGTGGTCACCGTTGGCTGGCTGTAGGTGAACCGGTATCTCCAGTCGGGCTCTGTCAGGCTTGCGGCGAGCGTCAAGGCGGCCTTGGCGTCGGCCGTCGCCGCCGCGTCGATCACCAGCGGATTGGTCGGGGGCCCGGTCGGCGTGGCGGGGTGGGGGAACAGCGCCCACACGGCCTTGGCGTGCTCCGCTCGGGCGCGTGCGGCCGTCAGGGCCAGCTCGAGGCTCTTGTGTCCGGTCTTCTGAGCAAGCGAGATGCCGCTCGTCGCGTACGCGATCGCCGCATCGTACACCTGGCCCATGTTGGCTGGTCCGACGGGCGGAGCGGCCACGGTCTTGTCGGACCCGATGGGGAAGTTGTCGAAGACGTCCCCGATCGTGGTGTAGATCAACGCGGCGTACAGGTATGAGCTCTCCAGGTTGCTTGTGTCCGCCAACGTGCCGGCCGCCGCGAAACCGGTGAGCCGCCTGATCGTCGCGTCCGCGAACCAGCGGGCTTCGCCCACGTAGAAGAAGGCCGCGTCCACGAACTCGTTCGTGGGCTCGGTGAGCGTGCCCTGGTCCAGGGTCTGCCAGGCGTCGCGCGATCCGATCCAGGTCAGCTCGTCCGTGGCGACCGCATACGGCGTAAGGATGTTGCCCCAGGCGCGGGCGAGCGACGACAGGACGCCGTTGGCTTGGGACGACGCGGACGCCGGGTTGCTGAGGTCTCCTTCGTTGACGTTGTTCGGGTTCTTCACGTCGAGCAGACTGGTACATGCAGCGACGGTGACGACGAGGGGCAGCGCGCCCAGCCACGGGCTCCCAGTCCCCAGGACGCCGCGGAGCGATGTCGCTGTGATCGTCTTCATGGCATCTCCCTCCTTCCTGGGTTAGAAGCCGAGCCGCACGGAGAAGGTGTAGCGCCGAGGCAGCGCCAGGCCGAACGC
>Ga0209802_1000501_pt1 | contig 29926 bp, 36 predicted proteins | sample GraSoiAngelo_129_FD_185886 | JGI IMG/M metagenome (GOLD analysis project Ga0209802, IMG submission 185886) | Grasslands soil microbial communities from the Angelo Coastal Reserve, California, USA - 14_0927_12_40cm (SPAdes) (version 2) | ecosystem: Environmental > Terrestrial > Soil > Grasslands ... | reverse complement strand
TGACGACTCCACAATAATCCCGCCGCAACAGAAGATACTCTCGTCTTCGACGACTGAGTTGTCTATCCTACCGTTTGTCGCATTGTTCAGGAGGATACCGGTTGCTGGCTGTGCAGTAATCGGTGAAGATACGGTCACGTTGAAAATTCTGAAGTACGCAGTTGTGTTTGCAACTTCAATTCCGTAATACGGGCAGTGCCAACACACGGTTATGTTCCATCCCTGGATCACATAGGGATCAGAAGCTGTGCCAGTTCCAGATGTCACGCCGTTTGCAGAGGTAAACCCACTGTTGCCGACTATCAATATGTACGGGCGGGTCTGCAGCGCAATAGCGCTTGGGAATCTCGGATTGATCGTAAAGATTGAAGCGAGCGAGATGGCGATCAACAGTACGATGACAGCGATGAGTCGTCTTCGCATCATTACCATCGTCATCCAGTCATCCCGAGACGTCCGAGGATCGGCATAAGCAGAACGCTCCCAGTGGAATCAATTGTAGTCATATGGAACATGAGCGCTCCGATGATCATGCTCGGAGCGGAGGCCTCCCGCCACCTCCTCCGCCTACTGTTGAGCCGTTAGCAGGAGGATCCGAGATGAACGGTTTCATCAACGGATAACTATCTTGAGAGGAGCTGAATGTGTAGGTCGTGTCTCCTATTCCGTCGGGGCTGGGGCAGATGTTCTGTTGGGGTCCACTGCATTTGTCTGTGCCCTTAAAGTCGGACCAGTAATTGCCACCGCGGGGATAGCCGTTGTCCCAAGAGTTCTGGCCCGGCTGATCGTCCTGGGCCTGAACCGTATTATTGACCAGGTTGTTGTTGTAGACATGGCCTGTTGTGGATGAGAACAGGTGGATTCCTACGGCTTCCAGTGTAACGTTGTTACCGATGATTTGGAAGATGGGGGAAGATTCCAGCACGATTCCTTGGTCCCAGTTGCTGTAGCCGTTTACTCCTCCACCAGTCACTCGGTTGTTCGTTACGATTGTGTTGTTAGAGTTTCGGAACCAGATGGCATAGGAGAGATTGGCTTGGACAGAGTTATCGGAGACGGTGACATTTGTGGAGCGTTCGAAAAAGATTACCCCTTCGATGTAGGCTGCTGACTCTATGTCACTAGAAATAATGACGTCGGACGAGTCTGAAACCCCGGAGCCATAATATGACGACACCGTATTGCCTGAGATGATAACGTGTTTCGACTTGCTGATGCTATACCCGTCGCCCTGGCCGCTGCCAATAATCGCGTTTCCCTTCAAGGTGAGGTGTGTGGTCCCTGTCACATCCACGTTCCCGTACGTTCCGCTGTAGAATGTGTCGCCAGAGAGAGTGATATTGGTCGATGATGAGATTTGGAGAGTGTAACCGCTGCCACCTACAATTGACGATTCGAGTCTCGCGTTCGAAACTCTATCGAATATGATACCAGTGCCATTATTGCCACAGCTTATCGAATCGTTCTGCATGAGGAAGTAAGCAGTCGTGTTCGCTATTCTTACGCAGATGCTTGTTGGCGATGAGTTGATCTGCCAGCCGGATATTACGTATGGGTCGCCAGATGTGCCAGTCCCGCTCACCACACCATTTGCCAGAGTAAACTCGCTGTTCCCGACGATGAGTATGTTGGAGTGAGCCTGTAACGCGGCGGCCCTCGGCAGGATGGGATTGAACACAGCAAACGATGCGACCAGTATCGCTACAGGTATGATTATGCTAACAATCTTTCTCCTTCTCGTTCCGATCATAAATAAACAGCAATCTCCGGACATCCTGGCTTCGATATAAGGAAGACGCGTCGAATGTAATCAAATGCCAGCAGACAGGTCACGCGGCGCGAATAGCTGTATACGCGTGGGACATTGGGACGTTTCTGACTCGCCCCGGAAACTCCAATTCCTTGTTGTGGAGTTTTCACATGCAAACTAAACCGTGTCCGTGCTCGCGCTTTTGTGCCGGGCGTGTGTTCCGAGGAGCTTTCTGTTACGAATTGTGGAAAATCCTAGTTATAACGTCGCCTTGTGCGACCACTCACCCGATTGCAGACGACAATGATCTCGGTCGCTTGTTCGGTGGCTACTTGGGCAATCGGAGGTGCCATTGTAGGAGTAGTCATTAACATGGTTAGTGGTGACGGTTGAGCGTATTCGGTTCCTGCTACACTCTGGGGATATCGAACTGTGGCTTTTCTCCTCACACTTCCTGTGGCTTACGCAATTTTCACGTACGCATCTTTCCGTAGGCTTCGACGGCCGAGAAAGGCGATATTATTCTCTTTTACGTCAATGATGTTCGGCAAAGAGGCTTCCAGCGAGAGCTTGGAATCTCTGCCGTTTCGTGTCCGTGCCTAACTGAATGTTATGGAACCTGTCGCGCTAGCTTCGTTGGATGCCTCTACGCTCAGAGTCATTGGCTTTTGAGTCCCGGTCCCGGACAGAGAACCGGTTGCAGCCGTGGCCCCGTTTTGGTCGAATATGGTGATGGTAATGGTCCATTTCTTCAGCGTCAGGGGTGCACTAAAGGTCTCCGTTGAGGTAAAAGTCCCGTTATTGATGCATCTTGTCGTGTCGGTCCCGCTGATCTTTCCGGGGGAAGTCGTAAATGATGTTTCGAAGACTGCGGTAGCACTCCACAGGCTTGGTAGATTGCTGCAAACCAAAGTATTCGTCAGTACGTTACTGCTCGCACCTGCAATCGGAACGTACGAACCGATTGAAAAGAGAGTTAGGACGAAGAACAGCAATGGCATCCGAAGCATGGGAGTCAGTTATCGACCGAAAATGTAATAAGTTTTGCGAAAAGTCATCACAAACAAAGACACACCAGCAGGGACTCTTTTCCTCTGGAAACAATGCGTTCTCTGTTCCTCAACCAGCAACCAAAGGGGACAGTAACCCTTAGAGGGTAACCTCTTGCCCTTGCTATATGTTGAGAAATAGCTTGGTGTGCACTAACCTCACAGTCCAGTCTGGCTTTCCCTTGAGAAGTGACTCTAGGGCCTCCATGGGATTGTAGGCAAGCCGGGGTCACCCAGAAATGCAACAGAGACACAAATATTTTCAGATGAAAGAACTTAGCGCTTGAAGCTTCATATCAAGCGATCAAGCATTCTTTGTGCCTGTCTCTGTCTTCCAGATTGTGACCAACTGGCTGAATTTTCTTGCGGCTCACCTGTTCCAGTGCTCCATACCCTGTTGCCCTGGGTTTGGCTTTACTGTTCTTCCACAACACCCCCGCCCGCAGCCAGAGCTCGCTCTTCAATTCTCTACAATTATTCTTCCCGATGGGAGGGTCGCGATGTACTTCCAGCCTTCTCCCAGATGGGAGTCAAGTTCCCACTCTGTCACCACTTTCTGAGGAGGTTTGAATGGCGCGGTGGCGTTCCGCATCCGTTTTGAGGCCAGAAGCTTCATCAGCAGATCGGCTAGTTGACCTGTCGCGCCATACGCGAAATTGGACCATATGCTTGTGTCACATTATCGAAAACCGAACCAGGCGGACGAGTTTTTCCTGCAGCACAAATCTTGAGACATCTTCTTGACCTTGCAGATTCACATTTCGGTATGCTCGTTACCGTTGCGCGAGGGAAGAACACAAGAATCTTCCGCAACGTGCGACATTCAGATACATCTAATAGTTTGAACATTAGAGAGCAAACCGCTGGTTGGCATGGCGTCAAGCCTATGTTGTGTGATCCTCTTGTCGTTAGTAGCCGCGAGTTTTTCCTTGCCGATGCAAATCCCACAGGTGCATGCGTCGGGTCCGTTTGTTTTGGACGGTGTGGGGAACGGCGTGGGGAGCAGTACGATTTGTGGCACCTATTGTCGCGCGGAGTCATTGACTACTGCGCATGGCCACGATCTCATAATACTGATCGTGGAATGCGGGTTTACCAGTTGTCTTTCTACAATATCAACAATCACGGACAGTAGTGGCCTGAATTTCACTCAACGTGTATCATTTGCATCAAACGATAAGATCTGGGAATACTATGCCAGAGCTACATCGCCGCTGAAGTCGGATAACATTTCGGTGGTGCTTCCTGGAATCTTCACTTGGGGAATGCAGGTTCTCGCAATCCATGTTGCCAACACTAGAGCAATATTCGACCAGAGTCCAAGGTTCCCGATAACTCTGTCATGTCTAGGACCTGGAGGAGTTTCAGTAACTACATGTTCCGCTTCAATAGGAGCTGTCGCTCATGAGTTCGTCATAGCAAGTACGGCAATAAATGATGCTGGAGCATGCACACCCTCATCAGGATTTACCGAACTGGGAGGCGGCGGTGGGGACGGCGTCCTAGATATTGATTATCAAATAGTTTCGACGCCTCATGACAACCTTGTGTTTACTTGCAAGGACAGTGACCCAGTAGCCATGGTGGTCGATGCAATCTCGATCCCTAGTGCCCTCGGAACCTCTCAGAATTAGTTCGAGGTCGGGGCTATCTCTGGGATATGCGGCCCGGCTTTTTGTGAACGCATCTTCGGAGTGTCCGACCCAGTAATGGCTCGGCCGGAACTCTCTATGTTGGGACCAGCGAAGGTAAGATTTACGCCACAAAATAAACCTGGCTCGGCCTGAGCAGTCAAGAGTTTCTGTTGCGAAATTCAGAATCTTCGGCAATGCCCATTTTTTCGGTCAAGATCGCTGATATGCCTCAGCCGACTCTATGCGAAGTAGGAATTAATTGTGTCACATATGATCGGGATTCGACGCGAGAACTTGGAATCGTTAAAAGGTTGACTCATAGAAACTGATAAGATTCGCTTCTCTTCTCTGTATAAGATTCTATCTGCGGGAGCATTTTTGTATCCATAGACTACCTTCAACACAGGCCTATTTTAGTGCGCGGAAACTTCCTCGATCCCCATGCAGGCTGACTAGGATATGGTTCTGAGAATCCTACGCTCGAGCAACCTTCTGGGGGAGAATACGAAGTTGCCTATGACTCATGTCTTCGGAGGTCTCATAATTCTTCTCTCGTTCTCAGCAGTCTTGTCGTCGGTACCGATACCATTAGTCCATGCCGTCACTTCGACCTCTTGGAACACACGGGTTCCATGCACTCCTCTGATTGTAAGGATCACAGATATTACCGCCAACCGAACTGGGTCAGCATCTTTTTCGGCGAGCCAGTTCACTCCTGGAATCACCACTTCGGTTTCGGGAGGGGATGCAAAGCGCTGGCTGACGCAAGGTCCTACACCGTCTGGTTGGGTCGCCCCTGGCCCTCCCTGCACTGTTACTAACTCTAAGGGAACTGTCTCGGTGTTTGTTGAGATTGATGGAGTCGAGAGAGACAGTATCGCGACGGAAGACTCTGCATCAAGTTATGATGCCACCAATGGTGGGACGAGCCATCCGATAACCTATGATTCCACTTTCAACATCTTCGACCCAGCAGTTGTTCCTAACTTTTCCAATTCTTGCACCTCGTCTTCAGACCCCACATGTTATGGTCGCATCCATTCGGAGATTGATCATGACTGGAAGGCTGCTGGGTACTGCGGCACGGGGACCACTTGCGATCCTTCAACATTGGCGAGCCAGACGAGCTATGCATCTACCAAGATTGATGTCCAAGGCTTCGTCTACTGGGACCCCGGCCATCTATCCGCGGGCTACCACAATTACAATGGATGGGAAATTCATCCCCTAACGGGCTGGCGACTACACCAGTCGACACCGGACTTCAGCATTTCCGCAAGCCCATCCAGTGTCTCGTTCAACACGGGAACTTCCAGCGGCTTCACGACGAGCGTAGCCAGCCAGAACGGTTTCACCAGCACGGTAACCCTCTCCACCTCCGTCAATCCGCCGACAGGGCTAACCGCTAATTGCAGCCCTACAAATATGCCAAACGGCTCAGGATCGTCAACATGCACTCTCAATAGTTCCACAGCGGGAAGCTACACCGTTACAGTCACCGGGACCGGCGGATCACACTCACACTCGACCAGCGTCTCCGTAACAGTAACACAGCCGTCATCGCCAGACTTTGCTATTTCTGCGAACCCCAACTCATTGAAGATAATCCAAGGATCATCAGGAACCTCAACCATCACCCTTACCACCCTCAACGGATTCTCAAGCACTGTCAACCTATCATCCACCGTCTCTCCCTCCGGCCCAATAACCAGTCTCAACCCGACGACCGTGACTCTGACCTCCAACAGCGGAGGAAGCTCAACCTTGAATGTCACAGCCAGTACCGCCGCTGCAGGTTCTTACACCGTCAACGTCACAGGGACAAGCAGTTCTCTCTCCCACTCAGTCATCGTTACCGTCGCGGTGACACAACCACCTGACTTTACAATTTCTGCAAATCCAAACTCCTTGACATTAGGCCAGACCTCCTCGGCAACTATCACGCCCGTCACAGTCACGACGAGTGGCAGCAGAACCTGGTTCGAGTCATCATACCTCGCTGATGCCTTCTCTGCGCAGGGCCTCATCTGGATGTTCTTTGAAGATACATCAAAGACATGCGAGCATCAACAGGGCTGTCTCCTGTATACCACATCCCCAACAGGATCCAGTTGGGCTACTCCGATAAACGTGAATGTTCACGTAACCGACAGCGACTTTAGCGTCTATACTGATGGTTCAAACGTCTACTATGCCCGCTACAACGAGACTACCTTCCAAGCGAACTGTGGCAGAAATCTTCAGTTCCGCACCGGAGCCCTAGTAGGCTCATCCGGCACTGTCAATTGGGCGCCTGAACAGACCGCCCTGAAAGCCGGGGCGGCTTTCACCTTTCAGAATGAAGAGATAATCGTCGACAGCAACGGTCAAGCGTGGATTGCTTTCTTGAGCGATAGTCGAGGCGTCTGTAATGGCGATGGATCAGAACTACCTCAAGTAATCCACTCTTCTGGAACAAACTACGCCGCCTGGACGACGCCCGAAACGCTCTCAAACGCTCACTCGAACAACTGGCACATCGCACTAGTATCTCTAGGTAACGGTGAGATCTATGCCTCCTATTGGCTACGAGGTTCTGATCTTCACGGTAGGCTCTACAATGGCACAAGCTGGAACTTGAATCTCCCAGACGAACAAATATCGTCCACTACCACTCAAAACGATGTCAACGCTTGGCTCTTCAACTCCGGAACCAACATCTACGCAATCTACTTCGACAACACCCCGGAGACATTCAGCTTCGCGTCACGCTCCTCAGCTGGAACGTGGACTATCAATACCATTGGAACCGGCGAATCTAGAACTGGAACCTCGTTGTCATCATCCTACTACTCGCTTCCAGACGCCGCAAGCTACGACCCAACCCATAACCGGTTCTATCTCTTCTGGATGAACGCAACAAATCAAAGGATAGACCAGTGGGCAGGCTCCGGGAACAGTTGGACCAAGACAACCAAGCTAATCAGCACAGCTGCAGTGCCATATCCTGATAGTATTACAAGCTTCATCACATACTCTCCTACAAACAGCTTTCCCACCGTCGGAGGAATCTTCTACGTCAGCGGCTCCTCACCTCCCTTCACATACAACTTTGCTGCCCTGCCTCTCGGGCCGAGCTCAACCGGCACGTTCACAGTCGTGGTGACGGGCCAGAACGGGTTCACAGGCACCGTCAGCCTCACAACCTCGATCAACCCCTCCACAGGACTCAGCGTTACCTGTAGCCCAACGAGCTTTCCGGGGGGCACTGGATCCTCGACGTGCACAGTCAATTCTTCAACTTCAGGAAACTATAATGTGACAGTCACGGGGACCAGTGGCACCATTTCTCATTCAACCAATGTGTATGTCTCAGTAGCACAAGCAGCATCACCAGACTTTACGATCTCGACAAACCCGAACAGTGTCACCGTCAACGCAAGCGTCAGTGGTACTTCCACTGTAACGGTTGCTCCTCTAAACGGCTTCACCGGAACGGTCACTCTCGCCCTAACAACCAACTCTACAAACCTAGTTTGCGCGCTGTCCTCAACCAGTATCACCGGTGGATCAGGCACCGCCACGCTGTCATGCCGTGGCTCTCCAGCTGGAAATTATCTTGCCACGGCAATAGGCACTAGCGGAAGTTTGACCCACTCTGCAACGGTCATCTATCACGTCCAAGACTTTGCTGTCGCAACCACTCCTGCGAGTGTTTCCGTAACTACTGGTGCTGCTGGGACATCCACTATCTCAGTATCACCTCTGAATGGGTTCACAGAAACTGTTAGTCTCGCAGCAACACCAAACTCGACTAGCATCTCATGCAGTCTCTCGTCAACATCCATTGGGGGAGCATCTGGAACCTCAACCTTGTCCTGTTCCGCAAACATCCCTGGCAACTATCTCGCCACCATCACCGGATCAAGTGGAGGGCTGTCCCATTCTGCTACCGCAACCTACCATGTCACCACGGCACCGGACTTTTCCATCTCAGCCAACCCAACCAGCATGAACGTGAACGCAGGTGCAACGGGCATCTCAACGATCACTGTATCCCCGCTGAACGGGTTCACTGGAACAGTTACTCTCGCTGTAACAACCAACTCGACCAACCTCTCGTGTAACCTAAGCTCGACCACCATCTCCGGTGGATCAGGCACCTCCACACTCTCTTGCGTCGGCTCGGCACCAAGTAACTATCTTGCGACAGTCAACAGCACTAGTGCTAGGCTATCCCACTTAGCAACCGTCACGTATTACGCCCAAGACTTCTCGATATCGGCGAATCCGACGAGCGTGAATGTCAGCCTCGCCGTTGCCGGAACTTCCACCATAACTGTTGCCCCCTTGAACGGATTCGCTGGAACGGTCGCTCTCGGTGTTACAACAAACTCTTCGAATCTCGCCTGCGTTCTATCATCGAGTGGGATCACAGGCGGTTCTGGCACCTCTACCCTATCATGTAATAGTTCGCTGCCCGGTAACTATCTTGCAACCGTAACAGGAACGAACAATAGTCTCTCTCATACTACCAGCGTGACGTATCATATCAGCGTCCTTCCAGGCTTCGCGATGTCCGCTGATCCGACGCTCGTGACGCCTAACGTGGGCGGTCTCGGAAATTCAACCATAACGGTATCGCCAGTGAACGGGTCTACAGGAACAGTGCTAATTTCCGTCACGACCAACTCAACCAGTCTGGCATGCACAGTCTCTCCATCAGCCATCAGTGGCGGCTCGGGACGGTCTATTCTGTCATGCCGAGGTTCTTCCTCTGGCAGCTATCTAGCGAATGTAACAGGTACGAGCGGTGGCATCTCCCACTCCGTAGCCGTGACGTACGCCGTTAGCAATCCACCTCCTGACTTTATCATCGTGATAAAACCCGCGAATATCACAATCTATCCAGGATTCTCTGGAGTGCTGAGTACAGTTAGTGCAGTCGGATCCAACGGCTTGAGCGTCTCCGGACCTGTTACTCTTTCAACGGTGAACCTTCCGGGTCTTTCCTTCTCGTTCTTCCCTTCGACAATTGGCAGTAGCGTATGCGGATGTACCTCGCAGCTAGACGTTAGTGCAGCAACCACTATACCATTGGGTACTTACATTGTCAACATTACTGGCACCTGGGGTTCCTCCACACGGTTTGCCACGCTGACACTTACTGTTGCCAGTCCGGACTTTGTGATCTTGGAAGAGTTTGCTGGGCGGGCCGCTCCAGTTAGTGGAGGCGTGGATTCTGTGACGACCGTGAATGGCGTCAACGGGTTCTATGGTAGTGTAACCCTCGTCGTAACCTTCCCGTCCAACGGAATCAAGTGCGGCTTTATCACCGCGACCGCGTCTGTGACGACCGTCACCCTCAACCTTCCTCAGGGCACGGCGTCCATTGACTTGTCCTGTAGCAACGTTGGTCCGGCAGGGATCTACAATGCTACGATCACAGGCACTAGCGGCTCGCTCCGTCACACGACAGTTTTCACGGTCACGGTAACAGACTTCAGCATCTCTGCCTATGCAGTACCGTTAACGGTCGGCTCCTCTAGTGGCTTTGTCACTGTGAAGAGTATCCTTGGGCTATCGGGAAATGTCAGCCTAAGTCTTTCAATGACTTCCGGTCTCAACGGGTCGTGCCTATCGTCGCTACTCTTGCCTTCAGGAGGCACCACCACAGTACAGTGTAACTTTACATCAATATCTCCCGGAGTCTACTCTGTAAACGTCACTGGGTCGATTCCGTGTTCAAGCTGCTCCATAGGACACGTCTCTCACACCACCACGTTTTCAGTGACCATCAATGACTTCTCGCTCAGCATGGCACATTCAAGTGTCACAATTTACCCTGGATTTTCTGGCGTCCTCAACGCCGTTACTGTGTCTGCCTTCAACGGAACCGTCTCACTGTCAGCAACAAACCTTCCAAACGTCTCGTTCACCCTCTCTCCATCAGCGATTACCTTCATCAACGGAAACAATCTGTGTGGTTGTACATCGGAGATGGATGTCAGCTCAACAAGCTCCGCTGCCCTGGGGACTTACACTATAAACGTAACTGGAACTGTTGGATCTATAACGCACACTGTCTCGATGACACTTATCATAGCTAGTCCCGACTTTACTCTTACTCTGGGCGGTAGTTCGCAGTCCATTCCACTCGGCGGATCAGCTGACACTTTCGTCTACCTGAATGGCATTAACGGGTTCTATGGGAATGTCAACCTAGTCGTGGCATCCTCATCAAGCGCTATCGCGTGCCAGTTCCTCTCAGGAAATTCTGCGAACACCCCATTGGGGAACAATATCACGGTCAGTCTTCCTCTTGGCTCGGCAACTGTAATTCTGTCATGTACCGCTGTTGGTCCGGTAGGAGTCTTCAACGCAACGGTTACCGGCACGAGTGGCTCACTCGTCCACTCTGCGATCTTCACCGTCACGATAATGGACTATAGCATATCTGCAACACCAGTCTCGTTCAGCGCAGGATCCTCAGGCAATAGCACCGTCACCGTGACGAGCCTGCATGGACTGTCGGGCACAGTGAGCTTGAGCGTTTCTACGCCCTCGGGTCTTACTGCGTCCTGCCCAACATCTGTCAATCTGTCTTCGGGAAGCTCCTCCAGCGTACAGTGTAAGTTTACATCAACAGTTCCAGGCACCTACTCCACCAATGTTACTGGGACCCTACCGTGTATCAACTGTTCAAGCTCTGGGATAATCGTCCACTCAGCACTGTCATCAGTAACGGTCTCCACGGCGAAGCCCGACTTCATCCTCTCGGCGGATCCGGGAACGCTGACGATTCCTCAAGGGTCCTCGGCAACATCCTCCGTCAGCACTACGAGTATCAACGGTTTTGCAGGAACGATCAGTCTCGCGGCTTCCGTCTCGCCAGTTGGTCTGTCCACCAGTTTCAACCTTGGGACCATTTCTCTAACCGCTGGCGCTACCCGAGGTTCAACCCTGAACATCACTGCTTTGGGCGCTGCACCCGGCACGTACAATGTCAATGTCACAGCTACGAGCGGATCACTCTCTCACAGTCTCATAATCGTGGTCACAGTGACGAGTGTCGCCAAGCCGTCATATGCTCTAGTCGTATCCTACGAGGGATTCGTCTACAAGCTCTATCCGAACAATACACTGGTCCTCGTCGGTCAGCCGGTCAAGACCCAGCTGAGTGCTGTCGCATGGAGACCTGATGGATCATGCGCCATCATAGCCGGCAACGCTGCAGTCCTCATCAAATACGATGGGACGACCCTGATGATAGTACCGACCGGCTTGGGCACTACCATCAATCTCCTCTCCATCGCTTGGAAGCCCGATGGATCTTATGCCCTGATAGGCGGGTCTGGTGGAGCCCTACTCAAGTACGATTGTACAACGCTCACGCAGGTCTTGAACCCCTACGCCGTCTCGTACCGGGCGATAAGCTGGAATCCGAGCGGGACCCAAGCCATTCTCGTAAGCTACTTTGGACAAGTCTTCCAGTATCAATCGATCGGCCAACTGACCAAGCTCACCTCTGGCGCGAGCCAAAGCTTCGACGCTGTAGCCTGGAGCCCCGACGGGTCCTACGCACTCATCGCTGGAGACGGGGGTGGAATTCTCAAGTATGATGGAACCTCGTTCCAAGCCCTGAATACGGTTGGTGTGTACAGTTCCACGTTGACTGTACGATACGTATCGTTCAACCCTGCTGGCAACCTCGCTCTTCTCGTTGGAGACTCAGGCCTGGTCCTCACATACAATGGATCCACTCTTTCAGCCCTTCCAGCGCTGACAAGCAGCACTCTGTACTCCGTCAGCTGGTCCGCCAGCACAGCCTACACAGTCGGAGGCGCAGGAACAATGCTCACGTATTCAGGAGGAACGCTCAAGACAGCAACGACTGGAACTTTCTCGGGCTTCCGCGGAATAGCCTGGAAACCAAACTAGGCTCGAAAGATTTCGCGTGAGCTTAGATCAATCAAAGCCGCAAGAACCATAATCTTCGGCCCGCATCGTCAGGCTACCCTCGTCAGCAAGCCCATAGTGTTAGGCTAGGACGAAGCCTAACGCGTTGCAGTGATGCCATTTGCCAGCTTGTCGTAGATTCTCAGTCTTTCCAGAGCGATGTCGGAGCCGATGACCTTGTGCTCGTCGAAGAATTTCTCGACCTCACCTAGGCGACCAACCCCTACAATCGAGATGTATTCTCGCAAAATGATCGAGAACTGGGCTGTCCCTGAGTACATCTCCTCCAATTTCGCCATGTTCTTCTTGAACCATTGCCAGACCGCAACTTTTGCATCTGGGTTTGCCGTAGCGTAGAGAATTACGTTCCGCACGTCCTGTCGCTTTACCTTGCCGCTCAATGCGAAGTCGAGAGTCTTCGCGACGAGTTCAGGACTCTTGAAGCTTACCAATCCTTCCAAGTATCTTAGTCGCTCCTCGTCGGTCTCACTCTTACTGTAACGGCTGATGAGCCCGTCGTAATCGTTGGAAGATCTAGCATATCCCATTACGACGGACCGTTTCATGTCAGGCTCCACATTGGCTAGGTCCTTGAACTTCGAACTGGCCTCCTTTGCGTAGGCGTCATCTACGAGGGTAAGACGAGCAGCGACGATGCCTTTGAGAGTGGTGCTGTTGTCGTCCTTCTTGCTCTGGAAGATTTTGAGTTCGGTGTGATGGACCTTTCGTTTGATGTCGATTAGTTTTGAGGGTGCGATCTGGTAGAGAAATGCGAGTTGGTCAGATACTTCGATAGCGGGCAAGTATTCGTCCTCGTTCTCGTACCTCTCAATTAGGTCGAGGTATTCTTTGAATGGAATACGTCCTGACAGGAGGAACGCCTTGGCATCGCTGATCAGTCCCCACCGATCGAGCGGGGAAAGTCTGCCCTTCCAAACGAGGCCTCCGAGTTCATTTCCGTCGTATTGGACGACATAGAATCCCGTCTGGTCCACGTTTACTTTGATAGACCGTAGAGTTGTGGGAAGTTTGACCTCCGACCTTTTCTTGTCGAGCAACAGCGATTGCGTCTTGCCGTCAATGTTCATTGTGACTGGGATGGGCCAGATTTGCTTGGACGTCTCACCAGTGAGAAGAAACCTCTCCTGTTCAAGCGTCAGTCTACCATCGGCCAGTGAGGCTTTGACAACGGGGAAGCCTTCTTGGCTGATCCAGCCTTCCATTATCCGGGCCACTTCTGTCCCAGATGCCTCTTGGAGGTTTGACCAGAGGTCCTGGCCGGAAGCATTGCCGTACCGGAATTTCTGCAGGTAGTGCCTGACTCCGTTCTTGAAATTCTCCGGGCCAATGTAGGCCTCGATCATCCGTAGGATGCTCGCGCCTTTACCGTAGCTGATCTCGTCGAACAGTTCTTCGATCTCTTCAGGGTCATGAACCCTAGCCATGATTGGATGGGTCTTGGTTAGCGCGTCGCGGCCCATCGCGCCGGAAGTAGATGTTCGGACGAAGTCTTGCCAGACCTTCCAATCTGGATAAGCTTGGTGGGTGGATTTGAAATCCATGAATGTGGCGAAGCTCTCGTTCAGCCAGAGATCGTCCCACCATTTCATCGTCACGAGATCTCCAAACCACATGTGAGCGATCTCATGGGCGATCACATGAGCCACCGATTTCCTTGCCCGGATACTCGTGTCCTTGTCCACGTGCAGGAGAATTTCTCGGTAGGTTATGGCTCCCCAGTTCTCCATCGCACCATAAGCAAATTCTGGGACGGCTACGTTGTGGAGTTTGGGTAGTTGGAAGGGGATTCCGAAGTATGACTCGTAAAAGTCTAAGACTTTCCGAGTGGCGTCGAATGAGAATTCTGTATTGATCTTTACGGTCGGCCGATCCGCGTAGGCTGCGTACAGCTCTGTCCCCCCGTGCCTGCTCTTCTCTTGGACGAATTTTCCGACACCCAAGTAGAGAAGGTACGTGGACATCTTCGGCGTCTTCTTGAATGTGACAGTCTTCTTCTCCCCTTGCTTCGTCTCGGATTCGACCGGCATGTTCGAGATGATAGAGAGGTTAGCGTCCGTTCTGACACTGACCTTGAACACTGCCTTGAACGCAGGATGGTCCACGCAGGGAAGAACTTTGCGAGCCTGAACTGCTTCGAGATGAGTAGTGAGGATGTAGCCGTCGCCATAGGATGCCTTGTAAAACCCGGTAAAGTTGTCGGAGACCTTGCCTTTGAAATCTACTTCTAAAGGACCCGAGAACTTGCCCGTCTGAATCTCTAGAACCTTCCCGGAATGCTTGAACGGGACCTTGCTGCCACCAGATTTTACGTTACTGATCTCTTGGCCCACAGCGTCGAGGGAAACATCCCCCAAGGATTCGAGATCCACTACTACTTTGCCGCTATATTTGAGACCTGAAAAATCAACATCGAGGAATAGATCATATTCTCGGACCTCCTGAACGTTCTTCTCAGACTGAGTTGTGGCTAGCTGCAAGGGCTATCGTATTTCTACTTGGATTGACATCTACTTAAGAATCATTTGAGGACGCTACCGACAAAGCTCATATTTTCGGGTCCAGCCGTGACTCTGCGATAACGGACCTTACAATGAACAGTCGGACAAACGTTATCATCCATAGACAGAGTTTGGCCTCAAGCTCATGATCAAATTCAAGTGCAAAGATTTCCTCTTGAAGGAACGCGAGCTCGAAGCGAAAGGTGCCCATTCAGTGGACGAAATGATGAGGCGTGTCAAGATTCACCAGGAGATGAGCATAGAACGCTCAGGCTCTCGCCGGAGACGATTGAAAAGATTCGGACCTCCCTGGAGAAACAGACTCGCCCCTAGAAACTCGTCGGTCGCGCTTGCAAGCTCCATTGCGAGCCTGATCTTCGAAGCGCCTAGTTTTTGGTCCGACGCCACTACGATGCCCCCGCAATTACTCCGCCGATGACGTACCGTGCAGTCGATTGATGATGCAGTCACGGGTAGAGGCAAAACGGGGGGATATGTTTGGCACGCGTCGTTGCCGGTTACGTATGCGGAGTATGGCGCTTTGAGTTGGTTACTGCCTTTCGTCAGTCAGAGCGCCGCGTTCATCTCAGGGAGAGCTTCAGACATACTCGCTGGGACGAACGGAGGTTAGACCCGAACGTCATCGCTGAAGTTTGCGCGTCCACTCTACGAGGCTTGAGAGAACATCTCGCAGGGTCTGAAGAGTCTCCTCGTCTGTCAAGTGCAGATCTTCATTGAATTTGTCTTTAGCATTCGCGACCAATAGCTGAGGCCTATTGATCGGGTACATGTTTAGGTCGATCATGATCTGTCGAAGGTGAAGCTGGGCTCTCGCTCCTCCTCGCAGCGACGTTGAGGCGCTGATGATTGCAGCAGGTTTGCCGCTCCACGAAGCGTCTCTGGGAGGCCTGTTGCCCCATTCGATCGCGTTCTTGAGAACCGCGGTGACGGAATAGTTATGCTCCGGGGTAGCAAACAGAATTGCGTCTGCACCTCGAATCTTCTTCTTGAATTCCTTGACTTCCTCGGGTATCTCATGCTCAAGATCCTGATTGTACAGTGGTAGTCGTGAGACGTCAGCGACCTCGAGAGTTGCGTTCTGTGGGAGAAGCTGATTTGCCGCTTCGAGCAGAGCACTGTTGAACGACATTTTCCTTCCGCTACCAGATATACCGAGAATTGCGACTTTCGAGGGCTGCTCCATACTATTTTTTCCTGTCGACATTAGACCAACATCTAGTTCTATACAATATCTATGAAGTGACCATCCGTGCGCAGATGCTGGTCAACAAATACATTCATCAGATGATCAACAATGAGACCTAATCATGGTTGACCGGAACGAACTCTTCGAGAACTTGAAGACGTGGATAGTGCAACTTCCGAGCGTGACCCAAGCGACTCACCGCTTCGGAGGAACAGAATTCCAAGTCGAAGGGCTAGAATTCATGCACCACCACGGACCATCCTTCCTCGACATCCGCCTCTCAAAGAGTGACCAGGCGACAGCCTTGAAGAATGGGACGGCTCTCCCTCACAGATTCGCTCCTCAGGCTGGATGGGTAAGCTTCAGGATCGAGAAGGCGGAAGATCTCGACGCTGCCAAGAGACTCATCCAACTCGCATATGAAAACGCGAAGGCCAGCATGGAAGCCCACAGAACAAGGAGACGCCAATCGGGAAGTTTGGCGACACAGTAATCGCCACCTCGTGAACTGGTGGCGAGAGTGAAGTTGATTACCCCCTACGGGAACGGGTCTGCCTCTATGTCAGAGAAGCTTCAGGGAAGAGAGTCGGGCCAGAATTGGGAAGGCTCAGCCGGCCAGGCAGCGCAGGCGGAATCAGGCAAAATCCAGCCAAAACAGCTTCTCATTCTGCTTGTCCTGAGTCTCTCTCTCGCAATAATCGTCATTGACGCTACGATAGTAATCGTGGCTCTACCTCAAATCCAACGAGACTTCAACATCACCCTAAAAGACCTGGAATGGATCACCTCTCTCTACGCGCTCATCTTCGGCTCATTCCTCCTATCATGGGGGAAACTGAGCGATGAGTACGGCAGAAAACTGATCTTCATGGCAGGAATCTCTACGTTCATAGTTGGATCCATTATCGATGGATTCTCACTCAATCTGTCCCAGATGCTTGTGGGTCGGGTCATACAGGGATTCGGAGCAGCAATGGCCTCACCCTCCACCCTATCGATCTTGACGACGACGTTTACTGGCAAATCCCGCAATGTAGCCTTCGGCATCTGGGGCGCAACCGCGGGAGCGGCAGCGGTTCTAGGGCCAGTCTTAGGTGGATACTTTACGACATACATTTCTTGGCGGTGGGCGTTCTTCATCAACATTCCAATAGGGATCGCGGCTCTCGCCGGAGCTGCGTTCGTTATCAAGGAGACCCGGTTCAAGGATCCAAAATATACAACTGACTATGCTGGGCTAGTCTTGATCACCGCCGGCTTGGCTAGTGTGCTATTCGGCCTTATCGAGGCCCAGACTTATGGTTGGGTTTTTCCTAGCCAAGAGTTCTCTGTCGACGGCTTCTCATGGCCGACCTCATACCCGATATCGCTTCCCCTCCTCTCGATAATAGTCGGGATCATTCTACTGGCCATATTCACTCTCTACGAGATTCGCCGTGCAAGGAAGGGAAGAGTGCCTCTCTTTGATTTCAGCCTGCTCAAGTACAAGGGCTTCCGGTATGGACTATTCACCGTAACGATCGTCGCCATGGGCGAGTTTGGAGCAGTCTTCATCATCTCAATATTCCTGCAGACTGTCAAGGGACTGTCCGCGATAGATGCGGGCCTCACATTCCTGCCGATGGCCATCTCAGTGTTCATCTTTGCCCCAATCGCCGGTATTCTAGCCACCCGGTTTGGACCCAAGTGGATTATCACCACCGGCATGGTTCTAGAAGCCACTGCCCTCTTCAGCATGTCCCAGATCGTCAGCATCTCCAACCCGGTATACTACCTCTACCCAATCCTTGTCATCTATGGCGCTGGAGTTGGACTGGCCATCAGCCAGGTTACAAGCACGGTCTTGATGAGTATACCCTGGCAGAAGGCGGGCGTAGGATCAGGGGCCAACAACACAGTCAGACAGATAGGGTCAGCCTTTGGAATCGCCGTAATAGGCGCTATGCTGGTAGCTCAGATATCCACCGTGGGACAGGCCGAGCTCGCAGCCAGTACGGTCAATTTTGGCCAGATGGGAATCGCCACCTTGAAGGCAGCCTTCAATTCGGGATTATCGGGAGGAATAGACCCATCACTCATCGCCAGCTTTGGTACCAATTGGCTTGCTGCGAGAGGTATCATCTTTGACGCGCTTACTCAGGGAACCCGTTGGGCTGCATTTACAGCAGGCATCTTCGTCTCGATGGGAGCTCTGAGCTCTCTCCTGATTCCCGACCCGAGGCCGAAACAACAGAACAAAGCGGCTCCAAAAGTCATGGTTGAGGAGTCTCAAGCAGTTGGAAAAACCCTTGGAGCAATCGTGATAGGTCAGTTCCTCGCGATACTCGGTCTGTCCGCAGCTCTGTCCTCAGAGTACCAGTCAAACCCGTTCATGCAACAATGGTTCTCCAGCTACGCCTGGCCCCTCGGCTATCTTCTAGGCAATTATCTCGGCTCCATGATGATCGGGATCATTGGAACGATCCTGATCTTATGGAGACTAGTCATACGCTAAGAGCTTAGAGAAGTGGAAGTATCAGAATTAGTCTGGCCTGGCAACTTCCGTCCAGGTGGATCCGCAGTAGCGACAGTCGTGATATCTGAAGGAGGAGACAAACTCAGGCCGTGTGTAGATGCACGGGCTTACCTCTCCGCAGATTGGGCAGAAGTGATCCGTTTCGTATAGCCTCTGAATGGGTTGCTCGGGGCTAGCGCACTTGACCCAGGGCGCGTTCGATGTGTTGCTTATAGACGGAAGCTGGATACGCCCCCACAATACTATCTTCGACACTGCCGTTCTCGAACAGCATTATTGTCGGGATGCTCATTATTTCATATCTGGACGCTACTTCCTGGTTGGCGTCGACGTCGACCTTGACGAACTTGACTTTGCCTGCGAACTCGTTCGAGAGGGCTTCAATCGTCGGAGCTATCGCATGACATGGTCCGCACCAGTCTGCGTAGAAATCTACGAGAACTGGGACGCTGGATTTGAGAACTTCGGTGTCGAACTCACCGTTGTTAAGGCGGATTACTTTTCCGTTAGTCGTTTCTTTGGTCATCATAGAATACAGCATGGGCCGGACAGGATATAAACATATTGATGAACATCTATATCATCATTCGGAACGATTATGGCTGAAGATATCCGAGAGATTGGATAGATGCATATCGAAACGTTAATAGTTTCGTTAAACCTAGTTGGTCTGTGATGAAGCTCGCTACCGAGGATTTCGATCGTATCAGCAAGGCCCTGGCTGACCCACAACGTTGTGCAATCCTGCAGAAACTTGCAATGACAGGGAAACTGAACTGCTCGGATGTCGGTGCTTTTTTCGACGTCTCGCAACCCACGGTTTCTCATCATCTGAAGGAACTTGCCACAGCTCACGTCGTCGAGAAAGAGAAGCAAGGCCAGTTCTGCTTCTATCACGTCAACAATGAGGTCCTTTCCGCGTACGTCTCGGAACTCCAGCGTCGATTGGGCTTGAACGCGATTCTAGCAGCGCCGCGCGCACGCTAAACAGAACATATAGACGTTCATCAATGCGTTTATATATTCAGAGTTCATTACTGATACCATGACTCAATATTCGGAACCGTGGTCATTACAAATAGTAGTAGCGAAGGAATTCCCAAGAAATTATCGCTCGTTCATCCATCGCGGGAAAAAGAACCGGAATGAACAGTCGAACCTCGAGAAAATATACTCTGAAGAAGTGGAGGTCGCCCGGCGACATCCTCATCCTGCTGACAAAACGGGATTCAGCTGACGGTCCAGACTAAAACTACGAGATCAATGTCTTCGGGCAAGCCACGCGGGTCAGAAGTCGTTTTGTCTCCCTGTATTCTGATCCGTTTTCGGCGATAGAAGGAAGACTTTGAAGGTGTCTAAGCGATGGTAGAGACAGGAAGCCCGGCACCTAGATTCCGACTCCAGACGAGCACTGGAGAGTACGTTAGCCTCGAAGATTTCCAAGGAAAGAAGAACGTCGTCGTCTACTTCTATCCGAAAGACTTCACGAAAGGATGCACAGCAGAGGCCTGCGAGTTCCGCGACTCATACGAGGAGTTCAAGAACCTCGGGGCTGAAGTCATCGGAATAAGCAACGATGACCAAAAGTCGCATGACGCCTTCGCGGCGCAACACAAGCTTCCCTTCATACTCCTGAGCGACCCAGACGGATCGGTTAGGAAGTCCTACGGCGTAAAGAAGACCTTCGGATTGGTCCCAGGGCGAGTAAGCTTCGTCATAGACAAGGGGTTAATCGTAAGACACGTCTTCTCGTCCCAGTCCAGGGCGACAGCGCACGTGGGCGAGGCGTTGGCCGTTTTGAAATCCTTGACTTAGTTGGAACTAGTTGTCCGGAGTGGAGCATGCTTGCTAAGGAAGATTCAACTCTACGGCCGCATCAAATCCTGCGTAATATTTCTTGACGTCAGTTGCCCCATGCTTCTTCCTGAACTTGTCGGCTACGGAGGCGACCCTCTTCGAGTCGCTAATCGTGTTGGCAGGAAGTTCGAGCGATATCTTCCCAGATGAAATCTTGATTCGTCTCGATTTCAAGACGTTCTTGTACCATTGATTCTTCGAGCCTCGGACAGGCATGAGAAAGAGGGTCTTTCCTTCCCGGACGAACCATACTGGCGTCAAGAATTCTCGTCCCGATTTCCTTCCGGTAACCGTGATCTGTAGTTCCACTGAAGAATCGAGAGCTTTCTGGATCTCTGAGCTGTTCATGAGAGATCATCCCATCTACCATAATTTAGTCGTTGCTCAAGCGGATCATCGTCTCCAGATTTGTTGAGAAAAAGTCTTGCAGTCTCCTGATCGTGTCCAATCACTATGAATTGAAGGGGTTGGGTCCCTAAGGTCTATAGGCTAGTGACATTCCTATCCTAGTGCACGCTGATAGGAGGTGTACTAGGCCGATGAGTCGTAGTTCGTATGGCAGTCCTCGGACGATGCATAAAGTAGTCTGCTCTGACTGTGGCAAGGAGACGGAAGTCCCCTTCCAGCCCACAGAGGGAAGACCAGTCTACTGCCGGGACTGTTATCAAAAGCACCGCAGGTACTAGGAATCCCTAAACTAGGGGCCTAGTCCACCCCCTTTCTTTTTTATCGATGCCTAAGTTCTGGCTGGGCCTCGAGCTTGGCCAGATATCATTCTCATTAGCCGTTCCTACATCTTAAATCCCGAACACTCCTGAAAACGTCGGCCGATCGAAAGTGGCGGACCCTATCCTACTCGCCAACAATCTCTGGGTAATTATCAGTGGCCTACTCGTCTTCACCATGACGATCTCTGTAGGATTCTTGGAAATAGGAGAACTCGGTTCAGATCTAGAGATAAGTCTCCTGAAGACCATGCTGATCACTGGCTCAGCTCTGTTCTTCATGGCGCTAGTCGGATTCAATACCGCCTTCGCGCCAACAATCAACGGCGTCATAGGCAATCCCCTCTACACAGGACTGTTTCTAGGAGGCTCATCGATTAACGTTAGCGGCCTTCTAACCGGTGCCTGGTGGTCCCAGCAAAGCACAGGACTAACGATCGGGACATACTTCCTTTTCGAAACAGCATTTGCTTCAGTCACGCTCGCTCTTGTTGGAGTAATCGTATTGCGAAAAATGAAAATGCAAGCCTTCTTTGCATACTCCATCGTCTACTTCATCATCATCTGGAACCTGCCGGCAGCATGGATATGGAATCCGACTGGCTGGCTCGCCCAGATGGGCATGGCTGATTTTGCTGGAGGACTAGTAGTTCATGGAGCCGCTGGAGCAGCGGGCCTCGGAATTATCCTTCAGATCTGGCGAGAGGAGAAGAAGAGAGGGCTCGCAACCAGCCCGCAGGTACCGACCAAACTCAACTTGCCCTGGCTCACTTTGTCGATACTCCTTCTCTGGGTGGGATGGTTCGGCTTCAACCCGGGAAGCGTCCTCGCTTTCAACAATGAAGCAATGGTGGTCGTACTTACAACGTTCCTGGCCGCAGCTTCCGCCTTCCTCTCCGTGATGTTCTTCAGATATCAGATGACGAAGGAGACGCCAAGCCTGATCTACGCCGCTAACGGGGTCTTGATGGGCCTCATTGTCATAACGCCACTTGCCGGATTCGTTAGTCCTCTTAGCGCCGTCATCTTGGGACTGCTTGGCGGACCACTCTATTTGATCGGGGAGAAGTGGTTTGGAAAATTCAAATGGTTCACAGATCCCGTAGGATTGTTCCCAGGACACTTGCTGGGAGGAACATTCGGGGTCCTGATGATTCCATTCTTTGCTCAGAAAGCCTTCGTGTCAGCATTAGCGAGCCTCACATTCCAGAACGGAAGCTTGGTGCCCCCGTCACTGCCGGACGGGCTATTCTTCGGGGGCGGAGTCTCTGCGCTGAACCAACTCGGGATAGAGGCATACGGGATTATTGTGGTTATGATTAGCGTCTTCATCCTATCCTACGCGACCTCCTGGCTGATTTCAGTCGCGATGCATGGGATCACTAACAGTACAACCAAGAACTGACCCCCTGTTCAAGAAGTCAGCTGGTTCGTTCAGCCTCAATGATTACCATCCCGCCGAACAGGAACTCGTGAAGCCTCGCCGAACCGAATTTCTGTTCAGCCCAACGAGTGACGCTACGATTTTTCCCTAGCTTATGAAAAGTTGGAACAATCATTCGAAAGGGATTTTCCTTCGTTCGTCCGCTGATGAAGAATCTTGCAATGATCGGCATGATCACGGCGACATAGAGCGCAATCAGTTTTTGTCGGAACAGCCCGTCAGGTTTTCCGACATCGACTATCTCCAGCCGACCCCCTAGATCCACCACTCGGGCAAACTCTACCAGGGACAACGCTTTGTCGCGAACATCTCGATAAGAGAAACATGTCAGGACCCCGGAGAAGGCAGCGAGACGGAAGGGAAGGTTTTCCGCTACACCGAGCACCGGATGGAAGCGGGGTCCGAGCGCAGCCTTCGCGTGTTGCAGGAGGACTTGCGATGGATCGAGTCCAGCAATTTTCTCGAACCCATCTTCAAGCATCATTCTACTACCTGTCCCAGGGCCCGTGCCTGAGTCCAAGATCCAGTCCGTTCTGTATTTTTCCAGTCGACGGATTGCTCTCCGCCTGAGAGGTCCAGCGAGGCCCATCGAAATTATTTCGCTAATCGACTCGTAGAATGGAAGAGCGTGTTCGATCGCTCTAACCACAGCGTTCCACTCGTCTGTCGTGTGAGTCGAGGAGTGTCCCCGGATTGATTTCTATGGAATCCAGTCCTTAAATAGCCGGTCAGCGAAAACTAGTATTGGAAATCGCTAGTTCATCATCGAGGTTAGAATTTTGGACGTTGACGTATCCCCCAGCAGCATCGGCGTCTCCGAGGGACTTGACCGCAGCTTCAACTTCTCTGAAGTCTTTCAACTAGTCAAGAAATCTGTCAAGAGCAGTCTCGGAAAGAGACGAACAGGGTTGATGCTGGGTCTTGCTGATCTGCCAGAATATATTGGTGCCTTCCACCAGATGGGGTCAAATTTTATCGTCATGAACAGAAGCCTACTCGACCAGGTAACACACATCGCGAAGGATCGTCAAACCCTCAACGCCTACGTCTTCTACACTCTACTCCACGAATACCTGCACACTCTAGGTTATGTTGATGAGGGTGAGGTGCGACGGTTGACCCGTCAGATCTGCGCTAGGGTCCTAGGACTCGACCATCCGGCTACAAAGCTGGCCATAGATGGGCCGGCGGTTATGTTTCCCGAACTCACTTTCCAGCACCACGGAGAGCTCCGGTCTCGGAGACTTCCCAAGTTCGAGATCGTCCGCGAGTTCGAGAGAGAATACAAGAGCTACGTGGCGTAGTCGCGAGACACCCGCCCGATTTCTCCTCATAAAAATTTCAAGGCATTCTCGGCTATGGGTAGCGCCAAGGCTCTATGCTGAGGCGGTAACTGGGCCGGACCAGCAATGGCTGGGGATGAGTTCTCTGAGTTTTGTGGCAATCATAGGTGGGTATTTCTTTGGCATGAACACGGTCATCGGACCGTTGCTGGAGGCGATCTTGAGCTTGGTCTTGGTAAGTTCTACCTGACTCATGTTTTCGTACGGTATCTCCATGTCCCCGCGGGTGACCGTCATCAGACTGTTCTCTCTCTGTATCCTGTCTCTTCTTCGCTGGCTCACAAGCTCTCCCACAGAATAACCCGTGAGGCCTCCGACAAGGCCCCCTATGATGGCAAAGACCAAGGCCACCGCCATGATTCTACCTCTCGAGGCTAGCTTCTTCATTATGAGCTTGGTGTCGGAGAATACGAGTTGGTAGGTGCCGGATCGGGAACTGGCCTTGTCAACGATTAGCTTGACGGGTCCACTAGGTTCAGGTTGAAAGATGAGTCCAGGAGATCTTGGTGTGATTATTCCGAGGAGGATGTTCAGGAGACCGATAGCCCCGATGATCTCAATAGGGTAGCCCAGTCCGATCCATAGGAACAGCCCGAAGATGATGATTCCCAGGCCGGTAAACACTATGATCGTTCGCATCGCTACAATTCTGTCCTGGTTTGATTCAATAAACGAATTGATACCGACCAATCGACTGGAGCGGTAAATGTTAACGGGACGAGCTAGGTGCCTCTCATGATCTGGCAAACAAACCCTCAATAATGCGGTTATCGGACCAGGTAGGTCGTACCTGGCTACTTAGTGCAAGAATCTCATCCAAACATATCAGGAAAGTCTGATTTTCGAGCGAGAAACGCACTGAGAGCTTCGGGCACAATTCTACTACTTGGAGGCATAGGATTCGACAAATTCTAAGTTCATGCTCATGGTCAGCCCCGAGACGTTTCGTAGACTTGAGGCGAAGGCGAAGAAGCGGGGCGTCAAAATCCAAGAGTTGCTTAGGGCCGTGGTCATACCTGAGTGGCTACGGGTGAATGAATAAAATCAGACGAAAACGATATTCGAGTGATTCCCATCCTCTACGAAAGTGGCTATGCCTATTCTCTGTTCGGGGTCCGTCTATAGTTTCCACTGCCCGGGACGGGCGTTTCAGGCATGTGAATCTCCGCCGATGTAGTCTAGGAATCCTTTCAGCTTCCAGTAAGCATCAAGAAATTCTAGCCCTCGATGGGTAATGGAGTACCCGGAGTCCTCTCCGGTTTGCATGAGGACCAGGCCCGATGAGGATAGATCCTTGAGATAGCCCTTGGTCCGATCGACAGGTAGGCCCACGGCATAGGAGACCCGTGTTATTCTGGTCAATCCCTTCCGTTTCAACGCTTCTAGTATCTCGGCGTAGATGTCCATCCGAGACCGTTTAGCAGGCTGCAACTTCTCAGAGGGGCGCCCTGGGTAGGTCGTTGACCTTGGAGGCTGGTTTTGCGAATTTTACGTCGGGTGAGGCTTCGATAGTGTCCGTGTAAAGGACCTCGCCTTCGACGTGGACTCCTGCCTCGATGACTCCTTCTCTGAAATAGAGGTTCCGCGCTCTTGACCCGTGTTCCATTGCTAACGTGTCCGCGTAGACGTCCTCGATTCGGCCGCCGTGTCCGACGCTCACTTTTCGTGCGACGATGGGTCCGCTCGCTCTGGATCCGTGTCCTAGCTCGACAGTGTCTCCTTTTGTTCCCTTGATGGTCTTGAGGTCTCCGCCCACTTCGATACTTTTCTGGGCGATGATCTGATCTGCTTCCATGGAGCCGCCGACCTCCAGGGAGTCGAGTCTGAGTTCTGCACCGATGTATGCTCTGCCTCCAATGTCCAGGTCCTTTTCCAATGTGAGGCTTCCGGATACTCGTAAGAGTCCTCCGACGTCCACCTCAACCCCTTTTCCGTTTCCGTTAATCGATGCCATGCCTCCCACGTCTAGAGAGTTGAATGAGAGGTCGGCTTTGCTCTCGAATTTTCCTCCCACATCAATGTCTCCCCCTTCGCCGCCTTCCACAAGTGTCGCGAGACCGCCTACGTCGATCTTTGAGAATTTTAGCGGCTTGGTCGATTCGAATTTTCCACCTACATCCACATCCTTTGAGACCTCTCCTCCACCGATCCGTGCCATTCCTCCGACATCGAGCTTTGTGGATTTGACCTGTCCGGCTATGTCGACGGTGCCTCCAACATCCACCTCTTCGACATCGGCTGTTCCCTGGACTTTGAACGAGCCGCCTACGTCCACTTTCTTTCCGGAGATGGTTCCTCTGACCTCGAGGACTCCTCCTACATCAAAATCGTCGGCCCGGGCGTTTCCGCCTATCTTCAGGGCTTTGTCGACACTAACGGTAGTTGCTTCGAGAGACCCATCGATCGCAAGCTGTCCGTCGTCGACCTTTACTTCGCCTTTGGCGTTGAGATCGCCCTCGATTCTGATTTTTCCGTGTCGAGCTGAGAACTCTGAGCATGACAGGCCTCCATGGAACTCCGCGTCTCCATCACAGGATACTCGTCCCGTTACTTGGATTACCTTGTCTTCTGATTCTATTCTTGCTGCCTGGCCGACTCGTAGGTCGCCCTCGACATGGCCAAGCTTGGCTGTCGCGCCGCTGTTTACGGAGACATCGCCCATTATCTGGTGGCCCTTATCGAGTAGCCAGTCTTAGATTGTTGGTCGTAAGCCAGTTCTTGGCGGTCGCTTGCTCTATTCTCTCTTGGTCTATTTTGACGTGACACATTTCTCGTCGATCGCTCTATGTCTCGCCGCGGCTTATAACGGCCGTGCACGTTGAATAGTCACCAGAAGTGATTACAAGCAAAATTTTCGGAGAGATGCTCGAAACAGGGAAAGCGCAGGCTACTGCGAATTAGTAAGACCGCCGTGTGAGCCTCGGATTGCAGACCAGATTGCAATGAGGGAATATACTCCTCCGAAATAGGTCGCTATCCTACCAGTCCAAGCAATCGGATCCCCAACAGTTCTACCGAAGTAGAATGCGGCCAATCCTATTGTCGTCAATGCCAAGGCCATCGAGTACCAGAACAAGATTCCCGATCTTGAATCATGATATAGCCTCATGAAAAGGATGGAAGACGTTGCGAACAGCAAGAGTCCCGCCGCTACAACGACCTGCCTCAATACAGTAGAACCAGCTCCAGGAACAAAGAAGGCAGGAGTTGCGCCTACAAGCGCGAACACTGTCAGTGCTGAAAGGAAACCGACTGCGCCACCGTAGGCTAGAAGTAACTTCGTTTTGCGCCACTTTGAGTCTCTGGATGAACCTGCACGCATCGTGGTCGTAGCGCTTGCGATATAGAAGAGTGAGGCGAACAGGGCACCTGAGTTACTGATGGTCACCGCAACATTCGGCCCGCCTGGAGGGCCAAGCAACCAGCCTGCTACCACGCTTGCGAAACCCCAGGCCAGAGTCCCGCTACCTAGCAAGAGAATGGTCCGCGAACCTCCAGACAGATAGCTCTTCAGAGAAATGTAGGCGACCACGACCGCAGTTCCAAAAAGGAACAAGGTCTGTAGCGTCGCGAAAACCAATAGTGGGTTGAAGGCTACACTCGCCGCCACGCTGGTGGGCAGAATCACGTCAAATATTGCGATCAGCGCGACAAAAATCGGCACAGGAGCTACTCCAATGCGTCTGGTCGTATTAGGGGGAATCAAACTCAGATTCCTTGCCAAGGGCAGAGGATGGAGATTTGGTTGAGTGACGTCTTTCCAAACACTCTCTCTGTGGCTATTGCTTATGTTTCGTCCTTGTGAACGCGGTGTCCCAAGCTCCAGCAACTTCTTGTGTCAATGATCTGTGCGGGGAACCCGTTATGATCCCTTCATATCCTAAGAAAGGCGCGGCGACTCTTAGCCCGTGACCAGTTATCTCGTATTCTCTCAAGCGCTTGTCATGATCGCTCCCTCTCATCTTCATTATAGCCAGGGCTTTCTTCATCGAAGAATTGATCTCCACGAATTTCAACAGGACGAGGCAGTCGATGAGAAAACTCATGCCGATTTGTGTAACCGCATAGGAACTCTCTGGCCCCTGTTGGGCTTCCCAGATCACTAGGGGGCTTATTCCCCTTGTCTTGATGTACATTAGTATCCGGTAGGCTTCCTTGCGAAGATCGCCCCTTGGCACATACATTTCCAAATGGTTGAGAGAGTCGATTACCATTCTTCGCGGCTGTAGTTCCTTGATCGTTTCTCCGAGTAACTGTTCTTCTCCCTCAGGATCCAGGAGGAGATCGGGGCTTGTACATACGACCCTCAGCTTGTTTTCGGACTCTAGCTTTCTTAGGTCCCAGCCGAAGTTTTCTGCATCACGATAGATCTGGTCCGGGAGTTGTTCGAAGGTGAGGTATACTCCAGGCTCGCCGAACTGGGTTGCACCGTTCACGAGATATTCCAGGGCGAGGGTGGTCTTTCCGGTTCCCGCGCTTCCGGCTACCATTACCGCGTCTTTGTCCATGAATCCTCCTCGGAGCATCTCATCCAGCTCAATGATTCCGGTCTTGTTTCGGGCCATCCCTAGGCTTCCTTTTCTGCATCGTTGACATCTGTCGAGGTTAACATGTGGAAGAGTTTGTTTTCGATATTCATTTTCTTAAGACTCCTCTTTGGAGCAAGGAAAGATCCTTCCTTGCAAGTCTCATAGAGGTTTCGAAGTCGAGCTCGTTGCTCGATGTGTAGTGAAGATTCAGCTTCTGGAAGAGCTCTTTCACTATCATCCGTTCCAATGTCAAGGCTCCGAATCCGAAGTAGAACTGGAGTTCTCGGTGAAACTCGCTGGGCTTCTCGGCGTAGGTCTGAAGAGTCTGTTTGAGAAGCGGCACGAGTGTTTGCATGACTGTTTCTCCGAGAGTATTGCGCAAACCGTCTTTAACTGACTCTTGAAATATGCTGGAGAAATCCGATTTGAAGTCCAACCATTTCTCGTCCAAAAAAGTATTCAGAGTCTCTAGCGAGTTAATGAAAAGCGGTTCCAGTGGCGATTAACTATCTCGTTACTGATGCAGGACAGATTTAGGGACATGAAGGCGTCTGGTCGGAAGAGGTTTCAGCCTTAGTGCGTATCTCTTTGCGTCCAAAGCAGGTACAAGAAAGACAAAGTGAGAGAAGGACCTCGAAGCTCAGGCCTTGCCATCCCAAAATGTCGGTCGGAACTTCGAGTCGGAGAATCTCTCAACCGAGAAAAACCGCGATGATAATACGGTCTGCAAACAGATTCTAGAGTCAGATCCAACAATTAGGGTCGCCGCATTCATCGAAGGAGCAGAGGTTACAGGCTACGCGGAAACCCCGAGGACAAAGAATGTCCTTAGCCGGAGTATTGACCTTCGCAAGAAGATTGGGTTCTGGGTAAGTATTATTACAGAGATGGCGAGGCAGACCGACGAGTTGTTTGGTAGCACAGAGTACGTGCTTATCACACACAAAGGGTTGAAAATGGTGACAATTCCTTTGTCCGCAAGAAGGTCTCTCGGCCTCTCGCTTGATCGTGCAGCAGACACAGAAAAGCTCATTCTGAAGATAATGACAAAGTTTGATCTCGCATCAAGCAATTGAACATCCAAGCAACCGAATCTAACAGCATGAGTTTTTCAACGAAGAAGGAATGAATCTTATCCGCTGATTTCTCTAAAATATGATCGATTGAGATCGGGAATTAGGTCCCAAGTTGGGACTCCTAATTCTGCTTTTGATGAGATGCGGTCATGCTCTAAATCGCTTTCGGTCCGTGTTACCCAATTGGTCACGCCTCCAGGCGGTGGATGATCTGCCTCGCGCGATGCTGTGAGAGGAGGAAGACTATGAGAAACGATGAGGTAGACAGAATCACGAGGAAGGGAACAGTTAGCTTGAACGCGTCTAGGTATGAGGTCGGTGATAGTTCACCGTTGAGAAA
>Ga0209802_1000500_pt1 | contig 29940 bp, 25 predicted proteins | sample GraSoiAngelo_129_FD_185886 | JGI IMG/M metagenome (GOLD analysis project Ga0209802, IMG submission 185886) | Grasslands soil microbial communities from the Angelo Coastal Reserve, California, USA - 14_0927_12_40cm (SPAdes) (version 2) | ecosystem: Environmental > Terrestrial > Soil > Grasslands ... | reverse complement strand
CGCAGCCCGCCGTCTGCCTGATCGAACCGCGCCAAGAAAAAGCCGAACCCTTTTTGATTCGCACGCAGAATTTGCAGCGGCGATTGCAGCGCCTTCTAGGCCCTGTTGATCCGGCGAGCAAGCGGCTGAACCTGAGCGCCTTTGCGCGTGGCATCCGCTATCGGCTGACGGGCTCGCCCTTCGAGCAAACGCTCACTTACTATCAGCACGCCAAGCAGCTTTTTCCAAAACGCTACCGCGATCTGATGCGCCTGCAGCCTCCGGCGGTCCTGAAAGTGAATCTGCGTAATGCCTATCCGCGCTGCTATGTGACCAGGAAGATCCAGCTGGATGAGAACGGCAGTCCCGCCGCGGGTTCTTATTACGGCCCATTTCCGTCGCGGCGCGCGGCGGAAGCGTTTGCTGAGCGGGTGCTGGACCTATTCAAAGTGCGGCGGTGCCAGATCAAAATCCGCCGCGACCCCGCGTTTCCGGGCTGCATTTACTCCGAGATGAAAATGTGCCTCGCGCCGTGCTTCGCGGGCTGCACGAAGGAAGAATACGACGTGGAGGTGCAGCGCCTGGTGCAGTTTCTGGACACCAGCGGCGGATCGTTGCGATCCACTTTCGAAGAGGAGCGGGAAAAAGCCAGCGGGCAACTGGATTTCGAACGTGCGGCGGCCCTGCACAAGAAGGTCGAAAGGCTGGATGAAGTCTTGCGCGGGCAGCCCGAGCTGACGCGAAGGATTCAGGATGTGAATGCAGTGATCCTGCAGCGTGCCACGGAAGAGCAAACGATTGGTGTTTATGCGGTGCGCGGGGGCAGGCTGGCGGAACCATTTTTTCTACGTTTCGGCGAGATAGCAAGCCAGCCGCGGTCCGCCGAGCAGATTTTCCGCGATTATCTCGAGCCAATCGCAACTTCGGTGACCGCAGACCTCGGCGAGCATCTGTGGCTCATCGCACGGTGGTATTACAGCAATCCGCGCGAAGGCGAGATTTTCTTTCGCGAAAAAGACTGGCCCTATCGTAGGATTCTCCGGGCGTGCTCTCGCTTGCTTGCGCCGAAGACGGGCGAAGCGGAAAAAAGTCCGCCACAGGAGACGACACGACCGCCCGAAGGACCTGAATGACTGCATCCGCCACGAAAGAAGGAACCACGCGCTACACGCAGAAGTTTTCGGGGCGCGCTGCGGATGGGCATTTCCGGGAAGCCCACAGAATGGTGCTCTCCTCCCTGGGAATCGGAACGTATCTTGGCCAGCCCGACGAAAAAACGGACGAGAACTACACTGCGGCCGTGGTTGCCGCGGTCGAGAACGGGATCAACGTCATCGACGCGGCGATCAATTACCGGTTCCAGCGCAGCGAACGCAGCATCGGTGCGGCGCTGCGACAGCTTGCTGCGAAGGGATTCTCGCGCGAGGAAATCGTCGTGTGCACGAAAGGCGGATTCCTGACGCCCGATGGCGCGATGCCTGGTGACCCCAATGAATATTTTTTCCGCGAATATATTCAGCGGGGAATCTTCAGTGCCAAAGATATCGTCGCAGGCGGCCATTGCATGACCCCCAAATTCCTGAAGGACCAGCTCGGACGCAGCCTGAGAAATCTGGGAGTGGAATGCATCGACGTCTACTACTTGCACAATCCCGAGACGCAGCTTTCGGAAATCCCGAAACCGGAATTCCTGGACCGCGTGCGCGAGGCGTTTGAATTTCTTGAATCCGTGGTCGAAGCACAGGTAATTCGCTATTACGGAATGGCCACGTGGAACGGCTTCCGCCAGGACGTGCCTGAACCCGATGCGATGCAGCTTGGCGAGATCGCGCAGATCGCGCAGGAAATTGCCGGCGGAATGCACCATTTCCGGTTCGTGCAGCTTCCGTTCAACCTGGAGATGACCCAAGCGCTCACGCTCGGGAATCAAACGCTGCGCAGACGAGAGCGCACGATGGCGCAGGCCACAAACGATCTGGACATCGCGTTGATCGCGAGTGCGTCGCTCCTGCAAGGTCAGGTGGCGCGGAATTTGCCGGGATTCGTTGCGGAGGCGTTCGGTTTGGAGAATGATGCGGAGCGCGCGCTGCAATTTGCGCGTTCGTCGCCGGGAATCACCACGGCGCTGGTGGGAATGTCGCGCGTGGAGCATGTCAAAGCGAATTCCCGGTTGATGGGCGTGCCTCCGGCTACGGTGGACGAGTTCAGCAAACTTTTTTCGCGCGGAGAAAGCGCCTGACCACAGAAAAATGTCAATTCAAAAGACCTACGGAAACCCAAACGTTGCTAGACGTTGCTAGAGATATTTGCCATCAATGGCGAAGCAGAAAGACATTGTCGCTGAGCCAGTTCGTGATGGCGGCATCGAGTTCGTTGAGCTTGCCAGAAAAGAAGTGATCGACTCCTTCCACGACAACCAGATAATTGTCCCCAGGAAGGGATGCAACAAGAGCCTTGACGTTCTCCCTCGCGCCGAATTGGTCGTCGCCGCCGTGGACAAAAAGTTTCGGTTTGCCGCACTGGCGCAGAAAAGAAAAATCCGTGCTGTTGACGGGAATTCCCAAGCCGATCAAGTGCGAGACACGCGGGTCCTCGCAGCCGACATGCATGCCAACCCAGGCACCAAAACTGAATCCCGCCAGCAGCACAGGCACGCCAGGGAATTTAATCTCCAGAAAGTCGAGCGCGGCGCGCACGTCACCCCTCTCACCGGTTCCGCGGTCGTGTTCGCCCGCACTCAGCCCCGCGCCGCGGAAATTGAATCGCAGCACGGAAAGGCCGAAGGCAGCGAGCGACTTCGCCGCCTGGTAAACCACTTTGTTGTGCATCGTGCCGCCGAAGAGCGGATGAGGGTGGCAGACGACGGCAGCAAGTGGCGGCCGTTGGTGCGCCGCCGCGGAAGGCGTCCAGAGAATCGATTCGAGGCGTCCCGCGGGACCCTCGAGAAAAAAACTGCGCGAATCATGGGCAGCGGCCATCGATGCGCCTCGGAGAGTTTTTCAGTGTAGCGCATCTGAGGAAAGTGCAGAAGAACGCTGGAAACGGCTAAGGTGCGCGGCAAACGCTGACATCGAGGGCAACGCCGTCCGGAGCAGGAGAAACACGCACGACGCGCGCGCGAAATTCACCGCCGGACCAGGGCGTGGAGGCCGAGTCTTTCAGCGCGATCTTTAATTGCTCTCCCAATGAATATTCGCGTTGACTGCGAAAACGCATGCCACGCGAAGAAAAATCGAGGGTCATGGCTTCCTCAAACCAGGGAACGTGTTCCGGACGCACCCGGACAGGAACGCCCAGGGAGCAACGCGGACTGGCGCGCCGCTCGGGATCGCGACGCGTGCGATTCCCGTTGGAAGTCGCGTGGCCATGCTCTTCAAAATGAATCGCAACAGCAAACGGTGCGGGAGCCTCGGACACTCCGAGGGCACGAGCAAACTTGTCCGATTTTGCGGAGCGCGCCTGCGCGGACGCGGTTTGCGGCCGAACCTTCGCGCGTGCGTTGTCTGCACGGGTGATTTCGAGCGCATCGCCAGAGCGAACCACGCGGGCGAGAACCTCGGGCTGGCCATCGGGAAGCGAAGCTTCGTAGGGAAACGTCACCCACAGAGAAGCGCCTGCGGAATGCGGTTCTTTACTGGAAAGAAGCAGACCGCCACGAGACACGTCGAGCGTTTCCGATAATTCGATTTTCTGGCCGAAGGGCGTCGCCCAGCGCAGCCGTGCTGGAAGGCGGATTCGTACGCGGTGATGTTCGCGGGTTTGCATGAAAATAACAGTAACAGTACTGCCCGCGGGTCGGCATTCTCCACAGTATAGGACTCAAGTATCCAAAGCGGCAAGACCTCGTACTAGGACAAAATTCCTTGATTTTCGCGTTGAAGTTTCCGCTATCGGGTGTTAGCGTTGCGGCAAATCCTAGAACGGCGGGGGTTGTTGATGAGTGATGGAGCAGAACGCCGTGAGGCGCGGCGATTTACAATGAGCCTACCACTGCGCGTGATGCCGCGGGGAGCCAAAGGGCGCGAGCTGGACGCGCACACGCGAGATCTCAGTTACCGGGGATTGTACTTCCTGGCCGAAGCCGACTTCGAAGTCGGAAGCGAGATTGACTTCGTCATCACGCTTCCCCAGCAGGTGACGCAATCCGGGGACGTGAACATTCGATGCCAGGGGAACATTGTGCGCGTCGAAGCGTCCGAGAATGGCCGCGTGGGGATCGCCGCGAAGATTGAGCGATACGAGTTTATGCCTGCCGCTGCGACCGCAGCCTGAAACCGCGGCTGCAGAGCGTTGTTTCTCACGATCCCTTCTCCCGCGCGACTCGGAGTGAGTACAATATCCCCGGTGTAGTTTGCCGCAGGGGGAAGCCATGTATCACTACGACGCCCGCATCGCACTGGAAGAGTTGCAGGAAGACGCGCTGCTCCCGCACCCGGTGAAATTGCGCGACATGATTCTGCGAACCAAACTCGACGCGCAAGACGCGCAAGTGCTGAACCACGATTTCCAGGAGTACCTGACGCGCTTCGGCGAATTGCAAAAAATCGGGCGAGAGATTCTGGAGAAACTTGCCGCCGGCCAGCGCAAGGCTTCCTGATGCCATCCGCGAATACGGAATTCCCCTTCCGATGAAGACCAAGTCGCGGGTCTTGTTGCTATCCGCGACCTCCGGCGCAGGCCACGTGCGCGCGGCGCAAGCTCTGGAAAAGGCCTTTTTGGCACGGGGCGATTGCGACGTGGAGCACATCGACGCGCTCCAGTACGTCAGCAAACTGTTTCAGCGCGTTTACGACAAAGCGTACATCTCCATGGTGCGGCGGGCCCCGGAATTGATGGGCTTGCTCTATGAGCGCACGGACCAGCCGTGGCATCACCTGCGGCCGCGCCTGGCGCTGGACCGGCTGAACACCGGGCCAATGATCCGCCTGCTGAAACGCGTCCAGCCGGACCTCTGCGTGGCGACGCACTTTCTGCCCGCCGAGATTATTGCGTGGCTGATCGCTAAGGGGAAATTACGCGCGCACAATGCCATCGTGGTGACCGATTATGATGTGCATGCCATGTGGCTGTGCCGCACGGTGGACCGCTACTACGTCGCCATCGAGGAAGCAGCGGAGTATTTAGCGCGTATCGGTGTGCCGCGGGAAAAATTGCGCGTGACAGGAATTCCGATCGACCCGTTGTTCGCGGCTCCCGTAAATCGAATCGAAGCCAGGAAGCACTTGGGGCTGGACGTGGAGGCGCCGGTGATTCTCATCTCCGCGGGTGGCTACGGCATCGGTCCCGTCGAACAACTGGTGAAAGATTTATTGGCGCTCAAGCAGCCATGGCAGCTTGTCGCCATCGCCGGGAAAGCGGAGAAGACGCGGAAACGTTTGGAAGGATTGGCAAAGGCCGCAGGGAAGCTGCCATCGGGCAAGCCGAAACTCTGCCCCGTGGGTTTTACAACGGAGATGGACCAGTACATGGCGGCGGCCGACTTGATGGTGGGCAAAGCGGGTGGCTTGACCACCTCGGAAGCCCTTGCTTGCGCGCTGCCCATGGCGCTGATCGAACCGATTCCCGGCCAGGAAGAGCGCAATGCCGATCATCTGCTGGAAGCGGGAGCGGCGATTCGCTGCAACAATTTGTCGGCCGCGGCATGGAAAATTGCCACGCTACTGGATGATGCGGCGCGTCTGAATGGGATGCGCGACGCCGCGAGGAAGCTTGCCCGGCCCGGCGCTGCCGCCGCCATCGCCGAGGACGCCCTTCGGCTGATAGACTGAGACCGCAGAAAAATGAAACTGGGGGAGGCGCACTGCGGCGCGAACGCCGCGGAACGCCGAGTTCGATGCGACGCCATACACTGCTGATTGATGCGGACGATACACTGTGGGAAAACAACGTTTTTTTCGAGAAGCTGATTGAAGATTTCATCAGCATCGTCGAGCCTTACGGCTACACGCGCGCTTACATTCGGCACATCCTGAATGAAACGGAACGCAAAAATATCCGGCAATATGGTTATGGCGTGCGCAGCTTCGGGCGCTCGCTCGAAGAAACCTATTTGAAGCTGGCCGACCAGATGGCCAAACGTGAGACGCTGGCGCTAATTCACAGCCGCGTGATCGAGCTGGAGCGCACACCACCCAAAATTCTGGATGGTGTGCCGGAGACCCTGGCGTATTTGACGGAGCGGCACCGGCTGATTCTCTTCACCAAGGGCGAGCCCGCAGAGCAGGCCGCCAAGGTCGAGCGCTCCGGCCTGCAGGGATTTTTTGAGTTCATCGAAATCGTTGCGGAAAAAGATACGCAGACCTACGGCGGACTGGTCCACAAACACAAAATCGTGAAGACGCACGGCTGGATGATCGGCAACAGCCCGCGCAGCGACATCAATCCGGCGATGCAGATTGGGTTGAATGCGGTGTACATCCCGCACCAGCACACCTGGACGCTGGAACACGAACCGGTGGTGGCAGGCTCGGGAAAACTGGTGATCTTGCCGACCTTTCGCGAGCTGCGCAGCCACTTTTAACAGAGCCCGCTGCCCAATTTGGACGTTGTACCCAGCCAGGCATTCGCGAAATCTAATTCCCTGTTACTTCGACCAAGGAGCGGCCCATGGCTACGACGACAGCCTCCCTGCAAACAGACTGGCGGCAAGAGTGGTTCGAGATTGACGACGCAACCTACTTGAATTTGGCAAGCCAGTCGCCAATGCCGAAGGTTTCTATTCGCGCGGTGCAAGCGGCGCTCGAAGCAATAAAAAATCCGCACCATAAAGACGACTCCACGTTTTTCGAAGTGCCCAATCGTATTCGCGCGTCTCTCGCGAAGCTGATCGGCGGGAAGCCTGAAGAGATTGCCCTGACGAGCGGAGCGAGCGCCGGGGCAATGGCGGTCGCGTACGCGCTGGCGTGGAAGCCGGGTGACGAGGTCATCATCGCAAAAGGTGAATTCCCGCTGCATTACACGGCGTGGAAGCCCATGGAAGAACGCGAGGGCTTAAAGCTGAAAATCGTCGCGCCGCGGGGACGCTTCATGACCGTTGACGATTTGATTGCGGCCATGACTCCAAAAACGCGGGTCGTTTCGGTGAGCCTGGTGCGCTATGACGATGGCTCGTTGCTGGACGCACCGCGCGTGGCGGCGGCGTGCCATTCACAGGGAGCGCTGTTCCTGCTCGATGTGAGCCAGTGTTGCGGCGCGATGAAAATGGACGTGCACCAACTGGGGGCGGATTTTCTGGTCTGCGCGGGGTACAAATGGCTGCTCGGCCCGTTTGGCACGGGATTTTTCTGGATCAGGAGCGAGCACCTATCCACGGCGCGGCCAGCACCGTTCTATTGGATGGCGGTTGCGGGCTCGCACAATTTCTCCGAATTGAATTTCGATGACCCGAGGCCTGGGCCGAACGCGAGACGTTGGGATGCTCCCGAGTGGGCCAGCTATTTCAATTTCAACCTGGTAGCCATGGACACTTCCGTCGAACTGGTATCGCGCATAGGACCGGAACGCGTTGCGGCGCACAACGGAAAATTGATCGATTTCCTGTTTGAACGACTGCCCAAAGATCGCTGTGTTCCGGCGAGCCCCCCAGACGCAGCACACCGCGGGCCGTATGGGTGCTTTGCCGCGCGGAGCCGTGAGAAAACGACCGAACTTTACCAGCGCCTGCGGAAAGAGAATGTGATCGTGAGCCTGCGCGAGGGGAATATTCGAGTTTCACCTCATCTGTATAACACGGAGCGGGACATCGACCGGCTCATCAGCGTGGTCACTCCATGACCCCATCGCAGCCGTGGCCCAGAATCGCCGTCGTTGGCGCGGGGGCCGTGGGGGGATATTTTGGCGGACTGCTGGCGAGGGCCGGCGCACCAGTCATGCTGATCGGGCGTCCTGCGTTCGTCGAGGCGGTTACGAAGAATGGCCTGTTTCTGGACACGTTGCACTTTCAAGAAAAAGTGCGCGTTGTGGCTTCTACAGAAATTGGCGCTGTGCGTGGCGCAGATATCGTGCTTTTCTGCGTGAAGACCACGGATAATGCCGCCACCGCGCGCGCCATCGCTCCGCTGCTCTCGCCGGGCGCGCTCGTTCTTAGCATGCAAAACGGCGTCGACAATGTGGAGCAGATTCGCGCCGCGGCCGCGATGGATGCGCTCCCTGCCGTGGTTTACGTTGCCGCTTCCGTGCCCGAGCCCGGCCGCGTGAAACACGTCGGTCGTGGTGACCTCGTGATCGGTCCACAAAACGAAAAGACGGAACGCCTTGCGGGGGTTTTTTCGCGGGCGAACGTACCCTGCCGGATTTCCGAAAACATCGAAGGCGAACTGTGGACGAAACTGGTTTGGAACTGCGCGTTAAACGCCGTCTCCGCACTGGGCCGCGCGAAGTACGGCCAGATTACTGCGAGCGCCGACGCGTGGAAGGTGGTCGAGACGGCAGTTTATGAAGTGCTCGCAGTGGCACAGGCCGCAAACATTCATCCACCGGGGCTGGAAGATCCCAAGGCCGCGCTGGCGGGCGCACTAAAAATTGCCTCGCAGATGGCCGAGGCGCTTTCGTCCACGGCGCAGGACATGAACCGAGGCAAGCGCACGGAGATCGATTCGCTGAATGGCTATGTCTCGCGGCGCGGGGCGGCGCTGGGCGTGCCAACGCCCGTAAATCATGCCCTGTATGCCCTGGTGAAGCTTGCCGAAGGGCGATCCTAGCCAGTCTCGGGGCGCGCGGGGTACTCGCCGACCTAGTTCACCATAACCACCTCACCCCCTTGGGTTTTTTTGTAAGTGTTGATTCTAAAACACTTAGGCCATCTGTTAAATCGTTTAAAATCAACACTTATGCGAAGATATTGCAAGTGTTGCTTCTAAAGGGGTTACAGTGACAGGGTCGCCGCCTGTATGGAGTTCCTACAATAGAGTCCTCACCACCGGCAGCAATGCAAGTGTTTGAAAACAAAATGGTTGCGGGAGGAGCAACTTGTAAGTGATTGATTCTAAAGAGCCAAATTTGCAACGAAAAGAAACCTTCTTGTACTCCGGCCAAAAAGGCAAAAGCGGCAGCCGGGCTGCCGCACTCCAAAATCTCGCAATATTTCCTGATTCTGATTCTAGCAGAGAAAACCGTTTCGTCAAGGTGTTTTCTCTTTGAAATCTGGAGTTTCGCAGGAGGTACCAACCAATCGATCAGAACTTCGAAGATGGTGCTACTTAGCGAAGATCGGGGGCGTGGAAAGGAATGTGCACGATGGTTTCCAGCTCGACAGGCGTTCCCTGCCGCATGGCCGGACGGAACTTCCACTGACTGAGGGCATTCATGGCGTTGGCATCGAGCTGTTCGTCGATGCCGCGAACCAACTGGATGCTGTCCACGGAGCCGTCGCGGCGAATGACCGCGTAAAGCACCACTTCGCCTTCCACATGCTCGTTGATCAGCGTGGGAGGATATTTCGGATCGATCTTGCGCAGCGGAGCGGGGCCCGATAAATCCGACGAGGCAACCGGAGGGCCGTCGGAATTCATGCGCATCTCGGTGAAATTGAGAATCCAGCTTCCCGTCGCGCTGTTCAGGTTGGGCATGTTCACCAGCATTTTGTAGATTTTCTTGGAAGCAAAAATCTGCTCCGGTTGCGCGCCCGGCGGAAGCACGGTGAAGTTCGGAGGACCCGTCCTCGCGGGCGCGTCGTCGATAGGTGCGTGGGGATCGGGCCGGGTGATGAGCGTATGAGGGGCAGGCGCGCTGATTTTTGCCGCTCCACCGAGGCCGGAAATCCCTTTGTTTGCCGGAGGATTCCCGCCGCTGATGCTCACGTCTATTCCGTTCTTTCCAACGCCGTTGTCTGAACCCGCTCCTCCGCTGCTGCCCACTCCGCCGCCTGCCACGCCGTTAGCGCCTGGAGTTCCCTTGGGTGAGCCACCAGGCACGCCGGGTTGCTTGCCTTCCGGTGAAATCGAAACGCGTGCCGCAAGATTCCCTTGCGGCGGCACAACGGGCGCCGGAGGAGCCGGGGCAGCCGAGAGCGCGATGAATGTTGCTGAATTTCCATTGGCAGCGCTGGGTTGCGCGGAACCAACTTCCGGCGCCGGGCCAGCGTCGCCCGATTGCGCCCGCTGAGCAATGCGGGGCGCTGCGCCTGCATTCAATTCGAGCTTTGGCCGCGCGGGAGCGTTGGCAGAAGTGATCAATGCGAGGTCGCCCGGTCTCTGTTCAAAAACCGGCACATCCGGCGGGGGCGCGTCCGTTACCGTTGCGACTCGACGCTGCTTCGGACGCAGCTTGGCGAGCGCTTCCTTGCTGATTTGCAGGCCAGGCCGCGCCGGGCCGGGCAACTCCTGCAACTGCACGATATTCGGGAGGTTCGGAAGAATCTTTGGCGGCTCCATCGGAGCGGCGGAGTTGATCAACGTCTGGCGCGGATGTGTCGGACGCACAGGGTTGCTGAAAATATGCTGGCGGGGATGGAATGCGTCTGCGCCTTCCGGTGGAAGCGGTTTGTCCGGCGCGCCGCGCGGGGTTGGCTTGGCCTTCGGAGCTTTCGGCTGGAGCCAAGGAAGGTCGTTGATCGATCCCGACCAGGAAAGTTCTGCGTTGTCGAAGGCGGAATAACGGCGCGCGCGCGCAGGAAACTGCGGAAACGGCAGCCCGAGAAAAACGATGTGCCAGAGTGCGGCGGCAACGATGGCGCGGCGGGGGATTCGGCGCTCAATCCAGCAATCCTTGAAGAATCCGTCGAGCGAGAATTTCCTGGGAACCGGCGATCTGCTGAAAATGGCGGCCAGGCTGCTGCCGATTCCCTGATGGAAGCTTCCCCAGGCAATATCAAGCTGGGGCAGGCGCGGGGGGCGCGGACGCACGGCGGGGGCAGGCTTGACAGCCTGTCCGAGAAGATCGAAAGCTGCTTTGGTGGCCTGTCCCGGAGACATGTCCCTTGCGATTCTAACTCATCGTGTTCGCGCGTGGCGGCCAAACGAGGCACACCGCACACGAGCACCACAGAATAGATGAAACTCTGCTCGCGGGGGTTTACTCAGAGCTATTTTCACCGGCAACCGCGGCAGCGCGGCGGTAGAAACTGAGGGCCGCATCGCCTTGTTTGAGAACGCGGTAGCGAAGCAGTTCGCCGGCTACTTCCGGTAAAGCAAAGCTGCGACGATGCTCTGCGACCACGATGCCGCCAGAAGCGAGAAGATCCGCTGAGCCGAGAAATTCTAACACGCGGGAGTAGTCTTTTGCGGCGGCATAGGGTGGATCGAGAAAAATGAAGTCGAAGCGCACGGCGTTCCGTTTTTGACGAGAAGCCAGTTTTTCCAAGGCGCGATGAGCATCCAAGGCCAGTACGGTTGCTCCGGAGCGAATGCCGAGGGATGCGAGATTGCGGCGAACCAGCGCCATGGCGGGCGGATGATTTTCCACAAACACGACTTCAGCCGCGCCACGGCTGAAGGCCTCGATGCCAATCGCGCCGGTTCCCGCGAAGAGGTCAAGAAATCGGGAACAGGTAACGCTTGACCCCAGCACATTGAAGAGAGTTTCGCGCAAGCGGTCGCTGGTGGGGCGAAGCGCCAGGCCCTTCAGGCTCTTCAGGATGCGGCTGCGATATGTACCGGCGATGACGCGCATGAGTGTTGCAGAAGTCAGCGGATTGATGGAGTAGGTGGCCAACGATCCGGTCTTGCTGCCCGGCCTGTTCGGACCGAAGCGATAAGTTTCGCAACCGTTTGCGTGATCTGATCGTTGGGATTGAGCTTTAGCGAGTTTTGAACTGCAGCCTCTGCCTGCGTAATATTGTCCGCGATCAGCAATGCCAACGCGTAATTTGATATCAGCCCGGCGTCCGTGGGCGCTTTTTGCAGTACTTCGCGGCACAGGTGAACGGCTTCCTCCCCTCTGCCCAGAGCAAGGCAAATGCCGGCAAGTTCACGACTGACGCTTGGGTTCGCCTTCTCTAATGCATAGGCACGATGGAAATCGCTGTAGGCAGCCTCGAGCTCTCGCAAGCAACTGTGCGCAATCCCCAGGAACCACAGTGCCGGCCAATTGCTAGGGTTGAACTGAACCACGCGCGACAACATTTCACACCCGCGTCGCAATTGCTTCCTCGCAGCCCTGTTTAGCGGAGCTTGTTCCAAATGATGTTCGACATAAGGCTGTATTAAATCTACAGCGGCTTGGTAAACCTGATTGTGGTTATTGGCATCGACCAGTGGCTCTTGTGGTCGTTTCCAGAACTGCCACCATTTCCGCACTGAATTAAACGGGCGGCCAACGTATCGGAGCTCACCCGTAGTCTTGTGTCGATACACTTCCACCGTACCGTTCGCTTTTAGACCTATGAGCTCAAAGGACTCGCGAAGTTCCTCCACACGGATGAGAGGATCCATGGCGGAATTTAGTTCGAATTCCGGGATGGACAAAGTGCCCCGATCCGTGCCCGCCATCCACACTGAAGGGCACCCTTCGAAGAGTCCGAGCTGGAGCCAGTTACATGGAGAGAAAAACCCTTGTCCTTGTATCACCAAGGCAATTTCGGAGGCAGCTTCCGCTGGGGATAATGCGAGACCGGTGGCAGCAAGACGATTGGCAAAGGTCTGCGCGTCTTTTTGGACCATGAACCCGACACGGCTGATCGTGCCATCCGTGCAAAAGGTCTGGTTTGGACACGAGCGGGCGAAGGCAAGCATGCCACCGGGAAAGTGCGCCTCGATCGTGGCATTGCGCACGACCACGCTTATCGCAATGGCGGAGACGGCCATCAGACCGTAACTTTCAGGCAGACGCGCCAGGGAGTCAAAGCGGTGCTACTTCCAAAACATCGGAAGGCTATCAGTAGGAATAAGCGAATGCAAGGGAACCCTTCTCGCCAACGAGAGGGACATATCTATGTATTACACGTTGACCGACCTTATTCAGCCGACGTGAGCGAGATGATAGCGGCGCTGCCATTCTCCCGGAAGAATCCGCAAGACGCGCTGGAGCTCCTCGCGCTGCGCGGAATCTTCGACGAGTGCAAAGGCCTCCTTGCGGGCGAGTTCGAGCAATTCGCGATCGCGAAGCGGATTGGCGATGTGGAAACCCAACTCACCGGACTGGCGCGTGCCGAAAAATTCGCCGGGGCCGCGGAGGAGGAGATCGGTCTCGGCGATTTCGAAGCCGTTCGAGGTGCGGACCATGGTCTCTAGCCGCGCGCGAGCTTCGTCGGTCATGCGAACCGGGGCGACCAGAATGCAGTGCGACTTGACCGCGCCGCGGCCAATGCGTCCGCGAAGCTGGTGGAGCTGGGACAGGCCAAAACGCTCGGAATGCTCGATGACCATCACGGTGGCGTTGGGCACGTCGACGCCAACTTCCACGACGGTCGTGGAAACGAGGATGTGCACTTCATTTTTGTGGAAGCGCTGCATGACGTCGTCTTTTTCTTCGCTGGAAAGCCGGCCGTGCAGGAGGCCGAGCTTCAGCTTCGGAAAAACTTCCTTCGAAAGACGCTCGTATTCGTCGATGGCGGCTTTCAGCTCGAGCTTCGATTCTTCGATGACCGGATAAACGATGTAGCCCTGGCGTCCCGCAGCCACTTCGCGGCGGAGAGATTCCCAGACGCCGGGAAGGTGCGGCTCGCTGGTTATGCGCGTGACGATGGGAGTGCGGCCGGGGGGCAATTCGTCCAAGACGGAAACATCGAGGTCCCCGTAGAGCGTGAGCGAGAGAGTGCGCGGAATGGGCGTAGCTGTCAGGACGAGAACATGCGGCGCGTGGCCATGCGAAGCCGCTTTGTCCATGAGGCGCTTGCGCTGCAAAACGCCGAAGCGGTGCTGTTCGTCAATAGCCACAAAGCCGAGCCGCGCGAATTCGACGTTCTCTTCGATGAGCGCGTGCGTGCCGATGACGAGCTGCGCTTCGCCGGAGCGAATGCGCTCGAGCGCGGCTTGCTTTTCAGCGGCTTTCAGGCCGCTGATGAGCAACTCGACGCGGTAGCCGGCCTTGCTGAGAATGCGCCGCGCGGAAAGGAAGTGCTGCACGGCGAGAATCTCCGTCGGCGCCATGAGCGCCGCTTGCGTGGCGTTTTCGATGGCGATTACGGCCGCTTGCAGCGCGATGATGGTTTTTCCGCTGCCGACGTCGCCCTGGAGCAGGCGATTCATCGGCGCAGGCTTTTCCAAGTCGGCGGCAATTTCCGAAAGGACGCGTTTCTGCGCGGCCGTCGGTTTGAACGGCAGGATGTGCTTCAACGCTTCGCGCACTTTGTCTTCGCGCACGTGGAAGGCGATAGCGTTCTCCTTGCGCGTGGCCTTGCGGTCCAGAGCCAGGCTGAGCTGATACAGAAAAAACTCTTCGAAAATGAGCCGCTGCTGCGCGGGCGAGCGAAAGGTGTTGAGCGCGTCGAGGGATTCCGTAGACTCGGGAAAATGAGTGTGAATGATGGCTTCGCCGCGCGAAGGGTAACCCAAGCGAGCGCGCAAACTGTCCGGCAAAACCTCCGGGATGCGCGGATCGAGAAGCTGCACGGCCGCATACATGGCGCGGCGAATCTGCTTGGAGCCGAATGTGCCGATGGCTTCGTAGATGGGCACGATGCGCCCGACTTCCGTGGAATCCATCTCTTCGATGTTGAGCAGCTCGATCTGCGGATTAATCATCTCCAGCCGCGCGGGCCGCAGCTTATCGATTTCCGCCTTGCCGTGGAGGATCAACAATTGGCCGGGCTTCAAGCGCCCTTCGAGATAGCCGCCGTGAAAGAATTTACAGGGTAGCAGGCCGCCCGCCTCGTCCTGCACGAGCAAGTGGTAGATGGCGTCGCGGCGGAAGCGCATGGTGCGAATGGCCTGGCCGCTCATCACCCGCGCGCGAATGGTATAAGTGCCGTTGGGCTGGATGTCCTTTACCTTCGAGAAATGGATGCGGTCTTCGTACCGGAAAGGCAGGTAGCTCAGAAAATCTTCGAGCGTGAAGATGCCGCGCTCGGCGAGCAGCCCGGCGCGCTGGGGGCCGACGCCTTTGATCATGCGCACTTCGGAGCTGAGGCTCATGGCCATGACAGGTTCTTTATATCATTCCCGCCGCACGGATACGGGAATGACGAAACTTGCGTGTTTGGGCTGCGTACCGATAGAGTGAGGGACTCGTGTTTCGAACGGGGAGGCCGAGTTGACGGGAGACCGCCTGACAGGATCGGACAAGCGCGCGCTGCTGCTCTGGGTGGCAGCGGGAATCCTTGGCTTGCTTTTTGCCTACAAGTATTTCTTCCACGCCTTTCCGGAAGCTTCGGTCAATTTTCAGGTTTCGCGGGAAGAAGCGTCAGCGCGAGCACAGAAATTCGTCGCGAGCTTGGGCGAAAACGTCAGCGGCTATAAATCTTCCATCATTTTTGATGTGGACGAAGACGCCAAGGTCTACCTGGAACGCCAGCTCGGTTTGCAGGTGGCCAACCGGCTGATGTCTTCCGAGCTGAATATCTGGTATTGGGAGGTGCGTTTCTTTAAGCCGCAGCAGGAAGAGGAATTCCGAGTACGTGTCAGCCCCTCGGGGCAGATTGTGGGCTACGAGCACAAAATCGAAGAGGCGCGCGCGGGAGCATCGCTCGATCGGACGAAAGCGCAATCCGAGGCGCAAAATTATCTCAGCGCGAGACTCGGAATGGATCTTCGCGGCTGGGACGTTCTCCCGGAAGAAGCCAATTCGAACAAACGGCCGAACCGGACCGACTGGTCTTTTACCTGGGAGAAGCACGGCTTTCGCGCGAAAGACGCGCCGTACCGACTGCAGGTCACGCTGCAAGGCGACGGCATCGGCGGCAGCGAAGAGATCCTGAAAGTTCCCGAGGCGTGGCAACGCAGCTACCAGCGACTGCGCTCCGGGAATGACACGCTGGCGCTGTTGTTTACGGTGCCCTACATCGCGCTGCTGGCCGCGGCGGTCTGGCTCGGAATCAAGTTCACGAAACAAGGGGTGACGCGCTGGCGCGGGGCGATTTTGTTGGGCTTGGTGGTTGCCGCACTGCTCTTTCTGCAAAACTTGAACGACTGGCCCCTCTGGGGCGCAAGCTACAATACAAATGATTCGTATAGCACGTTCCTGGCGGGGAGGCTTGCGCTGGCACTGCTCGTTTCTGTCCTCACTGCGCTGACCGTAACGCTGGTTCTTCCTGCTGCCGAACCTCTTTACCGTGCTTCTCAACCCGGCTGCTTGCAGCTATCCCGCGCGTTCACGCTGCGGGGGCTGCGTTCGAAGGAATTTTTCTCCGCAGCGGTGGTGGGCGTGTCCATGGCCGCGGCCCACATCGGGTACGTCGTGGCATTCTATGTCGTGGCGAGCCGGCTGGGCGCTTGGGCGCCGCAGGAATTGAACTTTGATAATTCGGTGAACACCGCGTTTCCGTGGATTTCCGGAGCCGCGATTGGCCTGCTGGCGTCCACGAACGAGGAATTTACATTTCGCCTGTTTGCCATTCCCTTCTTCAGCCGGTCCACGCGATCACGATGGATCGCCGTGATTCTTCCAGCGTTTCTGTGGAGCTTTCTGCACAGCAATTATCCGCAGGAGCCGGCGTACATCCGGGGGATTGAGATCGGGATCGTGGGAGTCATCGCCGGACTGGTGATGCTGCGCTGGGGGATTGTTGCGACGCTCATCTGGCACTACACCGTCGATGCCTCGCTGGTTGGTTTGCTGCTGGTTCGTTCGAACAGTCTGTATTTCAAGATATCGGGCGTAGTGGTGGCGGCAGCGGCTCTCGCGCCGCTGGCCTTTGCGTGTATTTCCTATCTGAGCCGGGGCGAATTCGCAGCGGATGAAGACTTGCTCAATCGAGCGGAGCGCGCGGCGGAAGTCGATATGGCCACCGAACCGGTGGCCGGGAAGAGTGCTAGCGCTACGCGCCGCTACGACGCCCTCGCACCCGGTATGCTGGGCTTTCTCGTCGTTTGCCTGATTGTGGGAGGAGTGCTGGCGTGGCGCCTGAAGCCGCAGTCCATCGGCAATTATTTGAAACTATCGGTTGATGCGCGTTCCGCCCGCGCGCGCGCCGACGAAATCATGCGCCGAAGTGGTCTGGACCCTCATTCGTATTATCACGCCACAGTCCTTGCGGACATCGCTGACCCGGTTACCAATGAATTTCTTCGGCAACGCACGGGCATCGCTGGGGTAAACGCCATTTACGCGCAGCGCGTTCCCGCGGCGCTTTGGCGCGTGCGCTACTTCCGCGACAGCCAACCGGAGGAGTTCGCGATCGTCGTGAGGCCCGACGGGACGCTTCACTCCGTCCGCCACAAGCTCGCCGAGGAAACGGCGGGCGCGTCGCTCACAAAGGAAGAAGACGTGGCACGCGCGGAAAAATTCCTGCGCGAAGAGAAGAAAATCGACCTCAAGGACTGGAATCTCGTCGAATCCGAATCGGACAAGAAGCCCCATCGCATCGACCACACCCTGACCTGGCAGCAGAGGGAAGCGCTTGATGACAGTACCACCACAAACGCCGTGGCGGATCACGCCTATGCGCGCATTGAATTGCAGGTTCTGGGCGACGAAGTGACGAACTATCGCACGTACATCAAGATTCCCGACGAGTGGCGGCGCAAACAAGAAGAACGGACACTACTGCGCATGACCCTGAACTATGGGATTCCCATTTTGTTCACTCTGGGACTCGGCCTTACGGCGCTCATCCTTTTCCTGATGAACCTGAAGTCAGCGGAGGTAAGTTCGATTCCCTGGAAGCGCATCACGCTCTGGTCAGTGTGGGGACTCTGCGGGTATCTTGTGGTTTTTGGGTTAGGCGACCGCCTGCCTAACTTTTTGAATGCCTATGAGACCGCTATACCGTTGAAAGTCTTTTTCGGAGGCATTGGCATCGGCGTTCTCCTCGGCGGTCCTTTGTACTTAGGCACCATCGCACTGCTTTTCGGGACGGCGTGGTATTACGCGGTGAAGGCCTTTGGTGAGGAGCAACTCCCGGGTTGGCTCGGGATGCCGCGTGAGTACTATCGCGACGCGCTGTGGATCGGGCTAGGAGGAACCGCCGGACTTATCGGGTTGGAACACCTGCTGGCCACGATATCGACTCATTGGCCGACGGTGCATCGTTCGCTTGAGGCTGCGTTTGGCCAGGATTTCGACGCCATCCTTCCGGCCGCCTCAATCCTGGGGGGGACGCTGCTCCACAGCCTGCTCATTGTGAGCATCGTGGTGACAGTCGCCTCCTTCATCGCCGCGCAGGTGCGCCAGCCCGGTCTTCGCCTCTTGCTTTTTCTTCTGGGCGCGCTCTCCCTTGTAGGTGGAAACTGGGGCAGCCCGGCTGACTTTGCAAAACAATTCCTCGCCCAGTTCATCCTCCTCGGTGCGCTCGTTTTCGGCGTACGCCGAGTGATGCGATTCAACATACTCGGGTGCTTCCTGATCGTTGCGGGAGTCTCTCTCTCCGGGGGCGCCGCCGAACTGCTGGCACAACCGCATCCGTTTTATCGCATGAATGGTTATGCCGTGTTAGTCGCGCTGATATTGCTCTTCGCCTGGCCCGTTGTGGCTTGGCGCCTGCGACCGATCCGCGCCGTAGCCGACAATCGAATCGGCGGGAAGCCTTTGAGTTGAAGCCGGGGGGCGGTTTTCTTACCTTCTTCCGAAACAAAATCCACAGAGTTGACGTCGTTACCAAGGGGGAGCAACGCTCACACTTAAGGTACCCGTCCGTCCAATTTGGGTGGTACCGCGGTAGCCAGCGTCCAATGAAATGCAGACATGTGCCTTAACCTATTGTTCTGCAATCACTAACGTGGCCACACGCGAAGAGAAAGCGAAATATGCCGCTCCCCCGATGGGCTCTTGCTTTGGCCGATGACAACGGTTGCTCGGGTAGCACGAACGCCGCCCTAGCCTCGGTGACCTCTTTGCCTAACCTTGATGAGCGAGCACTGGTGGCGGAAGCGCAAGCTGGCAGCCGTGCCGCTTTCGAGGAACTGGTCCGCCGGTACGACCGCGACGTACTGCGCCTCGCGCTGAACCTCATGAAGCGCCCGGAAGACGCCCGCGACGTTTACCAGGAGGCTTTCCTCAAGGTCTACCGCAATCTTCACCGCTTCCGCTTCGAATGCAGCTTTTACACCTGGCTCTACCGCATCGTCACCAATGTCTGCCTCGATCACCTGCGCCGCCGGCAGGCGCGTCCCGAGGATCAAGCACCGGAAATGAACTCTGGCAAGCAGGAGGAAGGCATTACTGATTTTTTTGAACGGCAGCGCGAGCATCGGCCAACGCTGGACCCAGAACGCACGCTCATGGGCCAGGAGATCAAGGCGCGCATCGCGCGCGCCTTGGAGCGCCTCTCGCCCCGTGAACGGATTGTTTTTGAAATGAAACATTACCAAGGCCTGAAGCTCCGCGCCATCGGCGACGTGCTCGGCACCACTGAGGAAACCGTGAAGAATTCTCTTTTCCGCGCTACGCGCAAACTCCGCAATGAGTTGGGAGGCTTGCGATGAATACTTCTGCGAAGAACGTGAACTGCAAAGCCATTGCTCCGCTTCTGGTTTTTTATGTTTGCGACGAAGTCAGCGAGAATCAACGCAAGCAGATAGAAGCACATCTTACAAATTGCAAAGCCTGCTCTGCTCAACTTGCCGAAGAAAAGGAACTTCAGTCGGCATTAACCACTGTGCCGCAGTCCGCTGACGAGCTCGATTCTTCCGGCATTCTCCTCTCTCAGTGCCGCAGCGAGCTTGAGGAAGCTCTTGATGATCTTTCGGCTCCTCCGCTTCAGGAACATTGGCGCCCCTTCGGCTGGTTGCGCCGCTGGATGGCCTTGCGCCCTGCTTGGAGCGGCGCTCTGCTGATCTTTCTGGGAGTTCTGGTAGGAACCCAGATCGTTCCCTGGATGCAAAACGGTTCCAGAACCAATGGTCAAGCTATGGATATTCGCGCCCGGCAGCCGCTGACGCCGGAACAGCTTTCGAAAATGGTGATTGGAGGCGTGAGCCTTTCACCGTCTCCGGGCTCGGAGTCCCCCAACGTTAAATTGGACCTTAGCGCCGAACAGCCACTGGTGCTACAGGGGAGCGTCGAGGACAGCGACATGCGCGGCATTCTTACCTATGTCGTTCAGAACGGCGAGCGCTTCGACGCCGGAGTGCGGCTCGATTGTCTCGAGGCGCTAAAAGCCGCGGCGCGGGACCAGCAGGTGCGCAATGCGTTGCTCGCCGCGGCGCGCAAGGATCAGAATCCGGCCGTGCGGATGAAAGCGCTGGAGGCGCTTCGCGACGCAGCTTCGGAGGACGATGTGAGACAAGTGCTGCTCGATGCGCTCGAGCGCGACGATAATCCCGGTGTGCGCGTGGAAGCCGTCAATCTGCTTGTGGCTACTCTGGGTCACGAGGCACCCGAGGGCGGAGGGCCCGCTCCCGAGGCGCCGGCCCTGGCACTGACCCCGGAACCCGGAACGGCGCCTCAGGAAGACGCTTCCATTGCGCGCGTGGTTCGCGTGCTTGAGCAGTTGCAGCGCCGCGACCCCAATCGCTACGTGCGCCAGCGCAGCGCCGCGGCTCTGCGCCAGATCGGGCCGCGCGAGATACAGTAGTTTGCAGGACAGAATTCTTATTTCATGAGGAATCGAATTTTTCATCGAGAGTTTTTGTTCAGGGCGCGCCGTGTCGCACTGCTCTTCGTTCTTGCCGCAGGTCTTTCCGCTTCACAATTCTCGCCGGCGGCATTTGCCTCTGGCGCGAAAGAAACCGTCGCCCTGCCAGCCGAGAATCCCGGCGAACCGGGCTCGCAGCATACTTCCGCCGTTCGCAACGGCGTGCTGGAAACCAAAGATGGCCTCACGCTGCGGGTGACCACAGACCTCGGGGCCGTAAAGATTACCCAGCTTGACGCCGGCGCTGCGCCTGTCGTTCGTTATACCGTGCACATTGAAACGGATGCCCGCGGCCCAGCCGCTATGCGGCTGCTCAATAATTATTCTCTCAAGGCCTCGTCCACCGCCGCGGGTGTGGAAATTACCGGTTCGCTTCCTTCTCAGGCCGCGCGCTCCTCCAACGCTCAGTTTTGGGTGCAGTTCGAAGTAGCCGTACCGCGCAATTACAGCGTGGTAGTCAGCACCGAGGCCGGCGACATAACTACGGGCGATATCGGCGGCACCGCCAGCCTGAAAACTCAGGGCGGAAATATCTTTGCCGGACGTATCGGCGGTTCCGAAATACGCGAGTTTTCCCGTGCTCGTCCGCTCGCAAAACTTGAAACCGAGGGCGGACACATCAAAGTTCTCGATGTGGGCGGCGACCTCACGGCTTTTACGGGTGGCGGCTTTATCGATGCCGGCAACATCGCGGGGGACGCTTCGCTGCACAGCGGTGGAGGGCACATCCGCGCTGGAAAAATCGGCGGCCGCGCGGATTTGGAAACGGCCGGGGGTAACATCACCGTCGGGCAGGCTGGAAGTTTCGTGAGCGTCCACACCGGTGGGGGCCAGATCGATTTCGGGGAGGTTCGAGGTTCCGTGCGCGCCCAAACGGGCGGAGGCGGCATCCACGTCATGTACGTTTCCGGCCCCATGGAGGTTGAATCCAACGGAGGCAGCATCTGCTTGACTGGCGTGGCCGGCGCCGTGCAAGCAGCAACTTCCGGCGGCACTATCAGGGCTTGGATCAATCCCGAAGCAGCTTCGGGGAGCGGCCTAGTGCGTCTAGGGGGCGCTTCGCAACTCGCTTCCGGCACGGGGGATATCATTGTCTACCTTCCGCGCAATCTTGCGGCAAACATCGACGCCACGGTGCTGAATGGGAACGAGCGACACATCGAAGCGGATGCCGCTTTGCATTTGACGATGCAGGGCCCCACGAATGGAAGTGGTCCTGTCCACGCCGTGGCTGTTTTGCACGGAGGCGGTGCCCCGCTCAAGCTGCGCACCATGGGCGGCAAAATCCGGCTGCAGTTTATTGACGCGGAAGTTGCGCTGCGCGAATCGCTGGTCCGTGAACAAATGGATCGTCTGAACAAGCGATTGTTGGAAACCGGGTTCACCCCCGTTCCTTTGCCTCTCGCTATTGGGCTCGCGAATCCGCAAGCCCAGCCGCAGCCCGAGCCGCCGAAAAACGCCACCGATTGGCTGGAAGACTGGCTGAATGACCTAGAGCGGAAGTTCCGTGGCAGCATCAGCGAAGATCCGGATGATTTCCTGAGGCGGGTTACCTATCGCACCGATCCTTCTTATCCAGCTCTTGCGCAGCGCGCGGGAATCCATGGCTTCGTAAGACTTCAAGTGCGTGTTACGAAGGACGGCCGCGTCGAGGTGCAAAAAGTTTTGGAAGGAGAACCGGCGCTCGTCGATGCTGCTATTGATGCCGTAAAGCGGTGGCGAGCGAAACCGAAATGGGTGAAAGGAAAGCAGGTGGATGTCATTTCCACGGTGACATTCAATTTTCTACTGCGCTGAAGTTCCGGAGTTCAGGCGCGTGCGATTTTCGTTCGGGTCCTCGGTCTGTTGGTAGCTGATTCTTCAAGGGGGTGGAACGTTATGTCACTTCGTGCTTTCCGTGCGACGGCTGTTTGTTTGTGCCTTTTCCTTCTGGCCGCCATTTGGGCCGTTCCCAGTCACGCCATCACCAAAGACTTCAACCAAAATTATCCATTGCAGCCCGGCGGCACTTTTGAACTGCAAAACGTCAATGGCACCGTAGAAGTCCAGGGATGGGACCGCAACGAGGTCGAAGTTCACGCGGTAAAAACGGCGAAGCAGGGAGAAACCGACCTCGAGCGCGTTTCGATCGAGGTTGAAGCGCGCCCGAATGCCGTCTCCGTCACCACACGTTATCCGCAAAACGAGGGCGTGGAAGTCGCCGTGGAATACACCATCCACGTCCCGCATGGCGCGCGGGTCGAACATATCGGAACCGTGAACGGCACCCTGCGCATCTCCGGCCTGGAAAACGTGGAAGATCTGCATACCGTCAATGGCGATATTGAAGTGTTTGAAGCCGGCGGAAACATTCACGCCCACACGACCAATGGCAACGTGCACCTGGAATTGGCGCATGCGCCCGATAAGTCCGGAGCCACTGCGGAAACCACCAATGGCTCGCTCGTTCTCGCCGTGCCTTCCGACCTGCAGGCGGAGCTCGAAGCGCGGTGCCTAAACGGAAACTTTTATTCGGAACTGCCCATCACGGTGGAAAGCAGCCAGCGTCCCCGGGAAGTGCATGGCAAGCTGGGCCGTGGCGGCGCTCCGATTCGTTTGCGTACCGTGAATGGCGGCATTCGCTTGATCGTCTTGCGCTCCACCGTCTGACGATTTTTCGGTTGCTGCGTCTAAATACTGAGGAGGATGGGACGAACATGAATAAACGGAATCTGATGGTTCTTGGAGGAGTCGCGGCTCTCAGCCTCGCGCTGATCGCTCTGCCTGCGCCTCCGGCAAAATCGCAAGCTCCGGATGACCCTGCAATCGCACGGTTGGAGCAAAAACTTGAACAGCTGCGGGCACGGCTCGAAGGGCGGCGGGATCAACTCGCCAATCTGGCGGAGTCGCGGGCACTGCTTGCATCGCAACAGGCTTTCGCCCAACACCGTGAGGCGATTGAGCAATTGGAAGCCTTACCCGGCATGGCGGACGACGAACTGAACCTCGTGCTCGACGAAGAAGGCTCGGGCTGGCTCGGTGTCGAACTGCACGAAGTAACCAACGAAACCGCCAAGGAGTTGAAACTCCCCGCCGAGCGCGGCGTAGTTCTGGGCAGCATCGTTCCAGACAGCCCCGCCGCCAAAGCGGGCCTCAAGGAAAAAGACGTCATCACGGAAATCAACGGGCAGCGTGTGGAAGGCGCGGCGCAATTTCGCCGCATGATCCATGAAATTCCTGCAGGGCGCACGGTGCAGCTCACCTTGTGGCGCGACGGACGCGCTCAAACCGTGAACGTGACACTCGGCAAAGCGGAAGAACGCCGCCACTCATTCAAGATGATTACTCCGGCACCCGGTGCACCCGGCACTTTCACCTTTCACATGCCGGAAATTGCGGAGATTCCTCCGTTCGAATGGAACGGCACGGTACTGCTGGGTGGGCAACCGCGACTCGGTATTGATGTGGAAGACCTCAGCGGCCAGCTTGGTACGTTTTTCGGCGCCCCGGATGGCGAAGGCATCCTTGTCCGCGAAGTGTATCCCGGCTCAGCCGCTGAGAAGGCGGGCGTAAGAGCAGGCGACGTCATCACTTCTGCCAACGGCGAGCGTGTCCGCACGATCGGAGACTTGCGCCAGAAGCTTGCTGCGAAGCGCGAAGCGAAAGACAAGGACCAAACCGTGAAGATCGGTGTCTTGCGCAATAAGAGCGAGGTTTCGTTGACGGTAGAGCTGCCCGCTCCCGCTCCGCGTGCCAAGCGCCTGATTTCACATCGCACGAACATCTAAGCCAAAGCAGAGGAAGAAGGGCCCGTGAGGTGTTCAGGGCCCTCTTTGTTTTCGAATTGCTCAGGGTCTACGGGGTCACAAACTCACCGACCGGACATTGCGAACACGCATTGTTTCGTGGCGTAGTCTGAACATCCCTCACCTTGCGCTCTGGACAGCTCAATGTTTCTCCTCCGGCTGGGAGCTGAACGCCGCGTCAAAAGCGGCATAGTGCCGATGGTGCTCCTCCGGCTCATTCAAGGCGGTTCCTTCGCGTTCGACCCAAGCATGGGCCTCAAAATTGTCTTTTTCTTTTCGAATGCCGATACGCAGACGCGAATCTATTCCCTGTCGCCCGAGCAGTCCCCAGAGGGTCAAAGATTTCGCCAGGCACGAAGGATGAAACACTCCGTGCCTGTCTGCGGCATTCACCATGTGCGCGGTTAGCGCAATCTGCCGGCTCACATGGTCCGGGTTTTGTTCCTGGAGGGGGTTGCGAAAAATTCTCTGAAGCGCGGTTTGTGTTGCCCGGAACCCGCTCCATCTTAAGCTCAATGAAACCAACGGCAGCAGGGCCAGCGATTGCAGAAACAGTTTCTGCGCCGGGCCGTCCAGCACACTAAAGCGCCGCAGTCTTTCCAACATCGGCGGGGAGAACCTGGAGCAACCCGTTTTCAACGAGCTGGCCCAGTAGATCCGTCAAATTGGTTCGCAGCAATTCCGGTTCGACATCGTACTCCGCGAGAAGCTCCTGATAAGCCGCCTCGATGTCTTGCGAACCTGTCACCAGTTGCCACATCCGCGTGGCGGTTTCATCCAGACCGAAATACCGCTCCGTTTCCAAGTTCAGCAAAACTGATTCTCGATCCAGAAATCGCACCAAAACATGCACTGGCACAGCGCCCCGGTCCGTAAATGTCAGCATCTGCATAGCTCCTCTGGAGGTCCCTGAATTTCAGGTTCACGACGCGCGAGGAATCATTCGTGCAATAGCATTCTACCGAGGATTGTCCCGCTTCGCCATGCGCCTTCGGACAGGAGGCAGGCTTTGCCACTGTACTCCAGGGTCGTGCTTCTGCCTATTTCGATGAGCGCTTTTTCCTAGTCGGCTCGACGCACAAAATGACAGGCACACGTGGTTTACAGCTAAACAAAAAGGTCGGTCCCGCCATAAGCCGGCCTCAGAAGAAATTCTTTGACTTACGACTTCTTCTTCTTCACGTTGACTTTTGTCTCGATGCCCGCACCGAGCGCTTTCAAGTCCGTGAGTCCCTGCTTTGCCTGCTGACCCCACTGCCCGTTTGGATCAAGCTCTTCAGCCTTCTGATAAGCTTCCACCGTGCCCGGCGCAAGTTGAACTTCTTCTCTATCCCCAACCTTCTTGGTGGTCATCTTCATCAAAAGAGAGGCGCCCAGTAGATACCAAGCCTGGGCGTTCTTCGGATCCAGTTCCGTAGACTTCTGCAAGGGCTCGATGGCATCGGCGAGACGGTTGGCATTGTACAAGCTGATGCCGAAGTTTCTCCAGGCTGTCGCGGCGTTCGGCGGATCGAGCTCCGCACTCTTGGTATAAGCAGCTTTGGCTTGCTCGATTTTTCCCGCACGTGCCAGTACATTCCCCAGGTTGTTGTAGTAGCCCGGCACATCCGGCTTGGCGTTGATGGCTTGCTGATAAGCCTGCGCCGCCTCATCATTGCGATTCGCAGTGTCGTACGCTTCTCCGAGCTTGGCCCAAAGCAGGTGCACATTGGGATCCTTCTCGCCGATGGATTGCTGTGCGGCCTGATATTCTTTTGCCGCCTGATCGGAAAGATCGGCCAACTTCTGCTTGGCCGCATCGCGCTGGTCCGGGGTTGCCTTCTGCAGTTCCGCCTTGGCCGCTTTCTCCTGCTCGAGAATTGCATTCCCCGCGCTAAAGTGTGCTTTCATTCCCTCAAACTTGGTCTTGGCCTCCTCTTGCTTTTTCACCTGTTCTTGTACGTCCGTGCCCTGTTTGGCAACGATGTCCTTGAAGTTAAGATCCACTTTCGCGTCTTCACCGGCCTGAACCCTGCATTTGACCTGGTATGGGGCTTGCTTGTCATTCGGCGGGGGGAATACCACAAGGACGTCATAAATGCCCGAGCGCAAGTTAGGGAGGCTAAATTTGCCTCCGCTATCGGTCTTGGTCTCTTGCTTCGCACCCTGGTCGCTCACGGCCCGAATAACCACTTCGGGCCAGGGCTTGCCCTGAATGTCCATGATCGAGCCGCTAATCGATCCCATCTGGGCTGCCGCGCGCGGTGCCAGGACGCAGCCCAGCCCCAGCACAAGAATTGCGGCCAGCGCGCCTGATCTATTGAAAAGCTTCATGCTCCATTCTCCTTTTCACGGGGGAGCTTGTCCGGATTCTCCGGACCCCATGCACCCCATTATCCCTCTGCTCCGCGCCAGATTCCAAGCTCAACGCCGCGCGGAAGCCGCCCGCCGGTAGGCTACGGCGTCTGTCCCTCCTGCTTCGGCAAACGCGCGCAGCCGCAACAGGCAACTGTCGCAAACGCCGCAGGCCACCTCTTCCTCCTGATAACACGACCACGTCAGATGCAATGGCGCCCGCAGCTCCAGACCACGGCGGATGATTTCGCTCTTCTTCATCCGGATGATCGGCGTCACCATCTCAATCTGTGTTTCCGGCCGCGTTCCGACACGGATCAATTCCTGAAACACGCGGTAATACTCCGGCCGGCAGTCCGGATAACCGGAGCTGTCTTCCGCCACCGCGCCTATATAAATCGCTCCTGCGCCGATCACTTCCGCCCAGCTCACCGCTACGGAAAGGATATGCGCATTTCGAAAGGGAACGTACGTTACTGGAATCGCGCTGCCGTGCGGCCCGGGGGCGCCCAGTTCATTCGCCGGAACCGCAATCTTCTCGTCCGTCAACGCTGACCCGCCAATCGCCCGAAAATGATCGAGTTGTACTACCAGCCGTTCGCGCACGCTGTAGAACTCCGCGATCTCTTCGAAGGCCCGGCGCTCGCGTCGTTGCGTCCTTTGTCCATATCCCGCGTGAAGCAACGCGACGTTCTCTGCGTCATGTCGTTCGCGCGCCATCGCCGTGCAAACACACGAGTCCATGCCCCCGCTCAGCAGCACCACCGCTTTTCGCGAATCTGTCATTGCCCAATAATCCCTTGCCCCTTGTCAAACGCCCTTCGTCGCCGGATCCCAGATGAATTTATGCAATTGTAGCCCCAGCCGGACCGGCAAGCCTTCCGCCAGAATCCACTCCGCCAGAAGTCGCGGCTCGAGGCCCGGCCATTTTCCTTCTGGATCTTCGCACACTGGCGAGAACAAAACCTGCTTGACTTGCCGTGCCAGTCCATGGAGCCGCGTGAATTCCCGCGCAAATTCATAATCGCGTCGTGTTGAGAGCACGAACTTCACTTCATCGTTTTCCGTCAGCTCTTCCAGGTTGCGCATCTCAAACGTATCCGGCTCGCCCGAGTCCGGGCACTTCACATCCACAATCTTGATGACTTCCTTTGGCAGTCTTCCAATGAATCGTTCTCCGCTCGTTTCGATCATCACCGTGTAGCCCGCTGCCAGCAGCTTTTTCGCCAACGGATAAATCTCTTCTTGCAGCAACGGCTCCCCGCCTGTCAATTCCACGAGCGGCACCGTCGGTTCACCGTCAGAGCCACCTTCGCGGCGTCCCGCCAACTCGTCCATGGTTTCCAGAACCTCTTCCACACTCATCTTCTTGCCGCCGTGAAATGCGTAAGCCGTATCGCACCACGTACACCGCAGGTTACATCCCGTGAGTCGTACAAAAATGCAAGGCAAACCGGCACGTGTGCCTTCGCCCTGAATTGATTTGAAGATTTCCGTGATGACCATAGTTTGTTGTGCCGCTGTACTTTCCGGCTGTGGCCGGGCTCCGCCTGCACCCATCGACATCTATTGCCGTTCCGTTTTTGTCTTCCGCGCGGTCCTTCGCGATAACCAGTACATCGCTCCAAAGAACAGCACGATCGCCACAATCAGCCGCGGATAGCCAGGGGCAATTCCCAGATAGCGCAGCACCAAAATATATCCCGTTGCCACCAACACTGCAGGTATCAAGATGATGAGAAAAGCGCGGTTCATTCCTTCACCCGGTTTTCAAAACGCGCTAGGCCCCCGGCCGGTATTGCGCCCGGCTCGTATCCGTCTCCCACAAAACCACATCGGTCACCCTCGCACCCGGTGGCAATTCCTTTAACTGCTTTGTGATTTCATCGTAAAAGTACTTGGCAACGTTTTCCGCCGAAGGATTCACGGTCTCGAAAGGTTCCAGGTCGTTCATGAACTGGTGATCCAGCCGCCCCAGGACCTCGCGAATAATCTGCTTCACCTGCACGAAGTCCACCAGCAAACCAATCGCATCGAGCTGAGGACCCTCCACGGTCACACGCACCCGATAGTTATGTCCATGCGGGTTTTCGCACTTGCCCTTGTAGCCGCGCAGGGCATGTCCGGCGGAAAACGTTTCTTCTACGCTAACTTGAAACATGTCTCTCCCGGATTGCTTTGCCCGCTCAGCCGGATCTTTTTTCTCGGAACGCTTCAGGCGGGACTTGCCGAATTCGCTGCTTTCTCTCTGCCGCTTCCGTCCAGAAACCGGGCCACCTCGGCCAATTCGTGCGTCGCCCTGTAGCGCGGCAGCGACTCCAGAAAAATCTTACCATAGGGCATCCGCAGGATGCGCGTATCCAGCAGCACCAGCACGCCCCGGTCTGTCTTGGTTCGAATCAGCCGCCCGAATCCCTGTTTCAGCGCCAACACCGCTTGTGGTACTTGAAACTCCCCAAACGCGTTGCGACCGTCTTCTTGCAGCGCCTGCACTCGCGCCGCCACTATCGGATCGCTGGGCACCGCGAACGGCAGCCGGTCCACAATCACGCACGAAAGCTGCTCCCCCGGCACGTCCACGCCCTGCCAGAAACTTGCCGTCGCAAACAGCACCGCGGCTTCCGTGTTTTTGAAGCGCTCCAGCAGCACCGACCTCGGCGCGGTTCCTTGTAGTAGCAGCGGAAACGAGACCCGCGTGCGCACCCGTTCGAACAGCTCGTTCATCTGCGAATAGCTGGTGAACAAGCAAAACGTCCGGCCCTGGCTGTGCTCCAGCAATTGCACGATCTCATCCGCGGCTTTGGCTGAAAATCCCGCGTCACGCACATCCGGCATTTTGCGCGGCAGGTAGAGCAGCGCCTGGCGTGGATAGTCAAACTCCGGCGGCAGTGTGCGTTCCTTCGCGTGATCGATGCCCAGGCGCTGGCGAATGTACTCAAAACGACCACCAACCGTCAGCGTGGCGGACGTCAATATCACGGAATCGAATGGTTCGAACAGCCGCTCCCGCAGAATCTGGCTGACGTCGATGGGTGTCGCCGTCAGAAAAACGCCTTTGTTCCGGCGTTCGTACCAATAGACGAAATTCTTTTCATTGGATTCGAACAGGAACGCCAATTCCTGCCGCAGTTCGAAGCTGCGCCGTGCGATGCGCGTCAGCTCTTCCGGCTTGCTCGCCAGTGCTGCGACTTCCGTTTCCATGCTCTTCAGCGAAGAGGCCAGCGCGTCATAGGTTTC
>Ga0209802_1000499_pt1 | contig 30039 bp, 29 predicted proteins | sample GraSoiAngelo_129_FD_185886 | JGI IMG/M metagenome (GOLD analysis project Ga0209802, IMG submission 185886) | Grasslands soil microbial communities from the Angelo Coastal Reserve, California, USA - 14_0927_12_40cm (SPAdes) (version 2) | ecosystem: Environmental > Terrestrial > Soil > Grasslands ... | reverse complement strand
GTTCAATGAAGACTGCCTGTTCCTAAACGTCTACACGGCATCAGTGGACGAAGGCGACGGACGACCTGTAATCGTCTGGATCCACGGCGGTGGTTGGACGCAAGGCGATGGGCGCGGTTTCGACGGTATGAAGCTGGCCCGGGACGGCGTGGTGGTAGTCACCGTCAACTACCGACTGGGTGCCCTTGGCTGGCTCGCGCACCCCGCATTTGCTGCATCCCCCGGCGGTCCGGCCGGCAACTACGGCCAGATGGACCAGCAGGCGGCCCTGCGATGGATCCAGCGCAACATTGCTCGTTTTGGCGGCGACCCCGAAAACGTGACGATCGCGGGCCAATCCGCCGGTGCACTTTCGGTCCTGGCTCACCTCACCTCGCCCGGCTCGAGGGGATTGTTCCAGCGGGCCATCGTTGAAAGTGGATCGTTCGCACTGAACCAACTGTCGCTCGCGCAGGCAGAAGCGTTTGGCGAGAACTTCGCCAACGCCTCCGGCTGCGCCGACCAGAGCGCCGCATGCCTGCGGAGCCTGCCCGTAACGACCCTGCTCAACAACTTCCCAGGCGCCGCCATCCCCGGCGTCGTGGACGGCGCGGTCATTCCCGAGTCATTTGGCACAGCGTTGGCCGCGGGACGTTTCGCGCAGGTGCCGGTGATCAACGGGATCACCCACGACGAACAGCGTGTCTTCGTCTTCGGCCTGCAGCTCACGGTTACGGGCGGGTTCTTTGTCCCAATCCCTGTCCCGTGGTACCAGATGACCGCTCAGAACTACCAGAGTGTTATCTCTGCTGTGCTCGGTGTGTCAGCCGCGCGCGCAGCCGCAATCGCAGCCGAGTATCCGGTCAGCTCGTACGTGTTGCCCGCTGTTGCCTTCAGCACCCTCGACGCCGATGCAAGCTGGGCATGCCCCGCTTTGCAAATGAACCAGTGGCTCTCCAAGCACGTGCCGACGTTCGCCTACGAATTCGACGACGACAACGCGCCGGGACGATACGTTCCGAACTTCCCCCCGCCCGTCGCAGCTGCAACGCATCTATCTGAGCTCCCGTACCTTTTCGACCTCAACGACGCGCCGAACCAGACCCCGCTCAGTGCCGCCCAGCAGACTCTCGCAACCAGCATGCGGGCAGCTTGGGCGAGCTTCGCGTCCGAAGGCGACCCCCGCCAGGAGTCCAACCTGCGGTGGCCCTCCTTCGGTGGCCAGAGCGGAGGGAAGGTCCTGTCACTCGTTCCCACGCAGCCCGTGGTGATGAGCGATTTCGCGTCCCGCCACCACTGTGCTTTCTGGGCGGCGCCCCAGTAATAAATCGTCAAGAGGAGAAAGACCAATGAAAACAAGTACCGATGACATCGCGACACAGACGGCGATCCGTCCGTTCCAGGTCAGCGTTCCCGATGAGCAACTAAAGGAGCTTCGCGGGCGCATCACCGCCACGCGCTGGCCGCGCAAGGAGCTCGTGGCAGATGGGTCGCAAGGCGTGCAGCTCGGGATGCTGCAAGCCTTGACCCGCTACTGGGCGACCGATTACGACTGGCGGCGCTGCGAGGCTCGGCTGAATGCGCTGCCACAGTTCAAGACCGAGATCGATGGGCTCGACATTCACTTCATCCATGTCAAGTCCCGTCACGAGAATGCGCTGCCGCTAATCATCACCCACGGCTGGCCGGGCTCGGTGATCGAGATGCTCGAGGTCGTCGGACCGCTTACGGACCCGACGGCGCACGGCGGACGCGCCGAGGACGCGTTCGACTTGGTCTTGCCGTCGATACCGGGCTATGGCTTTTCCGACGAACCGAAGGAGCGCGGCTACGGCCCAGACCACATCGCGAAAGCTTGGGCGGAGCTGATGAACCGGCTTGGCTATACCCGATACGTTGCCCAGGGTGGGGACCAAGGCGCCAACGTCACCGATGCGATGGGGCGCCTGGCTCCGAAAGGCTTGCTGGGCATCCACCTCAATTTGCTCGGCTCCTTCCCGCCACCGGTGCTGATTGGGATCTTCGGCGGCACTATCCCCGCCCCAGAGGGACTGCTGAAGCGCCTTGTGGTGGCCGCCATCAGCGCCTCGGCCGACAAAGAACCAGTGGCCTTCAATCAGACCGCGGCCGTGTTCAGGAGGGGCTACTTCGTGGAGATGGGGGAGCACCCTCAGACTGTCGGCTACTCGCTAATGGACTCGCCGGTTGGGCTCGTAGCCTGGATGCTCGACCACGACCCGGACAGCTACGCGAAGATCGCGCGCGCTTTCGTCGACGGAGCGCCAGTGGGCGGCCTGACCCGCGACAGAATCCTCGACAACATGACCTTGTACTGGCTGACGGGCACGGCGGCGTCGGCGGCGCGACTCTACTGGGAGGAAACCCAAAGCATCGGTGCCGCATTGGCGTCCGGGCAGAAGCCGCCCAAACTTACGCTGCCGGTTGGATTCACCGTCTTCCCCAGTGAGATCATCCAGGCGCCGCGCAAGTGGACCGAGAAGGTTTACCCCAACCTCATCTACTTCCACGAGGCCGATAGGGGCGGTCACTTCGCCGCTTGGGAGGAGCCGAAGATCTTCAGCCAGGAGCTGCGGGAGGCGTTCAAGACGCTCCGCTAGCGGCAAGACGATGGAGTGCGGGCAGGGATGCCCGCACTCCGCCCGCTCGATCCAAACTCAGCGCGCCGCCGCGCGCGCACCTCGCCGTATCGCCTCCGATAGCTCGCGACGCGAGCGGACCTCGAGCTTGTCGAAAACCTTGCGCAGATGCCACTCGACCGTCCGCCGGCTCAGGAACAACTGGGTCCCTATCTCCGGGTTGGTGCGCCCGTCGCTGGCCAGGCGCGCGATCTGCAGCTCCTGCGGAGTTAGCTGATCCTGCGTTTCGACGGTGCGCTTGCGCACCCGTTCCCCGGTGGCCAGAAGCTCATGTCGGGCGCGCTCTCCGAAGGCTTCCATGCCGATCGCAACGAACATATCGTGGGCCGTCCGCAGTTGATCCCGAGCGTCGATGCGCCGACCCTCCCGGCGCAGCCACTCGCCATAGAGAAGATGTGCACGCGCGACCTCCGGACGGACATCGGTGCGGCTCAGGCGATCGATCGCTTCGCGATACAGCCGCTCGGCGGCGCCGCCCTCGCCGACCAGCGCCCGTGAGCGTGCCTCCATGCCGAGCGCATAGTCGGTGCCGGCCGGCTGTGTCGTCTCAACCAGCCGCGCGAGCGCGTCGCGCGCGAGATCTGGATCTCCTGAACGCATAGCCGCTTCGACGAGCTCTGGAAGTCCCCAGTTGTAGAGTGCGACGGGTCCAGCATTCGCGGTCACATGGGTAGCTGCCGAGGCAGCCTCTCCGTAGCGGCCCAACCCGTTGTATAGGACCGCCGCCGCCAACTCTGCCGCCAGAACGGGCAGTCCTTGCCTTCCCGCCGTGCATTGTTTAATCGTGGCCTCGATCAATAACGAGGCCTCCAGTTCCGTACCTTGCCGTGCCAGCAGGCTGAGCGATGCGAAAGGAGGAAGCGGAGTCCCGATCGCGGCGGCCACTCGGTCGCTTTCCGCGATGGCGAGGGCGGCCCCTTCAAAGTCGCCAACCAACGTCTTCGCCAATCCCACCTCTTGGAGGTAGATGGGCAGTTCAGCAAGGGCACCGGCCTCGCGGATGAGCCTGGCATTCCGCTCGAAGACGGCGGTGCTGCCGTCCCACAAGAGGGTGCTGGGAGCTCCGGCTTGCGAGCCGCACCGCAGAGCCTCGTCAACCGACATCGCAAGAACTGCGGTTGCTGCCCGCTGGAGAGTGGGAGCGGCCGCGGCGTGTCCTTCAATGGTCAGTTGGGCGACACCGTCAAGCACGAGGTCGAGCGGGTGTGCACCCTCGGACGGTAGAGGCAGACTTCGGGCAGCGCGGCTGATCTCAATGAGGACGTTTTCTCCGCCGAGGTATCCAGCCACGAGCGCGGCCGCCCACGCGGTTATGTAGGCGCTGCGGGCGAGGTCAAAATCGAACGGCTCGAGCCGTCTGGCGGCCCTCAAGAGCAGCAGAGCAGCGTCGGCGCCGTAGCTCGAGACATAGGCAAGATGGCCGTGAAGCAAGTCGGCTTGGGCGGCTTGGAACTCGGCGAGCGGGTAAGCCTCCGCGGTTGCGAGAAGCCGCTGCGCTGGGTCGAACGCTCCGGCCTGGAAGCTCGCCTGCGCAGCGGCCAGCGCACGCTCGCCTCGTCGGGCCGGGTCAGGTGTGAGCCCGACGGCTCGATCAAGGAACGCAGCCGCGGCTGCGAGTCCGCCGCGGGCCTGCGCCCGCGCAGCCGATCGTTCGAGGTCGGCCGCGACGTCCTCGTCAGGGCCGGACGCGGCTGCCGCAAGATGCCACGCTCGGCGATCCGGATCGACTGTCGCGTTCGTCGCGTCGGCGAGGGCGCCGTGGACGACACGTCGCTGGCTGACGGGCGCGTCTCGGTAGACCACCGAGCGGACGAGGGGATGGCGGAACCGTACTTGCGTTCCCAGGTCGATGAGGCCTGAAGCCGTCGCAGCCTCGGCCGCATCAGCCGGAATGCCGACTCGTTCAGCGGCCGCCAGGATCAGGGCGCGGTCTCCGACTGGCTCTGCTGCCGCCACCAGCAGCAGGCGCCTGCTTTCAACCGGCAGCGGAGTGAGGTCCCGGCGGAATATCTCTTCGACCTTGGCTGAGACGGATGCGTTGTCCGGCAACCCGAAGCCGCCCGCCAGCTCCATGGGCGTCCAGGCTCGAGCCAGCTCCAGCAATGCGAGTGGGTTGCCGCGTGCCTCGGCGACGATCCGATCGCGGACCGACTCGTCCAGCTTGCCAGTGATCGTGGACTCGAGGACGGCGCGAGCATCGGGGTCCGTGAGCGGTCCGATGGTCAGTTCTGGCACACCTACCAGGTGCGAAATATCGGCGGAAGCTCGGGCCGCAAATATCAGTACGACCGACTCAGCTGCGAGGCGGCGCGCTACGAAGCCCAGCACTTGCGACGACTCGCGGTCGATCCATTGCGCATCGTCCACAAGGCAGACCAGAGGCTGCGCCTCGGCGCTGTCGGAAAACAGGCTGAGCACGGCCACCCCAACCAGGAATCGATCGCGCGGCGCGCCGCTCACAAGTCCGAAAGCGGTGCCGAGAGCATCGCGTTGTGGAGCTGGTAGCCGTTCGAGCACGTTAAGAAACGGAGCGCAGAGTTGGTGCAGCGCGGCGAAGGGCAACTCCATCTCGGATTCCACCCCGGCTGCCCGCGCCACGTGACATCCGGTGGCGTTTCCAAGCAGATAGTCAAGAAGGGCGGTCTTCCCGGCCCCCGCCTCGCCTCGAACCACAACGGCTGCGCTGGTGCCGGTGCGCGCGTCCGCGAGGAGCTGATCCAGTCGCGCACACTCGGCGCGCCGGCCGACTAAAGCTCGCGACGTTTTAGTGGTCGATCCCACGCATTTCTCAATCACCCCCTGCTCGCGACGAAATCGAACAGAGGTCTTGCTGCGTCGGATCGACGCCGCCGACCCCGGGTTAAACCCTGCGCATCAGGTACCAGTCGAAGTCGACGAGTGAGCTACTCCCCTCTCGAAGCAGTAAAGCTACCACTTAACCAACCCGATGTCGAAAGTCATTTCGGTCAAGGGATAACGGGTCCGTGCTGCTCTCGATGCGGGGGGCTTATCGATAGCACCAGACTGATGGTCTCAGTCCTCACACATTAATGAGGACGCGCGCGATGGCCAGCATCGAAGATCCTAGCTGTGCCTCACGGTCCTGCCCTGTGCGTCGGCCGGCTTGGGACGCTGCGTGGCCATCGGTCGCTCTCCAGCGATCTCACCTTGGCCCACGACAACACCGTTTACGCCGCCTCGGTTTGGTTGCTCCGTAGGAAATTGTGATCCGGCTGTGTGCAGATGACTACAGAGAGACTCGGAAATCGCCGATTTCGAATACAAAGATGGTCGGGGGCCCGGGATTTGACCCCGGGGCCTCACGGTCCCGAAATCTAGGCGGTCTCGTCCACGGAGACGGTTTGAACGGTATTGAGTTCATTCCGGACCGTCAGCAAGCGACTTCGAGCCGATGTCACCCACCAGTGGCGATCGAATTACTACATGAACTACTGCATGAGGTCGTTGGCGGCGCGAATGGGGTTTGGAGTTGGCAAGAGGAGCGACCGGGGCCTCCGCCGGCGGCGCTAGCCAGATTTCGCTGAGCTTCAGGCGCCGCAGACGGGCCCGTTGTACGGCCACGGGATGCAGAGCTGGGGTGCAAGCGCAGACCACAACGTCAGCGCAGCGATGATCGCGAGGCCGGCAATCCAGATCGTGCCCGTAATGACGTTTCGCTTCGGAGCGGGCCATGCGCGCCAGCCAAGCCGTCGCGCGATGCCCGGACCGAGCCAGCTGGAGAGGAGCGGCCACAAGATCAGACCGAGGACCAGCACCGCCGGGACAAGCATCTTCGTAATGAGCGCGGGACCGAGCTTGGCGAACTGAAACAGCGCGAGGAAGTACCACTCCGGTAGCGGAACTATCGCGGCGCGAGGGTCGGCGGGCTGTCCGGGCTGCAGCAGGGGCTGCCCGATCAGCGCCATCAAACCGAGGCCGACCAAGACCGCCATCGCGAGAATCGGGTAAGGCCAGATGTGATCGGGAAAGTAGGGGTGAGTCTTGCTCTCCGGCATGTCGTCACTGACCTGATGGCCGATGGGGCCGAACATGAGGCCGACGAGCGCGTAGAGAACCAGCATCGGATAGAGGGCGTGCCGACGCAGCCGGCTCGAGCTTGCCCTTGGCGCGATCATGCCGGTTCCGCGGGACCCTGCTTGCGAACAAGTCGGAAGTGGATGTACAGGAGGACGGCCATCAACCCCGGCAGCAGGAAAACGTGGGCCATGAAAAAGCGCAACAAGGTCGTCGGCCCCACAAGAGGGCCACCCTGCACCTCGTACCTGATGAATGCACTCACACCGTCGGGGAGCACCCCGCTCCCCGAGATGATCGATATCTCGCGGGCTCGCGCCAGGTACGAGTTGGCGTCCCACGGCAACAGCGAACCCGTGAAGCTGAAGAGGACGATGACCAGGAAGACAAGCACTCCGACCATCCAGTTCAGCTCGCGTGGGGGTCGATAACCTCCGTTCCAAAAGACAAGCGTCATGTGCAGGAGCGCAACCGCGATCAACAGGTTGGCGCCCCAGAAATGCATTCCCCGTATGAGCCATCCGAGATACGCAGCGTGCTGGATGAATACGACGCTGGTGTAGGCCGGGGCAGGGTTGCCCGCACCGTCCGGAACGTAGTAGAGGCCAAGCAGGAAACCGGTTATGAACTCGACCGCGACGAGAATCGCCGCCACACCGCCAAGGTATCGGTAGGCGCTGGCCGCATAGTTGGGAACCCGGCGGTACAGCTCCGCATCGACCGCATCCACGAGCTCGAAGCGCTCGTCGAGCCAATCGACAATGCCGGTTTGCAATCCCATCGCGCTAATCCGGCGCCTGGTGGCGCTTTGCGCTGACGTCGAGCCTCAGCGGCGGCTCCCGAAACAGGAACAACGCCGCCCAGTTGATCAGCACGGTGAAACGGGCCCGAATCGTGTCGAGAATCAGGATGTGATATGTCAGCCAGAACAGCCAGCCGATGAACCCGCGCAATCGAAACGGTCCGATTTGAGCGATCCCCGAGCCGCGCCCGACGATCGCCATGATGCCAGGGTCCTTGTAGACAAATGGTTCAGGCTCCCGATCCAACATCATGCTGTGGATGGCTTTCGCAACGTACTCGCCTTCCTCAATCGCCGGCCGGGCCAGCATCGGCAGATCTGCATGCGCGGCCAGGTCGCCGATGACGAATACATTCGGGAGTGATTCGACCCGGAGGGTGGACGTGACCGGCACCCGTCCCTGACTCGTCAACGGGACGCCAAGCGTGCCGCCCAACGGCGAAGCCTTGACTCCCGCCGCCCAGATCACTGTCCCCGCGTCGATCCTGCTGCCGTCCGCGAGCTCGACCATGTCCTGGTCGATGGCCTTCAGTGCGGTTCCGGTTCGGACATCCACACCCAGCTTCTGCAGCGATCGCGCTGCCGAAGCAGCCAGTTGCTCATCGAACAGCGGCAAGATCCGGGGACCGGCCTCCAACAGCACGACCTTCGCGTCGTGCCCTGCTTGGCGAAAATCCTTGGGCAGCAACGCGCGCAGTAAATCAATCACAGCGCCTGCATACTCGACGCCCACGGGCCCTCCGCCCACGATCACAAATGTGCTCAGGACCGACCTCTGGTGCGGATCTTCCGCCCAGCGCGCGCGCTCGAGGGCATCCATCACGGCGTTGCGAATACCGAGCGCGTCCGGCAGCGTCTTGAGGCTATACGCGCGGTCCCTAACGGTGACGTTGCCGAAATCGTTGGTCACGCTGCCGGGCGCCAAGACCAGATAGTCGTAGGGAATCGAGCCGTGGTCGGTGAGGACTCGAGAGTTCTGGACGTCGATGCCGGTTACCTCCGCCTTGAGGAAGCTTGCGTTGCTGACCGAACGAATCAGCTTGCGTACCGAAGGGGCAACGTCGCCCGGAGAAAGCATGCCCGCCGCGACTTGATAGACGAACGGACTGAACACTCGATAGTTGTTGCGGTCGATCAGCTCCACATCCACAGGGACCGACCGCAGTCGCCGCGCCAAGGTCAGACCGCCCCAGCCCGCCCCAACGATCAAGACCTGCGGCCGTCGCCGCGCCATTCGCTCGACTGCTTGAAGGTCGCTGTAGGGAGTTGCCGCTCCGGTTTTCTGTACTTCAGGATCCGGCAACATTGTTAACCTCCGCCCGGTCCCTATACTACCGGTCGCTCTACCAAGTAGAACTCTGGATCCCGGGGCCGAAATCCCCGGCGACCAATCAATTGATTCGGCATCATTGCGATGGGTAGCCAGACCCGGGGCCGACGCTATCGCGAGTGGTCAAGCTGGACGCACCTGGGTATGTCGCCGGACCTCAGATCGCTAGTCGCGCGTACGCCGTTCGTGGTGGAGTCAATCCCCGAGTCCTCACGGATGAACGCGGATGATCGTCTTTCCCTTGATCCGCTCGGTCGGGTTGAAGGCGGCAACCGCATCGTCAAAGGCAGCCACGTTGCCGATGTTTGTCCGCAGCCGACCATCCCGGACCCGCTGGACGAGCTCAGTCAATTGGGCGCGATCGGGTACGACGACGAAGTCGATAGTCAGGCCGTCAGTGGGCCGCGCCTCGGTCGGGCCGGTAATGGTCACCAGCGTTCCTCCGGCGCGAATCATGCCCGCAGACCGCTTCGCGATGTCGCCGCCGAGGACATCGAAAACCAGATCGGCCCCGCCGACATTTTCCAGGGCGTCGTTATCGAGGTCGACGAACTCCTGCGCGCCGAAGTCGAGAGCCGTCTGACGGCCGGCAGCGCGCCCGGTGCCGATGACGTACGCGCCGGCCTCACGTGCGAGCTGGGTCGCCATCGAACCGACTACGCCGGCCGCACCATGTACAAGGACGGTCTGACCCGCACGAAGGCGGCCGTGCTCGAACAGCCCTTGCCACGCGGTCAGGCCCGACATCACAAGGGCCGCGCCCACCGTGAAGTCAACATCGCCCGGCAGCGGTGCGAGGTTGCGTGCCTCGACGGCTACATACTCTGCCAGCGTGCCGTCGCGAGTCCAGTCCGTGAGGCCGAACACCCGCTGCCCCACCGACAGCCCCGTCGTTCCATAGCTGAGGGCGGTGACCACTCCGGCCAGCTCGTGGCCGGGGATCGAAGGCGTCCGGTCACGGCCTAGGCGGTCGATCCAGGTCGAGGGCCACGACAGCTCATCCCCGGTGAATCCCGACGCATGAACCTGAACAACGACATCGCCGTAGTTCGCGCCCGAGAGGCTGGCGAGCGACGCCCCCTGTGGCTCGGGCCGCTCCACCAACTTCATCCCGGCCGTTCCCGCAGCCTGATCCGTCACCACAATCGCCCTCATCGGTCACCTCCCGTGTTGAGTTCTTGCCTGTAAGGTAGCCGCTCCATCCTTTGTTGCCGTCCCATGTCAGTTTCATAGGAATTGTCTCCTCGTTTGCAGATGGGGCATTTGACGTACTGGATCTCAAAGTTGGTTATGCGCAGCGGTCACGGACGCGACTTGAACGCTACTGGGCCGGATTGTCTCCGTTGCCGCGCGCGGGAGTGACTAGTTCGAGATCAGAAATTGGTCGGGGGCGAGGGATTTGAACCCTCGGCCTCACGGTCCCGAACCGTGCGCGCTGCCAAACTGCGCCAGCCCCCGACGCGAGAGTGATTCTAGACGCCTACAGCCGCCGAACCCTCAGCGTGCCGGGCCGTGCGCTCCGCCCAGCTCCGCATCGACCTGCGTCTTCACCTCCATCAACGTCGCGGTCGCATCCGCGATCCGCGATCCGTCGTCCAGGCTGTCCACATACGCCGACGTGTATACAAGCGACCGCCGAACGTTTTCGACCTTGCCCACCACTCTCACGCGCTCCCCAAGCTTCAGCGGTCGCCGGAAGCTGACTTGCAACCGGCCGGTAACGCCCGGATGGCCCGCATGCCACGCCGCCCAACCCACCGCCTCGTCAAGCAGCAGGGACGTGATACCCCCGTGCGCCATCCCTGACCAGCTCTGAAACCGATCCGGGACGACGAACTCCGCCACCGAGCCATCCGACCCAGGCACGAACTTCAGCTGCAGTCCCTCGTCGTTGAGTGGCCCACACCCGAAGCAATGTCCGTCGAATCGAACCTCCACCGTGGGTTCAATCATGGCGGCCGGCGCGGTGGTGGCGCACGTTGATCAAACTGCCGCAGACGGAGACGTTGCACCACCGCCGCGTTTTCGGTTTGCTCTCGTCCGTGAACATCCAGCTGCAGTCCGGGTTGGCGCACACCTTCACGGCCGCCTTGTCAGCGATCAGCCTCGCCGCAGACGTCGCGATGTCCGCCATCACGACATCCCACGCCCCGCCGGCACGGCCTGCAGACAGCGTGTAGCCCTCCGCGGACGCAATCAGTCGCATCGAAATCGGGGCTTTGTTGATCTCTGTTTCAAGCCTCCGGCGCGTCGAGGCGGGGAGTGGGCGGCCTGCTACGTAGTTCTCGAGGATGCCTCGGAGGAGACTCCGTAGAGTCGCGAGCCGCGCCCGGGCGGGAGGGTCGTCAGGGTCGTCGACCCGATATCCCCAGCGCTTCAGAAACGCGCGACGAAATCGCGGTTCCGGCAGACGGTCGTAGGTCTCACCCGAGCCTAGGTGATCGTTCCAGCGGCTGTTGACGAGATCAAGGCACGGTGCATCGGCCCAGTCTCGGGGGAGAGGAGAAGGCAAAGCCTCCACGAGTGTAATAGATTTAGAATGCTTAGGCTATTACGCCTATTCGCTTCTCAGCCGCACTAGTCGCCATTGGAGTCCTTGGCGCCTGCACCCAGACGCAGACGGCGACCCCGTCTCCGCAACCTCCGCACTGGACCATGGTCGCCAACGTCAAGGTGGGGCAGACTCCGGGCCCGATTACACTCGGCGGCCAGTGGGCCTTCGTCGCCAACATGAGCGACGGCACGGTCACCCAGATCCAACGCTCGACCGGCAAAGTGGTGGCGACGATCCTGGTCGCGGATCCCAAGGTCCTTCGCGCCCAGGGCTGCGCACCCGACAGCGTGCATGCGTATTACTCAGGCTCGTGGGGCTGGCGCGCGTGCGACACGCCCTACGCGATCGGCTGGGACGGCTCCTCGCTCTGGGCGCTCGACAACGGGAACCAACAGCTCGTCCGCGTCGACCCCAACACCCACAAGACAGCCGAGCGCGTTGGACTTCCAGGCATGGGCTGGTCGGTCGCTTTCGGCGGCGGCAAGGGGTGGGTATCCGGTTGGAACGACCATTCCTTATATGTGGTCGATGTTCAGACTCGCAAACTGACCGATGTAGTGACCGATCTCGATCACGGCCCAGCGATGCTCGCCGACGGTGCGGGTGCGGTGTGGGTGATCTGCGTACGCGGCGCCGACGGTATCGGCCACCTCGATCGCATCGATCCCGCCACAGATAAGGTGATCGGTCGCTATCCCATCGAGTGGTTCAGCACTGGCGTGGTGACCGGCGCGGGTGCCGTTTACGTCCGCGGGACGTACGGCGGCGACATCTCACGGATCAACGCTTCGACCGGGGCTGTGGAATGGACTCAGCCCGGGCCGGGATTCATCGGCCGCCAGGGCATCGACGAGCTGGGAGCCTGGCCCTCAGGCGTCTGGCTCAGCGGACCCACCACGGCGCGCGTCGATCCTTCCACCGGTCAGATCGCGGAACGAATCCTGACCCCCTCCAGCTCGGTGACCACCGACAACAACGAGGTCTGGATGATGCAGCTCGCCGGCTCGGCGGCCGAGTTCAAGTGGCGGTGAACGAGTAGGCCAGGGCGCTGACCGGCACCAGCGCGACGAGAATCGTCGAGGTCACGACAAATGCATCCGGGCTATCGCGTAGGACGGCGAGGGCGATGATCGGGCCGATGACGCCGAGCGCGGCGCAAACGCTGAGCACGATCAGCCACGTTCGCCGGCGCCTCGCGGCCGAGACCGCCATCACCGCTGTCACAACGGCTCCTCCCAGGACCAGGACCGGAAGCAGCAGAGATAAAGGAATGTAGGCGTCGCACGCCGAACCGGTGCACGCTGTCGCGGCCGCGCGCATCAGGTGGTACGCGATCAGCAGGGCGAGGGTGGCGGACGCCGCAACCCGCAAACCCACCTGCAGTCAGACGGTGTGCGCCACTCGGCCGCGCACGGGCCACCCGGTTGGATCGAGCTCGACCTCGTCCGCGTAGCACCAACCCCAATCCTCGCCCGGCTCGAACGTCCTGATGATCGCGTGTCCCGTCTTCCGAAAATGTGCGGTCGCGTGCTTGTTCTTCGAGCTGTCGCAGCAGCCCACATGTCCGCAGGACATGCAGAGCCGCAGGTGCACCCAGCGGTCGCCGATCCGGAGGCAGTCCTCACAGCCGTCTGCGCTGGCGGTGACTTCGTGGATTTGATCGAGATGTTTGCAGACAGCCATAGCGAAGATCAGCCTACGACGAACCCGTAGATCGCACACAATCGACGTGATGACCGCCGTCCTTTTCGTCCTGGTCACCACGTTCCTGGCCTCCGCGGTCGAGGCCATCGAGATGGTCACCATCGTGCTGGGCGTCGGAGCGACACGTGGCTGGCGCGCGACGCTGGTCGGCGCCGTGGCGGGATTCGGGGTGCTGGCGGTGATCGTTGTCGTCGCCGGCCTGGCGTTGAGCCGCGCGCCCATCGGCCCGCTGAGGCTGATCGTCGGCGCCCTCCTGCTCGTCTTCGGGCTGCAGTGGTTCCGCAAGGGCGTGATGCGGGTCGCGGCCCACGGCCTGGCGGGCATCCGTCTTTCCCCCGAGGACGAGCCGCCGGAGTGGACCGGCACCGGATTCGACTGGACTGCGTTCGTGCTGGCCTTCAAGGCCGTCGTGCTCGAAGGGCTCGAGGTCGCGTTCATCGTCGTCTCGTTCGGCGCCAACACCAACCAGCTGGGTGTGGCCGTCATCGGCGGAGTCGCGGCTGTGGTCGTCATTGGCGCGATAGGTCTGATTCTGCAGCGGGTCGTGACCAGGATCCCGCGCAGCCTCCTCCAGCTGGTGGTCGGCATCCTGCTCACCACGTTCGGTACGTTCTGGTCGCTCGAAGGCCTTGGCGTTGAGTGGCCCGCCGGTGATGGCGCCATCCTCGGCCTGCTGGCGCTGTACATCGTTACGGCGGGCACATACATCACGATCGAGCGCGGGCGCGTGCTCGGGTTCAGTCCCGGACGATAGCCATGCGCCTGATCTGGTCGTGGATCGCCGGCTTTGGTCTCTTCTGGTATCACTTCATCATCGGCGACGACTGGACGGTGGCCGCCGCGGTCGCCGCCGGCCTTATCCTCACCGCCCTGTTCGTGTCCGCCCACATCAACGCATGGTGGATCGTGCCCCTCATCGTGATCTCGATGCTCGGTCTGAGCTTGAGGCGCGCAAGCAAGACCTAACCAGGACCGGAGCTACACTGGCCCTCTCCCTATTTACAGGCTCACCGGAGGTTGGATATGGCTGCGATCAGTCGGGCGGATGCGACGTGGGAAGGCGACCTGATGAGCGGCGGCGGGCATGTCAAACCCGAGAGCGGAGCTTTCGCGGAGCTGCCGATCACCTGGGCAAGCCGGGCCGAGCGCATGCACGGCAAGACGAGCCCGGAAGAGCTCATCGCGGCGGCACACGCGTCGTGCTTCAGCATGGCCTTCTCCAACGGCCTCGCCAAAGCCGGCCACACGCCCGAGCGTTTGGACACGACGGTGGAGATAGAGTTCGTCCCCGGCACCGGCATCACAACCTCGACGATCACCGTGCGCGGTCATATACATGGGATCAGCAATGACGACTTCCAGAAGCTGGCCAAGGAAGCCGAGGAGGGTTGCCCCGTATCCAAGGCGATGCACGGCAACGTCGAGCTGAGGCTGCACGCGACGCTCGACGCCGCCCACTAAAGGTCAGGCCTTTTTGAGCTACTTACCGCCCGTGAGCGACGGGAAATCGACGATGCCCTGGAGTCGCATCTCGCGCAGCTGACCGGCGATCCAACGGCGCGGGTCCTTGATGAGCTTCATGCCGTCCAGGCAATCCCACGTGCGGCCGCTGACGTCCCGGCCCACGAGCAGGAGGCAGCGCGGCTGATTGCTTCGCTGCCAGGCTTGCAGCACCGGCGGAAGAACCATGCGACGCGCGGGCGCCTTCTCAGGCAGAGTGAGCTCGCCTGCGAACAGCGCGTCGCCGTGCTGAAGGATTACCGCGCCCGCGGCAAGGGCGCCGCCGAGGTTCTCGACGTCGACCTCGATCGACTGACCAATCGCGGGCGCCGACGTGAATGTCAGATGGGGGAGGGGGCGGATGCTGTCATCCCATCGCTTGCGCGCTTCCGACTTCGCGCTGCGGGTGGCGAGGTCGGCGCGAGTGGCGAAGATCGCCGCCCACAGCGCAAGGATCGCCGTTGCGATTCCCAGCACCACCAACACCTGCTCTGAGCCCATCGCCTGCTGATCGTAACGTCCTTACATCGTCGAACTGGCGCGCCAGACGCGCTCGTCATAGCGCCTGAAAGCGGGCAGGGCGATGGCGCACAGGACGCATCCGGCCACGCAAAGCACGCCCCCAGACACGATCGAGACGCGGATGCTGAACAGCGAAGCCACCGCGCCCGCCTCGAAGTTGCCCAGCGATGGGCCGACCGAGTAGCTGAGCAGCTCGATCGATGCGAGGCGGCCGCGGAGCGAGTCGGGGATCGTCAGGTTCCAGATCAGCTGGCGGAAAACGCCGCTCATGGCATCGGCCGCGCCGGCGAGAGCAAGGAATACGAGCGTGGCGAGCAGTCCAGGGATGAGACCGAAGCCGATGATCGCGAGCCCCCAGAGCGTTGCGGCCGCGATGACGCCCATCCCGTGGCGGTGGACCCGCGCCGTCCAGCCGCTGGTCAGCGAGAAGAGGAAGGCACCGACCGCCGGCGCGGCATAGAGGAGGCCGAGCACCTTCGGCCCCCCGAGGCCCTGCGCGATGGCGGGGAATAGGGCCATCGGCATGCCGAAGAACATCGCCACTATGTCGACCACGTATGTCCCGATGAGCTCCGGCCGGCTGCCCGCATAACGAATGCCCTCCACCACTCGCCGCAGGCTGGGCCGTTCGGCATCGACCGGCGGCGGCACGGCGCGCATCAGATACAGGCAGCCCAGGCCGATCACGAACGTGGCGATGTCGACGCCGTAGGTGATGGGCAGCCCGGCGACCGCGACCAGCACGCCGCCGATCGCCGGGCCCGCGATCATGCCCAGAGTGCCGCGTATGTTGCCCAGGGCCGCGGCGGCCGCCAGCTCCTGGCGCTCGACCAGCCGCGGCAGCATCGCGTCGAGCGACGGGCGCTGCAAGGCGTCAAGCGCGCCCCACAACGCGGCGACGACAAAGATCAGCCAGAGGTACGGATGGGGAAGAAGCGCGTTGACGGCCAGCGCCAGGCTGCACACCATGAGCGCCGCCTCGCTGCCGAGCACCATGTTGCGGCGGTCGCGCGCGTCGGCGAGCGCCCCGCCGAGAAACGCGAAGGCGACCATCGTCCCCAGCTCGGCCAGGCCGAGCACCCCGACCAGCAGGACGCTGTGCGAAAGCTGGTAGACCTGGAACGGGACGGCGACCGACGTGATCATGCTGCCGAAGAACGACACCAGCCGGCCGATGAAGAGCAGCCGGAAGTCGCGGTGCCGGCGCAGTGGAGTCACGTCCACGGTGGCGAGATGCCACCACTCCCGGCGCAGGTCCTCCGGTTTTGGCTCGATCACAGGCGGGTATTCTGAGACGTGATGGAAAAGGCAACTTTCGCAGGCGGCTGTTTTTGGGGCGTCGAGCACCTCTTCAACGAGATTCCAGGCGTCATCGACGCCGTCTCCGGTTACACCGGCGGAAATCGCGACAACCCGACGTACGAGCAGGTCTGCTCAGGCAGGACCGGCCACGCCGAGGCGGTGGAGGTGACGTACGACCCGAGCAAGGTCACGTACGACGAGCTGCTCAACGCGTTCTGGAACATGCACGATCCGACGACGCTGAACTACCAGGGTCCCGACCACGGCCACCAGTACCGTTCGGCGATCTTCTTCCACAACCCCGAGCAGGAGGCGGCGGCGCGCCGCTCGGCCGCCGAAGCGCAGCGCTACTTCAAAAAGCCGATCGTGACCGAGATTGTCCCGGCCACCCACTTCTGGCGGGCCGAGGAGTACCACCAGCGCTACTTCGACAAGCACCAGGGCCACTACTCCTGCCACTTCATTCGCGGCTGGGTGCCGGCCCAGCCGGCTGAGGCCGGAACCACTACTTAACGCCTAGCTAACAAAAGCCTCAAAAGCGGCGCCGCCGCTTATCCTTACGGGCCGTGCGGTGCGACCATTGCGCCCAGGACTCCCCTGACGGAGTCTTCTGCACGCGTTGCGGCGCGCACCAGGGGACGACCCAGGAATCGGGCAGGGCGAAGACTCGTGAGCACCGTTACGCCGCGCATCCCGGGGAGCACGTGGCGCAGCCGTCCGTCTTCACCACGCTGTTCCCGCACCTGGGGCACTCCAAGATCCACGAGTTCCGCTGGGCCTTCATCGCCGGCCTCGCGGGCGTCCTTCTCCTTTACGTCGCGGGGCTGATCACCGCCGCGATCCTGGTTTCGGCCTTCCTCGTCCCCGTCCTTTATCTGATCTACCTGTACGAGGCCCAGGTCTACCGCGACGAGCCGGCCCTCGTGCTCGGCTTCACGATCGGCGGCGGGGTCGTCGTCGGCATCGTCGTCACCCTCTTCGAGCGCGTGATTTACAACCCGTTCCAGTACTTCCCCAGCCCCTTTGGCGGGGCGGGCATCAGCGTCGGCGGTGTGCTGATCCTGGGGCTGCTCATCCCGGTGATCCAGGAGGCGCTCAAACCCATCCCGGCTTTCTTCCTGCCCAATCGCGCCGACTTCCCCGAGACGGTCGATGGGCTCGTCTTCGGAGTCGCCGCCGGTCTTGGATTCAGCGTCGCCGAGACGCTGATCGGATTCTCCAACACGCTGGCGAACCTGCCCCCGCACGTCGCGCCGGGCACCTGGATCTACGACCTGGCGACCCTCGCTATATTCCAGCCCCTGCTGCAAGGCAGCGCCACCGGCATGATCGTCGCTACCATCTGGCGCTTCCGGCGCGGGCGGCTCGGCGGTCGCGAGATCGGCGGTGTCGCCATGGCCGTGATCGCCCACGTCGCGTTTTCAACCGGAACCGTGCTGATGAAGGACGCCGGGATGAACCCGCTCTTCGTCCTGGTCTGGCAGGCGGTCGTGGTCGGAGCCTTGCTGATTTACATCCGCTACCTGCTGCACTACTCCCTGCTCGAGGAGGCCGCGCATATGGGCTTCGCCGAGACCGTGTGCCCCAACTGCCACATGCACATCGTCGCTTCCGGTTTCTGCCCGAATTGCGGCATGGCGCTGAGTGCGGCTCCAACCTCCGTCAGGCGCGGCCGGCGTCCTCGCACCGAGGCTGCTGGGGCGAAGAAAACGTAAATGGCGCTCGCCTGCCCGCGATGCGGTACGCAGAACCCCGACACCAATTCGTTCTGCCAGTCGTGCGGAACGCCGCTGGCGTCTTTCATCGCGCAACCCGCGGCGCCGCCGGTGGGACCGCCGCCCGGTCTGGCGCCGCCTCCGCCGGGCGTGGCGCCACCTCCACCGATCGTCGGTCCTCCGCCGAGCGCTCCGCCGCCCGAGTATCAGAGCCCTTACTACGCGCCGGCCCCAGGCTATCCGCAGCCGCCCGTCCACCGCACGCCATGGGTCCTCATCGTCAGCGCCGTGATCGGCCTGATCGTGATCATGGCCGGCGCCGGGACGGCGTACGCATTTCTCAACAACCGGAATTCCAGCCAGGCGAACTCCACCGGCCTATTGCCGAGCCCGTCTCCCGCCGGCACCCCGAGCCCGATCGCCTCGCCGACCGCGACCCCGGCGAGCGGGGGCAAGGCGTCGAACGCGACGTTCACGGTCACGGTCCCGGCGGGCTGGGTGATCGCCAGCAAGGATTCGACGACGATCACTTTGACCGACCCGAACGGCAACGCGGTCGCGATCACCAGCGGCACGTCCAACCCGCCGCAGACGGCGCAGCAGAACAAAGATGCGCTCGACAAGTCGCTGGCGGTCAAAGCCCCTGATGCGCACCAGTGTCCCAACACCAAGGTGACCAACGGCTCGATCAATGGGGCTTCCGGGATCTTCTGGCAGATGTGCTTCACGCTTACCTCGGGCAGTCAGAGCGTGCAGGCGGCGGCCCCGTTGTTCGCGGGCGCCAACTCCGATGGCAGCGTCTATTACGGGATCGTCCTGCTCAGTCTGGCGAGCAACAAGGACGCCTTCATCGCCGAGGCGGGCCCGGTACTGGCGAGCATTCAATGGGGACTGCACTAGCCGCCCGCTCCTGACGCGCGCGCGGGCGTTGTCGTCGGAACCTGTTGCCTCGGTCTGTATCTTCAGTCGCCGTGTTCGCCCGCTGGGGTCGGTTCGTTTATCGCTTTCGATGGGCGGTGCTGGTCATATCGGCGCTGCTACTCGCGGTTTCGATCGTGGCCACGTTCACGGCTGGCACGCTTACCGACAGCGGCAGCTTCGGCGCCGACCTTCCCGCCGGGCAGGCCCAGAAGCTGATCACCGCCGAGGTCCACCCCCAGAAGAAGGTCACCGGCTCGCAGGTGACGCTGATCTTCGGCAGCGCCTCGCTCACCGTCACCGACCCTGCCTACAGGGCGGCGCTCGACAACGCGCTGGCGCCTCTCGCGAACGACACGCGGGTGACGTCGGTGTCCACGCCCTTCACGGTACCCGCGGAGGCGCAGGCCAGCTACATCTCACGCGACCAGCACGAGGCGCTGGTGATCGTTGCCCTCAAAGACATCAGCTCCAGGTCCAAGGGCTACATACCGGCCGTGCTGGCCGAGATCCATCCCGGGAATCTCACGATGCTCGCGACCGGCGGAGTTCTGATCAGCGAGGCCTTCAACAAGACGCTCGAGGGCGACCTGCAGAGGGCGGAATATCTCGCGCTGCCGATCACCCTCCTGATGCTCGTCCTGATCTTCGCCTCGCTCATCGCCGCTTCGCTGCCGCTCGGGGTCGGCCTGCTCGCGATCGTCGGCGGCGTGGGGGGCACGCTGTTCCTCGCCCGCTTCACTGATGTATCGACGTACGCGATCAACATCATCACGCTCATCGGGCTTGCGGTCGCGATCGACTATTCGCTGTTTGTGGTCAATCGATTCCGCGACGAGCTTGCGGCCGGCGCGACTCGCGAGGACGCGATCGCCAAGTCCATGTCCACCGCCGGCCGCGCGATCACGTTCTCGGGCATCACGGTCGCCATCGGCCTGTCGGCCATGCTCTTCTTCCAGGGCACGTTCCTCGCGTCGATGGGCGCTGCAGGCACGATCGTGGTCTCGATCGCGGTCCTGTATGGGCTTACGTTCCTGCCGGCGGTGCTCTCGGTCCTCGGCCCGTGGGTCGACAGGCTCCGGCTTCCGATCCTCGGCCGGCGCAGGCCGGACGGTACCGGCGCGTGGCATTCGATGGCCCTGTGGGTGATGAAGCGGCCGGTGGTCGTGCTGATTCCATCGCTTGCGCTTCTGCTGCTGGCAGGCACGCCTTTCCTGCAGCTGCGCCTGGCCAACGGTGACGTCGACCAGCTGCCGCCCGGAAACCAGGCCCGTCAGGGCTATGACACCCTGGTGCGGGATTTCCCCGGCCAGGACCAGACCAACATCAGCGTGGTCGTCTACTACGCGGGCGGAAGCCCTTTGACAACCGACCACGTCAGTGCCATCTACGATCTCAGCCGCCGCCTGGCCGCTCTGCCCAATGTGCTCCGGGTGTCGAGCATCGTCGACCTCGACCCCAGCCTCGCGAAGACGGACTACGAGCGCCTCTACTCCGGACCGATCTCCGACCTGCCGGTGCAGATGCGGGACGCACTGGTTGCTGGGACGGGGCGGCACCTGACCGTGCTCAACGTCGTCACCAACAAGCAGTACACGAGCGACGACGCGCGAGCCATCGTGAGGGCGGCGAGGGCCGAGCAGGTTCCGGATGGACAGGTCCTCGCCACCGGCGGCACGGCTTACGACCTCGACATCGTCAACTTCATCCTGCAGCGAACCCCTGTCGCGATTGCCTCGGTGATCGTCATCACATATGCCGTCCTGTTTCTCCTCACCGGCTCGGTGGTCTTGCCGCTGAAGGCGGTGATCACCAACCTGTTCTCGATCTCGGCGTCATTCGGCGCGATGGTATGGATCTTCCAGGAGGGCCACCTGAGCGGGTTCCTCGGCTTCACACCGCAGTCGATCGATCCCAGCATCCCGGTGATCCTATTCAGCATCGTCTTCGGCATGTCGATGGACTACGAGGTGCTTCTGATCAGCCGTATCCAGGAGGAGTACCGGCGCACGGGCGACAACCAGGCCGGGGTGGCGTTGGGGCTCGAGAAGAGCGGTCGCCTCATCACCGGCGCCGCCGCGATCATGGTGGCGGTGTTCCTCGCGTTCGGTATGGCCAACATAGTGATCATCAAAGCCATCGGCATCGGCCTCGCGGTTGCGATCGCGATCGACGCCACGATCGTCCGCATCCTCATCGTGCCCGCGGTCATGCGCCTGCTCGGCCGCGCCAACTGGTGGGCTCCGCGTCCTCTGGCGCTGTTTCATCGATGGGTCGGGGCCGGCGAATCGACGGCGGCGCGCCCCGGCGCGGTTTACGGCGGCAAGTAGCCTGCGTCCTGCCGGCCTCCGCCTGTTGGCGCGCGTTTGCACGCTCCTGGTTCTTTCGGTCGCCTGCGGAACGGTGATAGAGCCGTCGCCGTCACCCCGCGCGGATGCCGGCGGCGATTGGCCCATGCATCGGGGCGACCTGGCCCGCGACGGCCATCCAGCTGAAGCGACTCTCAATGCCGCCGCCGTCAAGCGCCTCAAGACGGCCTGGCAGGTGGAGATGAGCGGCGCCGTCAACGGGACGCCGGCCGTCGCGGGTGGCCTGGTCGTCGCCGCGAGTGGGGGAGGGGTGGTCGCGGCTTACCGGCTGGACTCCGGGGCTCGAGTCTGGCAGCTGAACAACCTCGGGGCCATCTCCGGCTCGCCTACGATCGCGGCCGGGAAGGTGGTGGTCGGCACCTTGAGCGGTCACATCATCGCGATCGGCCTGGATGGGACGCTGCTCTGGGATTCGATAGTCCCCGGTCTCAAGCCGGCGATCTGGTCGTCACCGACCGTCTACGGTCAGCTCGTCCTCGCCGGAGTCGGCTCGCAGTACGGGGATGAGCCGCTCGAGGAGGGCGTGGTCGTCGCGTTCGATCTCGCCACCGGGAGCCAGATGTGGGAGCTGTGCGCGCGAACGGTTGCCCGCGCAGGCTGCCTGCAGGGCGACGGCATCTGGTCGTCGCCGGCTATCGACGCGGCCGCTCGCGGATTCATCGGCGTCGGCAATCCCGACGACGGCGTGCTGGCGTTCGAGGTCGCGACCGGCAAGCCGCTTTGGTTCACGAGCTTCCATCCCGACGCCGGTCGCGATGTCGATGTGGGCGCCACGCCCATCGTGCTTCAAGCAGGCGGCCGCGAAGCGATCGCCGTCGGATCCAATGCCGGCGTTTTCAAATTGCTCGACGCCGCTTCGGGGTCGGTGGTCTGGTCGCGTGACCTGGTCCAGGGCAGCGCCGTGCACGGGCTGCTCGCCTCACCCGCCTACGACGGCAACAACTTCTACGTCCCTTCGGCGGGGGTGCCGGTTGGCGTGTTCGCGCTGGCAGCCGCGGACGGCAAGACGCTTTGGACCTACGACAGCGGCCTTCCGGTTTACTCCGCGCCGGCGATCGGCCAGGGCGTTTTGGTGTTCGGGATCGGCGATGTCTTCGGGAACCCCAACGTCGGTGGCATGGTGGTCCTCTCCAGCCGAGACGGTTCGGTGCTCTGGTTGACCGACTTCCACTCGGCCGTTTTCAGCGGCCCCGCGATCAGCGGCGACACGGTGCTCATCGGCAACTCGCGCGGAGACCTGATCGCGTACCGGCCGGTCTGAACTCGTAGTGGCGGAATCCCTGGATCGTGCTTAGCGTCCCGGCTCGGTGCGCCGCTGCCCCGTCCCACGACGCGATCGAGTGCCTCGACGTGAACCGCTAGGTACCGGCCAAGGGCAGCTCGACCTCGAAGGTCGCCCCGCCCCCATCGGTTTCGTGGACTTTCACGTGCCCTCCATGGGCGGTGACGACGGCGCTGACGATCGACAGCCCCAATCCCGCGCCGCCGCTGTCGCGGCCGCGGCTGGGGTCGGCGCGATAGAAGGGTTCGAAGATCCGATCGAGTTCTTCGGCGGACAGACCGGGGCCGTGATCGGCGACCGATAGCTTCGCGATGCTGTCCTCGGTCGAGAGGCTGATGTCGATGGGCGTCTGCGGCGGCGTATGCACGATGGCGTTCCGCACGAGGTTGCCAAGCACCTGGCGCAACCTGGTGTCATCGCCGTTGACGACGACCGTGCCTGAGGATGTCAGTTTGATCTCGCGCTGAGGCGCAACGACCCGAGCGTCGGCGACGGCGTCGGTGGCGATTGCCTGCAGGTCGACGGGCTCTTGCTCGAGCGGACGGCCCTGGTCGAGTCGCGCGAGAACCAGCATGTCGTCGACGAGCCCGGTCATGCGGATCGACTCTTCCTCGATCCGCCGCCGCGCCAGCTCTGCGTCTTCGAGCGATTCGGCCGCCCCGCGGCGCAGCATCTCCGAATAGCCGCGGATGGAAGTGAGCGGCGTCCGAAGCTCGTGTGAGGCGTCCGCGACAAAACGGCGCAGGCGCCGGTTGGAGGCCGTTCGTTCGGCGAAAGCGGATTCGATCTGGCTCAGCATCCCGTTCAACGCGAGGCCGAGACGGCCGATCTCGCTCTTGGGGGTCGCCGGTTCGACCCGTCGGCTCAAGTCGCCCGCGGCGATGTCCTGCGCGACCGCGCCCATCTTTTCGAGCGGTCGCAAGCTGATCCGGATGATCAAGAGCGCGAGGACCGCCATCGCCGCCACCACGCCGAGGCTGATCAACAGCTCCAGCTGCAGCAGTTGGCTGAGTGTCGACGCGATGTCGGTGAGTGGGATCGCAAGGACCACGGTGTCGCCCTGGAACAGGTCCTCTTGCCAGATGGCTGCGCGGTACTGTGACACCCCGCCGGTTCCGGCAAGCATTGAGATGACGGGGTTCCTTTCACTTGCCGCAGGGAGAGTGTTGGGAAGAACTGGTAGTGCCTTAGACGTCGTTGGTGCGAATGCCAGCCTCTTGGCCAGCACGACCGTCCCGTTCGGCGAGACCCGCTCGACGATCGTGTCCTCGGGCAGTCCACCGCCTGTTTGCGGTCCGGGGCCTCCGCTCGGACCCCCGAGCACGCTGATGGCGGTGTTGTGCGAACCCAGGAGCTGGTCATCGACACGGTTGGTGAGGAATCGTTGCAGCGATGTGTAGGTCGCGACATCCAGGATCAGAAGCCCGATGACGACAAGGGAGATGACTCCGATGAGGAGCCGTCCGCGCAGCGACTGCGTCATGCCTAATTACGAGGGGCGCGGAGGACGTAACCGACGCCGCGCACCGTCTGGATCAGAGGCGGCTTGAACTTGTCGACTTTGCGACGCAGGTAGCTGATGTAGGTCTCGAGCACGCTCGCGTCGCCGCCGAAGTCGTAGTGCCAAACGTGGTCGAGGATCTGGCTGCGGGTGAGCACGCGGCCGGCGTTGATCAACAGGTAGCGAAGCAGCCGGTACTCGGTGGTCGTGAGCTCGACGATGTGCGGTCCGCGGCGGACCTCATGGGCTTCGTCGTCCATCTCGAGGTCGGCCAGGGTCAGCCGGCCTCCGTCGGGTCCCGAGGCCCCGTGGCGCCGCAGCACTACACGGACCCGAGCCATCAGCTCTTCGATGCTGAAAGGCTTGGTGACGTAGTCGTCGCCGCCGATGGTCAGCCCGTGCACCTTGTCCTCGGTGGCGTCCTTGGCGGTGAGGAAGATGATCGGCACCTTGTGCCCACCGGCGTTGAGGCGCTTGAGCACCTCGATGCCGTCGATGTCGGGGAGCATGACGTCGAGGATGACCAGCGCGGGCGAGAACTGAGTTACCGCCGTCACGGCGGCGCGGCCCGTGGCCGCGGTCTTGACCGTGAAACCCTCGTAGCGCAGCGCCATCGCCAGCAGCTCAGTTATGTTCGGCTCGTCGTCGACCACCAGGACCCTCGCCCCGTTTTGGGGCCGGCCGCCATCGGTGTTCACGCCCCCAGAATGCCTCGAATGCCTTGGAGTTTGCTGAGAGGTTGCTGGGACGGGCCTAGGAGTTCGGCCAGCCCGACACACGGTGGACGCCGCCGTCGCGGTCGACCAGCCGGGCCTGAAGGCCGGTGGTGGCCAGCCACGCGATCGCCGATTCTCCCTTCACGATGGCGGCCGTCGAGGCGATGTTGGCGTCGACGCAGGAGGCGGCCACCACGCTCGCCGTTCGCCATGGCCCGTCGACGGGCATGCCTGTCGATGGATCGATGATGTGGTGGAGGACGACTCCACCTCTCGTCCAACGGCGCACCGTGATGCTCGACGTCGCGATGCCACCGGATTCGATGGTTATGGTCTCCTCGTCGCTGTCGATCGCGGCGTTGCTGTCCTCGCTCGTCTGCACCGCCCAGCCTTCGGCCGGCGGATCGCCGGCAACCGCGATATCGCCGCCGAGGCTGACCAGCACGCCTCCCGCACCCACGGCTTGGTGGGCGGCGGCGGCGGCGAGGTCCGCGGCCAGCGCTTTGGCCGTCGCGCCAAGATCGATCTCGACACCAGGCGGGACGGCCACTACGCGCGCGCGGTCGTCGAACTGGATCGCCTGCCACCCCGGGACGCGAGTCACGGACATGTTTATCGGCTTGCCGTCAGGCGGGACCGTGGCGAAGTCGCGGTCGTAGCCGGCGAGCCTGACAGCGGATCCGACCGTCGGATCGACAGCACCATCCGTCAGCCGCGCGCCTCTCAGGCCCGCGGCGATCGCCTGCGCCAGGAGAGGGCTGACCCGAACCTCATGCCCCGCATCGCGATTGACGCGGCTCAGCTCGCTGTCGTCACGGAACCTGCTCGCGGCTTCATCGATCGCATTGACGATCCGATCGACCGAAGCCCTGGCGGCGGCGAGGCCGTCCGGCCGCGTCACGATCAGCCGCATCGACGTGCCCAGCGCGCGGCCGTCCACGATGCCGAAGAGCGTGGTGCTCAATTCGTCCGGGCCTCTCGTCGCAGCGCCAGCGCGAGCGCCATGACGGGGCAGGTTGCGACCGCACGCTGCGCGAGGGGCGCCAGGCGCTCTGGTATCGGGCCGGGGGCGATGATCGGGTAACCCCAATCGTCCAGGCGGATGCGCTCAGGCAGCAGCTCGGCGCAAAGTCCGTGACCGTCGCACTTGATGCGGTCGATGGTCATGTGCATGTCTGTCTTCACGCCGGCTGCTGCCTCCAGTGGGCGGGGTGCGTCGCGAACTCCTCCGAAAACGTCGAAAGCGCCGAACGGAGAAACATCACCGCGCCGTCCGGGTGCTTGCATGCGCCTCGACCCTGCACCTCGACCGCCCACCTCTTGAGACGCGCGATGTCATCGCGATTAGTGCCTCGCTCGGCAACGCGGCTGCACGCATCGGACAGCGCCCGCAGCCCGAAAAAGCACGGCCCGCATTGCGCCGAGCTCTCCTCGGCGAGGTAACGCATGATGTGAGCGGTGTCGCACACACCACACCTGCTGGAGGGCAGTAGACCGACGACGCCGCAGCCCAGCCCGAGCCCGGCGGCTCCCAGGGCCTCGGCGTCGAGTGGCAGCTCCCATGCCTTCGCCGCCGGGATCCAGACGCCGAAGTAGCCGCCGAGCAGCACGGCTCCGGCCGGCTCGGACATCCCGCCGGCCATCGCTACCGCTTCCCCGATCGTGGTGCCCGCCTCGATCTCGACGACGCCGGGTTTCTTGACTCCACCGGCGAGCGTGATGAGCAGCGTCCCAACGGCGCCATTCCGGCCGGCGGATCGATACCAGGCGTCGCCGTACCTCGCAATCAACGCGACGTGCGCGAGCGTCTCGACGTTCTGCATCAATGTGGGCGCCGCCGCCACGCCTCGCTCGCGCGGATGGGGCGGGGTCGTGGTCGGGGTCGCGATGCCTGCGTCGATGAGATGGACCGCCGCGCTCGATTCGCCGGCGACGTATCGATGCGGCGCGGCTGCCATTCGGGCGATTCGCCTCTCCACATCGGGGCGCTCCGCGAGGGCGCGCTCCATCGCCGCATACGCGGCTTTGTGCTCCTGCCCGACGTACAGGACGACCGACGCCGCGCGCACGGTGCGGGCGGCCAGAAATGCGCCGTCCAGGATGAGGTGGGGGCGAGTCGCCATGAGCAGCCGGTCCTTGTGACTCTGGGGCTCGCCCTCGGCGCCGTTGGCGACGATCACGGCCGTGCCTTTCGATGCGGAAGCGACCGACCGCCACTTGACCCCGGCGGAAAAGGATGCGCCGCCGCGGCCCGTCAGACGGCTTTGCACGAGCGCTTCGATCAGCGGGCGACCCGCGAGTGTCGGCGCTCCGAGCCGGCGAACATGATCGCCATAACCCTCTGCCCCGGCCCTGAGGTCGGGTCCTGCCAGCAGCCTGAGTCCGCTCATTGGTTCGGCCTTCGCGAGACACCCGACCGAAACTCACCCCGCGCCACCGCGAGAGGATCAGCCGGCGGCTGCAGGAGACGGTAGGTGACCGCGATCGTCACCGAAACGACGCACACGATCGACAGGGCGATGAACCAGACGGACAGGGCGTCGGTCCCCGTGCCAAAGCTGTGAACGACGGCGACCGGCCACGATGCATAAGCAAGCCAGTGGATCAGTCGCCATGCCGCCTGTCCGATCAGGTTGCGCAGCAGGCTCGTCACCACGATGGCGGCCAACAGCTCGAACGCGATCGTGCCCAGCCCAAGCCACAGCGTCCGGTAGTAGGACGAGAAGGGGACCACAGCCGTGAGCCATCCGAGGTGGGTGAACGGGTCGACGACCGCGGTGACGATGTGCAGGGCGAGGAAGACGAGTGTCATCAGCGCCAGGTTTCGGTGCAGGGCCGGGGTGAGGAACCGCGGCCAGCCGGAGCTTTGGAACCGCAGCGAGGAGAGCACGCCGAGCACGACGACGGCGCTGAGCAGGATCATCGAGACGGCCCCGGCGCCCCTGGTCGTGTACCAGAGAAGCGTGTCGTTCACGGCGGGAGTGCTAGGAGCCGCCGGAAACGGCGACGCCCGAGCTCGATGAGGAGCCCACGGTCCCAGACGACGACTGGAGCCCGCTCGAGGACGAGCTAGACGACGTGCTGGTCGAGGATGAGCTCGAGGTCGAGGTCGCCGCACTCGCGGTCGCTCCCGAAGACGAGGAGGCGGAGACTCCCGGTATCGTGAGCGCGCTGACCGTCCCGAAGATGCCGACGCCCGCCACCGCCGCGAAGGCGATGCCGGCGGTCACCTGGTTCAGCAGCGAGAGGGCCCGGTCCCGAGCGTGGATCCTGGCGTCCGCCGACTTCGTGTTTTCCATGGTCGTAAGAGTGCGCTCCTCCACTCAATCCTCTCTGTGAGGAACCTGGGAAGGGGCTGAGAAGTTACGGCCGGGCCAGATCGGCAGCCGGACCGTTTAATAGACTTCTGGGCGCGCCCCCGTAGCTCAGGGGATAGAGCAGGACGGTCCTAACGTCAAGGTCGGGGGTTCGATTCCCTCCGGGGGCACTTTTTGTACAGGGGACGAAGATGAGAGCAGCCGTTTGCACGGCGTACGGGCCGCCCGAGGTGCTCCAGATCAGGACTGTGCCCGACCCACGTCCCCAGAACAACGAAGTGTGCATCCGGCTTGTCGCGACCGCGGTCACCGCCAGCGACTGCATCGTGAGAGGCCTAAAGATGCGCGGCATCTACCGGCCCTTGATGCGAGTCGTATTCGGCATCAGGGCGCCGCGGAAGGGGATTATCGGCATGATCGCGGCCGGCGAGATCGAGTCGGTCGGCCGCGAGGTAACCACCTTCAAGGCAGGAGACCAGGTCTTCGGAATGGACGGTTTCCGCGCAGGCACATACGCAGAGAAGGTGTGCTGGCCGTCGACTTCGGCGCTCGCACTTCGACCTGACAACCTCACGTACGAGGAATCCGCCGCCCTGCCCTACGGCGGGCTGATCGCGTCGTTCTTCGTGCGCCGGCTGAAGGTTGGGAAGGGCCAGCGGCTGCTGGTCTATGGAGCCTCGGGGGCGATCGGGACGTCCGCCGTGCAGCTCGCCAGGCATCTCGGCGCCGAGGTGACCGGCGTCTGCAGCACCGCGAACCTCGAGCTTGTGCGGTCGTTGGGTGCGACCACGACGATCGACTACACGAAGGACGACTTCACACAGAGCGGCAGGCGCTACGACCTCATCTTCGACGCGGTTGGCAAACGGAAGAGCGCGAAGGCGATGCTCAACGCCGGCGCGGCACTCGCATCGGGCGGAGTGTCGATGTCGGTCGATGATGCGTTCCCGAGGACCAAGAAGTCAGACCTGATGGTGCTGAAGGAACTCGCCGAGAGCGGCGCGTTTCGGTCGGTGATCGACCGCCGCTACACGCTGGATGAAATTGTCGAGGCCCACCGCTATGTCGACCTGGGTCACAAGAAGGGCAACGTGATCGTCACAATCTCGCCAAGCTGATGCCGGCGGCACCGATCCGGCATGCCACCTGGCGTCAGAGCGGTACTGCGGCCGGCACGAGGTAAAGGACCGGGTCGATCACGCCGTCGTTGATCCGCACCTCGAAGTGAAGGTGTGGCCCGGTGGACAGGCCGCTCGACCCCTCGAGCCCGATTCTTTCGCCTCGCATCACCCTGTCACCGACGCTGGCGTCGGTCTCCATCAGGTGGGCGTACAGGGTGATGACCCCGGCTCCGTGGGCGATCATCACGTAGTTCCCATAGCCCACGACCGTGTGGGCGACGGCGACCACCACTCCATCGGCGGCGGCCAGCACCGGGGTGCCGAGCGGGGCAGCCAGGTCCACCCCGGTATGAAAGTGGGCAAACGGACCGAGTGGAGGTTCGAGCAGCACGTCGGACGGCCCGAACGGCTGGGTGATGCGCGCGTGCACCATCGGCCACGAGAGCGTCAGGGGTGACAGGCTCGTTCCCGGCGGCAGCTCGCGTGTTACGAGCGCCAGCCCAGCGCCGACCTGGGCTTGACTCCATGCGGCCCGGTATGACTTCACGATCAAGTCCGCCTCCTGCTGCTCGAGCAGACCGGCGAGTGTGGTCGTGACGTCGGCCGGCTGCCCCTGCAGCTGGCTTTGCGCGGTCTGGATCTGAGAGATCAAGTCGCCGAGCTGGGAGCTGATGTCGTCCTGGCGCGTCATGAGGCCGTCAAGCTCGCTCATGCT
>Ga0209802_1000497_pt1 | contig 30222 bp, 28 predicted proteins | sample GraSoiAngelo_129_FD_185886 | JGI IMG/M metagenome (GOLD analysis project Ga0209802, IMG submission 185886) | Grasslands soil microbial communities from the Angelo Coastal Reserve, California, USA - 14_0927_12_40cm (SPAdes) (version 2) | ecosystem: Environmental > Terrestrial > Soil > Grasslands ... | reverse complement strand
TTTGACGCCAGTGGCAACGTTTTCCGCGGTGACGCTGGCGTCTGGAACGACGGCGTTTGTCGCGTCGAACACAGTACCGACGATATTGCCATCAATGGTCTGGCCGAAAGTGCACGGCGCGAGGCCTATGACCGCGATGGCGCACAGGCATACGAAAACCACTGCTCTCAATAGCGACTTGACTCTAATCTGGACTTTTTCGAACTTGAGCATATTAGCCGCCTGATTGAACAAGCCTATTCCTGGCCTATTTTCGAGCGCACCAGTTTGCTGGGCCCAACGCAAAGAAGCCTCTCTAACGGAATAAGACTCTCCCCGAATCTGCCTCATGGAAGACACCCTCCTTTTGTAGAACAGTCGGTGGTGCGAAAACCCCGGGCGACATCCCCCTAGCACGTGCCCGAGCCGAAAACCAGTTTGGCGACTCCGGCCCATTATTATCCGAATCTTACCGGTGTCAATAGGGATAGAGTTGATCGGCCCATCTGATATGCTGAGATATACAGAGAAACATGTATTCCGAGTTCGCCGAGGACATCCCGCACGCCCCTTTGCCCATGCCTATTCGATAGCCTTTGCCCCGCTTGGGATACCTTTAGGACATCGAGGCAGAAGAGGCGCTCGTCCCGCGGGGGCGAGATGAGACGCTTGACCGATGACCTCGGGCCAAGCGACATCGGAGCAAGCGGCTTCGACCATCGACCTCTCGTCTCCTCGAGAGGAAATCCTTCAGGCTGCAATGCGATCACCCGCAACGGCGGTGGCCGTGGCGCTGCTGTTGCGTCTCGTTTTCCTCTATTTAGCGCATGCCTCCAGCGGCAACTTCTTTCCCGTGGGCCAGGAGGCGGGGAACGTAGCCTGGTCGTTTGCCTTGGGCCATGGCTTTTCCTCGCCTCTCATCGGCATGCAAGGCCCGACGGCCTGGGTCGCTCCGGTTTATCCGCTTCTTCTGGCCCTCGGATTCAAGCTGCTGAACATGAATCCGTATCGCGTGGTGATTTTCGGCCAAGTGCTGAATTCGATTTTCTCGGCGCTGACCTGCTGGCCCATTTATTTACTGGCCAAAAAGCTCTTCGGCAGCGGAATAGCCCTGGCGTCCTGCTGGACCTGGGTCCTGCTTCCGACCGCCATTCTCTTTCCTCTGGAATGGATTTGGGACCAGAGCCTCTCCGCGCTTCTTCTCACCGCGCTCATTTGCGCCACGCTTTATCTTCCTGTAGAGGCGCCCTCTTGTCCCGAGGCGCTAGAACGAGGGATCAGGGCGGCACGCCATTCGCACAAAGGCCTGATCTGGGCGGCGTACGGAATCGGCTGGGCTTTCGCCTTGCTGACCAATCCCACGATCGGGCTGCTGCTTCCCGTGTTCCTAGGCTGGCTCGCGTGGCAACGCCGCAAAAGCGGGGCCCCCTGGAAAGGCCCCATCGGAATTGCCGTGCTGGCCTGCATCCTTGGCATCGTTCCCTGGACCGCCAGGAACTATGCCGACTTCGAGCACTTTGTGCCCATCAAGTCAAATTTTGGGCTGGAATTCTGGCTGGGAAACAACCCCGACGTAAAAATCATCTGGAGCTGGTGGCGCAGTCCGGCCTCGGATGCGGCCGAAACCGCTGAGCTGCAGCGGCTGGGCGAAATCGCTTTTATGCAGGAGAAGCAAAGGCAGGCTGTGGCATTCGTCAAGGCGCATCCGGGAATCTTTCTCGATTCGTCTTTTGACCGCTTTGTGGATACCTGGACGGCTCTGTGGGACCAGCACGCCGACCCCTGGGTGACCGCGCTGCATGCGGGCGCGGCCTATGCATCCTTTTGCAGCATCTTTTCGCTCCTGGCGCTTTTAGGTCTGCTGCTGGCACGCCGAGCGGACGCGCTTCAGACGTTCCCCGGCGAAACCATCCGGGGCGCAAACTGCGCGCCTCTCTCGGCCGCGATGCTTCTTTTTCCCGTGACCTACTACATCACGCACAGCGCCATGCGCTATCGCCATCCCATTGATCCGGTGATGACCGTGCTGGCCGTGTATGCGGCGGCCTGCGCCTACGCGAGACTCGCTGGGAAAACTGAGGTGAAGGTTAAAATCGACAAAACTTCACCGGCAATGGCCGTGGAATCGCGCCAGCAGAGAAGAGCACGCGCGCGCCGCACCGTGACCACAGACTGAAATTGCAGGCTGCGTGCGCAGCGCCAGATTCAACTAGAAATTCGATTCCTCTAGCGGCTGCTGCTGGTCACCACGGGAACAAATTTCTGAATCCGCTTGGCCTGTTCCACTTCGCCCGTGTAGATGTTCCCCTTGGAGTCCATCCCGATGGCGTTGATCCAGTGGAATTGGCCCGCGTATTTGCCGTTGCCCCCGAACGATCCCAGAGTTTTGCCGGTCTTGCGGTCGAGAATCCAGACCAGGTCATTGGTCCCGTCGGCCACGAACATATACTTTTGCTGCGGATCTTTCGAGAAGATCATTTTGTACGTGGTTCCGCAGGGAGGCATCTTGGTGTTGGGTGGAAGCCCGCCGCAATCGGGGCCGCGCGAAGGCGTGTTCGGCGACACGTAGAAATCCTGCACCCACTTGCCCTGCTTGGTATAGACGGAGATGCGGTCCTGGCCGCGCTCGCCGACGTAGACCAGCCCGTCCTTGGCAATCTCCACGAAATGCAAGTCGGGCACGAAGTTCTTCTCCTCGGGAGGCGGCGCGCCGGTCCACTTGTACGGCGGAATCGGGTCGTTGGAAATTTCGCTCAAGGGCATCCCGTGGCCGCCCCAGCCGCGCTTGAACGTGCCCGTATCCATATCGTAAACGAGCACGCGCTTCCAGTTAATCAGATAAATCTCACGGGCATCCTGGTCGAGATTGAAACGGCCCTTCGATACGAGAACGTCGGTTTGCGTATTGTCTTCCTTGAGCGGTCCCGCATCTTTTGGAGGACGGTGGCCGAAATCCCAAAGCAGCTTCCCATCGGGCGAGAGTTTGAGAATGCTGTCTTGCGCCGCCGTTCCGGCGATCCACACGTTTCCCTCGCGGTCCACCAGGATCGTCTGCAACGCGGTCGGCCATTGCGGAATGTAGCCAGGGCCGCCCCAGGCGTGGACCACATTGCCCTCGGGATCGAGTTCGATGGCCTCGGGTCCGCGCACGCAGCAGGCGATCCGCGGCGGATCGTCGCCGCCACCGATTTCATCGCCATCGGCCGCCGCCCCGCGATTGAGGAACCACACGTGGTCGTTCCTTTCGTCCACGTACAAGCCGGTTACCTGCTGCATGCTCCAGCGATTCGGCAGGCGCTTGGGCCAGAAGGGATCCACGCGGTACATGGGCGCGCCCTGCGCATCCGTGGCTTGAGTCTGAGGTTGTGTCGCGGCTTTTGCTTGCGGCCGCGCGCGCATCGTCACGGCCAGCGCCAGCAAATAGATGGCAAACGTTAGCGCAAATATCAGGCGCCGGCTTTTTTGCCCAGCGACGTCGTTTGTATTCACAGGATTTCCTCCCATCAGGCGCCGAGCAACCGAGTGCCGCCCTAAAGGGGCCGCTACAAGACGTCCTTGAATAGTGGCCGCCTTCAGGTCCGGTTTTCGGACTCCAGTGGAGTCCCGCGAATTCATCCGGGATTCCGGGAATGCGGAATCCACTGGACTCCAAAAACCGGAGCGGGCCGTTGTGCCGCCGTAAGAGTACCGCGGGGCGAAACGCCCGGCCTCACCAGATTTTGCAAACGTCGCCCGCGGGCTTCACCATGGCGTCGCCGGCCTGGCAGTCAAACGCTTTCGCGAAATCCGGTATGTTCAGCAGCGCTCCCGCGGCCTCGCGTGCGCAGCACGCGGTTAAGGAAGTTAACGCGCCGCGGGGGCGAGATTTATAGACGTCACCAGATTTTGCAAACGTCGCCCGCGGGCTTCACCATGGCGTCGCCGGCCTGGCAGTCAAACGCCTTCGCGAAATCCGGCATGTTCAGCAGCGCTCCCGCGGCCTCGCGTGCGCAGCACGCGGTTAAGGAAGTTAACGCGCCGCGGGGGCGAGATTTATAGACGTCACCAGATTTTGCAAACGTCGCCCGCGGGCCTCACCATGGCGTCGCCGGCCTGGCAGTCAAACGCCTTCGCGAAATCCGGCATGTTCAGCAGCGCTCCCGCGGCGCGGAACCGCGGCAACGGGTGCGGATCGACGGTGACCATCATGCGTTCAAATTCTGGCCGCGCTGTCGTGCCCCAAATGCGCGCAAAAGAGAGGAAGAATCGCTGCTCGGGCGTGAAGCCGTCGATCTTCGGCGGCTCCGGTTTGCCAGCGAGCGTACGATCGAAGGCCATGTGCGCGATGGTCACGCCGCCGAGATCGGCGATGCTCTCGCCGAGCACGAGTTTGCCGTTTTCGTGCAGGTCATCGGTGACCACAAACGAATCGAACTGCTTCTCGACGCAGGCGGTGCGTTCCTTGAAATTCTTCAAGTCTTCGGGCGTCCACCAGTTGTGCAGGTTGCCCTGCGCGTCGTATTGCGCTCCCTGATCGTCGAAGCCATGCGTCATCTCGTGGCCGATCACGGCGCCGATGCCGCCATAATTCAGGGCGTCGTCGGCGCTCGCCTCGAAGAAGGGCGGCTGAAGAATGCCCGCGGGGAACACGATTTCATTCATGTTGGCGTCGTAATAAGCGTTCACGGTGGGCGGGCTCATGCCCCACTCCGTGCGGTCCACTGGCTTATCGATCTTGGCCAGCTCGCGATGGAATTCGAAGGCGCTGCCGCGTTCGAGGTTCTCGAGGTAGGAATCGCGCGCCACCTGGTAAGCGGAATAGTCGCGCCATTTATCCGGATAGCCGATCTTGAGGGCCATGGCGCTGAGTTTGGCGAGCGCTTGCTTGCGCGTGGGATCGCTCATCCACGGCAGCTTCTCGATATCGGAACGCAAGGCGGCCACGAGATTCTCGACCATTTTGTGCGCGCGCGCTTTGGCTTCGGGAGGAAACACCTTCTCCACATATTTTTGCCCGAGCGCTTCGCCGAGGTTACGGTCGGTGGCGTTGACGCAGCGCTTCCAGCGCGGCTGAATCTCCTTTGCGCCCGTGAGCGTGCGGCCGTAGAAATTGAAGTTTTCGTCCACGAATTTGCCCGAAAGCGCGGGAGCCGAGGAGCGGATCAGGTGCCAGCGCAGGTAAATCTTCCAGTCAGAAATGGGCACCGATTTCAATTCCTTGTCGAGGGCCTGGAAAAATTCCGGCTGGCCGACGTTCACGGCGTGAATATTGGGAAAGCCGACCTCGCGGAAGTAAGTCTCCCAGGAAAAATCCGGCGTGAGCGCGCGCAGCCCGGCCGGATCCATCTTGTGGTAATTGGCTTCCGGGTCGCGGCGCTCCACGCGCGTCTTGGAGGCTTGCGCCATCTGCGTCTCGATGGCCATCACGGCGCGCGCTTCGGCGGCGGCTTTGTCGGAGGAGTCGCCCGCCAGCTCCAGCATTTTGGCGATGTGCTGCACGTACTGATCGCGAAGCTGCTTGGACTTCTCATCGTCTTTCGTGTAGTAGTCGCGATCGGGCAAACCCAATCCGCCCTGGCGGGCCCCTCCGATCACCTGCTGGCTATTTTTGTCGTCCTGCTCGGAACCGAAGCCGAAAAGCACGCGCGTGCCCTGGCTCTGCAGGCGGGCCGCTTCGTCCTGAAGCTGCGCGAGATTGCCGATCGCCGCGATGCGCTCGAGCTCCGGCTCGACGGGCTTGATGCCGGCGGCTTCGATGGCTTCGGTATTCATGCACGCGGAGTAGAAATCGCCGATCTTCTGTTCGACCGAGCCGGCCGCGCTTTTGCTCACCGCGGCCGCTTCCAGGATTTGGCGCAGGACTTCCTGGTTATGGTTTTGCAGGGCATTGAAGCGGCCCCAGCTGGCGTACTCGGGCTGAATGGGATTGCGCTTGATCCAGCCGCCGGTAGCGTACCGGAAGAAGTCCTGGCAAGGCTTGCAGGTTGTGTCCAGATCGGCGAGATCGAAGCCGTGGCCCTCGGCTGCGGAAACGGTCTGCGGAAGCCGTGCCGCACTGCCCGGCGGGAAGATGCCGGGGAAGAGGATGAGTCCTGCAGCCACAATGATCAGGCCAAAAAGAATGAGCAAAGCTGCTGTTCTTCGCATGGCGGCCTCCGCAAAATTTCCTGGTCGTCCGAGATGCCCAGCCGTTCCAGAATAGTTGCCTGCCCGCCCCGAGTCAAACTGTGGCCGCGGCAGCGCCGCTCCGCGAGACCGGAAAATCGGCAAAGTGTTATGATCAGCGTGGGCGGATTTGAGCTAACGGAATCCAGTCGAGGAGGATGAGCATGAGAGCGCATTTCCTGATGGCGGCGGGTTTGCTGGCGGCTTCCTGGATGGCGGTGGCGCCGGCCCGGGCGCAGGAAGTCACCAAGGACAACCTTGACGGCATCACCAATTTCCATCGGATCCAGAGCGTCGTGGCATGCACCGGGGCCATCAAGCCGGAAGTGGTGCCGCAGATCAAGCAGATGGGTTTCGTCTCCATCATCAATCTGCGCGAGCCGACCGAGGAGGGCGCAAACATTGAAGGCGAGGGCCAGGCGGCGAAAGCCGTGGGCCTGCGCTACTACAGTGTTCCTTTTAATGCCATGAACCCTGATCCCGCCGCGGCGGACAAGTTCCTCGACGCGATCACGGCCAAGGGTGTCGAGCCGGCGTTCATTCACTGCGCGGGCGGAGGGCGCGCCGCGACCATGTGGTTCATCAAGCGCATGGTCGTGGATCATTGGGACGTCGATCGCGCCGCCAAGGAAGCCACCGACCTGGGCATGAACAGTCCCAGGCTGAAGCAATTCGCCATCGACTACGCGATGGCCCACAAGCGCTAGGGCGGCGCAAAATCCCGGGGCAGCTCGAAGGTAGTGCGGGTGCGCCCCGGGGCTACATTTCGGCCATTAACCGCGCTTCTTTCTCCGCGATCTCCCAAGCGACCACAACACCGCTCTGATGCATGGGGTGCATCAGCCCTCGAAAGCAAGCTGTAGCCCGCTCGGATAACCGCACGAGATCCCTAGCCAACAATTCAAAAGCTCTTATTGCAGGGCCGGTCGGAAACTGTGCGCTCTCGTATCCATAAACCACGATTGCTTTTCGGCCTCTCAGCCCGGACTCGATCAGCTTCTGGCAATCTGTCAGAGCGCTGCGGTGCTCAGGATAAGGCGAGAGGATATGCATGAGCATGTTGTCGTTCAATTTCCCATTATCGCGATACAGGCGGAGCATTTTGGCCTCGATCGCCCATACCCAAGCCGGTGGCGTGCCCAAACATAAATCGCACCTTCGCCCTGGGCTTTTCGGGTATGGAACGCCTAACCGATAGTCCCCATATGTCTCTGACTTGATTGCAGAGAGCTCGTTTAGCACGAGCCTTATGGTCTCGTTTTCCGAATGGGGCCCAATTCCGGCTCGAAATGCAATTTTAGTTCGTGCATTTATGGCGACCGGGCCTCGCAAATCGGCCAGCTCAATTCCTCTAGCAAAGTCGATCACGAATTCCGTAAGAGCGAGCATCGACTCTAAGCTGCGGGTTGCTGCTGGGTCATACAGTGTAAGGTGCCGAGGCCGAGCACCAGATCGCGCGCGGCGATGCCGATCACTTCGCGATCCGGGAATAGCGCCGCCAGCGTATTGACCGCGGCGCGGTCGTGCGGGTCGCTGAAGGTAGGAACCAGCGCGATTTTATTGGCGACGTAAAAGTTGGCGTAGCTTGCGGGCAGCCGCTGTCCATCAAACCACACCGGCTGCGGCATGGGCAGCGTCTCGATGCGCAACGGGCACCCATCCTGATCTTTCATCTCGCGCAGGCGCGCAAGATTCTCCTGCAACGGCTCGTAATTGGCTTCGGAGCGATCCGGCTCAACGACCGTCACCACGGTCGTCGGATTGACGAAACGCGCCAGATCATCGACGTGGCCGTGCGTATCGTCGCCGGCGATGCCGCGGCCAAGCCAGAGAAAATTCGTCGCGCCCAGATAATCGCGGAAAATGGCCTCCCAATCGGCGCGCTCGAAGCCGGGATTTCGCGCCTGCTCGGCGCTGAGCAGGCATTCTTCGGTGGTGAGCAGCGATCCGACGCCGTTGACTTCGATGCTACCGCCTTCGAGCACAACCGGTCGGCCGCGGTATTGCGGTTCCCAGACGGGCATTTTCAGTCTGGGCAGAACGCGCTTCATGGCGGCGTTGTCTTTGCGCCAATCGTCGTACTTGGCCCAGGCGTTGAAGCGCCACTTCGTGGCGGCGACGCCGGCAGAACCTGGAGTGCCGCCAGCGGCGGCGCATTTTTTAACAAAAATTGTTCCGAAATCGCGGGTCCAGCCGCGATTGGTTGGCGCGACGAAAAAATCTACGGCGGCGAGATCCGCGCCGCTCTTTTGCAAGATGCGGCGCGCGGCGCGCTCTTCGGCGTGATCCCGCACCAGGATGCGCACGCGTTCCACGCGCGCCAGATGCCGCACGATATCGGCGTAGACCCAGGGAATCGGCGCGAATTTGCCGGGCCAGTCGGTGCGTTCGTGGGGCCAGGCGAGCCAGGTGGCTTCGTGCGGCCCCCACTCGGCTGGCATGCGGTAACCGAGCGCGGCGGGCACAGCCTCGCCGCGACCGGGCGTGCGCCGCACGGGCTCGCGGGGCGCGCGTTCGTGCGGAGTGCGCTCGCGGAGCTCCGGCCCGCGAGGCGCAGAAGCTTTCGTGCTCCGCGATTTCAACCGAGCCACCGCTCGAGCAGCGGCGCGTAAGCGTCGGTGCGGCGATCGCGCAGGAAGGGCCAATTGCGGCGCACTTCCTCCATGCGGCGCAGGTCGCATTCCACGATCAGCGTCTCCTCTTTATCGGTGGAGGCTTCGGCGATGATCTGCCCGAAAGGATCGGCCACAAACGAAGACCCCCAGAATTCCAAGCGGCTCTCCGGCGGCCCCTCGAAGCCCACGCGGTTCACCGCGGCGACAAAAATCCCGTTGGCGATGGCATGCGAGCGCTGAATAGTGCGCCAGGCGTCGAGCTGCGCCGCGCCGAATTGCGCCTTTTCCGCAGGATGCCAGCCGATGGCCGTGGGATAAAAAAGAATATTCGCGCCGCGCAGGCTCGAAAGCCGCGCGCCTTCGGGATACCACTGGTCCCAGCAGACCAGCGCGCCAATTCTGCCGTAGCGCGTGTCGAAATTGGGGAAGCCGAGATCGCCCGGCGTGAAATAGAACTTCTCGTAGTAGAGCGGGTCGTCCGGGATGTGCATCTTGCGGTAAAGCCCGAGCAGCGCGCCATCGGCGTTGAGCACGGCGGCGCTGTTGTGATAGAGCCCGGCGGCGCGGCGCTCGAAAATCGATGCGACGATGACCACGCCCAGTTCGCGAGCGAGTTTGCTCAGCGCCTCGGTAGTTGGCCCGGGAATCGGTTCGGCCAAATCGAAGTGCTCGGCATTTTCTTCGCGACAAAAATATTGAGAACGAAACAGCTCCTCGAGGCAAATGATCTGGCCTCCGCGTTTGGCCGCTTCGCGAATGGCCTCGACTGTGCCCGCAAAATTTGCGCCCGGATCCGTGGAACATTTCCGCTGCAGCAATCCTACCGTCAGCTTCTCGCTCATGAGGGGAATACTACCAGATCAACGGCGCGGATTTTTTGTTTCGCTTGCGACGATGCGGCGGATGCGGCGCAGCACGGCATCGAACATCGCCGGAGTGAGCCGGCCGGTTTGCGTATTTTGCTGGCTGGGGTGATAGCTGGCGAAAAGATGCGGCAGATCGCCGGGCAGCTTGAACTCGGCGCCGTGAGAAAAAATATAACTGACGCGGGAGGCGAGCAGCCCTTGCTTCACCAGCAAGCGCAGGTAGGCATGAAACGCGATGGCGCCGAGCGCGAGCACGGCGCGCGGGCGCAAGATCGCGAACTCCTCTTCCAGGTAGCCGGCGCAGTTGCGCAACTCCTCAGGCAGCGGCCGATTATCGGGCGGCGCGCAACGCGCGGCAGCCGAGATGTAGGCATCGCGGAGCTTGAGACCGTCGGTTGCATTCACGGAACTCGGCTGATTGGCAAATCCGGCGTCGTAGAGTCGGGCATAGAGAAAATCGCCGGAGCGATCGCCGGTAAACATGCGCCCGGTGCGATTGGCGCCGTGCGCGGCGGGCGCGAGGCCGATGATCAGCAGCCTGGCGTGCACGTCGCCGAAGCCGGGCACCGGCCGTCCCCAGTAGGTCCACTCGCGAAAGGCGCGGCGCTTGGTGCGGGCCACTTCTTCGCGATACTGCACCAGGCGCGGGCATCTGCGGCAGGCGACCACGAGTTCGCGCAGATGCGCGAGGCGCTGCTCCTGCGATTCGCCGGGGGCGGGCGCGCTCATCCGCGGGCGTTCCTGTGCGCTCGTCTGCGCTCCCTCTTGTCCGCTCGTCTCCGCTCGCTTTTGCGCGGGCGCTTCGCGAGAAAATCGCGCCACACGACGGCCTGATTGCGCTCCTCATCGCGAGCAGAGAAGACGAGTGTGACCACGCGATGTTCGTTCTCCAGTTGCTTGATGCGTGCTGTCAGCTCGCGTTTATCGCGCAGCTCCTGCCGGTAGCGCTTTTGGAATTCGGGCCAGCGTTTGGGGTCGTGCCCGAACCATTTGCGCAGCGCGGTTGAGGGGCCGATCTCCTTCAGCCACAGGGCAACCTCGGCGCGTTCTTTGGGAACGCCCCGGGGCCAAACGCGGCCGACCAGAATGCGGCAGCCGTCCGCGGGCTGCGGGCATTCGTAAATGCGCTTGATCTGGAGCACAGCGGAGGAAAATTGTAACGCTGCGGAAAGAAAACGGCGCAAAAAGAGGCCGCCTCCGCGGGAGATCGAGTGGGAAGAAGGGTCTTGCCCGCGGAGGCGGTTCCAGTGGTCTTTGGCTGCACCCACATTACCTCCCAAGGTATGTCGTGTCAAGATATATTGTGGGCTATGCCACTTGGTTTACAAAGCCCCGCACAGGGCGCCTCCTGGTGGCAGAGGCACTCCTGCCTGTGCACGTGTAGCTTGGTCGGTCTAACTGCACAGCCAGATACCCGGGTCCCCAGCACACGCTGTTTTTGCGTGTGTTGGGGTGGTAACGGTGGCTGTGCCACCGAAGCAGCCAAACTAGCCTGCCGCGCGCCGCCCGGCTCTCCCCCCAGCCGGGCGGCCAACTCCCACTGCCTCTTCTCACTCAAGCACTTCAAATTCGCCAGGGGGATACGATGTGAGTAGGCTCTCCCACTGCGGCCCCAAAATTGACATCGGCAAGGGCGCGGCATAGCATTCATGGTTTACCCGCAATGCGCTGAAAGCGCCGGGGCGGAGCCGCGTGTCCATCGCCGAAACCAAGCCGGGAACGATCCTCAGCCGGATCATCGAGAGCCGCCGGGCCGAAGTGGCGCGGCGGCGGCGCATCCTGCCGGAGACGGTGCTGCGCATCGCGGCAGGGAAGGCCGATGCGCCGCGCGATTTTGCCGGCGCGCTCGCGCGGGACAAAGTCAGCGTGATCGCGGAAATCAAAAAAGCGTCGCCTTCGGCGGGAGTGCTGCGCCGCGAGTTCGAGCCGGTGTCGCTCGCTCGAGGATTCGAGCAAGCGGGCGCCGCGGCGCTTTCGGTGCTCACCGAAGAGGAGAATTTTCAGGGCGCGCTGGCACATTTGCGCGATGCGCGTGCGGCTGTGTCGCTTCCGGTTCTCCGGAAGGATTTCATCGTGGACCCGTGGCAGGTGTGGGAGGCGCGAGCCGCCAACGCGGACTCATTTTTGCTGATTGCGGCCGCACTAGACGACGCGACTCTTGGGGAGCTGCTCGCATTGGGACGAGAACTGGGAATGGAAGCGCTGGTCGAGGTGCACACGGCCGAGGAACTCGAGCGTGTTCTGGCCGCGGGCGCGCGCATCGTCGGCGTGAATAACCGCAATTTGCATACACTCGAAGTGCGCATGGAGACTTCGCTGGAGCTCGGCGAGACGATTCCGGAAGACCGCGTCGCCGTAAGCGAATCGGGACTGCGCTCGGCGCAAGATTTGCGCAAATTGAGCGCGGCCGGCTTCGACGCTTTTTTGATTGGCGAGAGTCTGATGCGCGAGCCTGACCCGGGCGCGGCGCTGGAACGCCTGATCGCCACCGCCGTACCCGAGCGAAGCGGCGATTCGGGCGCGGGGAGTTCCGATCGTTCACGTTAAGATTTGCGGCGTCACGAATTGGCCCGATGCCAGGCTGGCGGTGGATTTGGGGGCGCACGCGCTGGGCTTTAACTTCTATCCGCCCAGCCCGCGCTCGATCAGCCCGGCAGCCGCCTGGGAGATCGCGCGGAAGCTGGCCCGCGGAGGTCGTTGCCGCGCTGGCCGGAGCATTGCGTCTGGATGGCGTGCAGCTCCATGGCGACGAGCAGCCCGGCGAGGTCAGGGACTTGGCCGCGCGTTTTCGCGTGATCAAGGCGTTTGCGGTGGGAACGCGATTCAAGCTGGAAGCGCTGGCGAGATACAAAGCTGCTTCCGCCTTTCTGCTCGACGGCTATCGCAGCGGCCTTTACGGCGGCACGGGATATACAGGCGATTGGCGGCTGGTGCGCGAAGCCCGGCGCTATGGCCGTGTGATCCTGGCGGGCGGCTTGCGGCCGGACAATGTCGCGCAGGCCATTGCCGAGGCGCAGCCTTTCGGGATCGATGTGGCCAGCGGCGTGGAGTCGCGGCCGGGAAAAAAAGATCCTGACGCCCTGCGGGAGCTGATGCGCGAAGTGGAAGCCGCGAATCGTGCCGCAGACAGCGATTCGGCGCGCCACTTTCAGGATCACTTTCAGGAGAAGAAGACTCGGGAGAAGAAATGACCACGGCGGTAAAAACTTGGCCGGACGTGCACGGCCGCTTCGGCCCTTACGGAGGGCGTTACGTTCCGGAGACCCTGGTCGCGCCGCTCGAGGAACTGGAGCAGGCCTATGCCGCGGCGCGCGCGGATGCGACCTTCCAGGGGGAGCTCGATGAATTATTGCGAAATTTTGCCGGGCGCCCGACGCCGCTGCAATTCGCATCGCGGCTGACCGAACACCTTGGCCCGCGGATTTACATCAAGCGTGAAGACCTGCTGCATACCGGCGCGCACAAGATTAACAACTGCCTGGGCCAGGCGCTGCTGGCGAAAAGAATGGGCAAGCGCCGCATCATCGCGGAAACGGGCGCGGGACAGCACGGCGTGGCTACGGCAGCGGTGGCGGCGCGCTTCGGCATGGAATGCCTCGTCTACATGGGCACAGAAGACATGGAGCGGCAGCGGCTCAACGTCTCGCGCATGAAGCTGATGGGCGCGGAAGTCGTGGGCGTGAATGCGGGCAGCCGCACGCTGAAAGACGCCATCAACGAAGCCATGCGCGATTGGGTCACGAACGTGCGCACCACGCACTATTTGCTCGGCTCGGTTCTAGGCGCGCATCCCTATCCTCAGATGGTGCGTGATTTTCATAAAGTAATTGGGGAAGAGGCACGGCGCCAGATTCTGCAGGCCGAGGGGCGACTGCCGGATTTGCTCGTGGCCTGCGTCGGCGGCGGCTCCAATGCGATCGGGCTTTTCCACGCATTTCTGGAAGATACAGGCGTGAAGATGCTCGGCGTGGAAGCGGGCGGCCGTGGGTACCAGCTTGGCGAACACGCGGCGCGCCTCGCGGAAGCCATGGGCTTCACCGGCGCGCGGCCTGGCGTCCTGCAGGGAACCTACACCTACGTTTTGCAAACGGCGGATGGGCAGATCGCCACGACGCATTCGATTTCCGCGGCTTGGACTATCCCGCCGTCGGCCCCGAACACGCGTTCCTTTCCGAGCAGCATCGCGCCGAATATTCCGCCGCGAGCGACGACGCGGCTATCGACGCCGCGGGCACGCTGGCGCGTCTCGAAGGCATTATCCCGGCGCTCGAAAGCGCCCACGCGCTGGCCGCTCTGATCGCGCGGGCGCCGCGAATGCGCCGCGATGAAATCGTCATCTTCAATCTCTCCGGCCGCGGCGATAAAGATATGGAAATCATCGCGCGCTACCTTTGATGGCCACGAACTCCACGGCACTGCCGAAAACCCCCGCGACGACGCGCATCCAGCGCCGCTTTGAAGAGCTTGGCCGCCGCAGCGAGATGGGTTTGGTCGCTTTCCTCACTGCCGGCGATCCGTCGCTCGAGGCGACCGAATCGTTTGTGCTCGCGCTCGATGACGCGGGCGCGGATGTCGTCGAGCTGGGCGTGCCGTTCAGCGATCCCCTCGCGGATGGCCCCGCGATCCAGCGATCGAGCGAACGCGCCTTGCGCGCGGGCGCGACGCTTCCGGGCGTGCTCGATCTCGTCGCATCAATCCGGCGCAAAAGCGACGTGCCCCTGGTCCTTTTCAGCTATTACAATCCGGTCTTGCAGATGGGCGTGGAACGCTTCGCGCGGCGCGCCGCGGATGCCGGCGCTGACGGCGTGTTGATCACCGATCTTACGCCCGAGGAAGCGGGCGAGTATCGCCGCACCGTACGGGCGCACGGTCTGGATACGATTTTCCTGGCGGCGCCCACGTCCACTGATGAACGCCTGGCGCGAATCGCGGAAGCCTCCAGCGGCTTTCTTTACGTTATCTCGAGAACGGGCGTGACCGGCGCGCGCGAATCCTTGCCCGAAGACTTGCCGGCTCTGATCCGCCGCGTGCGCCGCGTGAGCCGGCTGCCGATCGCGGTCGGCTTCGGCATTTCGCTGCCCGGCCAGGTTTCGATCCTGGGCGGGCTCGCCGATGCGGCCGTGGTGGGCTCGGCCCTGGTGCAGGAGATCGAGCAAGCCTCGAGCGTGCACGCCGCGCGAGAGGCGCTCGGCGCGCGCGTGCGCGTGCTGAAGCACGCCGGCAAAACGGGAATGAGCCGGCGGGAGCCGGGCGCATGAGCGTCGAAGATTGGCGTCGCAAAATCGACGAAATCGACCGGAAATTGGTCGAATTGCTGAACGAACGCTCGCGCTGCGTGCTGGAGATCGGCCGGTTAAAGAAGGAAGACGGTTCGCCGCTCTACCAGCCCGACCGCGAGCGGGAAGTTTTGGCTGCGGTGGAGCGAGCCAACCGCGGCCCTTTGAGCGAAGCCGCCATCCGGCGATTATTCGAGCGCATCCTGGACGAAGCGCGCTCGGTCGAACGTACCGTGATGCGCGACGACAAGGAGCCCGACCGTCACAAGTAGGCGACCAAGCTAATCGATTGTCGAGCGCGAAAAGGCCTTTCTCGCGCGAAAGTCATGGGCATCAGGAGCTTTCGCGCGTTAACAAAGTCATCACGGCGCTTTTCGCGCTTAAAAAAGTCTGAGGAGAGTTCATGGTTGTCGTGATGCAGGCCGAAGCGAGCGAGGAGCAGATCCAAAACGTGATCGATCATCTCGTGTCGCTCGGCTTCGATATCCATCGCTCCACCGGAGTTTCGCAGACCGTGCTCGGCGCCGTGGGCGTGCGTCCCGATTTCGATCCGCGCGATATCGAACTGCTGGCGGGCGTGCGCGAAGTGGTCCGCATCACCCAGCCCTACAAGCTGGCGAGCCGCGCATTTCGTCCTGAAGGAACGATTGTCAAATTGCCGCGGGGAGTGTGTATTGGCGGACCGGAAGTTATGGTCGTGGGCGGGCCCTGCGCCGTGGAATCGGCGGAGCAAATCGAGCTGATCGCCGCGCGCGTGGCGCAGGCGGGCGCGCGTCTGCTGCGCGGAGGAGCGTTCAAACCGCGCAGTTCTCCTTACTCCTTTCAGGGCCTTGGCGAACAAGGCCTGCGGCTGCTGCGTGCTGCCGGCGACAGGCACAATCTCGTGGTGGTCAGCGAAGTCATGGACCCTTCACAGATCGCCCTGATGCTGCCCTATGTTGATGTTCTGCAAGTGGGCGCGCGCAATATGCAGAATTACCATCTCCTGCGCGCTTTGGGTACCGTAGATAAGCCGGTGCTGCTGAAGCGCGGCATGTCTGCAACCATTGAGGAATGGCTGCTCAGCGCCGAATACATCATGTCCGGCGGCAACTACAACGTGATCCTGTGCGAGCGCGGCATCCGCACTTTTGAAACCTCCACGCGCAACACTCTGGATATCGCCGCCATTCCGGTAATCCAGAAACTTTCTCATCTGCCCATCCTGGCCGACCCTTCGCACGGGACCGGCCGGCGCGACAAAGTTGGGCCGATGGCCCGCGCGGCGGTTGCCGCAGGCGCCGACGGTTTGCTGCTGGAAGTCCACAATGACCCCGAACATGCGCTCTCCGACGGCGCGCAGTCGCTCCATTTCGAGCAATTCGAGGAGTTGATGGCGCAATTGCGCATGATCGCGCCCGCCGTCGGCCGCAGCATCGCCGCGTGATGGCTCCGCTCTTCTCACGCGTTGCCATGCTCGGCACAGGACTGATTGGCGGATCCTTTGCCCTGGCCGTGCGCCGGGCGCTCGGAATTCGCATCGTGGGTTGGGATAAGCCGAACGTGCTCGAACGCGCGCTTGAATTGGGCGTCGTCGATGACGTCAACCCGGAACTGCAAGAAGCTGTGCAGGGCGCGGACCTCGTTTATATCGCCCTGCCGGTCGGCCTGGCGATCGAGCGGCTACCCGAGATCGCTCGCCACGTGCAGGCCAATGCGCTCGTGACCGATGCTTGCAGCACCAAGCGCGCCATTTGTGCTGCCGCCGAAAAATGTTTTTCGGAAGACGTCGTCTTTCTGGGAGGCCATCCCATGGCCGGCAGCGAAGTATCGGGAATCGAGGGCGCCGATGCAGCGCTCTTTCACGGCGCAAAGTACGCCCTGGTCCAGGGCGAGACCGGCGCCGGGGACGGTTCGGCCTCGAGCGACCCCATTTCAAAGGAGATGGATCGAGTCAAACAGGCGGATGCGCGGATTGCCAATTTCGTGCGCTTGATCGAGGCGATTGGCGCGCGTCCGATATGGATAGATGCGGCCCGACATGACCGCGCGGCGGCCTTTGTATCGCATTTGCCGCAATTGGTTTCGATCGCGCTCGCCGGCGTGACTCGCGAGGCCACCGATCAGACCGGTTTGCCGCTCACGCTCGCCGGACGCGGCTTGCGCGACGCGCTGCGACTGGCGGGCAGCCCCTATTCCGTCTGGCGGGATATCGTGCTCACGAATACGGATAATTTGGATATGGCCCTGGACCGGCTCGCGCAGGCCATCGAGCATCTGCGCGCGCATCTGCGCCAGCGCGAACTGGAAGAGGAGTTCTCCGCCGCCAACGACGTCTACAAACTGCTGCACAATTTGCGTTAGAGTTAGAGCTAGGCTTGAGGATTTTCAAACGGGATGGACAAGACGGTTGCTAATGCGGACGTGGCGGTCAGGCGCATTCACGATGGCGCCTCGATCATGATGGGAGGCTTCGGCATCTGTGGCATCCCCGAAAATCTGATTGCCGCGCTCCAGCGGGCTGGCACGAAGAACCTCACGGTCATCTCCAATAATGCGGGCACGTCGGATTTCGGCATCGGATTTTTGCTGCAAGCGCGGCAAGTGCGCAAGATGGTGGCCTCCTACGTGGGGGAAAATAAGCTTTTCGAGCAATTGGTGCTGAGTGGCGAAATCGAGCTCGAGCTCAATCCCCAGGGAACCCTCGCTGAGAGAATCCGCGCCGGCGGCGCGGGCATACCGGGCTTCTATACCCCGACGGGCTACGGCACCATGATCGCCGAAGGAAAGGAGACGCGCGAGTTTGGCGGCAGGATGTATGTGCTGGAAAAGGCGCTGCACGCCGATTTCGCTTTTGTCAAAGCCTGCAAGGGCGATCGCTGGGGCAATCTGATGTATCGCAAGACGGCGCGAAACTACAATCCGGTAATGGCCACTGCCGCCGATTACGTGATTGCCGAAGTGGAAGAGCTGGTGGAACTCGGCGGCATCCCCCCGGACCAGGTGCATACGCCCGGCGTTTATGTGCACGCGATTTTTCAGGGCGCGCATTACGAGAGGCGAATCGAGAAGCGCACGGTTCGGCGGCGCGTGCCCGTGTAATTCTTCGAAGAGAGGGCCAAGAGAGGAAAAGATGCGAGCGAGTGAAGAAGTAGACAAACGGGAATTGATCGCGCGGCGGGTCGCCCAGGAGTTGCGCGACGGCTACACCGTAAATCTGGGCATCGGCATGCCCACGCTGGTCGCTAACCATGTTCCCCCGGGCACGGAGGTCATATTCCAATCCGAAAATGGCATGCTGGGCATGGGGCCTTTTCCTCTCGAAGGCGAAGAAGATCCCGACCTGGTGAACGCCGGGAAGGAAACTGTTTCGGAAATTCCCGGCAGCAGCTATTTTTCGAGCTCCGATTCTTTCGCCATGATTCGCGGAGGGCATGTGGATCTGACCGTTCTGGGAGGCCTGCAGGTGGACGAAAAAGGCAATCTGGCCAACTGGGCCATCCCCGGAAAGATGCTGAAGGGCATGGGCGGGGCCATGGACCTGGTCTCCGGCGCGCGCCGCGTGATCATCGCCATGGAGCACGCCAGCAAAGACGGCAAACCCAAGATCATGCGCAAATGTACTTTGCCGCTCACCGGAGTAGGTGTGGTCGATCTCATCGTCACCGAACTGGCCGTGATCGAGGTGACCCCGGACGGGCTCGTGCTGCGTGAAATCGCCGAAGACGTAACTCCCGAAGCGGTTCAGAAGCTGACGGAAGCGCGCCTGCGCGTTTCGCCCGAACTGAAAAAGATTGCGCTTTGAGGCAAGCACTTGGATCTGCACTCGGTGGTGATTCTGAGCCTGCACACGCCGCGCGAGAAGGTGTGGGGCGAATTGCTGTCCCTGAATACCGCCGGCGTGACTTTGCGCGGCATCGATCTGAACTCGTTTGACGATTTCGTGCACCAGGTCTTGCATCCGGAAGGTGAACGCATCGGGCTGCCTACGGCGTTTTTCCCCATGCAGCGCGTTGAGAGGATTGCGCTGGACGAACCCAGCGGCTCGATTCCTTCCTTTTCTGATATATTCGAACGAAAGGTGGGGCGTTCGCTGAAGGATTATCTCGAACTGTTCGCCTGACCTGCTTCCGAAGATTCCATTCTATGGCTAGTCGCATCCTGACGGTTCCGAACCAGCTTACCTTGCTGCGCTTGGGTTTCCTGCCACTCTTCATTATTTTGGTCTTTTACCGGCGCTACACATGGGCGCTGGCGATTTTGATTCTTGCGGCACTGACCGACAGCATGGATGGCTTGTTGGCGCGTTCCCTCAATCAAAAGACGAGCCTGGGCGCCTACCTCGATCCGATTGCCGATAAGCTCCTGCTCTCCTCCTCCTTCGTGGTGCTGGCGCTCAATGGGCAGATTCGCTGGTGGCTCACGATTCTGGTTCTGGGGCGCGACGTCCTCATTCTCACCACCGCGGCCGTGATCCTGCTGACGGCCGGCTATCGCTCGTTTCCTCCCTCCCTTTACGGCAAACTGACCACTACACTGCAAATCCTCCTTGTATTTACGGTGCTGGCCGCGGTCGTGTTTCACCAGCCGGTGTTCTTTCTGGCGCGTCGCGTACTGGTTTATCTTGTGGCCGGCTTCACCGTATTCTCCGGCTTTCACTACAGCGTGGTGGTGGCGCGCCGATTGAGCCAGGAAGCTCCGGAGACACAGTAGTGATGCGACCTGCGTGTGCGCTGGCGGCTCCGCATCTCGTTGTCATCCCAAACCCGCCCTGCAGAACCGTCCGCGCGCAGACGGGCCGCTGCGGCGGGTGAGGCGCGCCCTTTGCGCCCCGGATGATTTTGCGGGGGATCTGCTTTTCGCTATCAAGAAAGTTGCCATTCCGAGGAACGGGGTGTGTGACGAGGAATCTGCTTTCTCGGTGTTCTTATTGCGGTGCAGCCTCGTTAGCCGACGCCGATGGGCGAATGGAAATAATTGAACAGCATGAAGGCGAAGCTCGCCAGGACGGCGAACCCTGTGGTCCATCCGAGGGCATAAGCGCGTCGGCGCTCGATCACGTCCGCGGGCTGCCGGTCCGCCATTACTTTGCCGAGTAAGAACCCCACGACAAAGCCGCCGACGTGGGCGTAGTTATCGATGCCCGGCATCAGTATGCCGAGGACCACGATGTAAGCGAGCCAGTAAAGCAATTGGCTCCGCAGCATGCGCATGCCGATACTTTGCCGTCCCGTGGTCAGCGCGAGCAGCAGGCCCACCAGACCAAGCAGCGATCCAGAAGCTCCCACGCTGAAATGCCCTGTGGTGGAACTCAACAGATAGCCGGAGACGCCTGTCACAATAAAGACGAAGAGAAAGCGGGCCGACCCGTAGAGTTCCTCGATCGTTGGCGCTAGATCCATCATCACCCACATGTTGAAACCGATGTGCAGCAGGCTGCCGTGAAGGAAAATCGCGGTGATCAGCCTCCAGGGTTGCACGAAATCGTATGGGCCCGCCGAAAGGCCCATGCGCATCAGCACCGCGCCGCTGATTCCGCCAAGACCAAATAATGCGCCGAGACCTCCGTTAGGCGCCTGGAAGCCGCTGCGATTAATGGTGATCAGTAAACTGACGCCGTAGAGGATGCAGCAGAGGCCCAGGATTCCGTAGCTCACCGGCGAAGTCTGCGGCAGCAGCCGGCTGAGCGACCGGCTCGCCGCAGCCAGCGAGAAGGTCATGCTCGCGCCGCATTGGTGGCAACGCCCGGCCGTCGAGCCCACCAGCGTTCCGCAGGCCGGACACAATCGCGGGCGGGCGACAGCAGGCTGCCTGCGAAACACAGAGGCCATTTGATTGCGCCAGTGGTCGATCTTATAACGCCAACGAATGGGAAGCGGCACACGCTCTCCTTGCGAGCCGGCGAGACGCCTGTCTATAATACGAAAAATTTGATCGGGACGCGAAAGCGCATGCGTTCCGAGCGAGGCATGGCATGTCTACTTTCGAAGATTTCGGCCGGAAACTGGACCGCGAAATCGAGCGCTTGCGCGAGCTGGCCACGAAGAAGATCCGCCCTGCGGCGCGTCTCAAGACCGCGCAATCCCTCAGACGCATTTCCGAAAAGCTGGCGCAGATAGCCGCGGATATCGAAGCTAAAGTTGAACCCAAAACGGATTCACGCTGACCGTCGGAATTGCGTCAAGTTTACCCACTTCCTGCGTTGGCATCTCTGTCCGGCGGTTTTGGTCCTTTTTGGCGCGGCGGGGTGTGCCCACAAGCCGGCGAGCGCGGGTATTCCGGCGCCTCCGGCGCCGGCAGCGCCGAGCTCGCGCGCGGCCCCGGCAGGGAAGAGCGTCGCACCGGGAACCTACGTCGAACGGGGAGTGGCTTCGTGGTATGGAGCGCCGTTTCAAGGGCGGCAATCCTCGAGCGGCGAAATCTTCGACATGAACCGATTCGTCGCCGCGCATCGCACGCTGCCCTTTGGGAGCATTGTTCGAGTGACCAATCTGAATAACGGCATGCATACCGAAGTGCGCATCATCGATCGCGGCCCATTCATCGAGGGCCGCCTCATCGATTTGTCTCTGGCCGCCGCTCATGCCATCGATATAGTGGGAACGGGCATCGCGCCGGTGCGGCTGGAACTTGTATCCAGCCCATCGCCGCTCACCGGCGCCTTCTCGGTTCAAGTCGGCGCATTTCAACAGCGCAAGAATGCAGAGCGGCTGCGGGCCGATTTGAGCCGGCGCTACCCGGTATTTGTGCAGGATTTTGATGCGCCGGCGGGACGCCTCTACCGTGTCCGCGTGGGACGCCTTGCAACCCAACGGGCAGCGGAACGCTTTGCGGCTCAGCTCACTCGCGACCGCGGATTCCGTAATACTTTTGTGGTGCGATTGGACGGCCTGCAGTAGGCGGCGAAAACGCGAGATTTTCGCGGGAGGCTTGCGGCTTATGAATGACTGCATCTTTTGCAAGATCAGCAAACGCGAACTGCCGGCAAAATTGGTCTATGAAGATCCGGAACTCTTCGCCTTTGAAGACATCGCCCCGCAGGCCCCCACGCACATTCTCATCTGCTCGCGCAAGCATCTGGAGACGTTGACTGACTCGAAGGAACAGGACGGCGCCCTGCTCGGGCGCGCCCTGCTGCTCGCGAGCCGCTTGGCCGCGGAACGCAAGCTGGGGGCCTATCGTGTGGTCGTGAACAACGGCTGCGGCGCGGGGCAGACCGTCTTCCACCTTCATTTCCATCTGCTGGGCGGGCGCGATTTCCGCTGGCCGCCCGGCTAAAGCCTGCGGAAATGCCCCTCATTGTCATCCCGAGCCGGCGGATTCCAGGACCTTCTCGGCGGGCGCTCCCTGGGCTAACTCTTCGACCGAGGCGCGTGCGCGGTCAAGCCTGCGATCGGCTTCGGAATAACTCTGCTGCGCGTTGCGCAAATGGGTGCCCAGCTTCTCGTACACTTCTCCGAAATTGTCCATCTGCTTCTTCAAGCCGCTGAAGCTGGCCAGCAATCTCTTGGCATTCTCTTCGATCTGCATCCCGCGCAGCCCCAGAAAAATAATCTTCAGATGAGCGAAAAGCGTGCTCGGCGAGACCGGCACGACGCAGAGCCCGCGGCAATATTCGTCCAGCGCCCTGCCCTTTGCGTCCACCGAGCGCAGCAGCTCGTAGTAAACGCCTTCCGAGGGCACGAACATCAAGGCGATATCGAGCGTTTCTTCCCCCGGCAGAATGTATTTTTTGGCGATGGACTCGGCGTGCAAGCGCACAGCCTGGGAAAAATCCTTGCGGCATTCCTCGCCTTGATCGAGAAGCCGGCGATAGCCGTCGAGAGGAAATTTGGAGTCGATGGGCAGGAGTTTGTCGTTCAAGCGCACCACCGCGTCCACGACTTCTCCGGTCGAGAATCGGAATTGAGTGTCGTAGCTGGCGCGAGGCAGCGTATCCGCGAGAATGCGATCCAGAGCCAATTCGCCCAGCGTGCCGCGTGTTTTCGCGCCCCCGAGCACGTCTTCGATCTGTTTGGCGGCGACGGAAAGTTCGTGGCCGGCCTGCTGCATTTCACCGATCTGCCGGTGCACGCTGGTGAGCATTTGGGTGGAAGCCTGCAACTGTTCCGAGACGGCCTTTTGAGCGCTCGTGGCGATCGTTCCCACCGAGGCCATGCCGCTTTGCACCTGCTGGCTGACTTGTCCCAACTGCGCAGTCAACGATTGCGCCAGCTGGCTGATTTGCGCGGCGGTAGCCTGCGATTGCGCGGCCAGCAAGGACTGCATCTCGTTGCGAAGTGCGTCGCCCTCCGCAGAAGCCACGCCACGAGCCCTGAGCGCCACGAAAATCCCGAAAGCGCCAAGGATCGCGATGACTGCGGCTGCCATCCATCCGATCATGGCTTGCTACTTTATCGCGAATCCGCCTTTGCCGCGAATGTGAGATTCAGAAGCGGTCGGGTCAGGAACTACAGAAAGCAACCTGCAGGCTAATCCAGCAGTTTGTTGATGCGGCGGCGGAGCTTTTCGCGGTCTTCCTGGCTCATGTGCACAAATTCAATCCCGCAGCCCTTGGCGCTGACGCTGCGCACCACGGCAGTGGCGCGAATCTTCTCGAATCCGGCGTGAATTTTGATACGCAACGACTCTCCCACCGCAAACGGACCGGAACTCTCGAGCGACGCCCCGCCCATGGCGATGGATCGCACCCTCGCGGAATGCGTTTGCGGCCCTTCCATTTTCGCCGGCAAAGGATCCGGCAAGAGCACTCGTAAATAGCGCCGCGGCTGCGCAAAGGGGTTGTTTGGAGTCGCCGGGGCTTTGGTCCCGAGCCGCAGGTTCGGCGATCCCGAGCGATCCTCGATTAAGGCCAGGGCGTCTTCAGCGGCCGAACGCAAACCGGCGGGCTCGACGTAGGTCAGGCCGGAACGATTGCGCACCAGATTGCGCAACAGCTCGGCCGCGCTCGATGCCTTCATTCTGCCCAGGGCTTCGATGGCCTTGATGCGAAGAAAAACGTCGCCTAGGCGCTCCACTTCCCCCCCGGCGATCTCAATCAGGCGTGGTACCGCCGCAGTGTCGCCGACGAGCCCGATCTGATCGATCATTCCCGGCGCGACCAGCAGATGCGCGTCGCGCAGCAACGCGAGAAAGGCCTGGGCGACTTGCGCACGCAACCCCGGAGCGGATTGGCGCGCTAGTTCCGTGACAGCGAGGTCTTGCAAGCTCCAATCCCAGCTCGAGAACGCTCTTGCCAGCGCCGCGATCAGGCGCTCAGGCGCCGCGGCAGACAAGAGCTTGATGGCCGTCGCTACGCGCTGGCGGCGAGGCTCGAGCAGGTGCGTTTCGAGCGCTCCGAGAACGGGCTCGCCCGCTGCGCGAACCAATCTGGCCATTGCCGGCAAGGCGTTGGAGCCGGCGGAAGACGTCAAAAGCAGGCGCAGGCGATCGAGCATGCGTTCCGGATCGCGCCGCAAAAGCCGAGGCAGGCCCGAATCGAGCGCCCGATTGGCCAGCGCCAGATCCACCAGCAGCAGCCATTCCTCGCAGTCCACGATCCGCCGCGTGAGCGCCGCGAGTCGCTCTTCGTCGGCTTCCGCGGGCGCCTGATCGATCTCCGTCAGGATGGCCTCAACTTCAGCGCAGTCGCCCCGCGCCAGGGCCAGCGTGGCCAATATTTGCGTCAATTGCTCCAGCAGATTGGCGATACCCGGAGAAACCTCTCGCCGCAGCGCCGCCACGACGCGCCGGCCAAGATCGGCAAGCTGCGCGCAAGGCCAAATGCGCTCCAAGACGTCCTTCATCTCCACGAGGCCGGAAGCCACTGCCCGCCGCGCCTTTTCCTCTTCCGACTCCAGGCAGCGCCCGTAATCGGCCAGCGCGCGGCGCGCTTCCCGGCGAGAGGCTTCCGCGCGCCTGCTTTCCGCGGCCGCGACCAATCCTTCGAGGTAATCACGCAGCAGGGGGATGGGCAGACACCAGGCATCCTCGCTCGCCAGCAGGCGCGTTCGCTCGCGCGCGGGCAGAGCCCTCCAAAAGCGCTCCACCAGCGCATCCAACCCCGCATCGTTTTCTTGACGGCCATCGCGTTCGGCGCGGAGTTGCGAAAGCATCATGCGCACCTCCGCCGGCCGAAGGCGCCGCGCGAAGAATTCCGAACGGGCGTAGTCAACGCTCAGTGCGTCCGCCAGCCGGGTTAGATAAATGCCGAGGGATTCGCTCTCGCGCGGCGGTTCGAGTGCGACGCCCCGCATGAGCAGGGAACGAAGCAACTCATCGGCGCCCGCAAATTCGGAACGAATCGCGCGTGCGGCTTCCTGCGGAGCCTCCGCCCGCACTTCATCGAGACGTCCGGCGGCCCTCCACAAAACACGCAAGGCCGCCCGGAACTCGTCCGGCGCAGCCTTCGCCAATAAATCGACGCTTGCCAAACTGTCGACTCCATTGCCCAGCAGAGCTTCGAGCAGGCCGGAAAAGTTCATGGGCTCGCCGGCACGTTCTGCCGGCGCCTGATTGACGCGAATTCCTGAGATGCGACGCTCGCGTAGGCGCGACCCCCAGTCCTCTCGAGAAGGAGCCTGCCGAGCGCGGCAAGCCGTATCGATGGCCCGCGCAAACTGCAGCAGTTCGTCGAGCCGAGTATGCGGAACGAATGTCAGCGAGCGGATGCGGGCACGCCCAAAAATTCCAGCGAGAGTTCTCAATTCGCCGCGCTCGTCGGCCATGGGATGCCCGGAGCCCGAGAGCTGCTTCGTAACCATCAGGCGGTCGTTCTCGACGGTAAAACTCAGGACGGCCGAACCGCTGAGGGCCTCATCTAGGGCATGCCCCGTGGATTTGAGACTTTCAATCAGGCGAGGGTGATGCTGATGATAAAGCCGCACGGATCGCAACAAGAGCGCAGGAATTGAACGGCCAGAGCATCGGAATCCGCGGGAGCCGGGGCTGCAGCGAGCGGCTCGTGGCCTGAGCGCCCTGGCGTCGATTGCAAAGAGGCTTCGGCTGGCTGGCGACGTGGAAACTGGGCCAGGTTTTTGGCGGTCATGGCTAGACTTTTTTCAGGCGGGCGAAGCCTCGTCGCCCCCAGAGGTCGCGCGCTGCGACGAACTCCTGCCCTTCCACACCTCTGCCCATATCCTACAACTCTATTCCGATGATCGGTGTAGGGGCTCGCTATCAGATTGCCCGTACGAGCCGTGCTTTACAAGCGAGGAAGGCAGGCGCGCTGCGTATGCGTAACTTGCGGGCCTGTCAGACAGGAATGGCTAAACGGGCCGTGTGAGAATTCTGATTTCAGGCGCTCCGGAGATTGGCGAAGCGGGCAGTCTCTCAGTCGTGCTCCGAGGCGCGCGCGCCGGTCAGTTGCACAAGTCCCTGGGCCGCCGGAACGCCGGCCGGGTTTGGCCGCAGCGTCTGAGGTGCGCGCCAGTTGTCCAGCATCGCCACCTGCTGCGAGCACGAGACGGTACAGTGAGGCGCGCAGGGTTTGGCAGTGTTGAATTCGCGGCGAAAATCTTCGAGCGTGTACTTCCTCAGCGGAATACCCGGATAGCCGCGCTGCTGCGAGCACCAGTGCACCAGCCCGTCCTCGCAAATGTACAGGTAACGCGCGCCGGAACGGCAGCGCCACTCGTTGGCCTTGCCGCGCGCGATGTTGTGCTGGAATTGGTTGAACCGCGAATAAGAGCGCTTGCCGAGAATCATCACTTCTTCGAAGATTTCCTGCTCTTTCCCGCTCAGCGGCTTGAGCTGCCCATTGCCATCGTGCAGCACGCCGATGGTGCTGGTAAAACCGAGTTCCAGAGCGCGGCGGGCCACCTTCAACGCATCTTCGGGAAATCTTATGCCGCAGCCCAGGACGGAGTTGATGTTGACCTGAAATTCCGCATATTCGGAGAGAAGCACCAGCTTTTGGTCCAACACCTTCAGGCTTTTCTTGGAGGTTTCATCGGGCATGGCATTATCGATGCTGATTTGCAGGTGTTCGAGTCCCGCGCGGTTCAGCCGCTCGATGCGCTCCCGCGTAAGCAGATAGCCATTGGTAATCATCCCCGCTAGGATTCCGTGGCTGCGCACGCGGGCGATGATTTTGTCCAGGTCCGGATGCAGCAAAGGTTCGCCGCCGCTCTGCGTAATGATGGTCGCTCCCAGTTCCGCAAGCCGGTCGATTCTCCGCAGCATCTCTTCCAGAGGCACGGGCTTGGAGAAATCGTCGTACTCATTGCAATAAGTGCAGGAGAGATTGCAACGGCGGATGGGAATGACGTGTGCCAGGACGGGATGCTCGGTCGAGAGCAATCCCCAGGCGATCATGCGCCATTCTTTGAGCCTGGTGTTGGCGAAGCGCAGCTTGCGCCGCGCGCGCGTGCTAAATTTCATGCCAGTTGAATAAAATGCAAGGCCGCTCGAAATTTTTGCGCCGCTCAGGCCATGAAGGGCTTCAATTCGCGCTGGATATCGGCCGCGCTGACGCTTTCGCCTGAATTCAGCCGCTCCAGAATTGCGGCAACGCTGCGCTTGCCTTCCTGTTTGCTGTAGTTGCGCAAATAGCCGTCAAACACGTGCTCGCCGCGCATGGCGTCGTTAATCTCTTTTTCCTTATTGTGCTCGTCCAGTTCGGTGAAGTATACGACGCGGTAACGCCGGCCGAACTCAGGCTCGCGGTAGATCTCGAACATCACTTTGTCGGATTCGATTGCCAGAGCCATTGCTAGAGGTTCTGATTTTGGTTTCTGTAGCGGCCGCCTTCAGGCGGGCGTTTTCGCCCAGCCTATACGGCTTGTAGTTCCTCGCGTTCCAGCACGACCGTTTCCGCAGCCGGGTTTGCCGGCGGCGCGCCCAATTCGGCGCGAAGCCTGGCTTCGAACTCCGCCAGCTTGATATCGATCTCCACTTCCTTGCGCCTTCTCGCCATCATATCTTCGCGATAGCGCTTCAGGAAATAGCCGATCGTCTCCACGCGTATGCGAATCGAGCCGCTGGGCTTATTTTCGTCGATATCCTTGAACGAGAAGTAAGGCGTGCCGGACTTGGTCACCGTCTCTTCCACCACCGTATAGATTGGCGCGTCGTGGCCGCATTTGAAGCTGGATAGCTCCAGAGCGACCAGATTGGGATGCCGGGCCGTGTACTTGGCCGCCCAGACCTTCTGGCTGGTGTTTTCGCTATAGGAATTTTTCCAGGCATCCGTAATGTCCATGGGATGCTTGATCACTCCGGCGCGCACGTCTTCGCCGAAGAGGCGCCAGATGGTTTCCTCATCGATGGGTAGCGAACCCTGCGTGAGAACGGGATAGCCCAGCTTCTGGAACTCCTCGAGGATGTCGTGGTTGAGCCCGGGATCATTGTGATAGGGCCGCGCCAGCAGCACGATGCCAATCCCGCCCTCGGCTTCGAGCTTCTGCAAAATTTCACGCCCCTGCTTCCGCAGAACGCCCTCGCTGAAATGCTCCATGGCCTTCACCGCTTCCTGGGAGGCAAGGTGATTTTCCTCGGGCGAAAGGCCCAGAATCTCGCGGAAGGTGTCGAACATCTGCCGCTCGAAATGAAAAGGCTTGCCGCAATTGATGAGCGGGTTCAAAAACTCAACACCCATCTCCTTGAAGAGATCGCTCTCCTTGATGAACGCCGCTTTCGTGGCGGCGGGGGTCGCGGTCACCGTCGGGCAGGCGCGATGGCTTTGCGCGTTCACCAGGTCCGACGGCAGGTCGTCGATCATGGGGAAGAAGATCACGTCCAGCGGCTTCTTTTTGTGGTGCACGTAAAGAAGATTGTGTACGTGCGGGATGCCCACCTTCGAGGGGAAGCAAGGATCGATGGAGCCTCGCTTCGCTCCCGCTTTGTAAAGTTCCTCGGAAGTGTAGTCCGAATACACCAGATTCTCGGCCGGGATGCCCAGCGATTCAAAGTAGGCGCTGAACATCGGATTGCAGGTGTACTGGTTCAAGACGCGCGGGATGCCGATCCGCAGGCTAGCGCGGCGCTTCATGGCCGTGGCGCGCGCCTTCTGCCCGGCCGTAAACGTATACCGCGGCAGCGCCTCGGCGACGAGGGGCGGCTTGGCCGGCTTGAAGACCATCTTTGCCGCGACTTCGGCCATGTTGGGATTGGCATCCTTCACCGAATCCATTCCCTTTTTGATCTCGCGCATGGCGTTTACGTCTTCCACCAATCCGCGATCGCAACTGTTGTTGACGATCAGGCGCTTGGTGCCCTCGGCGATGGGAATCTTGGAAGTCTTGAAGCCAATGTTCTCCACCGGCACGCCCGGCATCAGCTTTACGTCAATAAACGTGCGCAGGCACTTGTTCTTGCAGAAATAGCAGCGCGTATCCTCGCTGCGGTGCGTGATATAGCTGATCTTCTCCACCGCATCGAGACCGATGAAGCTGCTCTGCCGGCCCATCTTCCACAGCCGGTTGGCCTCGATGGCCGCGCCGATGGCGCCGGACTCGCCGCAGTGCTCGTGGACAATTACGTTGGGCTGCACGCCCTTATCGCGGAAGCGCGATTCGATGAAATCGACCTGCGCCTTCACCGCGGCCAGGTTGTGCTGCGTCCCGCCTTGCAGAACGAAGGTCCGCCCGAGCGACGCCAGATTGGGAATCTGCGAGACGTAAAGCCAGATATTTTTCGGCAGCACATTGGCTAATCCGGCCAGAATCTCCTCCGGCTTCCAGCCCTGCCGCTGAAAATCCACGATATCCGACTGCATGAAGACAGCGCATCCATAGCCAAACATGGGCATGGCTTTGGCGTTAAACGCCAGGTCCGCGAATTGCGTCACCTCATAGCCGAAGCCGGTGCAGGTGGACTGCAGGAAATATCCATTGCCGGCCGAGCATTGCGTATTGAGCTTGAAATCCTTTACGCGGCCGTCCTGCAGAATGATGAGCTTGATGTCCTGGCCGCCCACGTCGCAAATCACATCTGCGTTTGGATAGAAATGCAGCGATGCCTCGGTATGGGCGACCGTCTCTACAATAGCTGCATCGGCATTGAGCACGTCTCGGAGAATGTCCTTGGCATAGCCCGTTGTGCCCATGCCCAGGATGCGCAGCGTTGCGCCCTGTTCCTCCACCTGCTGCCGCAGATTGCGGAACATGTCCATGGTGTCTTCGATGGGATTGCCCTTCGAGAGCTGATAACACTTCACTAGGATGCGCTTGTCTTTATCCAGGAGCACGGCTTTGGTTGACGTCGATCCGCCATCAATACCCATGAAGCCTTCAACCACCTGCCCGGGACGGAACTTCGCCGGCACAAATTTCTTGGGCTTATAACGTTCCTTGAACGCCAGCAGTTCTTGTTCGTCTTTGCTAAGTCCGCTGCCGCCCTTCTTCTGCTTTTCTTCCAAGCGCCCAACATTCATGTACCACTCAA
>Ga0209802_1000496_pt1 | contig 30260 bp, 33 predicted proteins | sample GraSoiAngelo_129_FD_185886 | JGI IMG/M metagenome (GOLD analysis project Ga0209802, IMG submission 185886) | Grasslands soil microbial communities from the Angelo Coastal Reserve, California, USA - 14_0927_12_40cm (SPAdes) (version 2) | ecosystem: Environmental > Terrestrial > Soil > Grasslands ... | reverse complement strand
CGTCGCCATGTCCGGTGGCGTCGACAGCTCGGTGGCGGCCGCGATCTTGGTGGAGCAAGGGTACGACGTCGTGGGCGCCACCATGAAGCTGTTCTGCTACAGTGATAGCGTGCCCGATCGCCCCTGCTGCTCGCTCGACTCGATCACCGACGCGCAGCTCGTCGCCCACAAGCTTGGCATCCCGCACTACGTCGTGAACCTCGAGGATCGCTTCGGCCGCGACGTGATCGGAGACTTCGTGGCCGAATACGCGCGCGGCCGCACCCCCATCCCCTGCGTGCGGTGCAATTCGTTCACCAAGTTCCGTGACTTCCTGCATCACGCTGACGCGCTCGACTGCGACTACGTCGCCACGGGCCACTACGTCATCGCACGCCAGGGATCGCTGTACCGCGGGCGCGACCCCCGGAAGGACCAGTCCTACTTCTTGTGGGGGATCGACCGGTCGGTGGTGCGCCGCATGCTCGCGCCGGTGGGCGAGCTCACGAAGCGAGAGACGCGCGCCGTAGCGCGGCGCCTCGGCCTCGTCACGGCGGACAAGCGCGAGTCGGTGGAGATCTGCTTCGTGCCGGACGGCGACTACGCGGGGGTGCTCGAGCGCCACCTTCCCGGCGACGCCCCGGCGCTCACCGCCGGCCCGCTCGTGACCGTGGGCGGCGACGTCGTGGGCGAGCACCCGGGCTTCGCGCGCTACACCATCGGGCAGCGCCGCGGGCTCCCCGGCGGGTTCGCCGAGCCGATGTACGTCGTCGCGATCCGGCCCGAGACGCGCACCGTGGTGATCGGAACAGGGGACGAGTTGTTCGGACACGAGGTGACGCTGGAGGAGATGAACTGGCTCGCCGAGCCGCTCGGGCCCGGCGACCTCACGTTCGTGCAGTGCCGCTACCGCGCCCCGGCCGTTCCTGGCCGCGTGCGCGAGCGGCCCGACGGGGGGGGCACCCTCACTCTCGACCTCGCCGAGCCGGTGCGCGCCGTCACGCCGGGGCAGTCGGGGGCGTTGTACGACACGGACGGGCGGCTACTCGGGGGCGGGGTGATCGCTTAACAGCCCTCGTCGTCATGACCGGTCCCGCGACCTCACGCGGGGTGCGCCCCATCACGGTGGCGTGCGCCCTTCCGGAATACGTTTCATCCCGCAATCTTCTCTCCCAGACGGCCGACCTCCGGAGGAGCAGCATGCCAGCATATCGTCGTCGCACCTGGTGGGGCGTCGCGGTCGCTGCGATAGTCGTCGCGGCGTGCAAAGACTCGAACGGCCCGCAGCCCCAGCTTTCTAATCCTCAACAACTCGCCTCCGACCTACAGACCGTTTCCAGCGTCTTCACGTCGCCGACGCTCCAGAGCTTCGGCGCGCTGCGCACCGCGACTGGCTCCCCCATCGGGGCCGCACCCGCGACCGGTGCGCTGCTCGGGGCCGCGCCCGTCGTGCCGCCACGCATGGCGAACCAGCCGTACGCGGACGCTGCTGCACGGCTCCAGGCGATGCGGCTCGCGGCCTCGGCCTTCAGCCCTACGAGCCCCGCGAGCGTCATTCCACCGACGCTTCTGGGCAAGACGTTCGTATGGGACCCCAACACGCACCAGTACGTCGCGGACCCGACGGCCACGCCGCCGGCACCGTCCAACGGCGTCCGGATCATTCTGTACCAGGTGGATGCGAGCGGTCAAATCATCGAGAACCCCCTGACGCCTGTTGGATACGTCGATCTCCTCGACCAGAGTGACGTCAGCACGAACAAGCTGGAAGTCATCGTGAACGGCGGCACACCCGCGAACATCACCGCCAACTACGCTGACTACACGGTCAGCGGGACCGTCACGCGCAACGCCAGCAACGTCGTGACAGCCTTCAGCGCGTCAGCGGTGGGGTTCGTGAGCGACGGTGCCGGCGGCCACCGGCTCGACTTCAACGCATCGTTCTCGGTGACGAACCTCGACACGGACAACCCCGACGCCCAGCTCGACGTCACGTGGAGTCTCAACAACCCGGCGGTGAGCCTAGCGCTGCACGAAACGATCGCCACGCCCGATGCGGACCATGCGACCCTGACGATCGACTTCAGCGTGACGCGGGGTAGCGAGACGGTGCGTCTGGCCGGCACGGTCACGGCCGTGGTGTCGTCGCAGACGGTCACGTATGACCTGACCGTGTACGTGAACGGCCAGGTGTACGCGCGCATCACCGGCACGTACCCCAACATCCAGATCCGTCACGCGGACGGCACGCCATTGTCACAGGACGAGCTTGCGGCGTTGGAGGGGCTGTTCCAGGTACCGGCCGACGCGACCAACGTGATCGAGGATTTGTTTCACCCAGCCGAGCACCTCATGGGCGGTTGATGACGGCGGCAAGACAGTGAGAAATCCCCCATCGGGTCTGGCCCGGCGGGGGATTTCGCTTTATAACAGGGGCTTGAAGATGCTCTACCGCGTCCTGGCCGACGTCGTCGTGCTGCTGCACACCGCGTTCGTCGTGTTCGTCGTGGTGGGGGGGTTCCTGGCCTGGCGCTGGCGCTGGGTCATGTGGGCGCACGTGCCCTGCGCGCTGTGGGGCATCGCGATCGAATACGGCGGCTGGATCTGCCCGCTCACGCCGCTCGAGAACGCGTTCCGCGCCCGTGCCGGCCTCGGGGGCTACCGCGGCGGCTTCGTGGAGCACTACGTCATCCCCTTGCTGTACCCCGCCAGTCTCACGCGCCCCACGCAGGCGGTGCTGGGCACGCTGGTGCTGGCGGTGAACCTAGTCGCCTACGGCGTGCTGGTGCGGCGGCTGGTGCGTCCCTAAGAGGAGAGGACTTTCCATGATCACGCGGCGACGCTTCGTGGAATCCCTAGTCGCGGCGGGGACGGGGATCCCCGCGCTGACCGACCACGCCCTGGCGCGCATCGCCCGCGCCAGCCCGGCGGTCCACGGTCGATCCCCTGAGGACGTCGCGCGGGACGAGGACTTCTGGCTCGAAGTGCAGCAGGCTTTCACGCTCGACCGCACGATCATCAACCTGAACAACGGCGGGGTGAGCCCGAGCCCCCGCGTGGTCCAGGACGCGATGCGCCGCTACCTCGAGTACTCCAACACCGCCCCCGTGTACACCATGTGGCAGGTGCTCGAGCCCGAGATCGAGGCGGTGCGCCGCCGCCTCGCCGCGAGCTTCGGCTGCGACCCCGAGGAGATGGCCATCACGCGCAACGCGAGTGAGGCGCTCGAGATCGTCCAGCTCGGTATCCCGCTCGAGCGAGGCGATGAGGTGCTGACCACCAATCAGGACTACCCGCGCATGCTGACGACGTGGGACCAGCGGGAGCGGCGCGAGGGCATCGTACTCAAGGAGATCGGCTTTCCCGTGCCGCCGCCCTCCCAGGACGACCTCGCCGACCGAATCGAGCGGGCCATCACCCCCAAGACCAAGGTCATTCACGTCTGCCACATCACGAACCTCACCGGGCAGATCTTCCCGATCCGGAAGATCGTGCGCGCCGCGCGCGACCGCGGGATCGAGGTGATCGTGGATGGGGCGCATGCCTACGCGCACTTCCCTTTCACCCGCGACGAGCTCGAGTGCGACTACTACGGCACGAGCCTGCACAAGTGGCTGCTCGCGCCCCACGGCACCGGGTTCCTGTACGTCCGCAAGGCGAAAATCGCGCGCCTCTGGCCGCTCATGGCCGCGCCGCCCGAGATGAACGGCGACATCCGCAAGTTCGAGGAGATCGGCACCCATCCCGCGGCGAACCACAATGCCATCGCCGAAGCACTCACGTTCCACGAGGGGCTCGGGGCCGAGCGCAAGGCCGCCCGGCTCCGCTACCTGTTCCAGCGCTGGGCGAAGCGGCTCGGCGCGCTGCCCAAGGTGCGGATCCTCACGCCCTACGACGCAGCCCAGTCGTGCGGGCTCGCGAGCTTCTCCGTCGAAGGGGTGGACGTGAACAAGCTCGTCACCTATCTCTGGGACAAGCACCGCATCATCGTCACGCCGATCACGCACAAGGAGTTCAACTGCGTGCGGGTGACACCGAACGTGTATACGACGATGGCCGAGGTCGACCGGTTCGGGGACGTGATAGAGGACGTAGTGCGCAAGGGGCTGCCCGCGTGAATCCCCGGGCTGAGAGCCCGGGCTCGGCGCGGGTGCGTCCTTAAGGACGCACACCAGGCCGAGCGCGCCCTCTCAGGGCGCGTATCCCGGTGGCAGCACAGCCACAATCCGCAATGGTCCTCCGCTCCCTCCCTTGATCCGCATCGGCAGCGCGATCACGAACGCGCCGGTCGCCGGCACCGCGGAGAGGTGCGCCACGTTCTCGAACGCCGGGATGTCGGCGGCGAAGAGCGTCTGGTGCGTCTCGAACGTCTGGGACTGCCCGTAATCGATGCTCGGCGTGTCGATCCCCACCGCCCGCACCGCGCGCGTGACGAGCCAGTGCGCCGCGCTCGGCCCGATCCCGGGAAAGTGGAGCTCCGGTACGGCCGCCTGGCCCGTCTTCGTGGTCCCGAGGTAGCGGGCGCGATCCGGCCAGCGCGCGCCCCAACCGGTACGGAACAGCACGATCGCGCCCGCCGCGATGGGACCGTGGAGGTGCTCCCACACCTCCAGGTCGGCCGGCGTGATGCGGTAATCGCGGTCGGCCTCGACCTCGCGCGTCACGTCGATCACGTCCGCCGCGCCCGTGAGCTGGGTGATGGGAATCTGATCGGTCGTGTGTCTCCCTTCGGCGAAGTGCACCGGCGCGTCGAGGTGGGTGCCGCCGTGCTCGGCCGCCGCGATGTTGTTGGCGGCGTAGTAGTAGCCGGCCGCCGTGCGTTGTGCCGAGACCACCTCGAGCCGGAACGGCTTGGCGGTGGGCCAGTAGATCGTGGTCGAGTCGAAGTCGTACGTGAGGTCCACCCAGGTGGCGCGCGCCAGCAGGTCGCCGACGGACGGGCGCGTGCAGGCGGCGAGGACCGTGAGGCACAACAGCGGCAAGAGGCGTTTCATGGTGTGCCCTCCGGATGCGGGCTCGGTCTAGGGGCGCGGCATGCTGCGCCCCTACATATTATCGGGAGCACCCAACGGAGGCATCATGCGCACCTCGACGGCCGTTGTGCTCTTGCTGCTCGTCACCGCCTGCGGCGGCAAGCCGGAGAAGTCGTCCGCGGCCCCGGGCGACACCCTCACCGAGCGGCAGCGCGACAGCATGCTGGCGGCGTCGCGGATCCCGGGGGCTCGTGGCGTGGGCGCCGCGATGCGGTACGCGGACTCGACGAGCGCGCACATTCGGGCGACGGACAGCGTCACGCAGTGAGCCCGATGATCCCCGCCCTCTCAGGGCGCGGACCCATCGGACCGACGCTCGTCCCGGTGGTCTTGGCTCTCCTCATCGCCTGCGGGCGGTCCAACCCCTGCACCGCCTCCGCCATGCATCTATCGGTGCGCTACGCGCAGCGCTACGCGGGCCGCTGGAAGGTGGCCCACGGCGATACCCTCACCCTCCCCCAACTCGGCGACCGCTTCAAGCTGAGCGACGTCGTGCTCGACACCACGCGCAGCGTGGTCGGCAAGACGTGCCGTTTCCGGGGCAAGCTGGTCTTCACGGTGCCGCGCGACACGCTGGCGGTGACGTGGATCGGTTTCCCGGAACAGGCGCTGATCTACGGTTGGCCCTCGGAGCTCGGTCCCTTCGCCGGGATCGGCGCCGTACGGGTGGGCGACTCGCTCACGGGAGAGATCCTGTTCGACCAACGGCTCAACGTGGAGGTGCGACCGGGGGTCACCGCGCGCTTCACGGCCGGCCGGGCGCGCGACTGAGAAAACCGAGTATCTTTGCGGACATGCCCTTCACCGCTGCCGAACGGGCCACGATGATCGAGCGCTATGCGCACGGCCCGGCGCTGCTCAAGCGGGCGCTCGCCCAGGTGCCGGCCGCGGCGCTCAAGTGGAAGCCTGCGGCGGGCCGCTGGTCCGCCCACGAGATCGTGGTCCACTGCGCCGACAGCGAAACCAACGCGCACATGCGGCTGCGCTACCTCCTCGCCGAGCCCGATCCCCTGATCGTGGGATACGACCAGGATCGCTGGGCACTCACGTTCGATTATCATGCCCACCCGCTCGAGACGGCGCTCGCGACGGTCGAAGCCGTGCGCGCGAACACGGTACCGCTGCTCGAGCGCATGACCGATCAGGACTGGCGGCGCGTGGGCCGGCACAGCGAGTCGGGACGCTACGCCGCGGAGGATTGGCTCGCCATCTACGCCGAGCATCTGGAGAAGCATTCGCGCCAGATCGAGCGCAACCTCGAGGCGTGGAGCAAACGGTGAGAGGGTTCTTCTTCCGTTTGCTCATCACGGCGCTCGGGCTCTGGGCGGCGGCGGCGATCATCCCGGGCGTGCAGATCGACGACGTGCGCACCCTGATCATCGGGGCCTTGCTGCTCGGGATCGTGAACGCGGTGATCCGCCCCATCATCCTGATCCTCACCCTGCCCCTCACGGTGCTCACGCTCGGGCTCTTCATCCTCGTGGTGAACGGCATTTCGCTCTCGCTCGTGGCCTGGGTGCTCCCGGGGCTCCACATCGCCGGGCTGGGCGCCGCCATCGTGGGGTCGATCGTCGTCGGCCTCACGGGCTGGTTCGCCTCCGCGTTCGTGGGCGGATCGGGTCGCATCGAGCGGTATCGCCGCATCGAAGTGAGCGGGCGTCGCCTCGACTGATGGAGCGGCTCTTCGCCGTCGTCGGCGGGGTGTCGGCGTTCATCGCGGTCGCGGCCGGGGCGTTCGGAGCGCACGCGCTGCGCTCCAGGCTGGGTCCCGAGCTGCTCGCAGCGTTCGAGACCGGCGCCCGTTATCAGATGTACCACGCCCTGGCCCTCCTGGCCGTCGCCTCGGCCCTCACGCGCTGGCCCGTGCCGGCCGTGCGTGCTGCCGGGTGGTTGTTCGTCGCCGGCACGGTGCTGTTCTCCGGCTCGCTCTACCTGCTCGCCCTGACCGGCGTGCGATCCTTCGGCGCGGTGACGCCGCTCGGCGGGCTCGCCTTGCTCGCCGGCTGGCTCGCGCTCGTGGTGGGTGCGTGGCGGGGTTGACGACGCGCGCGCGGTGGGGGCTCACCGCGCTCGCCATTGTCTGGGCCGCCGTGGTCATCCCCGTCGGCACGCACAAGGGGGGAGACTTCACGCCCGAGCTGGCGCAGAGTGATCGCCTGCTCCAAGGCCTCCCGCTGTACGACCGCCACCCGTCTCTGGGCGCATGGTGGCCCCCGTTCGCCACGCTGCTGCTCGTCCCGTTCGCCCTCGTCGCGCGCGCCACGAGCCTCACCGTCGCCAAGGCCCTGTGGGCCGCATTCTGCGCGGCGTGCGTGATCTGGAGCGTGGCCCGCGCCGGCCGGGCGTGGGGCTGGGCGCCGACCTTGATCGCCTCCGCCGTGCTCGTCGCGGCGATTCAGAACAGCTTCCAGCACCTCCAGATCACCACCGTTCTGCTGCCGCTCATCGTCGCGGCGGCGCTCGCGCTCCAACAGGGACAGGACGATCGAGCCGGCGCGGCGCTCGGGGCGGCCACGGCTGTGAAGGCCTTCCCCGCGTTGCTGCTCGCGTACCTCGCCTACCGGCGCCGCTGGCGTGCCCTCCTCGTCGGTACCGCAGTCGCGGGCGTGTTGACCGTGAGCGCGATGCTGCCCTACGGCCCGGTAGGTGCGGTCGCCGCCGTCCGGGACTGGCTGGTTTCGAGCGGTCAGGGGACGGGGGTTGCCGGCCTCCACATGCAGAAGCTGGCGCGCCTCGGCTACGCCCTGGGCGGCCCGCTTCCGGTGATCGTGGCCGCGGAGCTCGCGATCCTCGGCGTCGTGGCGTACGCGCTGCGCGCCCCCGGCTCGCCACACGACGCCCTCACCGACGTCGGCGCGGTCACCCTCGTCGCGGTGCTCATCTCGCCGATCGGATGGTATTACTACTTCGGCTTACTGTTGCCAGCGTGGATCGCGGTCTTGCGCGGGCCCGTCGTCGCCGATCCCCGGCTGTGGCGCGGCGCGCTCGCGCTCACGGGCGTGCTGATCTCCGGCGTGCTCGGCCTCCGGCTGTACCCCTCGTCCTGGGGGTTCATCGCCGGGAACAACGACACGTTGGGGGGGCTGTTGCTCCTCGCACTGCTGCTCGTGCAGCGCGCGGCGGCTCCGCGGAGCGCCGCCCCACCATGTTGAGTGCACGGGCGCGCCGCAACCTCCTCGCGCTCGGCGCGCTGTACGCCGCCGTCGTGATCCCCGTCGGCATCCGCCGCGGCGGCGATTTCGTGCAGGAGCTGGCGCTGAGCGACCGCCTCATCGCGGGGCTGGCCCCGCTCTACACCCACAACCCCGGGGGCGGCGTCTTCTGGCCGCCGTTCACCATCGCGGCCCTCGTCCCCTTCGCGCTCGTGGCGCGCGCCGGCATGGCGCTGTCGCAGGCGCTCTGGGCGGTCACCAATGTCGCGTTACTCGGCTGGAGCCTTACGCGCCTGGCCCGTCGCGGGGGCTGGCCGCCCGTCGTCCTCGCCGTGCTGGGAGTCGCGAAGGCGCTCCAGGGCAATTTCGAGCATCAGAACCTGCTCGTCGTGTTGCTCGCCCTGATCGTGGCGGCGATCGGTGATCTCGAGGCGGGCCGCGAGCAGCGCGCCGGCGTCTGGATCGGACTGGCCACGGCGGTGAAGATGTTTCCCGGCCTGCTACTCCTGTACCTCGCGTACCGGCGCCGGTGGCGGGGGCTCGCGACCGGAGTCGCCGTCGCACTCGGCCTCACGTGGGGTGCCATGCTGCGCTACGGGCCGCTGGGGGCCGTTTCCGCCGTGTCGGACTGGGTCGCGCTGGGCCGTGCCGCCGAGCGCGCGGCCGGCTTCCGCTACCAACCGCTCGGCGTGTGGGTGCTAGGGCTCGGAGGATCGAACGCCGTCGCGTGGCTCGCGATGGCCGTGTGCATCGTGCTCGTGGCTGCTGCGCTCGGGGCGCGGCGAGGAGACTCCAGCGAGGATCCGCTGTACGACGTGGGCCTCGTCACGCTGCTGAGCGTGCTCCTGACCCCCATCGGCTGGTTCTACTACCATATGCTCGCGATCCCGGCCTGGGTGGCGGCGCTCACGCTGCCGCCGCCGGCAGGCCGCGGTGCGGCGCGCGCCTGGCGCGCGACGCTCGTCATCGCCGGCGTCCTGCTCTCGGGCGTGCTGACGTTCGATTACTTGCATCCCGCCGCGATGGTCCTCATTTATCGCTTCAACTACGTGTGGGGAACGTTGGTCCTGCTCGGCGCCCTCGTGGCATACCGCTTCGTTCCCGTCCACCAGGCGCAACCGGCATGAGGACGGGCGACCTGGAAACGCCGGCGCTGCTCCTGTACCTCGACGTGGTGGAGCGCAACGTGACGCGCATGGCCGAGCGCGCGCGGCGGCTGGGGGTACGGCTGCGGCCCCACGCCAAGACCCACAAGTGCGTGGAGCTGGCGCGGCTGCAGGCCCGGCACGGCGCGGAGGGTCTCACCGTGGCCACGCTCGTCGAAGCGGAGGTGTTCACGCGCGCCGGCTTCAGTGACGTCACCTGGGCGTTCCCCATCGACCCGCGGCACATCGCCCACGCGCGGCGCATCGCGCAGGACACAGGCGCGACCGTGCGCGTGGTGGTGGACGACCTTGCGGCCGCGACGGCGCTCGCCGGCTCGGGGCTGCACGTGTGGCTCAAGGTCGACTGCGGCTACCACCGCGCCGGGGTGGATCCGTCATCCGCGTACGCGCTCGAGGTGGCGCGGGAGCTGGGGCGCGAGCGCGGGCTCACGTTCGATGGGATCCTGAGTCACTCGGGTCACGCCTACCGTACGACGAGCCGGGAGGAGGCGGCGCGCGTCGCGGAACAGGAGCGGAGCGTGATGACCGGGTTCGCCGAGCGGCTGCGCCGCGACGGCATCCCGATGCGCGACGTGAGCGTCGGGTCGACGCCGGCGATGGCGGCGGTGGAGAGCCTCGCGGGTGTGACCGAGGCGCGCCCGGGCAACTACGTCTTCTATGACCGCACGATGGTGTTGATCGGGTGTTGCACGCCCGACGACCTGGGGGTCACGGTGCTCGCGACCGTCGTGTCGCACCAGCCCGGGGCGTCGCACTGCATCGTGGATGCCGGGGCGCTGGAGCTGTCGAAAGACCCGGGACCGTCGCACGTGGGGCCGCCGGCGATGGGCGCCGTGCACGGCCATCCCGAGCTGACGGTCGCCACGCTGTCGCAGGAGCACGGCCTGATCCGCGGAGACGTGGCGGCGCTCGAAGGACGGTTCCGGGTGGGCGAGCAGCTCGAGCTCGTCCCCAATCACTCCTGCCTGACCGTGGCGCATTTCGACGAGTATCACGTGATACGGGACGGACAGGTGCTCGACCGCTGGAAGATCGAGCGCGGGAGATGAGCGCGCATCTGACCCTCGTGACTGTGAGCGCCGTCATCGAGGGGCGTTCGCCGCGCTTTTCTCTTTCCCCATGAACTTTCTCCTGACGGGCTCCTCATGAAGATCTTTTTCCGCCATCTCGTACTGTGTGCCCTGCCGCTCGCCTGCGGCGTCGGCGCGGGCTACGGCTTTACGATGATCCAGGGGTCGTGCAGCGCCATGGTCGGCGCCATTTTTTCGGCGAAGTGTCACGGGCGGCAGCGCGAGTACCAGATCAAGTTCCAGCTCGCGGGCGCGGGGGCCGGGACCCTAATCGCGGCGACGCTGGGGACGTGGCTGGAACATCGGCGCCGCCGCGCCGTACAACCGGCAACTCAGGAAGGAGAGACGTCATGAAGCGCATCTGGACGATCGCGGCGCTGTCCCTCCTCATCGGCCGTGGCGCCGCCGCACAAGACACGACCCACCCGGCAGCAGCGGCGCCTGCCGCGGCGCCCCCGCCCGCGGTCGCGGTCACCGTGACCGACGCGGTCGTGGCCAAGACGGTCGTGGACCGTCAACCGCAGGACACCGGCGCGACGTTCCCCGCCGACGTCGGGCAGCTCGTCTGCTGGACGAAGGTGAGCGGAGCCGCCGGCAGCACGGTCCACCATGTCTGGTTCCATGGCGACACGCAGGTTGGCGACATGGAGCTGCAGGTCGGCGGATCGCCGTGGCGCACCTGGAGCCGCAAGACCGTGCCCGCCGACTGGACGGGCGCGTGGCACGTCGAGGTGCGGGACGCGAGTGGCGCGGTGTTGAAACGGATCGACTTTACAGTGGGCCAGTAGCCGTCAGGGCGCAGGCAGTTCCTTTAGCGCCGTCGCGCGGGGACGGACAGCGCTCCCCCGCTTCCCCGCGTCGGCGCGTGCCACGCAGCCCTCGGCAGCGCCACCCCCTGCGTCTGCGCCGTCACCACGGCGCCACCCCTGGCGACCGCGCGAGACCGCGGGGGCGCGGATGTCGGCGCCTCCGCCGTAGCGACGGCCAGGGCGCGCGACCGCGGCATGGCGGCCGCTGCCACCAGACGCCCGGCTGCCGGAGCGACGGCCGGCCGTGGCACTGTCACGAGCGTTGCGCCCCCGCCCCCACCCCGCGTCAAGGGCTGCGGTACTTCACTCGGCGGGCTCGGTGACAGTGTGAGCCGCACCTCCGGGGCCGCAACGGGAGCGGCACGGCGCGCGCGCGTGGGCCGCGCTCCGACCGTCACGTGCCCCGGGCCGAGCGGCGTGGCAAGCACCGGGACCCGGGCGCGGACCTTCGGGGGCGAGCGCACCGCCGTCCCCGGTTTGAACACGAGCGGAGGGCTCGGCGGGACGATTGGAGCGGTCCTCCCGGCGCGCGCGGGACCGAGCGATAGCGCCATCACGTTCATCGGGACGTCGACGCTCCGGATCCCGGAATCGGGGAGCCGATCACGCCGGGAGAACCGGTGGCCGAGACAAGCGCCGAAGAACGGATCGCACACGCCGAAGGGGTCGAGCACGATCTCCTGGAACCCCACGAACGTGCAGCCGAGGCAGGAGGAGTACATCGGGTACGGCGAGGGGGAAGGCGCCGTCGTATCCTGCATGGCCAACGGGGCGGGGAGGACGGGGAGCGGCACGACGGTGTAGGTGACAAGGTCGTAGTTGAAGTACCCATCGCCCAGCATCCGCTGCACAATGTCGGAGAGCGCGCCCTCCCCATCCGCCCCGCTCCACGACGGAACCAACGCATCAGGATTCCAGGACGCGGCGCGCTCGAACTCGTGGAACCGGTAGGCACCGGGCGAGAGCGCGGCCAGGACGAGTCCCGTGCCGTCCGGCTCCGCCACGACGAACGACTCACGATCCCCGGCGCTCTTGATCTCGTAGGTGCCCGAGCGGACATACGGGTCGGCGGTGGGACTCGAGGGGAACAGCACTTCGATGCGACCGTCGGTGCGGCGGTGCAGCACGACGAGGTACCCATCGGTGGCCGTTTCGACGTACACGCGCACCGGCTGGCCCCGTAACAGCGGGCCGCTCGACCCCAACCAAACATGTACCGGCTTACTGTCCGGCCGCGAGACAGCCGGGCTCTGGACCTGCAACAGCACCGCAACCAGCGGGAGGATCATGGAACCGCCTTTGCACCCTTGATTCGAACCTAACCGGGACCGCGGAGGGCGGGTCAAGCCCTGACGCGCGCGCTGCGGACCCCTGCCGTCCCGTACGCAGATCTTCCAGTCGACGCTGCGGACTCCCCAACGTTGGGCAAAGCTGCAGGGATACAGCATCGCCTCCATGTGACCAAGAGTCGCTCCCACGTGTCCGCGCCGTCCAGCCAGTACGCTCGTGACTCCTGTCACTTGACTCACCACCTATGACCCGCCTATCGTGTCCATCAACCCCGAGGCAGCAGTCGTTCACGCAGCCCCGTGCGCCCCCACTCCGGCCCACGGGGCTGCTTTTTGTACAGTCCCCGGAGCTCCCAACGGTGGAGAGCGGCGTGCCGGACGGCTCGATTCACACCGCCGTGCTCCGGCACGAGGAGGGTTTGTGAGCACCAGATTCTACTTGGCGGCGGCGTTGGCCGTCGCGGCGCCCGCCCAGCTGTGCGGGCAGACCGGCAACGGCGCACCCAGCGGGCCGCATTACAATCTCAATATCATCGGGGTCTCTCATGACAAGAGTCCCAACATGAATGGGAGCGGTAACGTCATCTTCGTGGGCCTTGGGACGCGCACCGACGGCGTGACAACGAAGATTCTGCTCAGTCAGGCCGCCGACGGCGTGTTCGAGGTGCTGGACAAGAACGGGACGGACGGCGAAGCCTCTTTCGCCCTCCCCGTCCCCGGCACCTACACCGTCTGGGCGCGCGCGCTCGGCACGCCCGGTGGCCAAGCCAAAATGGCGACCTGCGCGACGTTCATCGATCCCACCACGGGCACCGCGACGATGGTGTGCTCGACCACCAACGAGGTCTTCGTGCGGGGCACGGGCAAGAGCAACTTCCGCAACGTGACCACCGCGCTCACGACGATTACTCTCGTATCCGGAAGCCCGGCCGAGCTGGCGTGCGGCACGCCGACCGTGAGCTTGTTCGCTACCTGCCTGCAGGATTTCCTCTGGCAGTACGACAACAACGGGTTGAAGCTGTTGCAGATCCGGTTCTACCCCAACCCGGCCTAGTGGGTTGGTAGGAAGGGGCAGTCGGTGCTCGTGAACACAGAGCGCCGACTGCCCCGTGAACCGGGCAGTCAGCACAGAAGGAAGGACTGGGGCGGGAGGACTCGAACCTCCAACTTCCCGGTTAACAGCCGGGCGGTCTGCCGGTTGACCTACACCCCAAAACGTGCGCCCCCGGAACCGCTCGGTCCCGGGGGCGCGCGCTCATGATCCAGCTGAGACGCTACACCCTCCAGGCCCCCGGGTTCGGGGTCCTCTTGCGATTCGTCAACCGCAGGACGCGCGTCAGCATCGGCTCCACACTATCATTGCGGCCGATCCCGAGCAAGGGGTCTCTAGTACTTCATCCCCGCCTTTTCGGCGAACGCCTTCACCGCGGCCTCCTGCTCGGGGGTGAGGTGCTCCGGGACCTCCACTCGGACCTCGACGTACTGGTCGCCGCGCCGGCCGTTCCGCTCGATCCCCTGCCCCGCGATGCGGAATCGCTGGCCGTGTTGCGTGCCGGGCGGCACCTTGAGCACCACGCGCTTCCCGTCGAGCGTCCTGACCTTGATCTTCGTGCCGAGCATCGCCTGCGCGAGGTTGATCGGCACCACGCCCGTGACGTCCAGCCCGCCCCCTCCCTCCTCGCGCCGGAAGAAGTGGTCTGGCTCGACCTCGATCACGACGACGATGTCGCCGCGACCCCGCGCGCCCTGCCCCTTCAGCCGGAGCCGCGTGCCGTCGTTGGTGCCGGGCGGGATGTTGATGATCAGGCGTTTCTCGATCTGCACGTCACCCGCGCCCTGGCACGTCGGACAGCGCTGCGACGGGACCTTCCCGCGGCCGCGGCACACGGGACAGGGCCGCGTGACCGCAAAACCTCCCTGACCGAAGGAGATGGTGCCGCGCCCGTGGCACTCGGGACAGGTCGAAAACGTCGCGCCCGGCGCTCCGCCGCTTCCGCCGCAGGTGGGGCACACCTGCGGCATCCGCAGCGTCACCGGCACCTTGCCCCCCAGCGCCGCGACGCGGAACGGGATCGAGACGGTGGTCTCGATCTCCTCTTCTTCCAGGGACGCGGCGCCGCCAGCCGCGCCCCCGCCCCGCCGGCCGAAGATCGACGAGAACAGATCGCCCAGCCCGCCGAACGAGCCGAGATCGGAGAGATCGAAGTCGACACCCGAGCCTTCGGACGGGCCGCCACCACCGCCAAACGGTCGGCCGCCCGCCGCGCCGGCGTACGCGCCGTACCGTCGTAACTGATCGTACTTGCGCCGCTTCTCGGCGTCGCTCAGCACGTCGTGCGCCTCGCTGATCTCCTTGAAGCGCTCGGCCGCTTGGGGATTGTTGGGGTTGCGATCGGGGTGGTGCTGCTTCGCGAGCCGACGGAACGCCTTCTTGATCTCGTCTGTCGTCGCCGTCTCCGAGACGCCCAGGATCTGATAGTAGTCCTTGGAAGACGCCATCAAGCCGCCTCACCCTGCCATGTGAGCACCACCACTCGCGCCGGCCGAATCAGCGCCCCGCCGAGCCGATAGCCCGACTGCAGCACGACGCCGACCGTGTGATCCTTCGCCGGATGGTCCGCCGGCTGCGTCGTCACCGCTTCGTGCAGGTTCGGGTCGAACGGCACGCCGACCTGGTCGATGCGGGTCACGCCCAGCGCCTCGAGCTCCTTCCACAGCTTTCGCTCGACCAGCTCCACGCCGTCATGGATCGTCTTGGCATCGGCCTGAGCGCGGTCCACGTGGGCGAACCGCGCCAAATCGTCGAGCCCGTCGACGAGGCGCTGTACCACGTCCGCCTGGGCCTTGCCCCACACTTCGGCGCGCTCCTTCGCGCTGCGCTTGCGGAAGTTGTCGTACTCGGCGGCGAGGCGGAGATACTTGTCCTTCAGCTCGGCGAGCTCGCCTTCGAGGCGGGCCACTGCCTCCTCAGGCAGCTCGACGAGCGCGCCCTCGGAGGCGGCGGGGGGGGCGGGGGGGGCGGGGGGATCCGCCGCCCCCGGCTGCTGTGCCGGTTGTGGCTGCTCCGTATGGTGCTTCATGGGTTTCCGTTTCACCAAGCAATCGCTGTGCCGCTCGCGGCGCGCCGTTGTGACCGGGAACTCGCTGTCCCACACGAAGCTAGCTGCCAGAACGGCAAGGGTAAACTCATCCGCGCGCCGACGGGGGGAGGCCCGCGATGTGCCCGTCGACGAACGCGACGATGTCCGCCAGCGCCTTCTCGCGTTCCGGATCGTGGAGGATTTCGTGATACATCTCGGGATACCAGCGTACCTCGACCGAACCCCGAAGTCCGTCGGCGAACGCGCGGGCGAGGTGCGGGGCCACCACCCGGTCCTCGCCCGCGAGCAGGAACAGGAGCGGCGACTCGATGCGGTCGCGGTCGGCCGCCACGGCGCGCTGGGCCCACTGGATCTCGCGCCACGCGCCCGGCGTCATCACCTGATGCACACCGGCATCCTCGGCGTAGGCGCGGTTCACCGCGGGATCGCGGCTCAGACCCTCTGGATCGACGTGCGCCGGAATGGGGGCGGTGGGCCACAGGTCGGCGAGCACGCGGGCGAGGACGAGCTTCCAGAGGGGCGGCACGGCGGCGAGCCCGAGCCACGGCGAGCAGATCACCGCGGCGGCGATGGGATCGCTCGGTTGGGTCTCGAGGTAGCGCAAGGCGACCAGCCCCCCGAACGACAGCCCCATGAGCACCTGCGGGAGGTCGCCCTTGAGCCGCACCACGCGGCGGAACGCCTGCAGGTCGCCGAGCAGCTGGCTGAAGCGCGATAGGTGGCCGGGGCGACCGCCCGAGCGGCCGTGCCCGCGCAGCTCGAGCAAGTACGCCGAGAGGCCCAGCGCACGCAACCGCTCGCCGATCTCGCGCCACCGTCCCCCATGATCGAACCAGCCATGCAGCATGAGCACGACCGCGCGCGGGCTGGTGGTCTCGTAGGCGTCGTAGGCGAGCTGAGTGCCGTCGGGGGCGGCGAGCGTCGGCATCAGGATTCCGCGAGCAGGCGGCGCAGCAGGTCGAGCCCGGCTTGCGACGCGCGGCGGCGGATCTCGTCGCGGTCGCCCGGGAAGACCCGTTTCACGGCGCGCGTGGCCGTGTGGACGCGCGCGGCGAGCCAAACCGTCCCCACCGGCTTCTCCGGCGTCCCCCCAGACGGGCCGGCGATCCCCGTCACCGCGATGGTGGCGTCAGCGGAGAAGAGCCGCTGCGCCCCTTCGGCCATAGCGCGCACCGTTTCTTCCGATACCGCGCCGTGGGCCGCGAGCACCTCGAGCGGCACCTTCAGGGCCGCCGTCTTGATGACGTCGGCGTAGGCCACTACGCCGCCGATGAACGTGTCCGAGGCACCGGGGATGTTCGTGATCCGCTCCGCCACCATGCCCCCGGTGCACGATTCGGCAACGCCAAGCCGGTGACGCCCTTGCCGCAACGTCTCGAGTACCACCGCCGCAAGATCGGCGTCGTCCTCGCCGTAGGCGTGCTCGCCGGCCGCGGCTTTGAGCCGCTCCACTGCGGCCGCGAGCCGCCGCTCGGCCTCGGTGTGCTCCAGGCTCCAGGCCGTGACCCGGACGTCGACGCCGTCCACCGAGGGGAGGTACGCCAGCGTGAGCGGCGCGATCTCCGGCTCGATCGGCCCGATCCGCTCGGCCAGCGCCGACTCCGGCACGCCCGTCGTGCGGACGGTGCGCGACCGCACCACGAGGCCGGCACCGCTTCCCCCCTGTCGCTGCGCGAGGCGCGGGAGCACCTCGTCCACGAGCAGGCCACGCATCTCACGCGGCACCCCGGGAAGCAGCACCACGGTGCGGCCGCGCGGATCATCGACCCAGAGCCCGGGGGCGGTGCCGCGCGGGTTCGGCAGGATGGTCGCGCCCTCGGGGACCTCCGCCTGGGTCCGATTGATCGCGGGCATGGGGCGACCCAGCCGCCGGAACCGCGCCTCGAGCCCCGCGAGCAACCCCGCGTCCAGCACGAGCCGCTTGCCGAACAGCTCGGCGACCACGGCCTTGGTCATGTCGTCGCGCGTCGGACCCAGGCCGCCGGTCGTGACCACGAAGCCGGTGCGCTCGAGCGCGTCCGCCACCGCGGCGCGGATCGCCTCGGGGCGGTCGGCGACCGTGGTGCGGCGCGTGATCTCGGCGCCGGCGGCGGCGAGCGCGCGTCCCAAGTCGGCGGCGTTCGTGTCCAGGGTAAACCCCAGCAGCAGCTCGCTGCCGATGGTGAGGACTTCGAGCTTCACCCGCGGCCTTTGAGCAGCGCGCGGTAGCGGTACAAATACACGACGAGCGAGTACACCGTGAGGAGAATCGCGCCCGCGAGGGTCAGCGCGACGACGGCGCCGTGGAACTCGTTCCAGAAGTTCCGGAACGATCCCGCCCAGCGGTGGGTGGCGAGCGCGTCCCGCCACGCGAACCAGAACAGCGTCGCGCCGATGAAGACGTTCTGCACCACGGCCTTGAGCTTCCCGGCACCGATCGCCGGGATCACGACCCCGCGCCGCTTGGCGAAGAAGCGGAACGCGGTCATCAGGAGCTCGCGGCCGACGAGCAGCAGCGCCACCCACACCGGGAGACTGCCCCACCACGGGATGCGGTAGTCCACGAGGATGGTGGGGTGCCGCGTGAGCCAGAAGATCGGGATCAGCGTCGCGAACAGCAGCAGCTTGTCCGCGATCGGGTCGAGCAGCTGGCCCAGCTCACTCACCAGGTTGGAGCGCCGCGCCAGCCAGCCGTCGATCACGTCCGACGCGCTGGCCACGAGGAAGATGAGGAAGGCGATGACCTTGGGCCAATAGCCTTGAATGAACGGCAGCAGCGCGATGACCGGCGTGAGGCAGATACGCGCGAGGGTGAGGATGTTGGGCAGGGTCCATCGCATCGGACCGTCCCCCTAGCTCAGCGTCTTGAGCACCATCTTACTGCACGTCTTGAGGGTGTCGAACACGCCGTCGCCGCGGACCGCCACCGCTTCGTGGTAGCAGGCCCGCCCGATCCATTCGTTCCCCACCCGCTCTACGACGTTTTCTCCCGGGTGCGCCGGGTCGGGCTGCACCTTCTGGTGGGCCGCATCCTCGATCGGCCAACCCGGGTTCAGGGACGCCTGCAGGTCCTTGATCGGCGCGGCGTTCGGCAGATCGCGCTTGTTGTACTGGATGACGAACGGGATCCTGGTCAGATCGTAGCCGTACTCGGCCATGTTGTCGTACAGATTCTGCATCGATTCGACGTTCGCCTCCATCCGTTCGATCTGGCTGTCGGCGACGAACACGATGCCGTCGACGCCCTTGAGGATCAGCTTCCGGCTCGCGTTGTAGTACACCTGACCGGGCACGGTGTACAGGTGGAACCGGGTCTTGAAGCCACGGATGGTGCCGAGATCCACGGGGAGAAAGTCGAAGAACAGCGTGCGCTCGGTCTCGGTCGCGAGCGAGATCATCTTGCCGCGCGTGTTGGGCGAGACCTTCCCGTAGATGTGCTCCAGGTTGGTCGTCTTGCCACCCAGGCCGGGGCCATAGTAGACCAGTTTGCAGTTGATCTCCCGGGACGCGTAGTTGATCATCGACATAACGGCCGCGTCCCCCTAGCCGAAGAGTTTGTCAATTTCGTCTTCCGCCCCTTCGAGCAGGCCCTTCTGCGGCGCCGCCGGCCCTGCGCCCACCCGATTGAACATCGCTTCGAACACCTTGGCCAGCCGTTCCACCGCCCCCTTCGCCTTCAACTTCACGAGGCCCAGGGTGGTGCGCTGGTCGAACAGCACGACCAGGATCACCCGCTTCGCCACATCGGCGAGGAACATCGACTCCTTCTCACCCTGATGCACGAGGGACGCGAATTCGTGCTCGCCGATCATCTTGGCGAGCTGATCGTTGGCGCTGAAATCGGCGGCGGTGAGGGAAGCGAACGCGGCGGAATCGAACTGGGGGGCGTCACCTACGGTGGCCACGAGCTGGCCGGTGCGGTCCACCAGCAGCGCGCAGCGGGCGTTCGCGTCGCCCAGGAACGCCTGCAAGTACTGCTGGATTTGCTTGAAGTCGCTCTCCGAGAACGACCAGCTCGTCGCACCCGCCATCACGCCCTCTCGATCACTCGGACTCGGCCATGTCCCGCCGCGCCAGCAGGGCTTGCGCGATCGTCACGCCGTCGGCGTACTCGAGATCCCCACCCACGGGCAGCCCCCGCGCGATGCGGGTCACCCGGACCCCCGTCGGCTTGAGGAGCTGCTGCAGGTAGGTGGCGGTCACCTCGCCCTCCATCGAGGGGTTGGTGGCGATGATCACCTCCCGCACCCCCGAGCCGTTCGCCACGCGCTCCATCAGGCGGTCGAGCCGCAGCGCTTCCGGGCCCACGCCTTCGAGCGGGGAGAGCCGGCCGCCCAACACGTGGTAGCGGCCGCGGAACTGCCCCGTGCGCTCGATCGCGGTCACGTCCGCGGGCTCCTCCACCACGCACAGCACGCTGGTGTCGCGCCGGGGATCGCCGCAGGTGGCGCAGGGGTCCTCGTCGGTCAGCGAGCCGCACACGCTGCACGCCCGGACCCGCTCGCGGACGGCGCGGATCGCGTCCGCCAGTCGCGTGGCGGCCTCCACCGGCTGCTTCAACAGGTGAAACGTGAGCCGCTGCGCCGTTTTCCGCCCGATCCCGGGGAGCTTCGCCAGCTCCGTCACGAGATCATCGATGGCCGACACGGCGAACTAGAGCGGCAGCTGAAACGGGAACGGCAGGCCCGAGGCGAGCTTCTTCACCTCCGCCTGATACAGCTCGGCGGCGCGCTGTTGTGCCTGCGCCACCGCGGCGAGCACGAGGTCCTCGAGCATTTCCACGTCCCCCGCGATGGCCTGGGGGTCGATCGTGATCGCGCGGATCTGCCCCCGCCCGTCGGCCGTGGCCTGGACCATCCCCCCGCCCGCCGAGCAGGTCACCGTCTGCTGCGCCAGCTGCGACTGAATTTCGGACAACCGGAATTGCATCTGCTGCCCCAGCTGGAGCAGGCTGGATAAATCCGCCATACGCCGAAAGTTACCCCTCGCCCAAACAGGTGGCAAGCTATTCCAACAACTCCAAATCTAACGCGTCCACGGCCGCGTTGAGGCTCGGGTCCCGCGCGCGCAACACCTTGAGGCGCTCCTCACGAGACGCATCCTCGGTGAGCCGCGGCGGTCGCGCCGCCCCCCGCTCCCTGGTCCCGGCGCCCTCGAGCTTGATTCGCACCGGCTCCAACGCGTAGGGAGCGAGCAGCTGGGCTACAGCCTCCCGCTGGCGCTCGATCCCCTCGACGTGGACAGGATTGGTGTCGCGCAACCGGATGGTCACGGTCGCACCCTCCACGGCCGCCACCTCCGTCTGCTGCAGCAGCGCGCCGAGCATCGGGCTCTTCGCGCGCGCGGCTTCGATGATCCGAGGCCAGAGCGCCTTCAGGCGCTCCAACTCAAGCGGACCTTTCTCGACGGGGACGGGGGACGAGGGACGGGGGACGGGGACGGCATCGCGGAGCACGGGCGTCCCACCAATCCGCCGTCCCCCCTCCCCCGTCCCTTTCCCGAGCGCCCGGATCACTTCTTCCAGCTCCACCGTCCGACTCATCATCGCCCAGCGCAACAGCAGCAGCTCGACGGCGAGACGCGGGTGACCGCTGGCACGCAGCTCGGTCTCCATCTCGCTCAGGACCGTCAACAGTCGCACCACGTCGGGAGCCGGGAGCAGTGCGCGGTACTCTCGCACCAGGGCCTGCATGCTCTCCGTCAATCCCTCGGGCTCGCCGCCCAGGCCCACGAGCAGCACGGCGCGCAGCGTCGCGCCGGCGCCGGCCACGAACTCGCCGAGGTCGGCGCCACCGTCCACGAGCCGCTCCACGAGGGGGAACACGGCTTTCACGTCCCGCTCCGCGACGAGCCGCAGCATCTCGCCGTACAGGTCGTCAGCGATGAGGCCGAGCACTTCGCGCACCTGCTCAGCCGCGACCGGGCCCGCCGCCGGGGCGAACGAGAGCACCTGATCCAGGATGGACAAGGCGTCGCGCATCCCGCCATCGGCGCTCTGAGCGATCAGCTGGAGGGCATCTTCCTGCGCCTCCAGCCGCTCCGCGGCGAGCACCTGCTTCAGGCGCGCGACGATGGCGTGCGGGCCGATGCGGCGGAAGTCGAAGCGCTGCAGCCGTGACAGGATGGGCGCCGCGGTCTGCGCGATCTTCTGGGGGTCGGTGGTGGCGAACACGAACACCACGCGCGGAGGCGGCTCCTCGAGGATCTTGAGGAGCGCATTCCACGCCTCGCGCGTGAGCATGTGGGCCTCGTCCACGATGTACACCTTGTGGCGATCCGCCGCCGACGCCGCGTACATCGCGCGCTCGCGTAGGTCGCGGGCGTCGTCCACCCCGCGGTTCGATGCCGCGTCGAGCTCGACGACATCGAGATTCGCGGCGCCAGTCCAGATGCGGACGCACGAGTCGCACTCCCCGCACGGCTCGCCCGATGCACTCCGTCGCTCGCAGTTCAGGGCCATCGCGAGAATACGTGCCGCGGTGGTCTTCCCCACCCCGCGCGGGCCGGCGAACAAGTAGCCGTGGGCCACCCGGCCGCCCGCCACGGCGCCTCGCAGCGCGGCGGCTACGTGGTCCTGGACGATGAGGTCGGAAAAGCGCTTAGGGCGGTACTTGCGCGCGAGGGCGATCATCGAGGGAAATCTAATACCTACGGGCGCTCGCAGCCCGACTTGTCGAAGCGGTGCTCCACCGAGTCGACGCCGGCGTACAACGTCTGGTCGCGCGCGGCGTGTGTCGCGTCGAGGACTCCGGCGGCGCCTCGGGCGGCGGTGTACGCCGTCCAGCGCCGCTCGACCGTCACGAGCGCGCGCGCCAGGTCGACGCAGGGGAGCTGCCCGCGAGCGAACTGCGCGGCACCCGCGTTGAAGCCGCGCACCACGAGCGTGAGCGAATCCCCGACCCGGTCGAGCCGCGCATAGGGCGACGGCGGCGCGGGCGCGGGGGCGGGGGCGGCCGTGACAGGCGTGGGGGCCGGGGCCGGCGGGGGCGGGGGCGGGGGCGCTGCGGACCTTTGCGCCGGTTGTCGGGCCGGCGGCGGGCGCGACGGGGTCGTCGCGCGTGCACGCGGAGGCCGGGCGCGCGCCTTGGCCACGGCGTCCTTCAGTCGCGCCGGCAGCGTCGCCAGGCGCGCCGCGAACTGCTTCACCCCCTGCGGGACGGTGAGCGACGGCAGCGTCGGTTGGAACCACCAGTACGCGCCGGCGGCACCCGCGACGAGCATCAGCACGGCGAGCCGCGCGAGCCAGCGACGCCAAGGCCAGTGCCGACGCCGGCGCCGCTTCTTGGAGGCGGGCGCCACGGGAGCGGGGTACGCCTCCGGCTCGACCTGCTCCTCCCACTGCGTCACTTCTCCCTGCGAGGCGTACTCCTCCGACGCGTACTGCTCCGCTGCGTACTCCTCGGCAGGCCACGCCGAGGCGTCGGCCCCCGTCTCGTATCCGGTGGGCTCCACGGCGGGCGCCTCGGCGAGCGGCTCCTCCAGCTCTGGCTCCGCCTCGGGCTCCGGCGCTGGCTCCGGTTCTGACTCCGGCTCGGGCCCTGCCTCAGGTTCTAACTCGGGCTCGGGCTCGGGCTCGGGCACCTGGGCCGCGCGTGAGGAGCGCGGCGTCCACACGCCGGAGGACGGCGCCTGCGGAGGCGAGTGCCGAGGGGGGGGCGTCGCGAAGTCCTCGGCAGTCGTCAGGAATTCGAGCTCCGTCGTGCGCTCTTCGCGTCGCACCGGCCGGGGCGGGGACGGCGGTGGGCGCAGGGGCGGAGGTGGTTCGGGCTCGGGTTCGGGCTCCGGCTCCGGTTCTGGCGCGGGCGGCGTCGCGGCGCGCGGTGGCGCGGGCTGGGGTACCACCGGGTTGTAGGCGCGGTAATTCTTCCAGGTGACGAAGGAGCGCTTCTTCCCGCCCGGCCGAATCGAGTCGTCCGACAGGAGCTCGTAGAACGGCAGCGGCGTGGCGACCCACTCGTCCGCCCCGGCGCGAAAAAACGCCCCGGCCGGCTCGGCGGGGTCCGTGCCCAACAGCAGCGCGACCTGCCACGGCTCGGCAAAGTAGTGCTCGTGCGTCTCGACGTCGTCGTCGGACAAGGTGAGCGGGAGCGGCGCGTGCGTGTGGTACCACCCGATGAGATGCGCCTGCTGCTCCGCGAGCTGCGCCTCGATCTTCTCCCACAGCCGCGTCACGACGTCGCGACTCCGGTCGCCGTGGATGGCCTGGTTGAGCCGCAGCGCGGCATCGATCACGAGGTAGGAGACGTTCGTTTCCGGACACTCGCACAGATCGCCCAGCAGGAAACCGAGCACGCCCTGCCCCGAGCGCAACGGCGTAGCGACGTGCTCAGAGATCGCGGTGAGCGCAACCTGGGACAGGAAGATGGGGAACGGAATCTCGGCCGGCCGGACGCCCCCGCCCAGCGGAGGAGCCCAGAGAATGGACCGTGCGACGGGGATCGGTCGGCGGAAGGGGCTGCCGGCGTCCATCGTCACAAGATAACGAGCGGTCGCGTGACCCGGGTCACTGGAGGGCCGTCACGATGAGCTCTGCCGCGCGCTCGATATCGCGGCGGGAGACATCGAGATGGGTCACGGCCCGCAGGCGGCGCGGACCGAACGCCACCACCAGCACGCCCGCCCGGGCAAGCCGCGGGACGATCGCTTCCGCCGTGTCGCCGTCCCGCACGAGGTCGAGCAGGACGATGTTCGTCTCGGGACTGGACGGTCGCACGGTCGGGCAATCGGACAGCAACTCGGCGAGCCGTCGCGCGTTCTCGTGGTCCTCCCCCAGCCGGGCCAGGTTGTGATCGAGCGCGTACAGCGCCGCCGCGCCGAGGATGCCCGACTGGCGCATCCCCCCGCCCAGCCGGCGGCGGATCGCGAGCGCCCGTTCCTGCTCCGCCGCCGCGAAGGCGAGACACGATCCCACCGGGCACCCGAGTCCCTTGGAGAAGCTCACCATGACCGTTGCAGCCCCCCGCGCGAGCCGCGCGAGCGGGACACCGAGCGCGACGGCGGCGTTCCACAGACGGGCGCCGTCGAGGTGCACGGGCACACCCGCCGCGGCCGCGGCCGCGACGACTCCGTCCATCACCGTGGGCGGCATCACCTTCCCACCCGCGGCGTTGTGCGTGTTTTCCACCGCGACCGCGCCCGCCCGCGGGACGTGGCGAGACACCGGGCGCAGCGCCGCCCGCAGCCGGTCGCCCGTCAGCAGCCCGTCGGCGGTCGCGATCGGTCGGATCTGTACGCCCCAGTTGGCGGCCACGCCGGCCTGCTCGTAATGCACCAGGTGGGCGTCGGCCTCGAGCAGCAGCTCGCTCCCGGCGTGGGTGAGCAGGGCGACGCCGGTCTGGTTCGCTTGGGTTCCCGACGGAAAGAACAGCGCGTCGTCCGTGCCGACCAGCTCCGCTACGCGCTGCTCGAGGCGGCGCGTCGTGGGGTCGCGATCCAGCACGTCGTCGCCGACCAGGGCCTCGGCCATCGCGCGCCGCATCCCCGCGGACGGTCGGGTGACGGTGTCGCTCCGCAGATCGATCGGTGCCGCCGTCATCCCAGCTGCACGCGCTGCGACCGCCGCAATCGGACGAGGTCGTACATCTCCGCCACTTCGCCGCCGAGCAAGAACAGATACGCGGTGTAGTAGACCCAGAGTAGGAACAGGGCCACCGCCAGCACGTTCGCATCCGAGGCGACGCGGTCGAGCGTGGCGAAGCGCATGACATAGAGCGCGTACAGCCGCTTCGCGACCTCGAAGCCGAGGGAGCAGAACACGGCGGCGACGAGCGCCGTGCGCCAGGGGATCGGCCGGCTCGGCAGCAGCTTGAAGATCACGAGGAAGAGCGCGACGCCGAGCGCGAACGCCGTCGTCTCGAGGCCGAAGCGCCACGCCCAGTCCAGCAAGAAGCTGCGACTCACGCTGCCGGCGTTGCGCGCCTCCCACGCCGCCAGCACACCGCTCAGCACCAGCAGCGCGCCCGTGCAGCACACCATGCCGAGATCGAGCAGCTTGGCCATCGGCCACGTGCGGCGCTCGTCGGTGTCGAACACCTCGTTGAGCGCCGCCCGCAGCCCGCCGAACAACCGGGTGGAGAACCAGAGAAACAGCGGCAGGCCGACCGCGGTGAGCCGGCCGCGGTGCCGCACCACGTCGTCCAGCGTGGCCTCCAGCTGCGCGAACGTCTTGTCCGTGCCACCGCCGGGCGCCGTCGGCAGGAGGCGGGCCAGCAGCTCGTGCAGCTCCACCTGGTGCGTGGTGATCTGATGTTGAACGAGGGAGCCGACGACGGCGAGCAGCACGGCGACGAAGGGGATGATCGTGAGGAGGAGATCGAACGACAGGGCGCTGGCGAGGAAGGGGATGTTGTCTTCGTACGCCGCCTCGAGGGTGCGGCGGACGATGCCGGTCAGCGACCGATGCCAGCCGCCCTCGGCCTTCACGCGAGGGGCTCGTCCTCCTCCTCGGCGCCGCGCTGCTGCAGCGGCCGGGCGCCGCGGCGCCGGCGCTTCGCGTCGGTGAGGCGGCGCTCGAGCGCCTCCCGCGCGGGCGGCTCGTCCGCATCGTCCTCCCCCGCTTCGAGCAACTGCCCCAGCTCACCGGCCTTCTCGGTGGCGAGCTCCCGGAGCCCTCGGAGCCGGCGCGTCAGCTTCGTGCGCGTGGCGTCGCCCGGCTCGGGCGCGAACAGGAAGCCGAGCACGGCCCCCAGGCCGAGCCCGAGCAGAAACGAGCCGAACCCCGATCCGCGCTCGCTCACTCGCCAGCCTCCAGGTCGTCGGGCGCCGCGACGGCCACGGGACGCGGCCGCGCGTGCGATTGCAGCGGCGGCTTGACGTAGCGGTCCGTGACGGCGCGGGTGCCGGTCACGCGCAACTGCTCGAACAAGAAGGCGAACGTTCGCTCGAGATCGGCGCCGATGGCCGCGCGCACGTCCGCCGGCAGGTCCCACAGCCGCCGCTTGAACGGCCCGATCGCTTTCTTGCGGCTCTTGTAGATGAACTGCTCCTCCGTGTCACCCTTTTTCCACTCCTCCTTGCACTCGACCTTGACCCATTCGTTCAGCTCGCGCCGGAAGTCGACCGGCAGCGCGGGGTGATCGAAGACGATGTTCTGGAAGTTGGTGGCGAGATGGATCTCGATCGCCTCGCATTGCGGGAAGTGGCTGAAGGCGTCCTGGGGCAACGTGGAGGCGCCGTGCTGCACGGCGCCTCCGAGCCGGTACGTGGCGCGCGCGGCGGCGGACAACTCCTTCAGAGCCGCGAGGTCGAGCTGCACCTTGGCGATCGAGCCATCCGGGAGCACCACGCCGCCATGGCTCGTGCCGGTCTGGACGGAGATCTTGCTGATCCCCGCGAAGCGGCCCAGGCGCTTGAGGGTGCGGCCGTACCCCTCCATGAACGCGTGCAGCTCGTGCACATCGGAGTTCTTGCCCCCCACCTCCCCGATCTCCGCCCCGACCGACACGGTCACCCCTTCGGGCTCGCGCTCGCGGATGAACTTGGTCAGCTCGGCGGCGCGCTCGTAGTTCACGCGTTGCTGCTCGTCGAGCGTCGGCTGGGAGAGATCCACGAGGGTCGAGGTATCGACATCGATGTTGTAGAAGCCGGCGTGCAGCTCTTCCTCGATCAGCGTGCGGATCGCCTGCAGCTCAGCCTCGGGGTCGGTGGCGTACTTCTTGGCGTTGACCTGGACGTGGTCGCCCTGGATGAACAGCGGTCCCGTGAAGCCCTCGCGCAGCGCGGCCGCGGTCATCACCGCGACATACTCGGCCGGCCGCTGCTCGGTGTAGCCGATCTCGGACCGGGCGATCTCGCAGATCACGGCGCCCACCTCGCGGCGCTGCGCCGCCCGGAAGATGGCGCGCGCCGAGTCGTAGGCCAGCACGCGCACGTTGATCGCCGGCGTCGTGAAGGGCGGGACCTCGCCGCGGCCACGCGCCAGATACAGCTCGTGAACGGACGCGGGCCGCACGCCTGCCATCTGCCCGATCTCCCAGATCAGCCAGCGGGCCTGCGCACGCTCCTCGGGCGCGCCGAACACGGCCCGGCGCGCGAGCTCGTCCAGCGCCGCGCTCTGGCGCGCGGCGGGGCTCTCGAACCGGCGGAGCGCCGCGTCGGATGCGTTGGCCATGAGCGATCCTCCTGGCGTCGAATCTAGACCGCGCCCACGTCGATGACCAGCCCGTCGTACGCGGGCGCGATGCCCGCCGGCAAGCGGGTCGCGAGCTCGGCATGCGGCGCGTCGTGCGTGAGATGCGTGAGAAAGGTGCGCCGCGCGCCGATGCGCTCGGCCGCCTCCACCGCCTCCGGGATCGAGAGATGCAGCGGGTGCGGCCGCGGCAGCAGGGCGTTCAGCACCAGCACGTCGAGCCCCGTGAGGCGGGCGCGCACCCCCTCGGGAATCGTCTTCGCATCGGTGAGGTAGGCGAGCCGTCCCATGCGGTAGCCGAACACCGTGCGGTCGCCGTGCGGCAGCATCAGCGGCAGCACCGGGATCCCGGCGACCGTGGTCTCGCGGTCCGCGTCGAGCGGGCGCACCACCAGCTCGGGCTTGCTCGTGCCGGGGTGGGCCGGCGTCTCGTCGAAGATGTAGCCGAAGCGACGCGCGATCTCGGCCAGCGTGGCGGCCGAGCCGTACACCTCCAGCCGCTCCCCGCCCCGGCGATGCATCGAGACGGCGCGCAGGTCGTCGATGCCGTGCACGTGGTCGGCGTGCGCGTGCGTGAGCAGCACGGCATCGAGCTCGCTCACCCCCGCTGCCACGAGCTGCAGGCGCAGCTCCGGAGGCGTGTCGATGAGGAGGCGACGCCCTCCCGCTTCGACGAGCGCCGCGGTGCGCGTGCGTCGGTCCCGCGGGTCGGGCGACGTGCACGTGCGGCAGCGGCAGCCGATCTGCGGCACGCCGTAGGAGGTCCCGGTCCCGAGAAACACGAGCCTCACGTCACACGACCTCGACCTTGAGCAGGTTGGTGGTCCCGGACACGTCCCACGGCACGCCGGCCGTCATCACGATGCGGTCCCCCGAGCGCGCGTACCCGCGCTTCAGGATCAGGTCGCGCACGACCGCGAGCATCGCGTCATAGCCGGGGACCCGATCGACCAGCACCGGCGTCACGCCCCACACCAGCGCCAGCTGGCGGTAGGTGACGGGCTCGGTGGTGACGGCGAGAATCGGGACGGGGGGGCGTTGCGCGGCCACCTTGCGCGCCGTGAAGCCCCCCTTGGTGAGCGTCACGATGAGCGGCGTCTTGAGCATCCGCGCCACGGCGCTCGTCCCGAGCGCGATCGCGTCCTCCACCGACACGGTCTCACTGTCCGCGCGCCGGCGCTCGTCCCGGCCCAGCCCGCGCTCCCCCACCCCCTGGCGCTCCATCTCCCGGATGATCCGGTCCATCGCGCGCACCGCTTCGAAGGGGTACTCGCCGACCGCCGTCTCGGCCGAGAGCATCACGGCGTCGGTGCCGTCGAGGATGGCGTTGGCGACGTCCGACGCCTCGGCCCGGGTGGGCCGCGGGTGGTGCACCATGGACTCGAGCATCTGGGTCGCCGTGATCACCGGCTTCCCGTGACGGTTCGCTTCCCGGATCAGCCGTTTCTGCACGCTCGGGACCTCTTCGAACGGCAGCTCGACGCCCAAGTCGCCCCGCGCCACCATCACCGCGTCGCACGCCCCGAGAATACGCTCCAAGTCGTCGAGGGCCGTGGCCTTCTCGATCTTGGCGACGAGCTTGATGGCGGGCGGAACGAGCCGCCGCAGCTCGGCCAGATCCTCGGCGCGCCGCACGAACGACAGCGCGAGATACTCGACCCCCGCCGTGACGGCGTGCGTCACGTCCTCGCGGTCCTTCGTGGTGAGGGCGGGTGCGCTGACGTGCAGGCCGGGAAGATTCATTCCCTTGTGCGACGTGAGGGTGCCGCCGTCCACCACGCGGCCTTCGACGCGGGGCGGCGCGAGCCGCGTGACCTCGACGGACAGCAGCCCATCGTCGAGCAGGATGCGGGCACCCACCCGCGCGTCGGCCGCGAGCGCGGCGTACGTCGTCGGCAACTCGCCGCCGTTCGCGACTTCCTCCGGCGCGAACACGACCGTCTCCCCCGGGCGCAACACGCGCGGCTGCCGCAGCGCGCCAACGCGAATGCGCGGCCCCTGCAGATCCACGAGGACCGCCACCGCGCTTCCCGCGGACTCCGCGGCGCGCCGCACCGCGGCGATCCACGCCGTTCGCAGCTCCGGCGTGCCGTGGGACGCGTTCACACGGATCACGTTCGCCCCCGCCTCGATGAGCCCCGCAATGTGCTCGGGGGCGCCCGTCGCCGGCCCCAGCGTCGCCACGATCTTGGTGCAGCGAATCAGTTGGTTTTTCAACATGTCGTGGAAAGAACGATGTGGAAAACTAGTGAACCACGCCGATCTGTTTTTCCTCGAGTCGCTGCTTGAACTCCTGGAGCAGGTGCACCGCCCGCGCGATGCTCGAGGCCGGTAGTCCCTCGATGGCCCGAGCAGCGAGGCGCCGCTCGAGCTGCCCCGCCCGGAGCAGCACCTCGAGCCCCGGACGCGTGAGCGTCACCCGCACCCCGCGGTCATCTTCCGGGTCGGGCGTGGTCTCGACGAGCCCCTTGGTTTCCAGCCGCTGAATGAAGGTCGTGGCCGCCGCGCGCGACACCCCCAGCAGCGCGGCGATCTCTTTGGGGCGGGCGCCGTCC